>Ga0111539_10013628_pt1 | contig 10157 bp, 10 predicted proteins | sample RhiMethybrSRZTD1_FD_79667 | JGI IMG/M metagenome (GOLD analysis project Ga0111539, IMG submission 79667) | Populus rhizosphere microbial communities from Tennessee, USA - Rhizosphere MetaG P. TD hybrid SRZTD1 (version 2) (version 2) | ecosystem: Host-associated > Plants > Roots > Rhizosphere >... | reverse complement strand
TATTATCAGAAGCGCCATTGAAAAGTATTATAGGCTCACCTTTACCAAACACTTTGTATCCAACATCAATATCTCCTACACGAACTTTTTCTAATGGGATATCTTCCGTATTTACCAAATTCGTAGTATTGGAATTCGTTTGGTCTGGAGCTGGTTGACCATACACTGCTTTGGTAATGTCAAAGTAACTATAGGCACTGATTGATGAGCTTGTAATAACAAGAGCAGATATGACAGCTATAAGGATTAGATGATCTTTCCGAATAAGTCCGTGAGTTGACTGACATCACCTTCCCTTACCTTACCTTATGTGTGTTTGTGTTCGTATTTGAATCACTAGTAACGTTACCGTTGCTATCCTTAACTACTCTCCTGCCTGACGTTGGATATTCAATTATTGTTTCATTTTCAGTACTATTCCTAAATACTCTCCTCTCCTCACTTGTATACGTTAAAGGTTACCCATTCGGTAAATTCTACTGTTATATTGGGACTATTTCCAGTCTTTGGTTTTGGGAATAATCGTTAAAAAGATATGATAGTCGGGGTAGAGCGATGAAATTGATAAATGTATTAGGCCGGGTTTCAATGTAGGTTTAAACAGGCTATTTTTTGATTTATCGATGGGACTATGTTAAAAGGTGACTCGAATTTAACCTACAACCTATGTCATTAGTCGATGCTCACATTCATTTAACTGATAATGAATTTTCACATTATACGGATTCTATTATGAAGACATTTAAAGCGATGAAAATAAAGGTATGCTCGGTTTGTGTAGATACACAAACGTCGATCCGCAGCATTAGACTTTTCAATAACTATGCCAACCGTGAGGCCATAGCCCAGTTCATTGGGATTCACCCATTATATGCCAATCATGAAGAAGTAGTCAGATTCCAATTACTCTTCGACAAAAATATTGAATTTATCGATGGCATAGGTGAAATCGGGTTGGACAAAACTTATGCATTTAATGACTACTCGCCCTACTCCAAGCAAAAGGAGGTATTTGAATTGATGTTACAACTCGCGGAGTCACATCACAAACCGATCTCAGTCCATTCTCGGGGATCATTGGATGAAGTATTGCAACTGATTAGCACCTATAATATAGATGGCGTTCTCATCCACTGGTTCTCGGGCAATAAGGGAGGACTAAGAAAGTGTATGGACCGAGGTTACTATGTCTCGTATGGACCTGCTTTGGTCTACTCTGAGGACAAAAGAGTCCTGCTTGGAAAGACTGATAAGAATCGAATCTTGACTGAAACTGACGGTCCCAATAAATATTCTCACTGTTTTGGAAATTACCCTGCTCTACCAAGTTCATTTTTGGGTACCGTTGTAAAGACGGTTGCTGAAGTAGTAACGATCCCATATGAGGAGACGTTAGAAATGCTCACGATGAATTGGCATCAGTATTTAGGTCGAAGGGTATAACAAAGATAAAATATCCTTCCAACGGAGCCCATGATATGGACCGAGTACGCAGAATTTCAAGCGACCTTTTGTCAAAATACCCAGACAAGTTCTATCCAGATTTCGAACGTAATAAAAAGACGGTAAATGAGTTGGCCAAAATTAGATCCAAAGTACTTAGAAATACCGTCGCTGGTTATCTTACGTCTTATATAAGAAAAAATTCAAATCAACAAAAGGTTAATGATGGTTCTTTAGAATCAGAGGACGTCGAGCCATCAAAAACTGTGACGCATGAGAATAGAAGGGAGTAAGAATATGCGATACACAAATGAACCAATATTGGCGAAAACCGCTTGATAGAGATAAGATTACTTGGAAGTTACAAAAAGGAATTAGGATGTTCTTCCCTAAACTTCAAAAAACATGCAGCTTCAATAAATGAAATAGTTTCTTTCATAGGAAAGTCAGTATCAGGGTACGACACCGATTTCAAAAGTGGTCATTCCTTAATTGTGGTAAACGGAGTTGATTCCTCACTTTTAGACGTTAATGAATCATTGGTGAAAGATGGTGATATTGTTACTGTCATCCCCATAATCCATGGTGGATAAAATATCCAATTATCTGATACTGATAATTGTATCCTGTCAGTTATCAACCTTCCTGAAAATCCTTTGCGACTAGTCGACTGTGATAACGGTGGAAAAACGATAGGAAAACACGATTGAATCTATCACATACCCGGAATAATACAAAATACTATAAACTGAACGATTCTTACATCCGTCTCATTGGGGTTAGAAACATCAAAACTTCAAAGCTTTCTGATTTCATAACTATGGTCCAAAAACTTTCTTTAAAAGGTGTATCAATTCAAGTAATTAACGCTCGAGCGGCGTATGGTACTGATCACCTTCTAGGCGTTTTGAAAGTTACACTGGAGTGTCAAAGACGAAACCTGACTCTGACACTAAAACCTGAAATAGACTTATTGCTTAGATTATCGTTAACAAACCAAATCAGTCTAGCATTGAATCATGCCGGTCTAAAAACAAATCAACCTGCCATTATTATTATTTATTCAACTAATAAAAAGAAAGTATACACTGTAGAATCGAGAATTATGAAAACTGTTCCAAACGTTAATGACACAGTCCTAAATATCGATAAAGAAAGCAGGTTTCACATTTTTAGGCTCTTGGCAAACAAACGTATCTGCACCTTAAATCTAGACGATAGCTTTATTACCAAATACCTTATCGAACGATCTGCTCTCATTATCAAATAGATTTTTCTCCTAACTTTCGCATTTCAACTACCGAACTAAACACTTGATAAGGTTTGATAACTGATAAACCTGCAACATTTTGGATGACTTCAACTAGAACTATCCAATCAGGATTAGATAGATTTACATTCCTTTCAATGTCTGAAGCAATAGCTCGTATCAGATCCATCGATTTCATAGAATTATGTCTTTTCTCGACAGTGATTCTAAAAGTTTGAGTTGGAGGTATTCTTTTAGATATTTTTCTGACAGATTTACGTATAATTTCAATTTCTGCCTCAGTTACTGCCTCAATCGGCAAAACCCTCAAGACATGTCTAAATCTCCAAGGCTCCTCCTTTAACAATTCTGAGAGCATTCCACCTAATATGAATAGATCGATATGAGTTAAACATCTAAGGAGTCCGCTAACGGAGGTACGCTGTACTTCTGCGAACGAGTCCCCTAGCACATCAAATATTTCATGCAACTCTTGTTCGGCCTCAGTTTCCCTGAATCTGAAAGTTGACGCTAAAATATTAAAATTGTCGATCCTCATGACCCCCAGTAGAGAGCGTCTTACGAATATCTTCTGATTTTATGGACCCTTCTCTAATGATTTCTATTTGACCTCTCTTCGATAGGTCGACTATAGTGGATTCTTTTTCCTCAGTAATGAACCCTCCATCAAGTACAGCATCGAATCCCTTTAAGGATGATGACAACACCTGATGAATATCTCTAGCGGGCCTCTTTCCAGATATGTTAGCGCTAGTTCCCACTATGAGTCTGCATTTTCTAATAAGTTCAAGTGTGCAGGGATTGCCAGGTATTCGAACAGCTATCGTATCCTTATTTGAAACGACAAGGGATGAAATGCTGCGGTCCAAAAGAGGACATACAAGTGTTAATTTTCCTGGCCAGTATTTATTAGCCAAGATATCTGCTCTAAGGTCTAAAAGTGCAATGTTTCTCACATCCGTCAACGTAGACGCGAGTATCGGCAAAGGTTTAGCTGTTTTTCTGTCCTTAATAGCAAAAACTCGATTGACAGCCGCATGGTTATAGGGATCGCAACCGATACCATACACAGTATCGGTAGGGAAGACTATTACTCCCCCGCTTTTAACAACGTCTGCACATTTTGATACATCACGATCCTGTGAACAGTCCAACAATATTATTTGGTCCACAGTAGCTTCTCCCTAGATTGTGTAATCGTTTTTTTGGCTGGCATATAAAAACATGCTGCAGACGCTATTTAATATCTCATATGTGTTCTTAGCCCTTTGGTTCCAATAAGAAATAATGGAGAAATGAAAGGGGGACCATGAATTGTTTCCCTCTACACTAATGACTTCAAAATCGCTTCCTCTAGTTCATTTGTAATTTCATTTCGTTTCGTTGGGTCGCTTCTGAATCTTGCGCCGGCAGCAAAATCATGACCTCCGCCCTCACTCAGTCTTTGTGCAATTCTTCGACACGAAATCATATTGTTATTCCGGCGTATACTAACCTTATTATCTTTTCCATAAAGCATCACCAGGTCCGACTTGGTCTTTTCAAAAACTTCATGTGCAAAGAGACTACTTTGTATATAGGGTGATGTTTGAATGAATGATGCCATAACTCTGCCACCTATTTGTTTAAGTTCCATGGTTTGATATGCCTCGTCCTTTGCTTTAGTTAGTAGTCGGCAATAGAGTGCGTATTCATTCTGCATGTCAACATCCCACAATATTCCTCGAGAAACTTTTTCTGCAAGGGATGAAAGCTTCACATATCTGTAAGGACTATTGCGATAGTAGACAATCAGCTCCGGTATCGGGGGTAGGTATTGGTCATTGGAAAAAAAGTCCATAGAGTGGGCCATGTTTCCTAATCTATATGCGAGCTTATTTCCCGACAAGAACTTTTCGTATACGAGCTCGGATGCGCACCTATTTCCTGTTTCGTCTAGAATAATTTCAACGAAGGGTTCTATTGAAACCTTTGCCGAATCAGACCATGGGTGATGGTCAAGCCAAAGTATACTAGAGCAGAAGCCCTTTGCTTCAGCAAACGCTTCCTTACACTGGTGAATGAGAGAGGGGTCATCGTTTAATGCCAAATCGCAAATTATTATTAGTCTCTCTTCTTTCTCAGAAAAAGAAGATATGCTGAATTTGTGGACGAAGTGTTGTAAGGTTTCGAAGCTTTCTCTCCCATATCCTAGAAAAAGTGTTCGGGCCTGGGGAAATCTAATCAAGCCAATGGCGGCAGAAAACAGTCCGTCTAAATCAGATTCGTGGGAAACAATCAGTACCTCCATTGTCATCACGTAACATGACGCATCAATTTCATAGCATAGGTATTCTGAAACTAGATAAAAACCATCTCATGGGAGACGCAGAACGATTTTGTTTACAAAATCTACTATAATCCATCCAGAGGTTAAGGTTTCTAGGTACCAATCAAAGTGGTTGACTAACCAGACGAATGGTATATTATTTGTACTTTAGGCGTTCGGTCAATATCTCGCACGTCTTTTGAATCCCTAAATCAACCACATAATTACCCAATCGCGGACCCATATCCGAACGCAAAATAAGGTTGTATATCAACCTGAAAAAATCCTTCGGTTGAACGTCATTATTTCTTGCTATCTCAAAGATCTTAGTTTGAAGTTCAAGTGGAGTGTTCTGTCTACCTTCAGTGCCAATGTATGACCGTAGCGTTTCAACTAGCTCAATTAATGCTTTTTTTTCGTTCGTGTTAAATGATATGGTCAAAACCTGGTGCCCATCAACTATTTTATCTTCTATCCAGTTGGAAGCAAGCCTAATTTTTCGTATTAGACTATCAGTCTTTTTTCTTATCATTTTATACCTTTCAAGTCGTTGCAGCACCTTCTCCTCTCTTTCTTGTAATGAAAATAGAGAACCTTGTTGAACTAGAAACTCGTAAGAAATGTGATCTTCAGGATATTTCGGAGGCTTTAGGTGATTCACATATTCATAAATGCCGTTTATTTTCATACGCTTAGCGATATTTCCTTCCGAACTCCTTCCAAAATAAACGTCTTCATACAAGTCGTATTCATTCATAAGTAGTGGAATTTCTTGTAATCCGATGAGCCGGGTTCCTACTATTCGTCTAAAGAAGAGTAACATTAGTGATTCTGGTGTTCCGTATCGCAACCATTTCTGGGGCGTAAGGACGTTTCCAGTTGATTTGCTTATCTTCTTTCCAGTGCGGTCTAGAAATAGCTCATATTTAACGTGCAACGGATGAGGGTAGGAAAGAATTTCGTTTGAGACCCAGTCGTTGACACGCACCGAATCCATTATATCTTTACCAAAAGCTTCAAACCTAATATCCAAAGCCATCCACCTTGCCGCAAATTCAGCTTTCCATGCTAGCTTTCCCTGTCCTTTTACAATGTCGACTTTCCCTGTGTTACCACAACCTTGGATAAAATTTTTCCCTATTTTTGCACCAATACAACTATAAGATACACTTTTCAATTCATCGTGATACACCTCTGCTCGAGCAACATACAACCTTCCACACGATTCGCAGATTGGAAAGTAGGGTAGAGTTTCGACAAATTTTTCCTGACCGACAAGTTTTACTATCTTCTGACCTAACTTTTTAGATTGCTTTAGAATCGTTTCGATTTGGTCTACGAAGGTCCCTCTACGGTAAACCTCAGTTGCGCTTAAAAATTTATACTTGACTCCAATAGTATCTAGACCCTTCAGTAGAGAATCAGTCATGTGATCACCGTAAGACCTATGACATGCTCCTAGTGGATCCGGAATCGTAGACACAGGCTTAGCGATATATTCCTTTAACCATGGTGGAAACCCATCAGGAATCTTCCTTAATCCGTCCATATCGTCGGAGAATGTAACTAGTTCAGAATTATATCCTAAATTCGTCAAGGCCATAGAAATACCGTAAGACCTGACTGCGTCAGCCATGCTTCCAATGTGCGGAATACCAGAGGCGCCTAGACCGCTCTCGACTCTTAATAGATTCATCGGTCTGCCTAGGTTCCTCTCTCTATTGATTATTGAATAGGCAATTTTATCCATCCAAGTGCCCTTGCCAACGATTTCACTATCCGGACTCTGCAAATACATCACAAGATCTTGGTCATATACGGACCGTTTTTAGAGTATCCAATTTTCCTATAATAATCTCTCGTGCCAATGGCGCTGAGAACTGAAATTCGTCTCAGGCCGAATTCATCCCTTACAATCCGCTCCGCTTCTTTCATTAGTCTCAATCCATAGCCCTTGTGTTGATATGAATCGTTTCCTGGAATGCATCCGATATCCACGGAAACACCGTAAACATGTAATTCTCTTATTATCGCAGAATCACCAAATCCCAAATTGTCCAGTCCTCTAATCTCTGGCCTATGCGGAAAGGCCGGAATTCGTAGCCTTAAAAATCCTAATAGAGTAAACCTATCTTTGCTCTCAAAGGAGAGAAATACCTCATTTCCACCTGATGCGAGATAATCATTTCTTGTCAAACGAATCTCTTTTTCTTGGAACAACATGCTTTTTTGGAGGCCAGATTCTCTGCATCTGATGCAACGACATCGTAGTCCAAGTTCGCTCAGTTTCTGGAGTGCAGATTGTCGCAGATTTCCACTTCTTGGTCCAGCGACAATGTACTTATTCTCAATTTCTCTTTGTACCCGCATAATTCGAATCCACGAAGGAACTGCTCGCTTCACTTCTACGAGTATTCTTATGTAGTCATCATCGGAGTAAGCTTCGTACTTACCGTTCTTATGTAAGTTATAAAGTCCAGTATTTTTCAATACTAGCGTTGGATAAATCTTCAGCATATCCGGTTTAAGGAAGGGATCATTGTACAGCTTGTAAAAGTCTTCAATGTCCCTTGTAGGTGTTGAACCGGGTAGACCAGGCATCATATGTGCAACTATTTTGTAGCCAGCATCACGAGCTATTTGGAATGATTCATGGACATCTTGTAATGTATGTCCTCGATTTACCAGCTTATATGTGGTTTCTTGCAGTGACTGCACCCCAATTTCAACTCTTGTCATGCCCAGTTCTAGCATTGTATCTACATGTGAGGACTTGCAATAGTCGGGCTTAGTTTCAACCGTGAACCCCACACATCTGTTGGCCGCTTTTTCGTTAGTCTCCATCGAATCCTTCAGGTTTCTGGAGCGGATACCGTTTAGAGCATCAAAACTTGATTTGACAAAATCTCTTTGGTATTCTACTGGGAAAAATGGGAAAGTGCCACCTACTACAACCAATTCTATCTTGTCTACGCCGTGACCCCTCAAATAAAGCTGTTTTAGTTTAGACTGTATCTGTTTGAACGGATCAAAATCAAATTGTTGTGCATATCTAGCACACGGTTCAGTGCCGGTATAGCTCATTGGTACATTCACTTCCACCCCCCCAGGACAGTAAATGCATTTCCCATGGGGACAGGGAAAAGGCTTCGGCATCAAAGCTATCACTGCCACCCCTGACGCGGTTTTCACCGGTCTTACTTTTAATAGTTTTCTAATTATACTATGATGGCTAACATATCTCAAGATGCTCTGATTTCCAGGTATGAACCGGACTCTGTGTTTTGAACATGATTTCTTAATAACAGCAATCACCTCTTTCATGTTGGGGTTCTGAAGACTTTCTAATTCCATGGCTATTTCCCTGCAGAGTTCTTCACCTGTTGGTGAATTCGTAAATTGGGATTCCTGTACTGTTTGGTTCCTTTTACGGTCCAATAGCTGAAAAAGGAGCCTTGATCGAATATGAGTTTTTGTGTACGATTTTATATAGTCTTGAATTCGTTCTAACTACTTGGTATATGTCTTCATTTTGCAAGCAAATACCGTTTACCATTCAAGATGGCGCTTACCTCTCCTTTCCCAGTACCCTCAACTTTACCAATCTCGACACATGACATGCGGTGTCTATGAAATATCTCAGAAATGGGACAAATCGATTCTCTCGGGACGACTAAGCAAAACCCAATTCCCATATTGAAGGTCTTATACATCTCCTTCAAGCCTACTGGGCCATCAACTGCGATTTGCTTAAATATTCCAAATGGAGGTGGTGGATTGGTTAGGAAGTATTTCTTCCTATTATTGAGACGAAGAAGTTTTGTAAACGACCCACCTGTGATATGAGCCAAACCATGTACAGTGATGGAAGAACGGGACTTCAAAATTTCAAGTACTGGTTTTACATAAATCCTTGTTGGAACCAACAATTCTTCACCCACTGATTTGGACATATACGATGGTTGATCCTTAAGTGAGTATCTTGACAATAGTATCTTCCTTGCCAGAGTGTAACCATTAGAATGTAGTCCACTACTTTCTACTCCCAGAATGACGTCATTAGTTTGAATACTATTGCCGAGAACTGGTCTCTCCCCGGTTTCTAAGACTCCTAGTACCGTTCCGGCCAGATCGAAGGCGTGTGTCTCATCCACCCCCGATATAATATCTGGGAGAATAGCAGTTTCTCCTCCGACAATTGTAACCTCAGAATATCTTGCTCCCTTCACCAGACCCTTTAGTATTTCCTTGACAAGAGTATTATTAGATGATTTTAATGCGATGTAATCAATGAATGCAATAGGGCGCGCCCCAACACAGATTACATCGTTAGTATTCATCGCAACGCAGTCAATTCCAATTGTATCATACCTCCTCATAAGCTGAGCAATTATTACCTTAGTGCCGACTCCATCCGAATGGAGTGCAAATATGCTGTTACCAATCTCGATAAGACCCGCATAATGCCCAATTATCGGGAGAACCACTACTCCCGCAGAGTTGCTATGAGTGGATGTAATCAGATGACCGATAGCTTTATGATATTTCTCCACAACCCTTCTATTAATTCCGACATCCTTATACGAGGTCAATCTCAGTTCGCGCACTTCGTCTTTCAATAGATACTTTATTCTATTAATGATTCTGTCTGCTATAGAATCTGAATTAGAATACCATCTTCACAATATCTGACTGCCTAGGTACTCTCTATAAACTGGGGTCTATTCTTGCATGAGTGGAGCGGCCTTCCGACACCAACGTCACCTTGTGGTTTTTACCATACTTCGATAATAATTTTGTCATTACTTGCCTCAAACCATCGAAGGTATCTAACCCGAGTTTGGTTTTGAGATAATACTGTGGAATTGTGGAAACTACCCCTATATCATATTTCTTTCGCATGGCTTCCAAAAATATTAGGTGTTCCTTGCCGTCAGTTATTCTCTCATTTTCAGATGACGAAGGAATGGGTGGCCTCCCATGCACGAATGTCTCAAGAGCTTCAGAACCCAGACCCCCTCTCGCTTCCGAGAGTAAAACCACCGAACCGCCTTCACTAAGAATATCAATACAATTCCACAAGCAATTAAGCGACTCGGTCAAAGTATAATGGTGAAAAGGATCACAACCAGGGCT
>Ga0111539_10013625_pt1 | contig 10158 bp, 6 predicted proteins | sample RhiMethybrSRZTD1_FD_79667 | JGI IMG/M metagenome (GOLD analysis project Ga0111539, IMG submission 79667) | Populus rhizosphere microbial communities from Tennessee, USA - Rhizosphere MetaG P. TD hybrid SRZTD1 (version 2) (version 2) | ecosystem: Host-associated > Plants > Roots > Rhizosphere >... | reverse complement strand
GCGCTGTCGGCCGTGCTGGTGCCCGCGTTCGTGTCGCTGCTCGACGCGGGCGACCAGCGCGGCGCCGAGGACGTGGCCGGGGGCGTGCTGGGCGTGGCGCTGGCCCTGCTCGGCGCGGTGACGGTGGTCGGGGTGCTGGGTTCGCCGCTGCTGGCCAAGGTGCTGACGCTGGGCGTGCCCGCCGACGTGTCCTCGCAGATGCAGTCGCTGGTCACGTTCCTCCTGTGCTTCTTCGTGCCCCAGGTGCTGCTGTACGCGGCGGGGACGGTGGCGATCGCCGTGCTCTACGCCGAGCGCCGCTTCCCGGTCACGGCCGCCGCGCCCATCGGCAACACGGTGGTCATGGTGGTGTTCCTGCTCGCCTTCCGCGTCGTCGCCGGTCCCGACCCCGGCCTCGACCTGTCGCTCGGCGAGCGGCTGCTGCTGGTGGCCGCGGGCACCGGCGGCGTCGTCGCCTTCGTGGGGATCCTGCTCGGCGCGTGCGAGCGCTCCGGCTTCCGGCTTCGCCCCCGCAACCCGCACGGCGACCCGCGGGTCGGGGCGGTGCTGCGCCACTCGGGCTGGGGCGTCGTGCTGCACACGGGTGCCGGGCTGCTGCTCGGCGCCGCCATCGTGGCCGGCGCCGCGGTCGAGGGTGGCGTGGTCGCCTACCAGCTCGCGTGGGTCATCTTCCTCGGGCCCTACGCCGTGCTGGCCCAGCCGATCCACACCGCCATCCTCCCCGAGCTGGTCACCGAAGCCCGCGACCACGGCCTGGACCGGGTGGCCCGCTCGCTGCGCTGGGCGCTGGAGCGCATGGCGCTGCTGGTCGTCCCGGTCAGCGCCGGCATGGTGGCCCTGGCCACGCCGGCCATGCGGCTCGTGCCCTTCGGCGAGGGCGACCACGGCAGTGAGCTCCTGGCGGCGGCGGTGGCCGGCCTGGCGGTCGGTCTGCTGCCGTACGGCGCCTTCCTCCTGCTGGCCCGGGGCTACTACGCGCTGGGCGACAGCCGTACGCCGGGGCTGGTGTCCCTGGGCTCGGCCTCGGCCGGCGTGGCGGTCATGGCCGTGGCCGCGGTCACCCTCGACGGCGCGGCCCGCATCGGCGCCCTGGGCCTGGCCCACTCGCTGGCCTACACGATCGGGATGCTGGTGCTGGGCGTGGGCCTGGCCCGGCGCACCGGGTCCTCGCTGCGGCCCGCCGCGCTCGGCCGCATCCTCGCCGTCGGCGTGGTGGTGGGCGGCGTCGCCTGGGCCCTCAGCGGCGCCCTGCTGGGCGACGATCCCGGCCGGCTGGCCGACCTGGCCGTGGTCGTGGGCGTCGGGCTCCTCGGTGGCGGACTGGTCCTGGCTGCATACCAGGTCCTCGGCGTGCGCCGGGCGCTCACCACCCGCGAGTCGGTGCCGGGACCGCCGGCGACGGCGGAGGTGGTCGTGTGAGGCTGCGCCGTACGCTCGCCGCTGCGCTGGGACTGCTGGCCGTGGCCGCCGCGGCCGGCTGTGGCTCGGCCCCGGCCGAGCTGGAGGCCACGCCGGTCGACCGGGTGCTGGTGGTGTCGCTGCCCGGCCTGGACTGGGAGGGGGTGAAGCGGGCCGGCCTGCCGCACCTGGACGAGTTCGCGAGCGACGCCGCGGTGGCCGATCTGGCCACCCGCATCGGCCGGCGCACCGCCACCAGCACGGACGCCTACATCACGTTGGGGGCCGGGACCCGGGCCATCGCCCCCCGGATCGACACCGCCGTGGCTGTCGATGCGGACGAGACCTACGGCGGCGTGCCCGCGTCCGAGCTGGTCGAGCGGCGGCTGGGCCGGGTCACGCCCGGCATCGCCTACCTGGCCATCGGGCCCGCCATCGACGCCAACGAGCACTCGCCGTTCGGGGCCGAGGTCGGGAGCCTGGGCGACCGGCTGGCCGACGCGGGGGTGTCCCGGGCCGTCGTGGCCAACGCCGACGCGGTCGAGGGTTTCGTCAGCGACGACCCGCCGCCCGACGGCGCCTATGCCCGGGGCGCGGCCACGATGCTCATGGACTCCCACGGCATCGTGCCCGGCGGCACGGTCAGCCGGAGCCTGCTGACCGACGACCGCAGCGCGGCCTTCGGCTGGCGCCTGGACCGCAGCAAGGTGGTCGACGCGTTCGACGAGGCGTGGGACAGTCCCGGGCGCTCGGTCGTGGTGGTCGAGGCCTCGGACCTGAGCCGGGTGGCGGCCTACGGGGCCCGGGCCGACGCCGGCCAGCGGGCCGCCCTGCGGGCCCAGGCGCTCGACGACGCCGACGCTCTGCTCGGCGACCTGATGGAGCGGGTGGACCCCGCCCACGACGCCGTCCTCGTCCTGTCCCCGGTGTCGCCCGGTGCCTCGCCCGCCCTGGGCCTCGTGGCCCTGCAGGCCCCGGGCGTCGACGGCGGCCTGCTCCAGTCGGCCACGACCCGGCGCGACGGCTATGTGCAGCTGGCCGACGTCGCCCCCACGGTGCTGGAGCTGCTGGGCGAGTCCGCCCCCGACACCATGGAGGGCCGGAGCTTCGGGGTCAGCGACCGCGGCAACCAGGGGGCGGACCGGCTGACGGCGCTGGCGGAGTCCGGCGACGCGGCCGCCTTCCGGGACGCCACCATGTTCCTGGCCGTGACCGGCATCGTGGTGGGCTTGGCGCTGCTGGCGCTGGGCATCGCGCTGCGGTCCCGACTCAGCCCCAAGGTCAACCGGCTGCTGGCACCGTGCGCGTACGGCGCGCTGGGGGTCGTGCCCGCGTCGTTCATCGTCGGGCAGGTGGGCGCGGTGCGGGCCAGCCTGCTGCCGACGGCCGTGCTGGTCCTGCTGGTGGCGGCCGTGTTCGCGGCACTGGCCACCGCGGTGGACCGGCGCTGGCCGGGGACCGGCGCGCTGGTGGCCGTCGGGTCGATCGTCGCGCTGATCGCACTGGACATCCTGGCCGGTGCCCCGCTCCAGCTGAACACCACGTTCGGCTACTCGGTGGCGGTGGCGGGCCGGTTCACCGGGCTGGGCAACCTGGCCTTCGCCCTGTTCGGGGCGGCCACGATCGTGCTGGCCGCGCTCATCGTCGACCGCTGGGGCCGGCGGGGCCTGGTGCCCGCGGTGATCCTGCTGGCGGGCGTGGTCGTGGTCGAGGGCCTGCCCATGATGGGCGCCGACGTGGGCGGCGTGCTGGCCATGGTCCCGGCCTTCGGGGTCACGGCCCTGGTCCTGGCCGGCCGGCGGGTGGGCTGGCGCCAGGTGGCCGCGCTGGTGGGCGCCACCGTCGTCGTCCTGCTGCTGTTCGCGCTGGTGGACGCGGCCCGCCCCGCCGAGGTGCAGACCCACCTGGCTCGCCTGGGAGAGCACGTCATCGGGGCCCGCTGGGACACGTTGGGCAAGAGCCTGAGCCGGCGCTGGCAGGGGAGCCTGGGCGGGGCCGAGCTGGCCGCCTGGATCACCGTCGGCGTGGTGATGGCGGGCGCCCTCGCCTACGCCGCCCTGGCCGCCATGGGTCGCGCCGGTCCCGGGGCCACGCGGGCCATCACCCACCGGCCGACGCTGGCCGCGGCCGCGGGGCTGGCGGTGCTGGGCACGGTCGGCCTGGTGGCCAACGACTCGTCGGTGGCCGTGCCGTTCACGATGCTGATCGTGATCGCGCCGGTCGTCATGCTGCGGGTGCTGCGGGCATGATCGGGTCCCGCGCGCGCCGGTCCGTAGACTGCTCCGATGCCTCTGCCGCCGAGGGCCGGGTGAGATCCCGGGCACGCGCCCTGCTGGCGTTGGTGCTGGCCTGCCTGGCCGCGCTCATGGCGGCCGCGCCCGCGGGCGCCCAGGAGGCCGGGGCCGACAAGCCGGGACGGATGCTGCTCATCTCGGTCCCCGGCCTCACCTGGGCCGAGGTGCGGGACCACCACCTGCCGGCCATCGAGGGCCTGCTGGCGGACTCCGCGGTGGCCGACATGGCACCCCGGGGCGTGTCGCCTCGAGCCACGCCGGGAGCGGCCTACCTGACCATCTCGGCCGGCAGCCGGGCGACGTCCGACCCGCTGGTGGACGGCCAGCAGCTGGCCCTGGGCGAGCAGGCGGCCGGGTCCTCCGCGGGCGACATCTTCGAGCGCCGCACCGGCGTCAAGCCCGACGGCCGCTACGTGTCGCTGGCGTGGCCCACGCTGCAGCGGGTCAACGCCCGCCAGCCGTACGACGCCGCGCTCGGCCTGCTCACCGACACGCTGGACGAGGCAGGCCTGGGCGTGGAGGCCATCGGCAACGCGGACGGGACCGACACCGTCGGCGCGTCCTACGAGCGCCAGGTGGGCCTGGCCGCGGCCACCGGCGACGGCGTGATCCCAGCGGGCGAGCTGGACGCCGACCTGTTGACCCGCGACCCCAGCCGGCCGTTCGGGCAGCGGCTCGACCTCGACCAGGTGACCCAGCGCTTCGAGCGGGCCTGGGACGCGCCCGCCGGGCGCGACGGCGGGCTGGTGGTGGTGGAGGCGTCCGACCTGGCCCGGTCCATGCGCTACCGCGACCGGGTCGACCTGAACCGCTACGAGGAGCTGCGCAGCCAGGCGCTGGAGGACACCGACGACCTGGTGGCCCGCCTGCTGGAGCGGGTCGACCCCGAGCGGGACACGGTCCTGATGGTCGCCCCCTACAACCTGCCCAGTGACCGCGACCTGACCGTGGCCGCCCTGCGGGGCCCGGGGATCGAGCCCGGCTACCTGCGCTCGGCTTCCACCCAGCGCTCGGGGTTCCTGACCCTCGTGGACGTGGCGCCGACGGTGATGGACCAGCTGGGCGTGGCCCGGCCGGTCGACATGGAGGGCCGCCCGGCCGAGGTGGTGGCATCCGGGGCCTCCCTGGAGCACCGCATCGACCGGCTGGTGTCGCTGAACGAGGCGTCCCGCTTCCGTGAGCGGCTGCTGTTCCCCACCACGCTGGCCGTGGTGGTGGTGCTGGCGCTGCTCTGCGCCGCCACCGTGGTCGTGCTGGTGCGAGGCGGGCCACCGCAGGCCCGGCCGATCCTGGCGTTCGTGGCCCTGGCCGACCTGGCCGTCCTGCCCATGTCGTACGTGGCCCGGGCGTTCCCGTTGGAGGATCTGGGCGCCGGGTTCTACTGGGCTTTCGTAGTGGCCGCCGGCGTCCTGGTGGCCGCGCTCGCCACGGTGGCGGGCCGGCGCTCCCGGCGCGAGCGCCTCGCCCTGGTGAGCGTGCTCACCCTGGTCCTCGCCGTGCCGCTGCTGGACGTCATCTTCGGCTCGCACCTCAGCCTCAGCGCCGCCTTCGGCTACTCGCCGACGGGCAACTCCCGCCTGTACGGGATCAGCAACTACGCCTTCGGCCAGGTCGCGGCGGCGTCGTGCCTGCTGGCTGCCTTCGTGGCCGGCCGCTGGCCCACCCGCCGGGGCCGCATCGCCGCCGTCGGCCTGCTGGTGGGCGTCCTCGTCGTCATCGGCATGCCGACCTGGGGCTCGGACGTGGGCGGCATCATCGCCTTCACCCCCACGATCCTGGTGTTCGCCGCCCTGATCACCGGCTACCGGCTGCGGGTGCGCACGGTGCTGATCGGCCTGGCCGTCACCCTGGTGTCGGTCACGGCCTTCGGCCTCGTCGACCTGGCCCGACCGGAGGGCCAGCGGGCCCACCTCGGGCGGCTGTTCGAGCGGATCGGCAACGAGGGCCTGGAGCCGTTGATCTCGATCATCGAGCGCAAGCTGCTGGCCAACCTGCGCGTCACCACGACGTCGTTCTGGATCGCCGCCATCCCGGTGGCGGTGGCGTTCCTGGTCTTCCTGGCCCGCTACCCGGGCCGGCCGCTGGCCCGGGTGCGCGAGCGGGTCCCGACCCTCCAGGCCGGCATCACCTCGGCCCTGGTGGCCGGGGTGCTGGGCAGCCTGGTGAACGACTCGGGCGCCATCGTCGGCGGCGTCACCCTCACGGTCATCGCCGTCGCCCTGGCCTGGCTCGCGGTCCAGACGATCGCCACCCCACCCGGTCCACCCGCGAGCGAGCCGGAGCCCGAGCCGGCCGCGGCCGAGCCGGTGGAGCCTGAGCCCGGGCCCGTGCCCACCGACGTCACCCCGGTGGAGGCAACGCCGGACGGCGTGCCCGCCCGGGCCGGGACCGAGCGGACGTGAGCGACACCATCCCGACCACCGCGGGCGCCGAGGGGGCGGCCGCCGAGCCCGACGAGGCCCCGCGCTCGGCCCGCATCCTGGTGGCCGTCCTGTTCGTCCTGCTCCTGGTGCCCGGGCTGATCGGCTTCGACGCCTGGCCCCTGACCGGCTGGCGCCTGTTCAGCAAGTCACGAGGCCCCGAGGTGACCCGCTGGGTCATCGAGGCCGTGGACCAGGACGGCTCAAGCCGGGTGGTCAGCCTGGAGGAGCTGCCCCTGCGCTACCGCCACGCCGAGTGGCCCATGTCCGAGCTGCCGGGCGCCTCCGAGGCCAAGAAGACCGCGGTGTGCGAGGCGCTGCTGACCCCGGTCCGGAACATCCTGCCCGGCACGGAGGAGCTGGTCATCGCCCGCGACCACGCCCGCCTGGTGGAGGGCGACGACGGCCACTGGACCACCACCCACGACCTCGAGCCCTTCCACTCCTGCAACGGGGCGCACCTGCTGTGACCCCGTCGCCCGCATCCGCACCGCGCTCTACGAGGCGCTCTGGGGCCCCGACATCGGGTCCGTTCCGCTCCTGCACCGGGGCGCGCGTGACATGACCGTCGCCCGCATCCGCACCGCGCTCTACGAGGCGCTCTGGGGCCCGGAGACCGGCGCCCGGCTGCTGTTCGTGCATGTGGGCCTGTCGGTTCTGATCGGGGTGCGCATCGTGGCGGGGTCGTACCGCCAGCTGGCGGGCACGCCCGGGCCCCTCTTCGAGCCCGTGCCGTTCCTCGCCTGGCTGCCCGACATGCCCTCGGCCCAGGTGTTCGTGGCCATCCAGGTGATCGGCGGCGTGGCGGCCCTGGCCGCGGTGCTGCGGCGCCACCCGCGGGCCGCGTTCGCGGTGGCGTGGGTGTGCTACCTGGTGCTGGCGGGCCTGCGGGGCAGCCGGGGCAAGGTGCTGCACAACGACCTGCTGCTGCTGTGGGCGTCGGCCCCGTTCCTGCTGACTCCGGTGACGGTCGACCGTCACGATCCGGTGCCGCGCCGCCGCTACGGCTGGCCGCTGCGGGTGTCGCTGGTCATCATCGCCCTGATCTACTGCTTCGCCGGCTACCACAAGCTGCGGCGCTCGGGGCCGTCCTGGGCCTACAGCGACAACATGCGCTACGTGACGCTGTGGGGGCCGAGCATCGGGTCCAGCGGCTGGCCGGGCCTCGCCCGCTGGGTGGGGGAGCACGCCTGGGTGGCCCGGTCGTCCGGGGTGTTCATCCTCGGGCTGGAGCTGACGTTCCCGGTCGTGATCTTCGTGCGCGGCCTGCGGGTCTGGTACGCCCTGTTCGCGGTCTTCCTCCACATCACGACCTGGCTGCTGCTCGGCCTGGACTACTGGGCCTGGGCCATCACGGTCCCGCTGGTGCTGATCGACTGGATCGCGGCCTACGACCGCCTCCAGGCGTGGCGGGCCGGGCGGGCGGCGTCCGGGACGATCGAGCCGGCTCCCACGGCCGCATGAGCGCCCCATGATCGTCGCTGCCGCCTTCGTGGCCGGCGTGCTGGTGGCCGCCGGGCTGTGGGTGCTGATGGCGCCCGCCTTCGGCGGCGAGGTCTTCGCCCGGGAGAACTACCGCGGCCACATCCTGCCCACCGCGGTCGGGGTCATCACCGCGCTGGCGGTGCTGGCGGTCGACGCGCTGGTCACGCTGGCCGTGGCCGCCGGGGCCGAGCCTGACGCGGGCGCGGTGCGCGGCCTGCGGCTGGTGACGGTCGCGTCGCTCGGCTTCGCGCTGCTGGGCCTGCTGGACGACCTCGGCGGGGCGGGGGAGAGCGGCGGCTTCCGCGGCCACCTCCGGGCCCTGGCCCACGGCCGCCTGACCACCGGCGCGGCCAAGCTGTTCGGCGGCGCGGCGGTGGCCGTCGTGGTCGTGTCCGCCCGCGAGCCCGACAGCCTCGGCCGCCTGCTGGCCGACGGCGCCCTGGTGGCGCTGGCGGCCAACCTGGGCAACCTGTTCGACCGGGCGCCGGGGCGCACCACCAAGCTCACGCTGGTGGCGTTCGCGGTGCTGGTGGCGGCGGCCGGCGCCGAGCCGGTGCTCGCCGGCGTGGCCCTGGCCGTGGGGGCGGGCGCGGGCCTGCTCACCGCGGACCTGTCCGAGCGCATGATGCTGGGCGATGCCGGGGCCAACGTGCTGGGCGCCGCGCTGGGCCTGGGCGTGGTCCTGGCCTGCTCGCCGGGTGTGCGCACGGCGGTCCTGGTGGTCGTGGCCCTGCTCAACCTGGCCAGCGAGCGGGTCTCGTTCAGCCGGGTGATCAACGCCGTGCCCCCGCTGCGCACCGCGGATCGCTGGGGCCGCCTGCCCTGATCAGTCCGGACTGGACGGCTTCAGGCCGAACCCGGACAGCAGCTGGATGATCTTGGCCACGAGGGCGGCGTGGGACACGTCCTGCGCGGCCAGGACCTGCGCCGCGATGCCCTCCTCGATCTGGCGCAGGGCCAGCAGCACGTGCTCGGTGCCCACGTAGTTGTGCCCGAGCTTCAGCGCCTCGCCCACCGAGTCGGCCACGGCCTTCTGGGCCCGGGGCGTGAAGGGCAGGGCGCCGGACACCTCGGCCCCGCCGCGGGGGATGCGCTCGTCGACGCCCTGCTCGACGGCCTCCCGCGACACCCCGAGCTCGGACAGCGCCCGCACCGCCAGGTTGCCGTCCTCGGCCGCGTACAGCCCCAGCAGCAGGTGCTCGGTGCCGATGTAGGTGTGGCGGCGCTCCTGGGCCACGGTCTGGGCCTTGAGCAACGCCGTACGGGCCCGATCGGTGAACCGCTTGAGCTCACGGCCCTCCGCGATCCCGCGCATCAGCCGTTCCGCCCCATCACTGTGGCGTTGCTGGGCGGCCTGGCGGGTCACACCGAGGGCCTCGCCGATCTGCGTCCACGAGCACCCGTCGTCCCGGGCCTGCCTGACGAAATGGTCGAGCAGGTCGTCGCCGAGGCGTTCGACCTGCTCCTTCAGCAGGGCCGCGGCCGAGATGCGATCGAGCGGGGTGTCGCTCCCGTCCTCGACCACGCTGATGAGCTGAGCCAGGCTGAACTCCGTCATGCTCGTCAACCTGACATTGACAGCCCGCCGTGTCAACCCGTCATTGACATTGACAGAACGTTAGGTTCGTGGCCCATGGGACGAGACATGCGCGCCGCGGTGCTGGAACTCGACGGGAAGCTGGAGGTGGGCCCGGTCCAGATCGAGGATCCCCGCCCGGGCGAGGTGCTGGTCCGGGTGACCGACTGCGGCGTGTGCCACTCCGACCTGTCCGCCATCGACGGCAGCATCCCGGGCGCCCGCCCGGTGGTCCTGGGCCACGAGGCCGGCGGGATCGTCGAGGCCGTGGGCCCGGGCGTGACCCGGCTGCGCCCCGGCGACAAGGCCGTGCTCACGCCGCTGCCGTCGTGCGGGCACTGCTACTTCTGCACGCGCAACCAGCCGACGCTGTGCGCCGAGCACTCGTCCGCCCTGGTGCTGTCGACCCGCCCCGACGGGACCAGCCCGCTGTCCCGTGACGGCCAGGTCGTCTACCGGGGCGTGGGCATGGGGGGTTGGGCCGAGTACGTGGTGCTGCCGGCCGACGGGGTGGTGAAGGTGGACGAGGACGTCGACCTGGCCGAGGCCTGCGTCATCGGCTGCGCGGTGCAGACCGGCGTGGGCGCGGTGCTCAACACCGCCGGGGTCGAGGAGGGCGCCAGCGTCCTCGTGCTCGGCGCGGGCGGCATCGGCATCGCCGTCACCCAGGGCGCCCGCCTGGCCGGGGCCGCCACCATCGTCGTCGCCGATCCGGTGGCCGAGCGGCGGGAGGCCGCGATGGGCTTCGGCGCCACCCACACGGTCGATCCGACCGACACCGACGTCCCGGCCTACTGCCTCGAGCTGACCGGGATCGGGATGGACTACTGCTTCGAGGCCGCCGGGCAGGCCTCCCTCGTCGAGGTGGGCATGAACGCCAGCCGCTCCGGCGGCACCACCGTGGCCGTGGGTGCGCCGCCACTCGACCAGAGCATCACGATCCCCATGGCCGTGGCGTTCACCGTCACCGAGAAGCGGCTCGTCG
>Ga0111539_10013623_pt1 | contig 10158 bp, 8 predicted proteins | sample RhiMethybrSRZTD1_FD_79667 | JGI IMG/M metagenome (GOLD analysis project Ga0111539, IMG submission 79667) | Populus rhizosphere microbial communities from Tennessee, USA - Rhizosphere MetaG P. TD hybrid SRZTD1 (version 2) (version 2) | ecosystem: Host-associated > Plants > Roots > Rhizosphere >... | reverse complement strand
CCGTGAGAAGGGCTTCTCAGCGAGAAGCATTGGCCGGTTCGTAGATGATCGCATCACCGACTCGGATCGACCCTTCGCCCGACACGCGGGCATACATGCGACTCCAACCAAGGTGCTTCTTATGAGAGATGCGGCCGAAATCCCCATTCACAAACCATCGGGCATTGTGAATGCACGGCGTCGTATAACTCAGCAATTCCAACTCAACCGATCCGATACAAAGTCGATCCCCCGGTTTCAGCGAGGACCAATCCAGCCCGGCGATCGTCACATTGTCTCCGGTCGATCCCGGCGCAATCGAATGACCTTCGGCTTGAAGCGCCTCGATGGCTTCCAAGGAATATACGCATACGGCACGGTCGGGGCCACCATGAATATTGGTATGACGCTGCCGATCTCCCTCGACGCCCCGCACAGTGATCTTCGCTTCAGGCACCGGAAGCTTGGGCACGCCTCCGTGGGACACGCTAATCTGGTGCACTCTCGGCAGACCATTAAGACGCTTAGTCATCGGGAGTCCTGATCAAAGCTAAAATGTATGGCCAGCCAGCCATCCCGTTCTCGTTCCCACACCGGTGCTCCACCGACGCGGGAGAACGCATCCATCACCTCCGACCGATCTCCGGATAAGATACCGCTGATCACGAGCCACCCAGGGGCACGCAATAGACGTGGGAAAACGTCCACCAGCCCGAGTAACGTCCGGCGATCCAGATTCGCAATCAGTACATCGGACCATGCGTCGGGAACATCCGCAAGTCCCGAGGTATCTAATTTCAGCTCACCGCCGAATCCATTTTGAGCCGCATAGCCGACCGCGCACTCGATGGCGACCGGGTCATGATCGATCCCCCATGCCGACGTTGCGCCCAGCCGCACCGCCGCCATGGCAAGAATGCCGCTGCCTGTGCCCACGTCCAACACCCGTTCGTTCCCTCGAAGGTGTGCTTCCAGCCATTCCAACATCAATTGTGTCGTCGCATGATGACCGGTCCCAAACGCCTGCTTCGGATCGAGAATCAGTTCCACATCACCAGGATTGACCGCCGCAGCCTGCCAGCTTGGACGGATCACGATTCGACACCCCACGCGAAAGGGCACGACCGATCGCGCCCATGTAAGATTCCAATCTTCGTCGGGCAACGAATGGACCGAATATGATCCGCCCTGGCTCACCGTTTGGATCAACCCGGCAACCACTTGTTGAGTCTCTGCAGTCCACCGCTCATGCGGCCAATAGAGATGGATCAGTCGCTCTTCTTGCCATGCACCCACCATCCAGGGATCGTTCAGGAGGCCCGTGAATTCTCCCGCATCCATGTCGATCTGTACCTGCACATCTATCCAGCCTTGCCCCATGATTCTCCCGATTTTCTCGCGATGAGTTGACGTCTAAAGTGCGACCAGGTATGGTCAATTCTAACGAAACGAATGTCCTTGGCTGCCCTACACGCTCCCTCGCACAGAGAATACTCGCTCCTTCGCCTGACGGCGATCATCGACCGTTTACTGGCGCGCGCCACGCAAACCAGCGCTCGATTTACACGCTGGCGTTTGGCCATCTTTGTCGTCGGCGCCGTGTTGTCCGTAATGTGTTTCCAGCAACGATGGTTCCAGCTTGGGAACGCGACACTCGTCGGTTTTCTGGCCCTCTTTCTCACCGTGGCCCGCTATCATACCAAGCTCGAAGATCGGATGCAGCGACTTCGGCTCTGGCGTCGCATCAAAGCAACCCATGTCGCCCGATTGCGATTGGACTGGACGGCCATTCCACCGCGCATCACGCCGACGCACGAACAACATCCATACGCGGCCGATCTCGATATCGTGGGGCCACATTCACTACTCGTGCTGCTGGATACGACCAATTCGTCGAACGGCCGAGAGCGATTGGCGGATTGGTTGTTGACTCAGCCGCCACCGCCTGCTGAATGGATCCGTCGCCAAACGCTCATCCAGGAATTGGCTCGTCTTCCTCTTTTTCGAGACCGCCTCAGCCTGGAAGCCTCCTTACTGGGAGAGGCCGAATTAAACGGCCAGCGGATTCATACAGCGCTGGCGCCCCCGGTGGCCTTTCCCAAGATGATTCCCTTGCTGCTACTCCAGGCCCTGCTGGCCGTCACGACCTTGGGACTCGCATTCGCCTCCGCCATCAGCGGACTAAAAGAGTATTGGATCTTGTCCTTCACCCTGTATGCGGCCGTTTATCTGCTCACTTCAGGTCACGTCGAGCCAGTGTTCGGAAGAGCCCTATCGCTCCACGGTCAACTGGAAAAATTGGGCCGGCTGTTTTCCTATCTCGAACGGCGCTCATACGGCGCCACACCGGCACTGGGACGCCTATGCGCCGCGTTGGTGGCGGGGGCTCTGCGTCCGTCGCTTGCCATCCGACGGCTGGCGCGTGTGTCTCAAGCCCTGAGCGTCCGCGCGCACCCCTTGGTCCATTTGGTGCTCAACGGCATCGGTCCGTGGGATCTCTTTTTTACCTGGCGGCTGGACCGTGTGCGCAATCAAGTCCTCAACGACATCCCCGTCTGGCTCGACACGCTAGCTGAACTGGAGGCGGCGCACGCGCTCGCCACATTTGCGTATCTGCATCCGTCCTATCCGTGGCCCTCTCCGCTGAGCGAACGCGCGTCCGGTGCGCCGCCTGCACATACAGCGGCCCTGACGGCAACGGCGCTTGGCCATCCATTGATTCCATCTTTACATCGCGTTACCAATGATATCGACTTGCAGGGATTCGGGCGGGTGCTGCTGGTGACCGGCAGCAATATGTCCGGTAAGAGCACGTTCTTGCGCACGATCGGCATCAACACGTGCTTGGCGCAGGCCGGGGCCCCGGTATGCGCGCGCTCCTTTGAATGGACGTGGGTCCGACTGGCCTGTTGTATTCGCGTGGACGATTCTTTAGAGGCCGGCCTCTCCTTTTTCTATGCGGAAGTGAAACGCCTCAAGCGGTTGCTGGACGCCGCGCAGGAACGTACATCGCCGCCGGTCTTATTTCTTATCGACGAAATCTTTAAAGGCACGAATAACCGGGAACGGTTGATCGGCAGCCGCGCCTTTATCCACGCGCTTTCCGAAAGCAATGGATTTGGACTTGTGACGACACACGACCTCGAACTGGCCGATATGGAGCGCGAAATTCCCAGCCTCTCCAATGCGCATTTTCAGGAAACGGTCGATGCCAACCAATTGAAATTCGACTACGCGATACGCCCGGGGCCCTGCCCGACGACCAATGCGCTCCGCATCATGGCGCTGGAAGGGCTTCCGGTCACAGACCTGTCGGCTCAACCTTCTTCACGCTCAACCCCAAGAGGATGAGGATGAAATCCACTCTGGTCGCATCCGTGAGTCTGATATGCTTGCTGAGCGCCTGTTCGACACCCGGCGCACCCAAATCGTATTTCGACGAGGATACCCAAGGCCGTTACTATACGACCGAAACGGGAAAGGTGCTGCGCGTGGAGCGGGACGGGACGGTCTTGGACGTCACCTGCCTTCCGCGCGAGTTCACCAAAAACACCTCGAAAAAAGATCTTCCGGTCACGTTATGTGGCGGAGAGAAAGTTCAGGTCATCGGCAAAACCAGAAAGGTCGGCGACGAGTGGGACATGTCCCATTATGCGATCACGCCAGAGACCGGCACGTGCAAACCGCTGCTGCCTTTCCTCATTAAAGACTGGGAGGAGGAGAAGCGGCATTCGTGTTGGCATCGCGTGTGGGAGGTGCCGACCGCCGTCGTCGTCTATCCAACCGTGGCCGTCGTCTTCGTCGGTGTCGTCACGGCACCCATCTGGGTCCCCATCCTGCTTCTACACTGATCTTCACACCTGGGCGATCGCTTGCTGTACTAAAGACAGGCTTTAAACTTTTGCCAGCTTGAACCTCGTAGGAGAACAAACCAAATGCTGGCTACCATCCCGACGGGAGCAATATGAGGCTCGCCTTTAAGACAATGCAGGACATCGTGAATCTAAAACATTCCATGAGAGGACCTGCTAGTTCTTCAGGTGACATTTCAAGTAACATTTCTGCCTCAGGAATAATACTCTTTATTAACATTTCCATGATGCTTCTCCGTTTGTATATGCAGTGAAAGTAACCGCTAGGACCATGCAGGAGAAGTGTCAAGCTCGCAACACCTCCATCTGTTCGTCGTTAGAGTAAGTTCACCCTGCATGTAGGAAAACTACTGATACACAGCAAATTGAAAGGCTGATACTGTGTGAGAGAAATGACGAGCGCTTCCTAGGAATGGAGGACCTATGCGTAGACATTTTGCTTTCAGTCTGACGGCGGTTGGCTTATTGATCCTTTCCGCCTGTACTTTTAGAGCCACGAGTAATGAGATTACCGACACAACGCAGAATACGACCATCAGTACCTCGGGTCGATCGTGGTTTACGAATGACGGCCTGGTTCGTCAGGGAGAGCGTATTAACGCGTTCGCCGCGTTGAATTTCGAGAATCTGACGACCGATATGGCATTGGGTGGGGGGGAATATTTAACCTCGCTCGGAACCTTGATGGGCGTGCCGGACGATCAGCGCGCCTCGTTCTTTCAGCTGGCTCAAGGGCAATATACTACGCTGGTTCACTCCGGTGCAGCGACCCCCGCGAACCTGCTTTCGGGGCTTGACCGCACCCTCGCCGAACACGGGATAATGACGGCGACAGCGAGATAGTCGGATCAGGGGGTGGTCTGCAGTGCGCGCGAAAGTGCGACCTGCGACGGATCGTCATGAGGCGCATCGCGGAGTGACCCTGTGCGGACAACGTTGCCCTTGCGAAAGATGAGATAGTTGCTTGGAATGGCAGGAACGCGCGGCCCGGGAAGAATGATGCCCGCCAGGTTTAAGGGATCGGCCGCACAGACACGAATCTCCTGAGCCGCCGACGCATCTCCTTCTGTCCGGCGCAACGCACGCAGCGACTCCAACGCTTCCGGCAACGCAAATTGCTCGCCGGTAAATCCACTTACGAATCGGCCACCGCGAATATCTCCTCGCAATTCCATGCGCCGGTACTGCATGAGCAAATCCCGCCATCCAGGATTCAGCGATTCCCGCACCAAAAGATCGCGAAAGACGACGCCATAGCGCCTCAATAATTGACGGGCCAATGGTTCGATCGAATGGGTTGTCCGGCCGTCTCCGGCTCCTTTCGGCACGATCGATCGTAATAGGGACCACCGGCCTCCGGCCGATCGTGGGCGTCTCGACCGCTGTGCTCCCGCGGCTCGACGACGTCGAGGATCGAGCAGCGCCCGAAGATTATCGAACCCGTCGGCGGTAACCAATCCGGCCGCCGTCAATTCCCACAGAGCGCCTTCGATCTCAGCGGGCACGTGTCCGCAGCCTCGTGCCAGGTCGGCAAAAAAACTGGCGCCATGTGCATCAAGGTGCTTCAGCAGATCCCAGGCGATGGGACTCACCGCTGCACTCGCATCAAAAGCCGCATCCCGCCGTTCATCCATCGTCGTCATCAGCCAGGAGCCCTCTTCACGAGGAAAGAAACTGATGGGCGCAAGACTCGTCGGAACGATCCGGCTTCCGCGATTCGAATCGACGAGGACGTCGAGGCGCGGGTGAGGCGACAACCGCCCCCACATCACTGAGCCCCCAAGGCACAAGCCGTCTACCCAATCCGGATCGTATTTAGCGCTCCTCAGCGGCAAGAGATGGCGTTCCCACGCCGATGCGGCGGCCTCGAATCCTGCCAGTTGCTTGACGATTTCAAGCAGCCCGGCTTCCCCGTGCAAGCGTGAGGCAGGTGCGACGTGTTGCCATTGAAAAAGAAAGCGCATGAAATCTGTGGCCGTGACCGGCTGGACTTCGCGACGCAACGACCCGATGGTCAGACGATGGATGCGAGCCAGCAGTCGTCGATCACACCATTCGATTGCCGCTGTACCATCGGAGGTGGTGGTAAATCGACCGCGAAGCACCTGACCCTGGGATTCCAATCTCAGGAGGGCACCGTCCACATCGCCAAGGGTCAGATGAAGCCGGGCCGCGAGCGCCTCCGCCGTGGTGGGGCCGATGCTCTCCATCCATCCCTGGACAATCGACACGATGGATTCGTCACGCGTATGTGGAACATCCTCGGGCATGTGCGTGCGCGATGGTACCCAAGCCGCATATGGAAACACCGTATCGAGAGCAGCCGCCCGTTCCGTGGCCACCCAGCCGTTTACTCGGGCGCCATCCGGCCCATCGTGGATCGTCACGACCGCCGCTCGTCCAGATGCGGTGAGAGCGGGGAGCCACCGCGCCCACGCCTGCACCTGCGCCTCCGGCGCCCAGACCAGCGTCAACAAGGCGTCGTGCAATTCATCGGCATCGCGGACGACGGGCCAGGCCTCGGCGACCACCTCTGCAATCGCCTGTGGATTCAATGCCCCTAGCTGCCCGGCCAACTCGGGCGGGAGGCTGCGACGCATTTCCACCGCGCGCGCTCGGCGTTCTTCCAACGGCGCATCGTCCAGATAGGCATAGGGATTCGCATTGAGGATTTCGTGACAGAAGGGCGACGGCATGGGCGTATCGATCGCTACGCAACGAATCTGCTTGGCCTCGATCCGCCGCAGCACGTTGATCAGACCGTCCAGATCCATCGCTTCGGTCAGACAATCCCGAATGGTTTCGTTGACCAATGGATGATCGGGCGCCTCCCGGCATTTATCGATTTCCACACCGCCGTTCCCGGCGCGCCAAGACGCGCCGCTATCCCGTGGATGATTATCCTGACACGCTGTAGCGCCGGGAAAAACGGCGGACAAGAGATCTTCCGCCCGCATCCGTTGTATCTGTGGCGCAACTCGACGTCCATTAACGAAACGCAACAAGGCTAGCGCCCGCGACGCGTTCCACCGCCATCGGGTCATAAACATCGGCGCTTGCAAAATGGCTTGTACGAGCACCTCCCTGACCGTGTTCGAATGGAGAAACCCGAAGATCATGTCCAACGCAAAACTGTGTTTCTCACCAAGGGACAGCACGACACCCTCGTCGGTTGCCGCCGCTTGCAGCTCGAAATCGAAGGTCGTGCAAAAGCGCTTTCTCAGTGCCAGCCCCCATGCCCGATTGATACGCCCGCCGAACGGCGTATGCAGGACCAGTTGCATGCCGCCAGCTTCGTCGAAAAACCGCTCGGCGATAATCGTGTCTTGCGTGGGCACCTCGCCCAAGATGGCCCGGCCGGATGGAATATAGGCCGCCGCCTGTTCGGCGCCGCGACGATCCAACCCACATTCCGTTTGCAACCATTGCATGACGGGCGCATGGTCCATCTGGCCGTTCGCAGGCATCAGACGATCGATCTGCGCCCTGATCTCTGCCACTTGGGCCGACAATTCCGCCGTCCGCGACGGTGCTTCTCCGCGCCAAAACGGAATAGTCGGCGGTGCGCCGTGCGCATCCTCGACGCGGACCTTGCCGGTTTCCACGCCACGAATGCGCCATGACGCATTGCCCAGGAGAATGATATCGCCCGCCAAACTTTCAACGGCAAAATCCTCATCGACGGACCCCACGACGGTGCCGTCCGGCTCGGCGATCACGGCATAATTCGCCGTGTCGGGAATGGCGCCACCCGAGGTGATGGCCGCCAATCGGGCGCCTCGGCGCGCCCGCAGTCGACGGTTGACCCTATCGTGATGCACATACGCCCGACCTCTTCCGCGGCTGGTCGCGACACCTTCCGATACCATCCGCAGAACGGCATCGAACTCGCCGCGCTCCAGATCGCGGTAGGGATAGGCGCGGCGGCATAGATCGAATAGATCCGTTTCATGCCACTCTTGCGTCGCCGTCGCGGCGACGATCTGTTGGGAGAGAATATCCAACGGAGCCGGTGGCACGATGAGCCGGTCCAGCTCGCCCGACTTGATGGCATGGATCAGCGCCGCGCATTCAATCAATTCGTCACGCGTCGTTGCAAAGAGGCGCCCTTTGGGAATCGCGCCGATCCAATGGCCGGAACGGCCGACCCGTTGCAAGCCGATCGCAATGGATCGGGGGGAACCGATTTGGCACACGAGATCGACCGCGCCGATGTCGATGCCCAACTCCAGGGAGGCCGTGGCTACCACGACGCGGGTCTGTCCCGACTTGAGCCGCTCCTCCGCCGACAAACGAATCTGCCGGGAGAGACTGCCGTGATGCGCCGCCACCGCCAGCTCACCCAATGATTCGCGCAGGCGTTCGTCGAGATGATGAGAGACGCGCTCAACCAGCCGGCGCGTATTAACAAAGACGAGAATGGATCGATGTTGCCCAGCCAACTCGGCGAGCCGATCGTAGATGTCGCTCCAAATGGCGTTTGTCGCAACCGCCCCAAGCTCATCCTTGGGCACTTCGACCGCCAAATCCATCTGCCGTCGATGGCCGACGTCGATGATGTGCAGATCATCCGGACATAAACCTTGGTGCGGCTGTGCCGAGAAGAGAGTGGGATTCGGGCGCTGTCCCACCAAAAACCGCGCCACCGTCTCGATGGGCCGTTGAGTAGCGGACAGACCGATGCGGATCAGTCTCTTCGCCGCGCCCGCTTCAAGCCGCTCTAACGAGAGCGCCAAATGCGCGCCACGCTTGTTCGGCGCGAGCGCATGGATCTCATCCACGATGACCGTCCGCACATCGGTTAATATTTTGCGGCTCTTCTCCGCCGTGAGCAGCAGAAAGAGCGACTCCGGCGTCGTGATGAGGATGTGCGGCGGCCGCCGGAGCATCTGTTGACGATCCCAGACCGGAGTATCGCCCGTCCGAACCATCACGCGAATGTCCGGCATCAACAAACCGGCCGCAAGCGCCGCATCGGCGATCTCGGCCAGCGGCTGCTGCAGGTTCTTTTGCACATCGTTGCTCAACGCCTTGAGCGGCGACACGTAAACGACGTGCGTACGATCGTCCAACTCACCCCGCAGCGCCTGCTGAAACAGGGCGTCGATGCAAGATAAAAAGGCGGCCAGCGTTTTTCCCGAACCGGTCGGAGCGGCGATTAAGACATCCCGGCCCGATTGAATGGCCGGCCAGCTCTGCGCCTGCACATCGGTCGGTGAGCCAAAGCGCTGTTGAAACCACGTGCCAATGATGGGATGAAACGATGAAAGAGACATGAGATCGTGCATATTATCATGCCCGACCGCGCTTGTCCCACCGTCACTTGACAAGTGTATCGTCCGGAACCGATAGTCCCACACTCGATTGCCCTTCATTCTACAGCAAAGGAGAACCCATGACGCGACGGTCACGGATACATCGAACGCTTCTCACGATTCTCGCCTTCTCGTTTGCCGTGTTTAGCCAGGGAGCGCAGGCGGCAGAACGGGAGAAGCTGTTATCGGACCCGGGGGTGTACGGAACATTCGCGGCCTTCAAGGTCGACATGGATTGGTGGAAATTGGAGAAGGGCGCACGAGAAGCGGCCACGGCGTCCGTCAAAGAGGTCGTGCTGAAACATGCGGACCACGTGATCGTCGATACTTACCTGCTTCGCGGCCTGTCGGAACACGCCGATCTGCTTCTGCGTATTCACGCAACCGAGCTGGTTCACAATCAGCAGTTTCTTGTCGATTTCATGAGGACAGGGCTCGGCGTCCATTTGGTCAATACCTCGACGTTCAACGGCCTGACGAAGAAGGCTAACTACGTGCCCAGCTTTCCGGATGATACAAAGGCGTCGCTCAAAACGCCGATAGACGCCGGAGCCAAGCCCTATGCCATTGTCATTCCCATTCGCAAAGATCCCGCATGGTGGTTGATGGATCAAGAGACTCGGGTACGGCAAATGAAAGAACACACCGATGCGGCCATTCCCTACCTCAAAACGATCCAACGCAAACTCTATCATTCGAATGGACTGGACGATTTCGACTTCATCACCTATTTTGAAACCGCCAATTTGGCCGACTTCAACAGTTTGATTCTGGCCTTACAACAGGTGAAGGAAAACCAACACAACCGGCGATTCGGAAATCCCACCCTTGTCGGCACGGTTCATCCCCTTGACGATATCCTCGACGTATTCGCTCGATAAAACGGATTCCTCCGATGCTTGTCATTCTCGGTGCAGGATATACCGGCCGGTTTCTCTACGCGCGCGCCATCGCGAATGGCGTGCAAACCTTGGTCACCAGCCGCGCGCCGG
>Ga0111539_10013622_pt1 | contig 10159 bp, 13 predicted proteins | sample RhiMethybrSRZTD1_FD_79667 | JGI IMG/M metagenome (GOLD analysis project Ga0111539, IMG submission 79667) | Populus rhizosphere microbial communities from Tennessee, USA - Rhizosphere MetaG P. TD hybrid SRZTD1 (version 2) (version 2) | ecosystem: Host-associated > Plants > Roots > Rhizosphere >... | reverse complement strand
GCTTCCTTGCTGAAATAGATGTGATCGTCGATGGCCGCGTCGAGCGGCGCGTTGTCGAGCGACATCTCGGGCCGCGCGAGCACGTCACGCTCCCACGGCTGCACGCCGGCGCAGCCGGCAAGCGCGAGCAAGACCAGGCAAAGAGAAATCCTTTTCACTGACTTTTCTCCAAGAGTTGCTGCAATTCAGCCTCGCGGTCCGCGCTCCGACCGCTGCGAAAACCGATGTGATGACCGACGACGTCGCCATTGCGGCCGATGATGTACGACACGGGCATGCCGGGCAGGTCGAAGCGGGATGCGAGCGCGCCGGCCGGATCGTAGACGATCTGAAATGTCGCAGGAACGTCGCGCAGGAAACGATCGGCGTCGGCGCGATCCCGATCCACGTTCACGCCGATGACTATGAGCCCGCGATCCGCGTATTTGGCCTGCATCGCGTTGAGCCAGGGAAAGGAGTGGCGGCACGGCTCACACCAGGAAGCCCAGAAGTCGACCAGCACGATCTTGCCGCGCAGGCGCGCGAGATCGAGCGGGTCCGCCGTATCGGCGGCAGTGGCCGCCAGAGCGAAGCAGGCCAGCGCAAGCGACAGGAGTAGTCGGCGGGGTGTGTCAGCATGAATTCGAAGTCTTCGCATAACGGGGTCGGACACAAAACCACTAGTTGGACGCGAGCCGCACGGAAAACCAATCGCGCCGGCCAGGCTTGCCCGCGAGGCGCCAGGTGCAGTTTCGGCAGCCGTTGACGCTGCGCTGGGCGGCGCCGGCAGCATGCTCAAGTGCCTCACGCGTCGCTTGAAGTGTCCCCGCCGAGGGTCAGGTGCATCTTGACGAGATGTGCGACGGATCGCGCACTCATCTTCTCCATGACGTTGGCGCGGTGAATTTCCACGGTGCGCTCGCTCAGGCCGAGATCGATGGCGATGACCTTGTTCGCCTTGCCGTCGACCACGTGTCCCATCACCTCGTGCTCGCGCGGCGTGAGCGATTCCGCGCGCTGCCTGAGATCCGCGAGGCGATCGATGCTCTCGCGGTTCTGCGCATCCTGCTTGAGCGCGGCGTTGATGCGATCGAGCAGGTCCTGATCGCGAAACGGCTTCTGCAGGAAATCGAAGGCGCCGTCTTTCATGGCCTGCACCGCCATCGGGATGTCGCCATGCCCCGTAATGAGAATGACAGGCAGCAACGATCCCTTGCGATTGAGCTGCTGCTGCACTTCCAGCCCGCTCATTTCCGGCATGCGCACGTCGAGCACCAGGCAGCCGGCCTGGTTCGGATCGTACTTCGCCAAAAATTCGCCCGGCCGCGCGAACGCCATCGGTTGGTAGCCGACTGTCGTCATCAGAACGGTTAATGCGCGCCGCATGCCGTCGTCGTCATCTACGATGTAGATGACCGGCTTGCGCTTGCTGTCCTTCGCGCCGTCCGGACCCGTCATGTATCGCTCTCCGGGTTGACGCTCGCGGGCAGGCGCAGGCAGAAACGCGTTCCGCCCCCCGCGATATTCTCTACGTCCAGGGAGCCCTCGTGCAATTGCGCGATCGCACGGCTCGACGCAAGACCCAGGCCCGTGCCGTGTGCCTTGGTCGTGAAGAACGGACGGAACAGCTGCTCGCGCGCTTCGTCCGGGATTCCGAGTCCGCGGTCTTCGACCGCTATCGCTACGCCGTAGCGATCGCCCGTGAGGTCGATGCGCACAGCTGGCACTGCACCGTTGTGTGTCGGGGCTTCGAGTGCGTTCTGCACCAGCGTGAACAGGACGTGCTGAATACGCAGTCGATCGATGGCAACTGCCGGCAGCGAGCTCTGCGCCGAGAACTGCAGCTTTGCGCCGCCGCGCGAGGCCAGCAACTCGAGAATCGGCAACAGCTCGGCGATCACGTCCTCGAGATTGCAGGCGACGCGCTGCGCGTGATGCCCGTGGAACAGGCTGCGGATGCGCCGGATGCCCTCACCGGCATTGAGCGCTTCGTTGCTGATGTGCCGCATGACTTCGGCGGCCGGTCCAATCAGCGGCTGCGGACGCTCCAGCATGCGCTGACCAGCCTGGGCGAACGTCGTAATGGCGCCGATCGGCTGATTCAGCTCGTGCGCGATGCCGCTCGCCATCTCCTCGAGCGCGGAGATTCGTGCAACCTGCAGCAGCTGTTCCAGCAGTGCGCGGGGATCTTGCATTTTCGGCCTGGAGTCGTCGACGAACTCGCCAGCTCTCATGCGGATACTCACGGCTCAGCCTGCCCCAGGCAGCGGCGCACCGCACCCGAGAGTTCCACCTAAGTCACCTGTGCCCGTCCCGTAGAGACAAATATGCCTGCCGGTCGCGATCTTACGTCCGCAGGTTGGCCATAGCGAGCAGGACCCACGCCGGCGAATCGAGGCATACTTGAAGCACGCTGAAATCGTACCCACTCAGGGCGGCAACGTACCTGCGTCGGCGTGTTTCCTGACCATGGACGAGCTGCGCGAAATCACTCAGCACCTGCTGCGATTCTCCCCCGACGCGCTCGTCGTCATCGACGACAGCAATCGGATTCGTTTCGCCAACGAGACGGTGAAGGACCTGTTCGGACATGCGCCCGAGTCCATCATCGGCAAGCCTCTGGAGCTGCTGATTCCCGAACGGCTGCGGGGGCAGCATGGCAAGCACACGGCGACTTACCTGCGCGCCCCGAACAATCGCGAGATGGGCGCGCGCATCGCCGATCTCTTCGCCCTGCGCGCCGACGGCAGCGAGTTTGCAGCCGGCATCCGCCTTGCGCCATTCCGCATCGGCAGCAAACTGTTCGTGGCTGCTGCGATTCGCGACACCACCGAGCGCCGCATCGTGAACGAAGAGCTGGTCGCGGCTCGCAAGGAAGCGGAGCGGGCGAATCGCGCCAAGAGCCGCTTCCTCGCTACCGCCAGCCACGATCTGCGACAGCCGATGCAGACGATCCAGCTGCTCAATGCATCGATGCTGAAATTCGTGCCGGACCCGCAGGTGCGCGAACTGCTGCAGCAGCAGGGCCAGGCCATCGAGAGCATGACGCGGCTGCTCAACGCGCTGCTCGACATCAGTCGCCTCGAGTCCGGCGCCATCGAGCCGGTGAACGTCGAAGTCCCGGTCAGCGAGATCTTCGCGGACCTGCGCTCGGAGTTTTCGTCCGTGGCGCGCGCCCGGAACATCGAGCTCCACGTGGAGGCGCCCGGCGTGACTCTGTCGACGGACCGGACGCTCTTCTACCAGCTGCTGCAGAACCTGGTCGGCAACGCGCTGAAATACACGGATCGGGGCTGGGTGCGCGTCAAGTGCTCGGTCGAGGCGGACGGCGTCGTCATCCTCGTCGAGGATTCCGGCATCGGCATTCCGGCCGACAAGATCGAGCGCATCTTCGATGAGTATTACCAGGTCGACACCCATGGCACCAAGCGCATGGGCGTCGGATTGGGCCTGGCGATCGTCAGGGAAGTGGCGCGCCTGCTCGGGTTCTCCGTAAAGATCCAGTCCGCGGTGGGCGAGGGCACGCGCGCTTTTTTACGGATCCCGAGCAAATATCGGGTGGCGACTGGACCTGCGCACGTCGAGCCCGCTGCAACGCAGGCGCCGGCGGCGACGCCGCGCAAGGCGCGGCTGATTTTGGTCGAGGACAACGATGGCGTGCGTCTCGCCACCGAGTTGTTCCTGAAGCTCGAAGGGCACGAAACGCTGAGTGCGCGCACCGTTGCGGAGGCAGAAGCGCTGCTGGAAGGACTGGCTCGCGGCGACGTGCTGATCGCCGACTATCACCTGGATGGCAAGAACACGGGCCTCGACCTGCTGCTGCGTTTGCGGCAACGGGTCGGCTACGACGTTCCCGGCGTCGTGCTGAGCGGCGATCTGCCGTCGGTGTTGCGATCTATCAAGTCGCCGGTGGTCGCCTGCCATTTCCTCAGCAAGCCCGTGAACATCCAGGCGCTCGTCGACGCAATCGCGGAGCTCAGCACTGCCCGCGCTCCGGGATAACGCGGCAGCGTTACGCGGATCCCCCCATACCTGCTGCACGTGGCCGGACGGACACTGCGGCGCATGGGCAAATCCATTCGCAACGTGCAACTCGCGTTCGCGGCGCTTGTCTGCAGTGCTTTCGCCTCCGCTTCGCCGACTCGTGTCGACCAGCTCGTGCGCACGGCTTTGCAGCTCGATCCGAATCCATCGCACGGCGCTGCCTTGTATCTGCAGAACTGCGCCCGGTGTCATGGGCCGGTAGCCATTGGCGATGCGCGCAACGTGATTCCGGCGCTGGCAGGGCAACGCGAAGCCTACCTGATCAAGCAGCTCGCGGACTTCGCCGAGCTGGAACGCGAGAGCCAGGAGATGCACGCAGTGGTCGCCAGGGCTGCGCTGAACGAGCCGCAAGTCTGGGCGGACATCGCCGCTTACCTGGCGGCGCTCCCCGTTCTGAATGTTCCGGAGACGGCCGATGGCAAGGGCGTCGAGCTCGGCGAAGCGATCTACCACGAGCAGTGCGCCGCCTGTCACGAGGAGGACGCGCGTGGCGACGACGACGGCTTCATTCCCTCGCTGCGCGATCAGCACTACTCGTACCTGGTGCGGCAGATGCGCAGCCTTGCTGCCTCGCATCGTCTCAACGTAGACGCCGACCTGGTTCGCTTCATCGACAGCCTCGACACCGAAGAGATGACGGCCGTCGCCGACTACCTGTCGCGACTGCGCGATCCGGTCCGCGACCGGGCCAGGCTGCGCAATGACGGCAAGGTGCGCAATTGAGAGGGCGGGACGCATGAATCCGATCAAGAGCATTCTGGTCATCGTCGACCCGACGGCGGAGCGACATCCTGCCGTAGCGAAGGCCGCATTTCTGGCGCGGCAGCTCGCGGCACGGCTGGAGCTGTTCATCTGCGATACCAGGGCGGCCCGCGAGATGCGGTGGGCAGCGCACGCAGCCAAGCGCGCCGAGCAGCCATTCGTGATGAACGTCAAGGCTTTTCTCGAAGATCTCGCGCAGCCGATGCGCGAGCGGGGAGTTGACATCACTACGGAGGTCGAGTGCGCAGATCCGCTGCACGTTGCACTGATCGATCGAGCGCGCCGCACGACGGCAGATCTGATCGTCAAGGACACTCATCATCACTCTCTCGCCCAGCGCACGTTCCTGACGAATACGGACTGGGAGCTGATCCGCGCGTGCCCCGTGCCGCTGCTGCTGACAAAGGCGAACGTCTGGGCGAGCGCTGCGCGAGTGTGCGCAGCGGTCGACCCCGGGCATGCCAACGACAAGCCCGCCGCGCTCGATAACCGCGTCGTGGACCATGCCGCGCTCCTCGCGAAGAAGCTCAATGGCGAATTGCATCTGCTGCACGTGTATCTGCCGGCCGCGATCGTGGCCTCGGCCGCGGCAGGCAGCCCGCCCATGGCGATGACCGTGTCGGCGGAAGATCTGGCTCGCGAAGCCGGGCAGAAGCGCGAGTTGCTGCAGGATCTCGTCGCCGAATACCGCGTTGCACCGGGCAACGTGCATCTCGAGGTTGGCGGGCCGGCAGCGGTCATTCCGCGCGCGGTGGGCGAGCTGCGGGCCGATATCGTAGTCATGGGAGCGATCTCGCGCAGCGGACTCGAGCGCATCTTCATCGGCAGTACGGCGGAGGATGTTCTCGAGCGGCTGCCCTGCGATGCGCTCATCGTCAAGCCGCCCGACTTCGCATCCACGCTGCCGTTCTAGCACGCACATGAGGGCGCATAGCTCGCTGTGCCTGGTCAAAGTCGGGCACACGATCGTCTGGGCGATCTTCGCTGCCTGCATTCTTGCGATTCCAGTGCTGGCGTGGGTCGGGCAGCTGCAGCACGCCGCCGCACTGATCATGGTCGTCCTCGTCGAGCTGCTCGTGCTTCTGGTCAACCACGGCAACTGTCCGCTGACTGCGGTCGCTGCGCGCTACACGACGGATCGCCGCGACAATTTCGATATCTACCTGCCGGAATGGCTGGCGCGCCACAACAAGCTCATCTTCGGCTCGATCTATCTGTTCGGCGTCGCTTTGACGTTCGTCCGCTCGACGGCGTAGCCGGTGCGCTCTCCGGAAAAGACCGGAGGGACTAGCGGATGTTCCGCGGTGGAATGCCCGCAGAAGAATGGCAGGCTGCCGGCATGAGAAGCGTCGTCCTCGCAAGCCGCGCTCTGGCCATCCTGAGTGCCTGCGCCAGCAGCGAACGCACCACCTCCGGCAACTGACCGGCATGAGATGTACCAGCAACTGTGCGCGAGTTGTCACGGCGTCGACGGACACGGAGACGGCCCGGTCTCGTCGCTGATCAGAATCGGCGTTCCGGACCTCACTCGCATCGCGCAGCGCGACGGCGGGGAATTTCCCGCAGAGGACGTCCGACGAACGATCGATGGCCGGTGGGACCGTCGCGCTCACGGCGCGCGGGACATGCCGGTCTGGGGTTGGCAGCTCTACGACGTTGCATCGACCCATGATGCGGAAGAGCGCGCAATCGTCGACTCCATGATCGGGCGTCTCGTCGACTACCTGCGCAGCATCCAGGTGGAGTGAACCATGTACGAAAAGATCCTTGTTGCGGTGGACGGCAGCGCGACCTCGTTGCGCGGTCTGGACGAGGCCATCAAGGTCGCGAAGAGCACCGGCGGGCGGCTGCTGCTCGTGCACGGGGTCGACGAGCTCGTGATCGCTACGGACTACGTGCCGACCGTGTATTCGGCACCGATCTTCGAGGCATTGCGCGAGTCGGGTGCAAGAATCCTGGCGCAGACCGCGACGGTCGTCCGGCGCGCGGATCTGTCATGCGAGCAGAAGCTGGTCGAGACGCTCAGCGGACGAGTGGCCGATGAGATCGTGAAACAGGCAGGGGAGTGGCGCGCCGACCTCATCGTCATGGGGACGCACGGCCGACGCGGCCTCAAGCGCCTGGCGCTGGGCAGCGATGCCGAGATGGTGCTGCGACTGTCTTCCGTGCCCGTGCTGCTGATCCGTGAGCAATCCACAGGGCAAGCGGCGGCATAGAAAAGGAGCGTGTCATGAAAGTCGGAGAGTATTGCAAGAAAGCGGTCGTCGCGATCGCTGCGAACGCAGATGCGGCGGAAGCAGCCAAGCTGATGCGGGGGCGACATGTCGGGTTTCTGATCGTGTATCACGAAGGCGACGCGCTGCATAAGCCCGTGGGCGTGCTGACGGATCGGGATCTGGTCCTCGGCGTGATGGCGCGTGATATCGATCCGCACGCGGTCACCGTCGAAGACATCATGAGCCGGCAGCCGCTCATCGCGAGCGAGGGCGACGAGCTCAGCGAGTTGCTGCAGGCAATGAGGCTCGCGGGCATCCGGCGCGTCCCGGTCGTCGACATTCGCGGCGCGCTGACGGGCATAATGGCTCTCGACGATGCAATCGATGTCGTCACCGGCCTGATGTGTGACATCTCCGGATCGATCAAGAGCGAGCAACGGCAGGAGTGGCGCACGCGCGCCGGTTGCTGAGATCACAGCACCATCGCAAACTAAGCGCATGGGGAGGAAGGTTGCGAGGGCCGCCGGTTGATCGCTCTGCTCGAGGCACACCGGGCCGGCCTGCTGAGTCGCGCACATTGGCTGCGTAACATCGTTGCGGGCGTCGTCGTCGGCGTCGTGGCGCTGCCGCTGGCGATGGCGTTTGCGATTGCTTCCGGCGCGAAACCCGAGCAAGGGCTGTACACGGCTATCGTCGCCGGCCTGCTGGTCTCAATGCTCGGCGGCAGCCGCGTGCAGATTGCGGGTCCTACCGGCGCGTTCGTCGTAATCCTTTCCGGCATCACGGCGCAGTACGGCGTCGACGGTCTGCAGATTGCAACGCTGCTGGCCGGCGCGATGCTGTTGCTGCTCGGGCTTGCGCGGCTCGGCGCGATCATCAAGTTCATCCCGGACCCGGTCATCACCGGCTTTACGGCCGGCATCGCCGTAGTGATCTGGGTCGGGCAATGGAAGGACTTCTTCGGTCTACCCGCGGTCTCCGGCCAGCACTTCCACGAAAAATTGTGGCACTCGCTGCAGGCGTTCCCGCAGCTGCACCTCGCCACTACAGTGCTCGCGGCGATCACGCTGGTAACCGTCGTAGTCGCGCCGCGCCTTCCTTTCATGAAGCGCCTTCCCGGTCCGCTGCTCGGCCTCCTCGTCGCAACCCTCACCCAGTCGATGCTGCAGTTTCCCGGCGTTGCGACGATCGGCACTGCGTTCGGCGGCGTGCCTGCCGGACTGCCGTCGTTTCAGCTCCCGGAAATCACTGCGTCGCGCGTCATCGAGCTGATCGGTCCCGCGTTCGCGATAGCGATGCTCGGCGCGATCGAGTCTCTGCTGTCGGCTGTCGTCGCCGATGGCATGGCCGGAACGCGCCATGATTCGAATCAGGAGCTGATCGGGCAGGGCGTGGCGAACATCGTTGCACCGTTGTTCGGCGGCTTCGCGGCGACAGGCGCGATCGCGAGAACTGCCACCAACGTGCGTAACGGCGGCACCAGTCCGCTGGCCGGCATCGTGCATGCGCTGACGCTCGTGCTCATCATTCTGCTGCTGGCGCCGCTCGCCTCTCACGTACCGCTGGCCGCGCTCGCGGCGATTCTGTTCGTCGTCGCCTGGAACATGAGCGAGGCCAGGCATTTCGTGCGGATGGTTCGCCGCGCACCGCCCGCGGACGTCGTCATTCTGCTGGTGACATTCGCGCTCACGGTGTTCGTGGACCTCGTCGTGGCGGTGAATATCGGCGTGATCCTGGCGACGCTGCATTTTCTGCGCCGCATGGCGAGCAGCGTGGAAGTGCAGGCGCAGACGGCGCAGCAACTCCAGGAAGAGTTCGGTCACCGTGGCCTGAGGTTTCCGCCGGGCGTGGTCGTCTATCGCGTGGAAGGGCCGTTCTTCTTCGGCGCGGTGGAGAATTTCGAGCGTGCGCTCGCGAGCACGCACACCGATCCGGAAGTAGTGATCCTGCGTTTGCGCTGGGTGCCGTTCATGGACATTACCGGGCTCCAGACATTGGAAGAGGTCGTGCGAGACCTGCAGCGGCGCAAGGTGCGAGTGATGATCACCGGAGCGAATGAGCGCGTTGCCGGCAAGCTTGAGAAGGCCGGCCTGATCGAGCTGCTGGGTCGCGAGAACTTCTGCGTCGACCTGCCGCACGCGCTGCGCGTGCTGAGCGGCGCAGACGGCTAAGATGCCTTCCTTCGTCGTGCAGGAGGACTCGAAGTGCTACAGGGCAAGCGTATTGCAGTAACCGGCGCCTCTGGCGCCCTGGGTACTGTCGTGATGCAGGCACTGGCAGCTGCCGGTGCCAGTGCGGCGGGCATGCCCCGCGGCACGGACCTCAGTGATGCATCCATCGCCGCAGCCGCTCTGCGCGCGATTGCGCAGAAGCTCGGCGGTCTCGACGCGCTGGTGAACGTGGCTGGCGGCTTCGGCTTTGGAAAAGTTGCAGACGGCGGCGCGGAGCCGTGGGAGCTGATGCACAAGGCGAACCTGATGACCGCGGTCAACGCCACCCAAGCCGCACTGCCATTGCTCGGCGCGAACGGGCGCATCATCTACATCGGAAGTGCCAGTGCGGCGCAGGCGGGCGTCGGCATGGGGCCCTACGCGGCGTCAAAGGCCGGCATCGAGAAGCTCACCGAAGCGCTGGCCGCAGAAGTAAAGGATCGCAGCATCACCGTCAACGCCATTCTGCCGAGCATCATCGACACGCCAGCCAACCGCGCGGACATGCCCAAAGCGGATTTCTCGCGCTGGGTGCAGCCTCAGCAGGTGGCGGACCTGATCGTCTTCCTGCTGTCGGATCGCGCGAGCGCCATCACCGGTGCGCTGATCCCGATCGTCGGCCGGGTCTAACACCTTGGTGTAATCGAGCCGGCGCGTCGTGTCTGGTTAGATCCGTGGCGCCTCCAGCTCCGACGTTCCAGAGGATCACCCATGAAGCGCAACAGCAGACTCACGATAGCGATCGCAGCCGCAACGCTCGCAGCGCTGGGCGGAACAGCCGCGTCCGCGCAGGACAAATACTCGCTGAAATCGCCGGGCGGCATCGCGTTCGCCGACTTCAAGGGCTACGAAGACTGGGCGACGATCTCGACCGCGAAGACCGACGTGCTCAAGGTGATCGTCGGCAATCCCGCCATCATCAAGGCGTTCAAGGCCGGCGTGCCCGGC
>Ga0111539_10013621_pt1 | contig 10159 bp, 7 predicted proteins | sample RhiMethybrSRZTD1_FD_79667 | JGI IMG/M metagenome (GOLD analysis project Ga0111539, IMG submission 79667) | Populus rhizosphere microbial communities from Tennessee, USA - Rhizosphere MetaG P. TD hybrid SRZTD1 (version 2) (version 2) | ecosystem: Host-associated > Plants > Roots > Rhizosphere >... | reverse complement strand
CCACGATGATCCGAAGCGACGATAGACGTAGACCTTTCCGACGATTGGCGCGTTGCCCGAGAACCGCAGCGGAGCCGCGATGGCGAGCCAGTCGGTTCCCATCGCGACCTCCGCGCCGAATTCATCGCCGGCGACGCCATCCCAGGCGGTAATGACCGGGTCGAGCTGCCAGGTGTTCGGCGAAGTGCGATGGAACGAGTACGCCGCGCCGGAGTTCGTGCCCGAAGGCTGCGCGTATCGCGCACCGGCCGCGGCATAGTCGCCCTGCATCGCCACCGAGCAGCCAAACGACGAGCCTGGAGAGATGCCGTTGATGCCGGAGGCCGGAAGCCAATTGGCCCCGCTTCGCACCATGAAGTACACGGCGCCCTTGTTGTCGGTGCCCACCACGTCCCGCCCGGTTGCGCCAATCAGAAGCGTGTTCCCGCTCAGCGCGATGTCGCCGCCGGCGTAGTCGCTGGGGTGTGGCGTGGGATAGGTGACCATGATGCCGTCGCAGTACGGCAGAACCGTGTTGGAGGCGATGCCGCCATCTTCACCGCCGGCCTTGCGGCCCTTCTGCAACTCCGGCGATGAACCACGATCGGACGAAAGTGTCTGTGAGTGCGCGACCGTGCCCTGCAGCGCGGCGGCGAGCGCAAACGGAACGAGAACGATTGACTTGGAACGCATGGGGGACTCCTTGCGGAATGGGGCAGAGATTGCGAGAACCTGCCCGTGCTCGGGCTCGGCACTCCATCCACGCAGGAAGTCGATGAAACCCTCAGTGCATCTTGTCGGGCGGCGATCGTCGACGAGGCTGTCTCAGCCGCGCTTGTGCAGCCGCATCTGATGCTCGCGGTTGCCGGCAATATGCGCATCGAATCGCTGCAGGTCCCACAGTTTCACGCGACCATCCGCCGACGCCGAAAGCATCCAGCGGCCATCATTGCTGATGTCCATCGTGATCGCCTCGGCATTGTCGAAGGCATCGAGTGCGACGAGATTGCCCCGGTCCTGCACGTCCCACAGGCGCACGGTGCAGTCGGCGGCCGCGGACGCGACGACTGCGCCGTCGGCAGGGTCGAATGCCACGCCGCTGGGCAGGCCATTGTGTCCTTCGAGCGCGGCGAGCATGTTGCCGGTTGCCGCATCCACAAGCACCAGCATCTTGTGCCACGTGCCTGCCGCCAGAACACGGCCATCGGGTGAGAACGCGCACGTCCACGCGGAGGTATTCAGAGGAATCGTTCGAATCAGCGAGCCGTCTGGGTTCCACAGCGCGAGGCCACCATCGCGCGCCACTGTGACGAGGCGGCGGCCATCAGGACTGAAACGAGTCGCAAGCGACTCGGTGCTGCCGCGCGCGAATGTCAATGTCTGCTCGAGCGATGGCGACTTCAGAAGCCGAAATGTCTGGTCGCGCCACGCGGTCGCGAGGAGCGAGCCATCGGGGCTGAAGGCAATGGAATCCTGGCAGACCGAATTGACGCCGCCGATCTCGCCGCGCCTGGTTCCGTCGCGCGCATCCCACAGTCGAAGCCAGCCGTCAGCGCCGGCAGTTGCCAGCAGCGTTCCGTCGGGGCTGAATTTCAGCGCGTAGATGCGGGCGCGATGGCCGCTGATCGTCCAGCGTACGCTGCCAGTGGCGCGTTCGCGCACGATGATCTTTCCCGCTGCATCTCCCGAGGCGATCAGCGATCCGTCAGCGCTGAATGAAGCGGAGCATCGGCCGCTGTGGTCGCGATACTCGGCGGCGAACGGCGGCCCGAAATCCCACATGCGGATGGTGCCGTCGCCGTTGATCGTCATCGCCTGCTGCTCCTGGTTGATCCATCGCGCCATGAGCCCACCGACAGGCATGTTGATTGAGCGGCTGCGCGTGCCAGACGCGAGGTCCCACAGGTCCAGCGTCCACCATCCAACCGAAAGAAGACGCTGGCCATCGCGACTGACTTGCAGATCGCGAATGGTTCCGTTGGGCGCAACCAGCACGCGCCTGGCCGGAGCGCCGCGCGTGAAACCCCCCTCAGGAGCGGTCGAGGCAGTCTGGCTCTCACTTCGCTCAGCGCTGCTGCGGGTGAAGTCGCTGATATCCCACTCGCGGATCTCGCGATCGACTCCCCCTGAATACAGCAGGCGACCATCGGGCGCGAACGCCACGACTGATGCGTTGTCGGTGTGACCGACGAGGATCAGCGGCGCCTGCGAGGCTGCGCTAGCGTCGGCGACATCGCGCCACACGCGAATCGTCCGGTCAGTTCCCGGCCACGCCAGCGCGCGGCCGTCGCTCGAAAACACAAGTTGCGGACTGCCCGCCGGAGGCGCCGGTGGCAATTCGCTCGCAGGATTCAGCGGTGCGATCCTGATCGTGCTCGCGCACTGACCGGCCGTCGCGTTCCAGATTCGCAGCATGTTGTCATCGCCGATCGACGCCAACATGTGGCCGTCCGGATGCCATGCCAGGGCTCGCACGGCGCCTTCATGTCCCGTGAGAGTGCCGGTTCGTTGACGAGACGCAATGCTCCACAGCGCGATGTCATGGTCATCGCTGGTGAACGCCAGCGTCGCGCCATCGTATGAGAATGCAATGGCCGGAACGGCTCTACCGCCGGTACTGAATCGCTCTATTCGTTGCGGCGGCCTGATGCTCCAGATCTCCACCTCGCCATCGCCGGCGATGGCCACAGTGTTGCCGTCAGGGGCGAGCGCCGCGCCGCGCTGCACCTTGAGGCCGATGTCGATCGCCGCGACGCATGGCAGGCGCGAGTACAGTTCCCACAGGGCCCAGTGCACGCGCCGGGACCCGGGCTGATCGAACTCAGCCTGCCAGAGCAGGTCTTCCGCCGCAGCCAGATTCCCTGTCTGTCCCAACAGGCGGCCTCGTTCGATGGCGTTGGCCGCGAGCTGCTGCTGCAGATCGGTGGCAGCGCGGTCAGCACGATCGCGCTGCTCCTCCGCCCTGAGCCGCGCCCCGTCCGCCGCCGCATGCGCCAGGCGCTCGCGACTGGCCAATTCCGCGTTTCGCTGCGACGAGACAAACGCATACACGGCAAATGCCACCAATCCGATCAGCGCCGCCACCGCCGCGGCAACCGCGACGCGATGACGCAGCACATACTTGCGCAGCACGTACGTCGCCGAATCGCGCTTGGCATCGATCGGCAGCCCATCGAGGTATCGACGCAGATCATCCCTCAGATCAGCCACGCTCTGGTAGCGGCGCGACGGGTCCTTTTCCATCGCCTTGGCGACGATGACCTCCAGGTCGCCTCGCAGTGCGCGATCGACCTCGCCCAGTCGCTTCGGCTCAACGACGTGAATTCGCCGCAGCGCCTCAGGCAGCGGCACCCCCTGAAGGTCCAGCGGCAGCCGCTTCGCCAGCAGTTGATACAGAATCACGCCCAGCGCGTAGAGATCGCTGCGCGTATCCACTCCATCGCGACTGCGCGCCGTCGCGCCATCGAGTGTCGCTTCTCCGACCTGCTCCGGACTCATGTACGACAGCGTGCCGATCAGCTGCCCGGCGAGCGTGTGCAGCGATGTCGCCATCGGATCGACATCCAGCGTGCGGGCCACGCCGAAATCCAGAACCTTGATCGAATGCGTCGCGCCATCCGCTGTCACCCTCTCTCCCGCTAGACCCTGCACGCCGTTGGCCACGAGGATGTTGCCGGGCTTGAGATCGCGATGGATCACGCCGCGCTGATGCGCATGCTCGACCGCTTCACACACGCGCAGCATCAGCGCCACGCGCGATCGCACGCTTAAACCCTTCACCTCTGCGAACTCCGTCAGCGGCAGCCCGGCCACATACTCCATGACAAAGTACGCCTGCTGCCGCGCCGAGGCATCCGCAGCGCCCGCCTCGTAGATCTGCGCGATGCCCGGATGCTGCAGGCGCGCGAGAATCTCCGCTTCACGCTCGAAGCGGCGCAGCACTTCGCGCGATGTTGTGCTCGCACGCAAAGCCTTGAGTGCCACCAGTCTCCGCGGCCTGGCCTGCTCGGCGAGATACACCACGCCCATGCCGCCCTCGCCCAGCACACGCAGGATTCGATAGTGCCCGGTGAGCACCGGCACCGGCACGTTCGAGTACCCCAATCCAGCCGCGCCCATCTCCACGTGCGGCCTGCCCGCTGCAGCGCCATCGTGCACCGCATCCTCCTCGCGGCGAGCATCGTCCCCCTTCGCGACCTCGCGCGCCAGCAACCGCGCGCCCGCGCCCGGCTCGTTCCAGCCGGCCCTTACCTCCGTCCGCTCATCCTCTTGGAGCATCGCCTCGACCTCAGCCAGGAGCGTTGCATCCCCCGCACACTCGCGGCCAAGCCACTCCCGGCGGGCCGCGTCGTCCAGCCCACAAGCCTGCTGAAACAGGGCCATCACGTGCTCAAAACGGTCGCGGTTCAAGCTCACCTCGCACCATCCTACCGTGCCAATCTTCACGGATCATGACTCTGCACCAAGGTCTTCGACGGCGAAATGCGTGTACCCTCCGGAGGCGCTGCGCCCGCCCTCCATCCTCCCTCCTGGCGCGACTCGAAACGACCATGCCTGTCACGCGTCATCCCCTGTCCGCTCTCACCGATCCGCGCTTGCGGAGTGTCCCTGTCGATGACGCCACGATCGCGCGGCTGGAAGCCAGCCTTCGGCAGATGGCCACCGCGCCCGCAGCGCCCGGCACCGATCTCGCTTCCTCCTTCTACGACATCCTTTTCACCGGCCATCCGCAGCTGCGACGCATGTTCCCCGCCGACATGACCGCCCAGAAGAAGAAGCTGCTTGATCAACTGGTCATGGTCGTCGAGCATCTGCGCTCGCCCGAAGTCGTCCGAGCCCGGCTGCTGCAACTCGGCGCCAACCACAAGGGCTACGGAGCGAAGACCGAGCACTATCCCGTGGTCGTCAGCGCCATCGTCGCAGCCATGTGTCACGTCAGCGGTCCGGCGTGGAGCGATGAACTCGCACACGAATGGCGAACCGCGCTCGACCTCGTCTCCGACATCATGCTCGAAGGCGCCCGCAACGTGAAGCCCGCGTGAAGCCATCCTGAGAGGTCCCGCTGCCTTCACGCACCCTTGCTCATCTCCGCTGCCAGCCACGCCCGTGCTGCGCGCCAGTCGCCTTCGATCGTCGATTTCGAAACGCCCAGCGTGTCGGCGATCTCCTCCATCGACAATCCACCGAAGAACCGCAACTCCACCACGCGATGCCTCCGCCCCGTGGCATCCAGCGATGCGAGTTTCGTCAGCGCCTCATCCAGCGCCAGCACATCGATATCGCCTCCCGGCTGCTCGGCATCGGCTGCGTTCTCAATGCCGATGCGCTGCCAGCCCTCGCCGCCGCGCTTGTCGGCCTTCTTGCGCCGGGCGTGATCGGTGAGAATCTGCCGCATCGCCGTCGCCGCCACCGCGAAGAAGTGCGCACGATCGCGCCACTTGCCGGCCCCCGTCCCCCCAGCGCCCCCACTCTCCGCAACACCTCCTTCGGCCGGCTCCGGCGCTGGCGGCCCGTAATCGATCAATCGAATGAACGCCTCGTGCACCAGGGCTGTCGGCTGCAGCGTGTGATCTGCCCGCTGCCTGCGAAAGTGACTGCCCGCCAGCGCCCGCAACTCCTCGTACACCAGGGGCAGCAGCGCTGAAGCGGCTGCCGGATCGCCCTCGCCCAACCGCCGCAGGATGATCGTGGCTTCGTTCGACATGACGAGTCTGCATCCAGTGTACCCGGCTTCGGGGACGCTTCGCTGCAGCCGCTAGCAAACCGCCGTACGAACGCCCGGTCGAAACATCGGGCGGCATCCCGATGTACATCGTGCGCGGCGCTCGTAATCTGATGCCATGGCCATCGAGAGCATGATTGCCATGTGCATGATTCTGGGAATCGCGTGCTATCGCGCGGTCATCAAAGGCTCTCGATCTTCCCGCCACGCATAGCGTGCACGAACAAAGCAGGAGAGAGAGGGTAAGCGACCCGGTCCCAGCCGGGTCGCTTGCTTTGGCGCTCGAAGATCTCCGCAGCATTCACCCCGCATCCAGCGTCGGCCGGGCCCGAAGGTCGCACGGCAAGAAACTGAACGCCCCCGCAACTTGCGCGGGGGCGTTCATGGGAAGTAAGCGGATCGCGCCGAGCGATCCGTGGGTTGTCGAAGGGCTCACGACTGAGGATTCAGGACACGGGCCAGGCGCGTCTGCGGCGGCCAGTGGCGAGCGCCGCCACGCTCAGCAGCGCGAGCGTCGCTGGCGCGGGGATGACGTTGACGGCCCACTCCTCGAAGCCGCCGCCGGTGCGGTAGTCGGGGCCGAAGTTGCCGAAGTGCGAGTAGAGATAGACGAAATCGTCATCCGCAACGCCGGCGAAGTTGCTGACCGGAATGTACATGCGCATGTCACCTTCGCCGCTGCCGCTGGTAAGCGAGGCATCCATGAGGACGGTGTTGTCGTTGAGCGAAGCGCCGAGGCTGAAGCGGAGATCGCCGAGCGTGCTTTCCAAGCCGGTCTGACTGCCGGTGTCGGAGCTATAGATATTGATCTGATCGATGGAGAGCTGGCGGTTCATCGCGCCCAGAGGCTCGTTGATGTCGAGGATGAACTCCTTGTACTCCGTGCCTTCAATGGTCACGGTGGGGATTTCGCCATAGAGCAGATCGCGCGTGAAGTTGGGGTCGGTGTTCTCGTCGTACTGCACGGGCCTGCCGGAGGTGTTGTATCCCTGCTCTCGGCCGTTGGCTGAGTGATTGTTGTTGCTGGGCCCGTTGTCGTGCTGGAGACGGACGAAGGGATTGAGGTTGCCCGTGCCGCCGGGGTGGAAATCGGCACTGAAGAACAGGGCGCCGTTGACGCTGCCGCTGGAGTTGTTGATGAGATCGACGAGTGCGGCACGAGCGCCGTCGCAGAACGTCACGTCTGCAACCAGGACCATGGCGGCTGTCGCGGCCGCACGACGAATAGACGGATTGAGCATGGGTCTCTCTCTTCTCTCTTTGGGGATGCGCGAGCGCGGTACGCCGATGCTCAGAGCCGGGCGACCACATCTCGATATCTCTTCTCGGAACTCTCTCTACGAGCGATGAGGGTAGAGGGCTGCCGACTCCCCTCCATAGGGAGCATGCCGCAATACTGAAAGGGGGCGATCGCACTCTCGGCCCAGAATCGGACTCGTACTCAGCACTCGCCCTACGCACGCGTCGTGTCGGCGCCGCACTCGGGACATTTCGGCGCGTCGGGCGAACCCTTGAGGTCGTAGCCGCACGCGGCGCAACAGCCTCGTGCGAGGCGGCTGTGTCTTCGCCAGCCCAGCAGCCACCAGATGTCGGCGATTACCAGGCCAAGCGGGATGAAGATGCCCCAGGTAAGGGCCGTGCCGAGGTTGACGTACTCACCTGTGGTGAGGCCGGTGGTGACGATGCCGCCGGTGGCGGTGTCCTTGTCGGTTCGAATCCAGATGGCGAAGCGCACCCACTCGCTGGCGCCCGAGGGGCCGTACGAGCCGAACGAGAGGGGCTGCCTGTAGTGCCAATCGCAGGTGTTCACGTGGAGGAACCACGCGAAGAAGAGGATCGCCAGCGCGAGGAAGATTCGCTGAAGGCGCGTCATCGAGAATGCATGGGCGAACGCATGTGGCGGCCAGGAAGCGGTGCGCGAGAGCACGCGGGGCACGCGGGGGCACGGGGGCACGTGGGGGGGAAGCCGCTCGAGCGTAATTCGCGGAGCGCGCTGCAGCAAGCGCTCGGGACTCGAACTCGAAGCGCGGAACTCTTTCCGCTCCCGAGAGGCGATCCCCTCAGTTTGCAAATCGCCCGGTTTCAATGCTCACCGTCATGAGCGATCACACGAAAGGACTCTGCGCCTCATCCGACAGCCGCCCGCAACCGGGGGCTGCCGGGCGATTCTCTCTCACCGAACTTGCCGCCTGGAAGGATGCCTGCCATGCCAATGCACAATCTGCACGATGTGCTCGTCGATCTGCTCAAGGACACGTATCACGCTGAGAAGCAACTGGTGAAGGCCTTGCCCAAGATGGCCAAGGCAGCGAGTTCCGACGACTTGCGCTCCGCATTCGAGGATCACCTCACCCAGACCGAAGGTCATGTCGATCGCCTCGAGCAGGCCTTCGCCATGCTCGAGATGAAGCCTACCGCCAAGCCCTGCCACGGCATGATGGGCCTGGTCGAGGAAGGCGGCGAGGTCATCAAGGAAAAATCCGAAGGCGAGCCCAGCGCGATCGATGCCGCCCTCATCAGCGCCGCGCAGAAGGTCGAGCACTATGAGATCTGCGCCTACGGCACGCTCGCGACGTACGCCGAGACGCTTGGTCTGAATGATCTCGCCGAGGTGTTCAAGGCCACGCTCAGCGAAGAGGAAGCGGCCGATGACACGCTCAGCGAGATTGCCGAAGGATCAGTCAACGCCGAGGCCGCTGAAGCGGGCAGCGGCGACGAGAACGACTCGGACATGCAATCGAACGCCAAGGCGCGCGGCAAAACCAGCGGGCGCAAACGCAGCGCGATGCGGACGCGGTGAACACACGCCACGGCGCCCGTTCGCCCCCCCGGGGGGTGGCGGACTGGTCGAAATTCATTCACACCACTCTTTCACACGTATATAAGGAGACACTGCCAATGGGAGTCGTACGCACCGGCGTTGCCGGACTGGCTGCATGGAAATGGGGCGGCGGAATCATCGGGACGATTCTTGTGTTCGTGCTGGTGTACTGGCTTCTGGGTGTGCTCTTCTAAAACGAGTGAGCCGCGACAGCCGCGTCGAGCAGATGGGTGATGACGCCGTCAGCCCCGGGCTCTGCCCGGGGGCAGCGGCGCGACGTCTGGACTTGTTGACGCTTCGACTTTTCGCGTCACCGTCGCGCCGCACTCGGTGCAGACATCGCTCGCGCCGACCGGATACGCACACTTCGGGCACAGGCCGCGCTTGATGCGCCGCCATCTTCGCAGCGCGAATGGCGCTGCGAAGAGCAGCCAGAGAATGAACGCATAGAACAGCGTGCTTAACACGAATCCAATCCACATCGGACGAAATGGCAGGAGCCGAATGATTGGTCGGCGACTGCCGAAATCTCGCTGGTGCAACACAATCGCGTATTCACCCGTCTGTGGAACTGGCTGTGCCGCCCCTGTTCTGTTTGGTCGCCATTCAGTCGAACCCGGCCCCCAACCCTGAAGACTCAGAAGCGGCCAGCCCGCTTCGACGCGGAGCGGTGGCGGGGCGTTCGGCAGCCTCCGAAACTCCAGCAACCGCGCGCGTCGCCGCACGGACCCGAGTTCACCGCCATCAGGAACCCTTCGATAGATCGCATCGAGCTCCTGAGTAACCTGATCGGTTGTCATCACCAGCCTTTCAGAGAGCCCGATGCTGGCGCCATTCACAGGATCAATGTTGGCTGATGGATTCGGCTTCTCCTGAATCATGATGCCGTGCTCGACAACACCGAATCCCTCGAATCGCGCGGCAGGCTGCGTCGGCTTCAGGGTGGCGGGAATGCTTCGATACGGCCAAACCCGACTCGATTCGATGGACTCAGCGCGAACGAAACGCGGCACGACGAAGTAGCTGCATGCCCACGCCACCGCGATGTTGATGATCGCGCCCAGCAGCAGAAAGAGAATGACCGTGAGCACCCGGCGCTTCACGCCATCATCGTACTGGCCCTCGTTCAGGCCGCGTCCAGCAGCGCGACGACGGGTGCGGGAGCGGGCGGCGTCCCCGCCGCCAGTTGCCTGCTCACGTCGTACTTCCCATTCGCCGCGGGCAGCATCCGCTCCGTGTTGATCTGCTCCAGGTACCGATCGCGCAACTCGCGCGCTGCCGCCACATACTTCGGATCGTTCTTCGCACGCGGTTGCCGCGGCGCGCGTGAAACCTTCTTCTTCTTGCTCTCCGGATCCAGCCCCGCCAGTTCCTCCGGCGTGTCGAGCTCCGCGACGAAGTCCTCGCGCTCCACGTATTGAATCCGACCGCCTCGAAGCACCGCCTTCTTCCCCAGCGGCACGCCGCCCAGATGCTTCGACTGACTCCGCATGATCACCGCACGCTCTGCCTTGCTCACCTTCACCTGCTCCGGCCGCGGCTTCACCAGCGCACCGCCGGGAAGCAGTTTCTTCGCCTCTCCCTCTGGGAGAGGGGTCAGGGGTGAGGGCGCTGCCGGCAGCCCCGGCAGCACCAAT
>Ga0111539_10013620_pt1 | contig 10159 bp, 7 predicted proteins | sample RhiMethybrSRZTD1_FD_79667 | JGI IMG/M metagenome (GOLD analysis project Ga0111539, IMG submission 79667) | Populus rhizosphere microbial communities from Tennessee, USA - Rhizosphere MetaG P. TD hybrid SRZTD1 (version 2) (version 2) | ecosystem: Host-associated > Plants > Roots > Rhizosphere >... | reverse complement strand
TGTCTGGCGCGGCATCGCGGAAGCCAAGATCGAGTCGGACAAGACCGACGACCAGCGGGCCGATCGCGTCCGCGGCATCATCAAAGATCTCCTGTCGAAGTTTCCGCAACGAAAATAAGCCGCGGTACCCTTCGCACGATCACGGACGAGCCGGGATCCTCAATCAAAAGCAGCGGGGACAGGGCTATAGTGCAAGCCCTGTCCCCTCCTGAACCAGCAGGTACTGATGTGGTTCCTTATCTTCACCTTCGTCGCGGCGACGGTGGCGGGCGGCATCGCCGCAGTCACCGGGTTCGGCATCGGCAGCGTGCTGACGCCGACGCTGGGTCTGATCGTCGACACCAAGACGGCGGTCGCGGCCGTGTCGATTCCGCACCTGGTCGGCACCGCCGTCAGATTCTGGAAGCTGCGCCCTGACATCGATCGGCGCACGCTCTGGCGATTCGGGGTGCCCAGCGCGGCAGGCGGACTCACCGGCGCGCTCCTGCATGAATGGATGACGAGTCCCTGGCTGACGACGCTCTTCGGCGCGCTGCTGATCTTCGCGGCTGCGAGCGAGTTGACGGGGCTCGCGCAGCGGATGCGATTCAAAGGCGCGCTGGCGTGGACGGCCGGCGCGCTCTCCGGCCTGTTGGGCGGACTCGTCGGCAATCAGGGCGGAATCCGCTCCGCGGCGCTGCTCGGCTTCGACCTCCCCAAGCGCACGTTCGTCGCGACCGCGACGGCCGTCGCCCTGATCGTGGACGGTGCGCGCATGCCCGTGTACCTCCTGACGGAGGGCGGCGCGTTGCGGGGACTGCTCCCGCCGATCGTCGTCGCGATCGCCGGTGTCGTCGTTGGCACGTTCCTCGGCGGCCGGGTGCTGACGCGCGTTCCTGAGCGGCGGTTCCGGGTCGTCGTCGCCGTGATGCTCGCAACGCTTGGGGTCGCGATGCTGCTACGATAATCATCGTTGACATACGATAATGATCGTAGGTATGCTGTCGCGGGATGCCCAAGACACCCAGGCCGACCGACGCGGAGCTGCAGATCCTCAGAGTCCTGTGGACCGCCGGGCCCAGCACCGTGCGCGAGGTGCACGACGCGCTGGCCGGCGCCCGCACCGTCGCCTATACGACCACGCTGAAGACGCTGCAGGTGATGACGGAGAAAGGGCTGACGATCCGCGAGGAGCACCGCGGCCAGCACCTGTATCGCCCCAGGCACGCGGAAACCGACATGCAACGCCGGCTCGTCCGTGACCTGCTCGACCGCGCCTTCGGCGGATCGACGTCGAAGCTGGTCATCCAGGCGCTCGCCAGCAAGCCCGCGTCGCCCGAGGATCTCCGCGAGATCCGTCGTTTGCTGACTCCACGGGGTGCGGCCGGTAAAGGCAGGCGATCGTGACCGACGCCCTCATCGACAGTGCCGTCATCCGCGCGGTGGGCCTCGCGTTGTTCGACTTCGTGTGGCAGGGCGCGATCGCGGGGACGGCAACGGCCCTCGCGCTCATCGCCCTCAGGCGCGCGACCGCGCAGGCTCGATATCTGACGGCGTGCGCTGGTCTGGCGCTGATGGCCGCCGCGCCGATCGTCACGGTCGCCGATTACCTGCGTGACAGTCCGCTCTCCGCCAAACACGTGGTCACGCCGATCGCACGGCCGGCCGCGTCGGCGACAGCGATCACCAACGACGGCCAGATGACACCGGCCGCGAATCTCCGGTCGGCCAGCCGGCTGGAACGCCAGCTACCGACCGTCGTGCTGATCTGGTCAGGTGGCGTGATTCTTCTCACGGCGCACCTGTTACTCGGCTGGATGCGCGTCGTACGAATTCGACGACGGGCCTGCGGCATCGCAACCGGCGAGTTGGCCGGGACCGTGCGGCGGATCGCCGCCCGCCTTGGCGTGTCGCGCCCCGTGCAACTGCTGGACTCGGCACTCGTCGACGTGCCGTCGGTCATCGGCTGGCTCAGGCCGGCGATCGTCCTTCCGTTCAGCGTGCTTGCAGGCCTCGCGCCGGCGCACCTCGAGGCGATTCTGGCGCACGAGCTCGCGCACATCAGGCGCGCCGACTATCTCATCAACGTCCTGCAATCGGTCGTCGAAATCCTGCTCTTCTATCATCCGGCGGTCTGGTGGGTGTCGAGGCGAATTCGACTCGAACGCGAATACTGCTGCGATGACGTGGCGGCCGCGCTGTGTGGCGATCGCGCGGTGTACGCGCGTGCGCTGGCCTCGCTGGAAGAGTTGCGCGTGCGAACGCCGGCGCTCGCGATGGGCGCCGGCGGCGGCGACCTGCTGGACCGCGTCCCGGCTGATCGATCCCGGGTTCACGTCCGGTCCACGACTCTCAGGAGGTCTGGCCATGTCCGTCGTCTTCACCGTCCTGCTGTTTGCCGCGAGCAGCCAGATTAACGGCATGCCTGCCGCCAACCATCCAGTTGCCGTCGCAGAACTTGTGCAAACCCAAACGATCCCTGGGCCCGCCGTGACAACAGTGTCGCAGCCGCAGCGGCCGACGACCGTGATCACGACGGAACCGGCGGAAAAACCGACGGCGCCGCGGCGGGCCGTCACGACGACCCGGACGGTCGTGCCGTCGGTCGTGACAGCCGTTGAACAAGGCGCGCGCCTCTCCGGGGTCGTCACTGATCCCAGCGGCGGTGTGATTCCGGGCGCACGCGTCACCGTCACGGTGCCGTCCATCGCGACGCCGCAGCAGACGACGACCGACGCGAACGGTCAATTCAACATCATCAATCTGCCGAGCTGCGACTGCCAGGTCGCCGTTTCCATTCCGGGGTTCAAAACATCGAGCGCGACTATCCAGCTCAAGGAAAATCAAAGCTTCGATCTCAGAGTCCGTCTCCAGATCGGATCGATCGCGGAGACGGTCACGGTGCGCGCCGGGTCACCCGGGAGCGCGCAGATTCCCGGCAATCCGATGCCGTCCGCTCTGCGCACGTCGGCCGATTACTACGACGCGGCGAGAATCTATTATCAGCAGGAACGGTTGACCGACGCCGAAGCGATGACCGCGCGCGCGGTCGAATTGGTGGAGATCGAGATGCCCGACCCGGCGCCGGTTGGCGTCCAACCCGAGGTCGTGGTTCACGTCGGAGGAAACATCCGGGCGCCGCGCAAGATCCGGCACGTCCCGCCGATCTATCCCGCCGGCGCACAGGCTGCCAGCGCAACCGGCGACGTCGTGATCCAGGCGGTCATCGCGAAGAACGGCTCCGTCAAAGATGCGCGGGTGATTCAAAGCGTCCCGCTGCTCGACGCGGCCGCGCTCGGCTCCGTCCGGCAATGGCTCTTCACGCCGACGCTGCTGAACAACGTGCCGGTCGAAGTGCTGATGGCGGTGACAGTGAGATTCGAGCGATAGCATCGGCGCCGGCGGCGCGCCGGCGGCGTGGTACACTCCCGCATTCTGGTTCGCTCGCTTGCCGGCGTCGCGGCTGCCTGGTTCATCCTCGTCTCAGGTCCGATTTCGTCAACGTCGTCTCGCGTGGCTCGCCTCGAAGCCCCGCGCGAGTGCGTGCTGATCGCGCTGCCAGGCAATGCCTTTACGTTCGTCCGGCCGCCGGACCTCGGACTCCGGCCGTCCCTTCTCGGACAACTGGCCTCGTCGACGTTTCAGGTGACATACGTCGGGTTCGAGAGTTTCCCGGCCGCGCAGGGCGCGTTTCAAGCCGCCGTCGACGTCTGGTCCACGCTCGTCGCGAGCCCGGTACCGATCAAAGTTCGCGCGGAGTTCAAGCCGCTCGGCGCGAGCGTGCTCGGCAGCGCGGGCGCGCAGTTCCTGTGGCGTGATTTTCCCGGCGCGCCGCTCGCGAACACGTGGTATCCGGATGCGCTGGCCGACCGCGTGTCGGGAGGCGACGTCAACGGATCGAGCCCAGCCAGCTTCGACATCCTCGCGGACTTCAACAGCACGTTCTCCAATTGGTACTTCGGCACTGACGGCGCCACCCCGGCCAATCAGTACGACTTCTTTTCGGTTGTGCTGCACGAGCTCACGCACGGATTGGGCTTCCTCGGCTCGGCAAACGTGAACGGCGGCGTCGGATCGATCGGCTTCTCCGGATTCCCGGCCGTGTACGACCGGTTCGCGGTCACGGAAACCGACGCGCCGCTGCTCGGTCTCCCCAACCCGTCCGTCCCGCTGGGAACGCAACTGACGCGCGCCTACAACCCGATCAATCCGCGAGGTCCCGGCGTGTATTGGGGCGGACCGACGGGCAAGGCGGGCAATGGCGGACTGAGCGCGCGGCTCTACACGCCGGCCACGTGGGCGCCGGGATCGAGCTACTCGCACCTCGACGAGAACACCTATCCGGCCGGAAATCCCAACTCGCTGATGACGTATGCCATCGCGCAGGCCGAGGCGATTCATTCGCCCGGTTCCGTGACGCTCGGCGTGCTCGCCGATTCGGGCTGGGTCGCGCCCTCCGGACTCATCAAGCTGGCGACGGCACCGCAGGTCTATTGGTTCCAGGACGAGCGCCGCTACCCAGTCGTCTCGGACGCGGTGATCACCTCGATGCAGTCGGGAGGGGTTCCCGGATGGAGTCTCTCCTCCATCGCGACGGTCCCATTTCTTCCCGGCCTGACCGCGCCCACCTTCATCGCCACGTCGGCCAGCTCGAATGGTTTGCTGGTCCGGCAACTCAGTACGCCGACGGTCTTCCTCATCCAGAATGGCCGGCGCCGTGCCTTTGCGTCAGCGGAAGCGCTCGCGTGGAATGGCGCCAACTGGCTTCCGGACGTGATCGATGTCTCCGCGAACGTGCTGTCGTCGTTCACGCTCGGACCGGGACAAGCCGTCTACGGCATTGGCGAAGGTGAGAGCAATCCAGCGATCAAACAAGGATTCGCGATCGCGTATACCCGTCTCATGGGCACGTGCGGCGCGTCCGCCTCGTCGGGTTGGCCTGGGTCGTTCGCGACATGTCTCGAGTTCCCGCAAGCTCCGGTCGCTGCCGTCCCGGCGTCAGGCGTGTCGGGATTGACCGGCAAATCGCAGAACTTCGGCAACGAGACGACGCGGCTGGGCGTGCTCGTGTCCAGCACGCGCGGTACGTTCGGCGTCCTGAATGGAATCCTTACCAAATGGGATTCGCTTGGCGGGCCGGGTGGTTCTCTCGGCTTACCGATCTCCGACGAATACCAATCGGGCGTGCTGCGGCGATCGGACTTCGAGGGCGGCTTCGTCACGTGGAACGGAACGGTCGCCGACGTGACGTTCAACACGCCGCCGCCCGGTGCGTTCTCGAAGAGCGCTCCCGGCAACGGCGCGACGGATCAACCGTCCAGCCTGACGCTCGTCTGGTCGTCGAGCAGCGGCGCCACGAGCTACGAATACTGCGTCGACGCGACGCTCAACAGTACGTGCGATGCCGGCTGGACGTCAGCGGGCGCCGCCACGGCGGTCGTCATTCCGGTCGTCAACCCCGCAACACCGTACCAATGGCAGGTGCGGGCGCTGAACAGCTCTGGCGTGACGCCCGCGGACGGCGGTGCCTGGTGGAGCTTCACGACCGCGGCGGCGACTCGCGTCATCGCGGTCAGCGGAAATCTCGCGTTCGGCAATGTGCGGATTGGCAGCAAGCCCACACGCACGATCACGATCGGCAACACCGGAAACGCCGCGCTGACCGTCACCGGCATCAGCTATCCGCCAAACTTCACCGGGAACTGGTCCGGAGGAACGATTCCCGCCGGCGGATCGCAGGACGTCGTGGTGACATTCGAGCCCACCAGTGCCACGTCGTATGGCGGCACGGTGACCGTGCAGGCGAATCAGACGTCCGGGACGCCAACGCTGCCGGCTTCCGGCACGGGCATCACGCGCCTCATCACGGACCTCGATGGCGACGGTATCGGCGACATCCTGCTGCAGGACTCCAACACCACGTGGGTCGCGGCGTGGCTGATGAACGGATCCATCCAGGCCGCTCAGTTCGTGCTGGTGTATCCATCCGGCGTTGGCGGATGGAAAGTCGTCGGCCGCGCCGATCTCAACGGCGACGGCATCGGCGACATCCTGCTGCAGGATTCGGTCTCGACGTGGGTTGCGGCCTGGATGATGAACGCATCCGGCCAGCCGGTCACCTTCGTGCCGATCTACTCCGCCGGCGTCGGCACCTGGCAGGTCGTCGGTACCGCCGATCTCAATTCGGACGGCATCGCCGACATCCTGCTGCAGGATTCGGCGACCACGTTCGTCGGGGCCTGGATCATGAACAGCGCCGGCCAGGTCACGAGCTTTGTCCCCGTCTACTCCGACAACATCGCAGGCTGGCGGGTCGTGGCGACCGCGGATCTCAACCACGACGGCATCACCGACATCGTGCTGCAGGACGTGAACACGACGTACGTCGGGGCGTGGCTGATGAACGGCGCCGGTCAGGCTGCCAGTTTCGTTGCCGTGCACTTCGCGCCGACGGGCAGCTGGCGTGTGGCCGGCAGCGAAGATCTCAATGGTGATGGCATTGTCGACATCCTTCTGCAGGACTCATCGTCGACCTTCGTCGCCGCCTGGATCATGAACGCGTCCGGCCAGCCCGTCAGTTTCAACGTGTTCTACCCTGCCGCTGTAGGAGGATGGAAAGTGATCGGGAGGTGAGAGCAAGTTCGAACTTCGAAGTTTGAAGTTCGAAGTTCGAAGTTAGAATTACCCACCCCCCAGCGGACAAATTCACCAGATCTTCAGGAGCTTCGCGATGGCCGACCAATCGCTGTCCGCCCGTCACGCAGTCGTCACCGTACGCAGCCTTCCCGAGCCCAGCAAAATCGAAGCGGCGCCGGCCACGCCGGCGGTGAAAGCCGACGTTGACGACGTGGAGCGCGCGCTCCTGATGAACCGCTACCGGCAGCTGCGCGACCGGCTCGAGCAGCAAGCCGCCAAGAGCGGCGACGATGTGATGGTCACGGCGCCTGATCCGGAAGTCTCGATGCTGCAGAGCCGCCTGGCCGAGCTCGCGCTCGAAGGCAAGCCGCTCGGTCCCGGCGGACAGGAAGTCAAATTCGGCACCGGGTTCGAAGGCCGCGATTGGTTCGGCTGGCTCAAGAGCACGCTCGACTGGGTCGATCGGACGAAGGCGCATCCGTTCACGTGGTCGACCGCCGGTCCGGACACGATTGGTGATTCATTCAAGATTGCGATGGCGGGCGATTGGGGCACGGGCCTCTATGGCGCGCCGAAGATCGCCGAGCAGATCACCGCAACCGGGCCGTTCGATCTGGTGCTCCACCTGGGCGACGTGTATTACTCGGGCACCGCCGACGAGGTGAAAGAGCGTTTTCTCAAGATCTGGCCGTTCACCGGCGGACGGATGCATCGCGCGATCAACTCCAACCACGAGATGTACTCCGGCGGGTACGCCTACTTCGACATCATCCTGCCGCGCTTCGGGCAGGCCGCCAGCTACTTCGCGCTGCAGAACACCAACTGGATGCTCATCGGGCTCGACACGGCGTACGTCGATCACGACATGGACCCGCAGCAGGTGACCTGGCTCGAGCAGCTCATCGCCGGCAAGGGCCAGCGGAAGGTCGTGCTGTTTTCACACCAGCAGCTCTACTCGCGTCTGAGCGACCAGGGCGTCAAGCTGATCGCCAAGCTCACCGCGCTGCTGTCGGCCAAGAAGATCGCCGCGTGGTATTGGGGTCACGAGCACCAGTGTGTGCTGTACGACACGCATGCCGACTGGGGACTGACGGCGCGGTGCCTGGGCAACGGCGGGATTCCGGAGGCGCGCAGCCGCGACGTGCGGAACGCGGCGACGGAGCGGACCGAGGGACCCGTGGTCTGGAAGCGTCTGGAACCAACCGCGCAAACGGCGGGTACGCCCCGTTGCCTCGTGCTCGACGGTCCGAATCCCGACGTGAAGGGGCGCGAGGACGACTTCGTGCCGCACTCCTACATGACGCTGCAGTTCGACGGACCGACGGTGACCGAGCGCGTGATCCTCCCGGACGGCCGGAAGATTTTCGAGAGCACCATTCCGTGAGACGGTGATGCCGACGAGCGACGAGAATCTCTTCGGACGCGCCGAGCGCACGTTTGGCCAGCTGAGAGTCGACGAAGCGGTGGCCAAAGTGCGTGCCATCGTCGGGCTGCCAAAGGTGCCCGACGGTGAAAAGCTCGCCCAGTCGGCGCTCGACAAGCTTCGGGCAGGCCGGATGCGGCCGTCGGCAGAAGAGCTGGCGGCGCTCGAGTTCGTGATCAGGATGATGCGACCCGCGCCATTGTCGAAACAGGGGCGGCTTCAGCCGCTTCCCGCGAAGCAAGGCAGTAGCGTGTACCAGCCTGAGGTCTCCGGCGCGTGGGATCGGTTCTGCGAGAAAAGCGCACGGATCCTGTACTCGGTCGGACGGCTGGATCGCACGGCGGGTCCCAATCCTCACATCGGCACCGGATTCCTCGTCGCGCCCGATCTCGTCCTCACCAACCACCACGTCGTCTCCGCGCTGTCGCACGGCGCCGATGAGCTCGATTCCGGCATGGCGGTGATCCGGTTCTACCAGGAGTTCGAAGGGCCTGAGCCCGTCCCGGAGTGCAAAGTCCTCAAGGTGGAAGCGATCCATCCAACGCTCGACATGGCGCTCGTGAGAGTCGAGCTTCCCGACACCCGCCCGGTGCTCGAATTCAACACGGCCGCGCTGCCCGCGCACCTCGTGGTGGGAACGATTGGGTATCCGTATCAGGACTCGCGCAATCCGCTCTTCGTGGAGGCGATCTATCAAGGCCAGTACGGCGTCAAGCGCGGCGCCGTCGGCGAGCTGATCAGCGCGCAGGGCCAGATGATTTACCACGACTGTTCGACCCTCGGCGGCAATTCCGGATCACCGGTGATGGCGCTCGACACGGCGACGGTCGTCGGCCTCCACTTCACCGGCGACTTCATGTATCGAAACGGCGCCGTCGCGGCCGCCGACGTGGCGGAGTTCGTCGCCGCACATACGTGACCGCCTGAGCGTCTTCCGACATCGTTATGGCCAAACGCGCGTTCATCATCGCGATCGAGAACTACAAGCAGATGCAGGAAGGGCTCGACGGCACGCTGCCCAACACGCACAAGCACACGCTGCTCTTCCACGACTGGCTGACGAAGATCCAGAAGCTGACGGCGCCGGACATCTTTTTCTGCACGGAGGATCCGGCGACGCCTGGCCGCACCAGCGATGCCACGCGAACGGCGATCAAACAGGAGCTGAAGCGCTTCAAGGATTTCGCGAAGGACACGACCGACGATCTGTACTTCTACTTCAGCGGCCACGGCTTTTCGTACGTGGACGTCGACGATGTGCCGACGGCTGATGTGCTGCTGGCCTCGGATTACGTGCGCCGCGAAGATTCCGGCGACGCGTGCCTGAAGCTCGACGAGATCCAGAAGTGGCTGAAGATGTGCCTCGGATCGGTGACGGCAGCCGCCGGCGCGCGGTGCGGCCACTACTACTTCATCGACGCCTGCCGCAACAAGATCACCGAGAAGGAGATCAAAGTCGCGCCGCTCGGCCTGACGTACGACATTTCCGGCAAGAAGAAAGCGCCCGTCTACACGCTGTGCTCGACGACTGTCGGGGCCGTGGCGGGCGTCGCGAGCGGATACACGGAAGCGCTCGTCGACGGCTTGAACGGCAAGGGCCGCGCCAAGCGATTCTTCGAGGGCTCGTTCGCCGTCCTCTTCGATTCCCTGCGCGGGTATGTCGAGCAGCGCCTCGCCGCGGAACTGGATCCGCGATCGGAGGGACCTGACGGCGTTATCCGGAAGCTCGACCCCGGACTCGAGAACACCTGCGAGCTGACCGTGAAGAACGCCAAGGCCGGCGACGAGTTCGAAGTGGAAGTGAAAAACGACATGAATCAGGTCGTCAACACGTTCACGTTCACCGGGCCGGAGCGGAGCTTCAAAGCGCCGCCGGACGATTACCTGGTTCGCGTCCGCGTGAAACCGCCCGGCGATGGCGTCATCGAGCCGAGCGGACCGGTCGCGGCCGATCTGTACGACAACTGCGCCGTGCAATACGAGAAGCGTCCGGGCGCGGTGGGGGCCGGTGTGGCCGGAGGCGGCACCGCAACCGGCGGCGCCGGCGCGGCCGAGACCGTGCGGCGCGGCCCGCGAGCGCCAAAACCTCAGGCGCCGGTCACGGCCACCGTCGAGGTCATC
>Ga0111539_10013619_pt1 | contig 10160 bp, 10 predicted proteins | sample RhiMethybrSRZTD1_FD_79667 | JGI IMG/M metagenome (GOLD analysis project Ga0111539, IMG submission 79667) | Populus rhizosphere microbial communities from Tennessee, USA - Rhizosphere MetaG P. TD hybrid SRZTD1 (version 2) (version 2) | ecosystem: Host-associated > Plants > Roots > Rhizosphere >... | reverse complement strand
GCGCCATGCGACCTCCGGGCACAGAGGTACCATGACGCCGTACTACGTACAAGTAGAAATTGCTCTAGTTGCGGCGCCAATCCGGCGTGCGAGATCGTGCTGCGTCAGTCGCAACCGGCGTCGGAGACGCTTGAGTCGCTCATCGTAGTATCGGGGACAGGCGGAAGCGGCGCCACGGCCGGACTCTGGCCGCGATAGTGATGGTAATCCTGCTGCCTTCGATTACCACCGCACAACCGGACAGCCGGCGCCCGAACGATCGACTTCGCGCCAAGCCAACCTGTGATGAGCAATCGGGCTTACTGGGGTACATCGAACGCGGTTCGCAAATGAACGCAATTGCCCGTGCAGAATTCGTCCAGATTCGCGAGTTCAAAAAGGTTGAGTCCAGCCTCAGGCCATCCCGCCTTGCCGTCGTCGAGCGATGCTCGCCTCGTAGGCCGCCAGCCGAAGACGATTGATGCCGCCGACCGGGCGGTGCTCGGACAGCGTGTGCCAAGGGGTCCAATAGAGCGACTCGCAGCTCGCGTCAGCATCAGGTCCGTTGATGTCCTGCTTCGGTATGGCAATCGTGGCTACCGACCGGAACGGCACATCGGCAGGATCCCACGGCACCGTCACGTCTTCTACATGCGCTTCAGGTGATGGTGGCCGCACCTGGACCGCGAAGTCGAACGACACCCCCTCAGTGCGAAGCCTCTCGGCCAGGGCGGCGCGCAGGTAGTCCTTGTCAAGCGATGCTGGAAGCGGTGCCTCTGGCGTGCCCGATGCCGGCATCGCCGCGAACTTCACAACACGGTCGGGGCCGAACAGAAACGGCGCGGCACTGAAGTAGGTGCTCGAGAGCGGATTCGTCATGGCGGTCCGCTGGATGCCCGCGCTGATCTGGCCGGCCCGCTGGGCGCGGACAGCGCCGCCGCTCGCGGCAAGCTCCTTCGCGAACTTGGCAAACGTCGGCTCCACCTTGTCGTCGTACTCGAACTGCGCGCGCATCAGCGCCAGGTAGTCGGCGACATTCGCAAACGGAAACACGTTGGAGTTCACCATCAGGAAGTCCTGCGTGCCGGGCTCGTCGGACGCCAGCGAGATTCCGGCCAGCCCGCGAACCTTCACAGCCATGCCGCGGCTCCCATGCTGCTGTGTGGTGACGCCGTCTTTCACGGAGTCCTGCACGTCGGGTCCGACGAGTGCAGCCGCATTCGAAAATCGGACGACTGCGTCATACGTGACTCCGGGGCTTGCGAACACGCCCACCCGGAGATCCGCCGAGAGATCCGATTTCACCGTGAACATCGCGCGCGCACAGCCGTGGCCCTTCGGGTGAACGCCGCGCAGGAATGGCTTCCCACCGCCGTACCGATGCTCCATGAGCCTGACCATCAGCTGCGCGATCTCTCGAATCTGTTCCGCCTCGCCGTCCGGAACGTGCTCCACTCCGCTGATCGGCTCGCGACCTTCCGTCATGATGACCTCGTGGGCACGGCCCTCACTCCGACTTGAACGCCGAACCTGGACTGGTTTGGCCCGCAATGCTAACGCTCGTGGCGGGATTGGACATAGATCTAGACGAATTCCCAGCCCTCGGCGCCGAGCCGATTGAGTGTCTTAGCGGCAACAACGCCGTTGTTCCTACTCAGGCTTAACGACACCAGACGATGTTCCCACCGCTGCACGTTTTACGGCGTGCGAAGGGTTGCCCACGTCTTGAAGCGAATCTCAGCCAGTTGCGCAGCCGCGCGCTTCGTTGTTCCGATCGAATCCGGAATCATGACGCCATCCATCTCGCCAGCAGATGTCGTATTCAGGAGCACCACACGTACGACGGTAGCCCTGAACCCGCCCTCACATGGTTCTGAGTCGATGGATGCAAAATACAAGCGACCGTCCGGTCCCATCGCTGTCGGCACGCTCTAGCCGCCTCTAAAGAAGCGCGACGATTTTCTCAGCACTTTTAATCTGACCCGATTCGTCTGAAGATTTTCTTGAAAGCGAAATCAGCGAATTTTCTAGGAAATGGCGCGCCCGCCGCGACTCGAACGCGGGACCCCCGGCTTAGAAGTCCCATGTTCTATCCAAGTGAGCTACGGGCGCTGCGACGTCGGTGCGCAGCCAAGATGACGTCGATGAACGGTTTTGCCTGATCGCCCTGCTTTAGATGGGGTGGGAACACAGCATCAGTAAACCGTGCGGCGTTTGGACCAAGCCGCTGGCGCGCCGGACGCTACGCATAAGCCTCGCTCGATCGGCCGGGTAGGGTGGGGGTCACAGGAGGTGTCTTGTGACCCATTGTCGGCAGATCATGCTGGAGGAGCTCCAGCGCCGTAACTTCGCTCCCACGACGATCGCGACGTATCTCCACGCCGTCGAGCAATTCGCGCGACATTTCAAGTGCCGGCCCGACCGGCTGAATCAGACGCATTTCCGGTCGTACCAGGCGTATCTGCTGCGCGAGCGGAAGATGCGGCCGCTGACGGTCCGCCTCCATGTCGCGGCGTTGCGCTTCTTCTTCGTGAAGACGCTGAAGCGTCGGTACCTGCTCGACGACACGCCCTATCCGAAAGCCCCGCGTCGGTTACCGCAGATCCTCAGCGTCGAGGAAGTGACGCGGGTGATCGACGCCGCCGCCAGTCTGTCACACCGCACGATGCTCATGGTCCTGTACTCGACCGGCATGCGGAACGTGGAGCTCCGCCATCTGCAGGTCGCCGACATCGACAGCCGGCGGATGCTGATTCACATCCAGCGGGGCAAGGGCTGACGCGATCGGTACGTGCCGCTCAGCCCCACGCTGCTGACGACACTGCGCGTGTACTACCGATGGATGCGGCCGACGACGTGGCTCTTTCCCGGGACCGTCGACGGCTGGCGCGCTGACAAGCCCATCACGCCCAAGGTCCTCTGGGACGCGTGCGTCGTCGCGGCCCGTCGCGCCGGTGTGCGCAAGCGCTGTTCGCCGCACCTCGTGCGCCACTCCTACGCCACGCACTTGCTCGAAAGTGGCGCGGACCTCCGGACGATTCAGCTGTCCTCGGCCACGTGGAGGTCCGGCACACGGTGCTGTATCTTCATCTCTCGCAGAAGCATCTGCAGGCCGTCGCGAATCCCTTAGACGCGCTGACCCTCTCGGGGCCTGACACCGTGCGGCGCACGCGGCTGAAGCACCGGCGGTGACGCGGCCACCTTTCGAGGTGGCCGACATCGTGCGCCAACACGGCGATCGTTTTCTGGAGACGCACCGCGCCTGGGTGACCGGGCCCCATCGGCGCATCCTCCGGGCCATCGCCCAGTGTCGAACGGCGGCACTCGGCGGGCACCGTGATCGCTGCGACCAGTGTGCGCAGTTGGCCCTCTCGTATAACAGCTGTCGCGATCGCCATTGTCCCAAGTGCCTCACGGCCGCCCGCAACGCCTGGGTGGCCGCGCGGGAGCAGGAGCTCCTGCCCGTCGGCTACGTGCATCTCGTTTTCACGGTGCCGGAGCCGCTCGCGCGTCTCGCGCTGGCCAATAAACGCGTCATCTACGACCTCTTGTTTCGGGCCACGGCGGCGACGCTGCTGCAAATCGCGGCCAACCCGAAACGCTTGGGCGCGGCGATTGGCGGCCTCCTGGTCCTTCACACCTGGGGACAACGCCTCCAGCATCATCCGCACATCCACTGTGTCGTCCCCGCGGGTGGACTCTCGCCCGATAGAATGCGGTGGATCCACGCACGCCCGACCTTCTTTCTCCCGGTACAAGTGCTGCGACGGGTTTTCGCGGGAGACTCATCGCCGGGCTCCGCTCGGCGCTTCGTGAGAGACGGCTCTCGTTTCCGGGTGCCTTACAGAGGCTGGCCCCTGAGTCCGCGTTTCGCGCGGGGCTCCGATCGCTCCATCATCAGCCGTGGGTCGTCTATGCGAAGCCGCCCTTTGGCAGCCCCGCCCACGTGCTGCACTACCTCGCGCGGTACACCCACCGCGTCGCCATCTCCAATCATCGGCTCGTCGCCGTCACGGACGACACGGTCTCGTTTCGCTGGAAGGACTATCGGCACGGGAGCCAGATGCGCACGCTGACGCTCGACGTCGACGAATTCCTCCGGCGTTTCCTCCTGCACGTCCTCCCAAAACGCTTCGTCCGCATCCGCTACTTCGGCCTGCTGGCGCCTCGGTGCCGCACCGACGATCTCGCGACCTGTCGCACGGTCTTGGCCGTCGCACCGCCACCACCCGTCACCGCTGTCGGCATCACGCGCTCGTGGCCGTGCCCGCGCTGTGGCGCGCCCATGCGCCTCGTCGAACGGCTGACCGCGCGTCAGCTCTGCGTCGAGGCCCTCCTCGCAGACATCGTCTATGACAGCTCGTAAATGGTGCGTGCGTCTTGCCCGCCGCCTTCAGTCGCGCTCACACGCAGGAGTACCGGAGGTCTGTCTGCACGGCGACATCAACGTCCGCCAACATCCCGTCGCCACCTGTCGCAGATGTCTTGACCGCTTCGATCGGGCCTCTGTCGACACGACACTCGCCCCGACGCCAGGCGCTCTCACGATTCACCGCCCATAGTCATCCCCCGCGTCCGCCGCACACGCCAGCGGCTTGGTCCAAACGGCTCCATCGAAAGTGACCCGGCGGTCAATGTCTAGACTCGAGGCGTGCGTCCGCGCGCCGGGTCACTCCCGATAGAGTCCTACCGTTAGTCAGGACCAATCCACGAATTTCGAAACGGCCTGTCATTTCATGGGCGTCATGCGAAGGTTGGGAAGTCTCCGTCGCTGCCGTTCCCCGCCCACAGGCCTATCATGCCTCGATCGTGTGCCCCGAGCTTTCGGACCTCCAGAGTGGGCGATTTGACCGGTCCGACATATATCTGAATCGTCCTGCCCTTCACGACGACCCGGAGCGGTACCCAGACGGTCGGCTCGACGGACGGATCAACTGGGTTCTCATACTCCTCCGGGAAGTCCTGCCGCAGTCTTGGGATGGCTCCTTCACGAGTTTGTTTGCGTCAGTCATCCTCAACGTCGGTCGACCGTGATGCGCGTCGCCGACGCGGCTTGTGCTGATGTGTAACTGGCAGAGCGCTTGGGATCAACGCCGGGCTGCCCGTTAGCAAGCCCTCGTACTCACCGAGCGCCCCGCCCATGACGACGCCTTTCTCCGTGATCTCGAACGTTCGCAGATCTTTGCTGTGAGCGCTCCCACGCACCTTCACGACGGCCATGGCTCGCTGCAGTTGACCCTGCAACTCGATATACCGCTGCATGATGATCGCGTCAGTTAAAAATGCCGTACCGTGAGGGCTGAAGCGTAGATCCGTGTAGCTGTCTTCCAGTTCCGCCGTCATTATCATGGTGATGCCCATCCCGGTGAGTACCGCAACCATACGATAGAGCGACTCCCGAAAGTCCTCGCGAAAGGTCGGCGCCAGCGCCAGCTGGAACCCGGAGAGCGAATCGATGACCAGTCGGCGAGCTTTGAGACGATGAATAGCTTCGATAATTTCATAGAGCATTTCATCGATGGAGAGGTCCAGCGGTCGTGAGTGGATGATGCCCACCTTGCGCTCGCGAATGAATCGCTCAAACCGCTGTCCACTTGGACCATCCTGCGAGTAGTCGGTGGGGCGCTTCTCGAACACCGCGATGATGCCCGGTTCCTCACGACGCGCCCCCTCGCTGATAAACTCGCTGGCGAGCACACTCTTGCCGGAGCCTGACGGCCCGGTGAGCAGCACCGAGTAGCCGGCGGGAATGCCGCCGCCGAGCATCTCGTCCAATCCCTTGACCCCGACCGAGAGCCGTTCTCGCGTTTTCCGCTCCGCGCCGGCCCCCGCCGGCCGCGACTTCTCATCGGGCCCGACGATGACTCGGGGGAACACCTGCAGACCGTCGCTCGTGATGCGGAATGTATGCAACCCAGGAATGGGTGCCTGTCCGCGCATCTTCATGACTTGTATCTTGCGCACCATCGAATTCCGATCGAGGCTTTGCACAAGCCACAGCAGGCCGTCCGCGACGGTGAAGACCGGATTCTCTTCAGCCGCCGGGGATTGATATTCGCCGACGAGAAACGTCGTCGCTTGCCAGCTTGTGAGCCGGATGGCCAATTGCTGCACGAAGTGCTGCAAATCGAGATCGCCATTCTGCGCCCGCTCGGCAGCCTGGGTCACGGTTCGAAAGGAATCGACAATCACCACGCCGGGGCTCGTCGCTTCGACTTCCTGAACGATGCGTCCCAGCAGCTTCTCCAACGTGCCGCTGATCACGTCCTGGCTCAGATTGACGTAGCGGACCGTTTGATTCACGCGGGCGATATCGAAGAAGGTGAACTGCTGCTGATAGCGCAGCATCTTGAGAGGGGGTTCCCCCACGACAGTGAAGTACAGCGCAGGACGAGCGGGGCCGGCGAGGGCGAACATGATCTGCTGCGCCAGGGTCGTTTTCCCCGCGCCTGGAGCGCCGCCGATGAGATTGAAGGAGAACTCCGGCAGGCCTCCGCCCAGGATCTGGTCGAGTCCCGGAACGCCCGTGAGAAGTCGGCGAATCGCCACCCGGTCCGTCATGCCTTATGTCTCCTCTGTCCTGGCGTCGTCGAAGGCATCGGGCCACGCCTGTCGTAACAAACCCACCGTTAAGGGTTCCCCGATGAACGACACGAGCAACCCCGTCAATGTGCCGAACACCGCTCCGGCGGCTTCCGTGGCAACGGCGGGATCCTGTTGCTCCAGACAGAAAATGATCTGATCAAATGGCCCTTTCCATTGCTCCGGCGCGCGCGTGTGGACCAACCACGGGTGTGCCCGTTGCGCAAGATGCAAAGCGCGCCCAGTCAGCGCATCGACGCCAACCTGGCCAATCAGCGGAGCAGACACCCGCGCGAGGTCATCGTAGGCGCGGCGCACCGCCGCCACCAGAGCCTCCGTCCCCGGAGCCGATCCCGCGTGCTGCGCCAGCACTCTAAGCGCGAGCTGCTGCAGCGCCGCGTTTCCACGGGTCCTCATGCCGCGCCGAGATTTCGGGTGTCGGTGGGAAAATGTTGGCCAGGCATATTTGCGCTCGCCGCCAATCCAGCCAGCTACGATGCTCCAAACTCATCCGCTTTACGAGCGTGTCTATCGGCCAGGGCGTCTGACGGCAGCGGTGCCGCCCGCGGTTGCGATCTCAGTCTGAGCGGCCGGGCGCGGTGTCCTCAATCGTACAAGAGGACCGTGAGCAGCGAGGTGTTGACCTTGAGCCCATCTTTGTAGTCGATGAACCCCAGTCGCTGGAATTTCTTCATAAAGAAATTCACGCGCGATCGCGTCGTGCCGACCATTTCCGCCAGCGTCTCCTGGGAGATCGCCGGGACGGCCCGTTCTGGTTTGTGGTGCTCGCCGTACTGCGCGAGCAGCAACAGCTTTCGCGCCAGCCGTTTCTCGCTGGAGCTAAAGAGCTGGTCCACGAGGTCTTCCTCGATCCGGATGGTGCGCGCCAGCAGGTGCACGATAAACCGATCAGACATCGCTCGCTGCTGGTGGAGTAGGCGAACCATCTCATCCTGGTCCACAGACAGGATGGTGCTGCGAATGCTCGCGGTCGCGGTCCCCATCCGGACGGGTTGCCCCGCCAAGCCTCCCTCGCCAAAGAAGTCGCCGGGGCCCAGCATCGCCACGACCGCCTCTCTCCCTGTCTTCGAGAGCACCGAGATTTTCACGCCACCCTTTTGGATGTACAGAACACTCTCACAGGGATCGCCTTGGGCGAAGATGACGTCGGCTCGCCGATACTCCACGATCCCTCTCGCGACTCCCGTCGAGTCGAGGAAGGCCTGGACATCGAACGCCCCCTCTTGCTTCGATGCCGTTGGCCGGCCGCTCGGCAAATCGGGGTGTGCGGATGACCGCCTCGACGGACGGTTGACGCTGGCGGCGACGCGAACGCGGTCGGGCTTCGTTCGAGAACGCTTCAAGCTTTGACTATATGCGTGAATCCACCACAAGTGTGCACAATCGAACAGCTAGTCGGGAGCGCGCCCGTTCGACGATGCGATGGGTGGGTATCAGCGCGAGCGCGACGAGCAAGCGTTACCGATGTACGAGTTCACATGCCAATTAGCCACGATGGAGCGCCCGCCAGACCAGCAGTCTCACCGGGCGCAATTCTTCTCGCCCGAGAACGTCGGTGCGATCATGGCCGCGGCCGGACCGGGAGCCGCCGCGCCGTTCACTAGCCGGTAGTCGCCAAGTGTTTACCGATCGGCCGCAGGTTGTTCATATCGCCGGTTGGGAGGCGGTTTGACCAGGTCCGAAGAGCCTTTCGACGACATCGGCGCGCGGCGCGCGTCCGCACTGGTTCTGCTCAACGTCTTGATACGCGCCCACAACACCGGTGACGGCGTTCGCTTCCTGGATTCCCACTGATACACCACGGCCTTCCCGGCTGCGCCAATGCGTCGAGCCAAGGCGTCTTCAGGCGCATGCGACGCCGCAGCGCGCGTACGTGCGCGTCGTAATCGGCAGGAACGATCGGCAGGGGAAGCGGGCACACTGCCTGCCCACTGAAGCACCGATAGTGCTTCGCCATGAACTGGTCCCCGGCGGCGCGTGAGGCGGAGCGAATGGGACGTCCGAAGACCGACTGTACGCTGAAATGCGCCTCAAGCCTGCCGGTCCGAGCCGCAGCCTGCAACGTCCGCACGTGTACCCCGAGTTCCTTCGCAAGTTGTTCGAGCGGGAGTAGCTCGTGTCGTCGAGCGAATGCGTCGAGCGCTTCAAGCGCCCGCTTCACAATGGGCACGGGTGCCGGTCGGAGTCCGCTATCCCACATCCGAAACGTGTTCACCGGAACACCAAGCAGTCTCGCGAATTCTTGCTGCGAAAGATTCGCCCCGCGTCGCACCTGGCGAAGCTCGTTCACGCGCACACATTGCCATTCAGTGGCCCCCAGTGCAAAGCGACCTCCGGAATACCAGGCCGGTGATCAGAGCCTGATTGCCACCTTGGACACTGGCCAGAAAATCCTGTGATCGCAGAACACTGAGGGAAATGGCCACGTCAGAATGCGCGAGATGATGGCGCAATCTCGCAAGACTGATCACTCTGTTCGATGGATGTTCGCCTGAAGATTTTCTTGAAAGCGAAATCAGCGAATTTTCTAGGAAATGGCGCGCCCGCCGCGACTCGAACGCGGGACCCCCGGCTTAGAAGGCCGGTGCTCTATCCAACTGAGCTACGGGCGCATGTAACGTTGATCCTATTCTCGTGACTTACCGATTGTCATCGGTTTCCTCGACGACCACGAGGTCCGACGGCACGAAGTCTACGACTCCCAACCAGTCGAGCGCCGCAGACATCGACGAGCAGATGAAGATCTTCGCGTTGCCGTCCACCAGTGTCCGATGCGACTGGAACAGCCGTCCGAGGCCGAATTGCTCGGGCGTCGAGGTGACCAGCACGCGACGCGCACCCGACGCCCAGTCGTTCCGCTGCGCCCGGTTCACCACGTCGGCCGTCCGCAAGCCGCGGACGTCGGCGTCGGTGATATCCAGAATGATGTCGAACGTCGCGTCAAATCTCGCGTCGCGGATGTTTGCCTCACGCACGACGTCAAGCACGCCTCGGATGACCGGCCCCGAGATCCGGTTGTAGATCAAGCGACGTTCAGGGTCGATGGTGTATGCGACAGCCATTCGCTCCAACCCGCGAGAATGATGTATGCGACGCGCGACGCGGTCGACATTGTTCGACCGAAGATGGAGTCCGTCCGCCGCTAATTCGGATGCTTGACGAACAGCGGCCGCCCGAAGGCCCGTTCGAACCGCTTGTCGAGATCCTTGGCCAGCCACGACCGAAGCGAGGGTACCGTGAGAGTCACCCGACGACCCACGTCACATCTGACCGCAATGCGGCGGCCGACCGGACAGCGGGCTTCGATTTCGTCGGCCAGCGTGAGAATGATCGCGGCTCGATCGAGCTGAGACACGTCGATGGCCTGGCCGGCAAGCGTCAGTGCCGGCACGTCCGCGTGGCGATCGCCGGCCCGCCGCACGATGGCCGCCACCAGCATCAGCTCGTCGTGGGTGAAGCCATTCAGTTCAGAGTGCAACAGGATATCCGACACGTGCTCGTGGCGGTTGACCACGTCGATGCTCCGGCCGATGTCCAGGACCCGAGCGGCCTGATCCACAGCGCGTGACAGACCCGGT
>Ga0111539_10013612_pt1 | contig 10165 bp, 9 predicted proteins | sample RhiMethybrSRZTD1_FD_79667 | JGI IMG/M metagenome (GOLD analysis project Ga0111539, IMG submission 79667) | Populus rhizosphere microbial communities from Tennessee, USA - Rhizosphere MetaG P. TD hybrid SRZTD1 (version 2) (version 2) | ecosystem: Host-associated > Plants > Roots > Rhizosphere >... | reverse complement strand
TCGCCGACCTTCCCGATCTCCGTCGCCGGAACGCCGTGCCGTGTTGCAATCGCAAGCACAGCCGCCGGATCCGGCGAAGAGACAATCACCCGTCCCTGCGCCTCACCGAAGAGCAACGCCCGCATCGGCAGCGCCGACCAGCGCGACAGGTCGACCGTCGCGCCCCGCGCCGAATCCTGATCCATCATGCAGCACTCGGCCAGCGACACCGCCAGCCCGCCGTCGCCGCAGTCGTGCGCCGAAGCCACCGTGCCGTCCGCCATCGCCTCGAGGAGGGCCTCGATCAGCCGGGCCTCGGCCTGCAGGTCGCACGCGGGCGGCCGCCCGGCGACCACTTCATGGATCCAGCGCAGGTACTCGGTCGCGCCCAGTTCCGCCGTGTTTTCACCTAACAAGATAATCGAATCGCCCGGCGTCCTGAAGACCGCCGTCGTGGCCCGTTCCACGTCGTCGAGCAGGCCGACCATGCCGATCGTGGGCGTCGGATACACGGCGCCCAGCGGGCTTTCGTTGTAGAACGAGACGTTCCCACCCGTCACCGGGGTGCCTAACGCCTGGCAGGCCTCGCCCATGCCCGTCACGGCTTCGCGGAACTGGAAGAACACCTCCGGCTTCCGCGGGTTCCCGAAATTGAGGCAATTGGTGATGGCCATCGGGCGGCCGCCGGTGCAGGCGACGTTCCGCGCCGCTTCCACAACGGCGATCTGCCCACCGAGCCGTGGATCGAGATAGACGTACCGCCCGTTGCAGTCCGTCTTGAGCGCCAGACCGCGCTGCGTGCCCCGCAGCATGACCACGGCGGCGTCGGCGGGACCGGGCCCCACGACGGTGCTCGCGCGCACGGTGCTGTCGTACTGCCTGACGATCCAGGTCTTGCTGGCGATCGTCGGCGACGAGAGGAGCCGCTCGAGGGTCCAGATCGGGTCGGACTCCTCGGGGCGGGGCGGAACGCTGTCGACGTCGCGCTCGCGCAAGGCGCGAATCGTTTCGCTTTCCTTCGCCTCGGGGTGATAGACGGGGCAATCAGTCACGAGTCGCGAGCCGGGGAATTCCGCCACGACGCGATCACGCTCCTTCACCCGGTACACCGGTTCGGCGATCACCTCGCCGATGACTTCCGCGCTCAGGTCCCACCTGGCGAGGATCTCACGCACCTGCGCTTCGCGACCCTTCTTCGCCACCACGAGCATCCGCTCCTGTGACTCGCTGAGCAGGATCTCGTAAGGCGTCATGCCTTCCTCGCGGAGCGGCATCTTCGTCACGTCAATCTCGACGCCAACGTCGCCACGGGCCGCCATTTCTGCCGACGAACTCGTCAGGCCGGCGGCACCCATGTCCTGGATCGCGACGATGTGTCCACTGCGAATCAACTCGAGAGAAGCCTCGAGCAGGAGCTTCTCGGTGAACGGGTCGCCCACCTGGACGCGCGGCCGCTTGGCGTCGCTCTCGTGCGAAAGATCCTCGGACGCGAACGAAGCGCCGTGGATACCGTCACGCCCGGTGCGCGCCCCGACCGCGATGATCGGGTTGCCGACGCCACTGGCCACGGCCCGAATAAGCTCTTCTTCGCGCATGACGCCCACACACATCGCGTTGACGAGCGGATTCCCGGCGTACGCGTCGTCGAAGACCACTTCGCCGGCGACCGTCGGGACGCCCATGCAGTTCCCGTAGTCGCCAATGCCTTTCACGACACCGGCCACGAGCCAGCGCGTGCGCGGATGATCGAGATCTCCGAACCGCAGGGAATTGAGCAGCGCGATTGGCCGCGCACCCATGGTGAACACGTCGCGAAGGATTCCACCAACGCCTGTCGCCGCACCCTGGTACGGCTCCACGGCCGAGGGATGGTTGTGCGACTCGATCTTGAACGCGACCGCCATTCCATCACCCACCGAAATCACGCCGGCATTCTCGCCAGGACCCTGGAGCACATGCGCTCCCTTCGTCGGGAGCGTCCGGAGCACCGGCTTCGAGTGCTTGTACGAACAATGCTCGCTCCAGAGCGCGCTCACGATCCCCAGCTCGGTGAACGTCGGCGTCCGGCCGAGCATCGCCTCGAGCCGCTGGTACTCGTCAGGCGTCAACCCGTGCTCGGCGACGAGCGCGGGAGTGATGACCGGATCGCCGGGGCGTGAGACTGCCGTCATTCCTTCAGTCCGAACATCGAACGCACGAAGTGGCGAATGCGGCTCTGGTCCACATGCTCGAGCATCTCGATCTCGCCCTTGTCGAGCCACAAGCCGCCGCAGTCAGGGCACCGATCGACCTTCACATGATGGTGTTCGATCTCGGCGAGCTGGCCGCCGCACTTGGGACAGCGCATATGGTGCGACGCGCGCTCGGCCTTTGCGCGCTCGACGTCCAGTTTGGCGCGCTGGGCCTTGATCAAATCGGCATCAAGCTTAACGAAGTATTCGTCTTCGGTCTTCGAGGGCTTCTTGTCGTCCATGCCTGAAAAGGATGTGGGAGGTGGGATGTGGGAGGAACCCGATGGGAACCGGTTACGCGGCCACTCGAGCAAGGATGGATTCGAAGAGGCCCAGGCCATCGGTGGAGCCTAACAACGGGTCGATCGCATCCTCGGGGTGCGGCATGAGGCCGAGGATGTTGCCGCGGTCGTTCACGATGCCGGCGATGTCGTTGACCGAGCCGTTGGGATTCGCGGCAGGCAACGGATTGCCGCTCCGGTCCACGTAGCGGAACACCACCTGGCCACGATCCTCGAGGAGCTTCACCGTGTCCTCGTCAGCGGTATAGCGGCCGTCGCCATGCGCGACCGGAACGCGGACGACCTGGCCTTTCTCGTACGCGTTGGTGAACAGCGTGTCGGCGTTCTCCACGCGAAGGCTCACCCACTGGCTGGCGAACCTCAGGCTTGCGTTTCGAAGCAGAACGCCGGGCAGCATGTGGGCCTCGCAGAGGATCTGGAAGCCGTTGCAGATGCCTAACACCGGACCGCCGCGCTTCGCATGCTCGACCACTTCCTTCATGATCGGGCTGAAACGAGCGATTGCGCCGGCGCGCAGGTAATCGCCGTAACTGAACCCGCCGGGCAGGATGATCACGTCGGACCCCTGCAGGTCGTGGTCCTTGTGCCAGAGGTGGACGACTTCCGCGCCGACCGTCTCCGCCGCCAGCGTGGCGTCGGCCTCACGATTGGAGCCCGGGAACATCACGATGCCGAACTTCACGATGAGCTCACTCCTGCGATCTCGTAGTCTTCGGTGACGGGATTGGCCAGAAGCTTGTCGCACATGCCGCGCACGGATGATTCGGCGGCGCCGGCATCCGAGGCGTCGACGTCCAGCACGAGGTGGCGTCCTACGCGCGCGTCACGCACCGTGGCGAATCCGAGCGCGTGGAGCGCATCGGCAACCGCCTTCCCCTGCGGGTCGAGCACGCCTTTCCGTGGTACGATATGGACGGCAACGCGATAGCGGGTCATGCCCGTGGTTCCTCGTGAATGTTGGGGTCCTGCGGTCGTCCACCGCGGCGACGCCGTCGCCGGCGCCGTGGGAAACCAACTCCCTCGACACCATCGGAGTCGGCCACGACGCCATCGGTCCTGCCGTTCCGGAAATCCGCTGCCGGAAGTCTATCCAGCAGGCCGACGAAGACGGTGCGCGCGAGGCCCCAGAGCACGTAGGCCATCAACGCGGGGAAAAAGAAGGGTTTCGGAAGGAAGATCACGCCGACCAGCGTGCCGATCACGATCAGCGTGCCGAGGATCTCGCGAAACGAACGGTAACCCATCAACGGAACCGCGGCGTAGCGCACCTGGCTGATCATGAGGAACGCGAGACCTACCATGATGAACCGCAACATCACGGGCCACGGGAGGTCACTCAGGAGCGTCGTCTGGTACAGCGGCGATTCGCGGAACCAGTAATAGGTGGCGAGCGTCAGCCCGGCCATCGGGCTCGGCAAGCCATTGAAGTGCGTCTTGGCGCGGCCGGCCTGTTCGACGTTGAAGCGCGCGAGGCGAAGCACCGCGCACATCGTGAAGAAGAAACACCAGATCCAATCCCAGCTGTGCTGGTTGAACACGGCGAAGTACATCAACATCGCCGGCGCGAGGCCGAACGAAATCGCATCGACCAGCGAGTCCAGTTCTGCGCCGAAGCGGGACCCCGACCGGGTCGCCCGGGCGACTCGTCCATCGATCGCATCCGCTACCCCGCCGAAAACGATGTAGCTACCGGCCGTCTCGTAGTTGCCGCGACTTGCCGTCACGATCGCGAACACGCCGAAGAACAGGTTCAGGAGCGTGAACCCGTTGGGGAGGAGGATGATCGGCCGCACGAAACGGCGACGAGGCTGTACTTCGTTCATGCGCCGAGCCTCGCGATGACCGACGCCCCCGCCACGGTCGTTTCCCCAACCGCGACCGCGGGCGCGGCGGACGTGGGGAGGAAAACGTCGACGCGGGAACCAAAGCGGATGATGCCCATGCGCTCTCCCTGTTCGACCTGGTCGCCTTCCCGGCTGTAAGTGACGATGCGCCGGGCCACGAGCCCCGCGATCTGCCTGACGAGTACGCGCAGCGAACCCTCTCCCGGGCTTGCCCGCTCGATGCCGACCGACATCTGCTCGTTCTCGAGGCTCGACTTGTCGGTCGCCGCGTTCAGGAACTTCCCCGGATTGTAGTGCACGAAACGGACGGTGCCCGACACCGGGTACCGGTTCACGTGCACGTTGAAGACGTTCATGAAGATCGAGATCCGGAGCGCCTTGCCGTGCAGGAACGCCGGTTCGTCAACTTCGGTGATCATCACGACGCGGCCGTCCGCGGGCGCGATCACGAGCCCGCCGCCACGTTCCCCGACGCGTTCGGGGTCGCGAAAGAACCAGGTGATCCAGAGCGCCACGACGATGAGCGCCATGGCCAGCAGCCAGAGCGGCCACGCGCGCCAGACGACGGCCGACGCGATCGCGCCGACGGCCAGGACCATCCCGAGCCCGATGAAGACGAATCCCTCGCGCGCGACCGTCACAGACGATGGCTCTCCAGGCCGAGCGGGGTTCCCGTTATGCGCTCGTACGCCTCGAGGTATCGGTTCTTGGTCGCGGTCACGACTTCAGCCGGCAACGTCGGTGGCGGCGCGTCGCCGTTCCACCGGCCTTCGCGACGTTCGCCATCGAGGTAGTCGCGCAATGGCTGCTTGTCGAAGCTCGGCTGCGAACGCCCCGCCTCGTACTGGTCCGCCGACCAGAAGCGCGAGCTGTCGGGCGTCAGCACTTCGTCGACGAGCACGATCTCGCCATCGAGCGACCCGAACTCGAACTTGGTGTCGGCGATGATGATGCCGCGCGGTTCGGTGCGCTTGTTGCCGAATTGATAGAGCGCCAGCGAAAGCTGATCGAGCCGTGCGGCAACCTCGCCGCCCACGATGCTCGCCATCCTCGAGCGCGTGATGTTCTCGTCGTGCCCCGACTCCGCCTTGGTCGCTGGGCTGAACAGCGGCTTCTCCAGGCGCGAGCTTTCGAGCAAGCCGGCCGGCATCGGTTCACCCGCGAGCGTGCCTGACGTGCGGTACTCCTTCCACGCCGACCCGGCCATGTAGCCGCGCACCACGCACTCCACAGGGAACACCTCGGCGCGGCGGCAGAGCATCGAGCGTCCGGCCAGGAGGTCGTAGTGCGGCCTGAGCGCCGGCAGCGCGACGACGATCTCGTCGATGTTGGCGGTCAACATGTGATGCGGGATCTTCGCGCCGATCAATCCCAGCCACCACGCCGAGATCTGCGTCAGCACGGAGCCCTTGAACGGCACCGTCTCGTTCATGACGACGTCGAACGCCGATACGCGATCGGTCGCGACAATGAGCAGTCGCTCGGCGTCCACCTCGTACACGTCGCGCACCTTGCCGCGACGCCAGAGCTTGAGCGGAAGTTCGGTGTAGGCGACGGTCGTACTCATACGCGAACCGCCTCGCGGCTGGCTCGCCTTGGCGCAGCGCTCGAGAGGATCGGATCGACGACTTCTCCGAGGAATTCGTCGACCTGCTCCGGCGCCCGGCCCACATAACGACGCGGATCGGCCGCGGTGCTGAGGTCGACGCTGCGCGGGAAGTCCTTGTCGCCCGCGAGGCGTTCGAGGAGATCGTTCGAACTCCCGTTGTTCTTCATGGCCGTCGCTGCCTCGACGCTGTGCCGCCTGATGATCTCGTGAATGACCTGCCGGTCGCCTCCCGCTTCGACCGCGCGAACGATGAGCTGTTCCGTCACCATGAATGGCAGTTCGTCCATGAGGCGGTGACGAATGCGTGCTGGATGCACCTCGAGGCCACTGGTCACGTTTTCCATGAGGATCAGGATGGCGTCGGTAGCGAGGAATGACTCGGGAATGACCAGGCGGCGATTGGCGCTGTCGTCAAGCGTCCGCTCGAAATACTGCACCGCGTGCGTCTGGTTGGCATTGGACTCGAGTGACGCGACAAACCGGGCCAGCGACGCGATGCGTTCACTCCGCATCGGGTTACGCTTGTACGCCATCGCTGACGAGCCGATCTGTCCAGACTCGAACGGTTCGCTCATCTCCCCGAACGACTGGAGCATGCGGATGTCGCTGCTGAACTTCGCGGCCGACGTCGCGATCCCCGCGACGACGCCGAGCACCTGCGCATCGATCTTGCGCGAGTAGGTCTGGCCGGTGACGGGCAGCGCGTGAGCAAACCCCATCGTGCGGCAGACGTGAGTCTCCAGCGCGCGCACCTTCGCGTGGTCGCCCTGGAAGATCTCGAGGAACGAGGCCTGCGTGCCCGTGGTTCCCTTGACGCCGCGCAGGGGCAGGGAAGCTGCGCGCGCATCGAGGTCCACGAGGTCGAGCACCAGGTCCTGCATCCACAGGGTGGCCCGCTTGCCCACCGTCGTGAGCTGCGCCGGCTGCAGGTGCGTGTAGCCTAACGTGGGCTCGGCGCGCCACGTGCGGGCGAAGGCCGCGAGGGCGGTCAGGGCGCCCACGACCTTCTCGCGCAGCACGGCCAGCCCCTCGCGCATCAGCACGAGATCCGCGTTGTCCGTCACGTACGCGCTGGTGGCGCCGAGGTGGATGTACGGCCGCGCCGCCGGCGCGACCTCGCCGAAGGCGTAGACGTGCGCCATCACGTCGTGTCGGAACTCCTTCTCGTATCGCGCGACCGTCTCGTAGTCGATGTCGTCGAGGTGCGCTCGCATCTGGGCCAGCGCTTCGTCGGGAATGGCGACGCCGAGCGAGCGCTCGCCTTCTGCCAGCGCGAGCCAGAGCCGGCGCCAGAGCCCGTAGCGGCGGTTGGCCGACCAGAGCTCGAGCATGGCGCGTGACGCATACCGCTCGCCTAACGGCGATGTCCAGGTGTCCCGGGGAGGAGTCGCGTTCACCGGATGATGAAGTCGGTGTAATACAGCGTGCCGCGACGCTCGAAGGCCGCGCGGATGTACCGCCGCCCCGTCGAGCGATTGAGCGCGCGCGTGACATCGTCCGCCGACCCGATCACCGCGTCGTTGATCCGGAGGATGACGTCGCCCTCGGTCAGGCCGATTTCGTCGCGAAGCCGGTCGCTGATCTTCGTCACCAGCGCGCCTTCGGTACTCGTCAGGCCCCGCTCGGCGCGCAGCGGAGCAGTGAGCGTCGTCAATTCGATCTCACGCAGCACCGTGACCTTGGGGGCGCTCACTTCCGGGCGGTCCGCGATCGTCACGTTGACGGTGATGTCGCGATCCGCGCGCTTCACGACCAGCGGCACACGGTCACCGACGCGGAACGACAGTCGCGCCGCTTCCCAGTCGAAGGCGTTTCGCACATTCCGGTTTCCGGCCTTCGTGATCTGGTCGCCGGCGCGGAGCCCCGCGGCGGCAGCGGGCGAGCCGGGAACCACGCCACGCAACACGACGCCTGCGGTGATGACGTCGCGCGGGTTGGTCCCGCCGGCGGGCGTGCGCAGCAGTTCACCGACCCACGGGCGGCGGATCTCGCCGTGTTCTATCAGGTCTTCCGCCACGCGCCGCGCGCGATTGATCGGGATCGCAAAGCCAAGTCCCACGGAGCCCTGCGATGGCGTGTAGATCGAGCTGTTGATGCCCACCACCTCGCCCTTGCTGTTGACGAGTGGTCCACCCGAGTTGCCGGGGTTGATCGAGGCGTCGGTCTGGATCATGTCGACGTAGACGCCGGCGCCTTCCGATGAACCGAGCAGGTTCCTCCCAGTCGCTGAGATCACGCCGGCAGTGACACTGGGCTCTGAATTCGCGAGGGCAAAGCCGAACGGATTGCCGATGGCGATGGCCCACTCGCCGATCATCAGGTTGTCCGAGTCGCCGAGCGGCGCAACTGGAAGATTGCGCGCGTCGATCTTCACGACGGCCACGTCGTTGGTCTCGTCCTGGCCAAGGACCTTTGCCGTGTACGTGGTGCCGTCGCGCATCATGACCGAAACGGTTTGCGCTCCCTGCACGACATGGGCGTTTGTGAGGATGACGCCGTTTTCCCGGATGACGAAGCCAGAGCCGATGCCTGGCGACACGCGCTCGCGCGTCATCATGCCGAAGAAGTCAACAGGAACACGTTCCACGGTTTGAGTCTGGACCGTCACCACCGCGGGAGCAACGCGCGCAGTTGCTTCGGTGATGGCCGTGCGCCGCGACGCGTCGACATCCGGGATGATCGTTGGCGGTGTCGGACGCGGGCCAGGGATGACTTGCGCCGCGTTGGAATCGGCGGGCGCCGCACCCTGGCAGGCGATGGCGAAGGCGATGAGGAGAGCGGCCGTCGACTTCATGAGAGGTACAACTCCGGCGGGTATGCGACCTTTTCGAGCACCAGCCCGTGCGCCGGCGCAGGTGGCGAGACTTCGTCGTTCGTTTCGGCGAGCAGGAGATCTTTCACGGGCTTGGCATCCCGTTGGCCGCTCGCTTCGGCGAGCATGGTGCCCACGAGGAAGCGGACCATGTGATGAAGGAAGCGATTGGCCTCGACCACAAACGTGAGACCGCCGGGTCGGTCGAGCCAGCACGCTTGAGTAACGGTACATCGATGCGAGTCGCTCGGCGGTGCGGTGCCGCGCACGGCGAATGCGATGAAGCGGTGCTCGCCAAGCAGGAGGGCGGCGCTGTTGTCGAGCGCCTGGCGCTCGAGTTTGTGCCGGTACGCCCATTCGGTATGCCGCCGAAAGGGAGACTGAGCTTCCTCGTCTGTACCGACCTGATACGCATAGCGCCGCGATGTTGCGCTGTAACGAGCGTGGAACTCGGGACGCATCTCGTACGCCGCCGCGACCCACACGTCGTCTGGGAGGAGTGCGTTAAGGGCGCGCCTGAGATTGGGCGCAGACCACTTTTCCGGCACTCGCACACCGACCGCCTGCCCGCGCGCGTGGACGCCCGCGTCGGTACGGCCGGCTCCCTGAGCCACTACACGTTCCCCGCATAGCCCGGCGAGCACGCGCTCGATTTCGCCCTGGACGGTCCGCTGTTCGGGCTGGACCTGCCAGCCGGCGAAGGCGGTCCCGTCATAGTGCAGCACGAGCTGCACAGTGCGCGCCGTCATCGACTCGAAAACTAGTGTTGCGCAGGAGGAGGGGCAACGGGCAAGCGATTGACAGGACTGAACGTACGCGATCACATTGACCGCCGGATGGCGGATGGGAGATGGCGGATGTCCGATAACTGCAAACCCTGATCGGAACGGATTCCCGATCTGAGTTTCCTCGCTCGTACGTCATTCGTATCCGCTCTGAAGCGGTTTGTCCGCCATCCCACATCCGCCATCCCGCATCCGGTCTGAATGTCGAGAGCTTTACCGTCGCTCGCCCACTCCCTCACGGTCGCGCCTGACCTGAACACGGCCCTGATCGCCCTGGGCGAAGCACTCCTGGACGGCGACCGGAGCGCCATCCTGGCGTTGCTGCGCTATGACGGACGGAAGGAAATGCTCCGCGAGCGACTTACCCCTACGGGCGGCCACATCGAGACAGCCAGCGTCGACACCACGTTCGATCATCTTCCGCCGCATATCCGCACGCTTATTTCGGGTGGCGGGCAGTTTGTCGACCTGGGCGAAAAGTCAGGTGAATACGCGCGACTGCTCGGGCTCTCGCCCTTCGCCGACGGTGGATTGCTCTCACTGCGCGGCCTGACGACCGACGGCCAGCTGGCCGCGGTGCTCGCGCTGTACGAGCAGCGAAAG
>Ga0111539_10013611_pt1 | contig 10166 bp, 9 predicted proteins | sample RhiMethybrSRZTD1_FD_79667 | JGI IMG/M metagenome (GOLD analysis project Ga0111539, IMG submission 79667) | Populus rhizosphere microbial communities from Tennessee, USA - Rhizosphere MetaG P. TD hybrid SRZTD1 (version 2) (version 2) | ecosystem: Host-associated > Plants > Roots > Rhizosphere >... | reverse complement strand
CTCCGCTCCATGGGGAAGGCGGGAGGGGTGACGCTCCGCTCATCCTAGGCGGGCTGCCGCTGCGCGAAGGCGTCGCCGGACGGGATTCGCTCCGGTCACCCCGGTCCCGCCCCGACTGCGGTCGCGGTGCGCTTGGTGCACGGGCGGCTCTCGCCCGTCAGCCGGCGCTCCCTCCGCTCCTGCGGAGGCGAACCGGTGGGGCGGCCCAACGAAGCCGCCATCAGCGCTGCCGCCTCGCGTGCTGGGCGGTCGCGATCACTCCGACTGAAAGGATCTTGCGGACGGGACGATCGCGACAACACCGCGCTCGAAGCGGCTGCGTGATGCGGCTTCGTTGGGCCGCCACAGAAGTTCGCCTCCCGCAGAAGCAGAAGGAGCGTTGGCTGGTGGGCAAGAGGCGTCCGGGGTGGCCCGAGAGTGACTCGGTCAACGCGACGCCTTCGCGAAGCGGCAGCCCGCCTTAGGCACTCGGAGGCCACCCCTCCCGCCTGCTCCGTGGAGCGGAGTCGGTGACCCGCGAAGGCGGTGCTACCGACCGCGGTCGATGACCACTGTCCTACTCCAGCAGGCCCTGCTTCTTCATGGTGGCCGCCACCTGGTTCACCAGGTCGCGGATGACGCGGTCGGCGTCGCTGGCGTTCACGGTCTTGCTCTGGCCGGCCCAGACCAGCTTGTTCTCGCGCAGGCTGTACACGAGCGTCTCGATGTGGAGGACCGTCTCCGTGCGCACGTAGCCCGGATCGTAGACCCCGCCCCAGCCCACGCCCCAGTACCCGCCGTAGAAGCTCGAGTAGCTGGGCCCGCCGTAGAACGCGGCCGGCGAGTCGACGTAGTTCTGGTCGCGCCCGACCGCCCGCATCACCACCGCGCTGGCGGCGCCGATCGACTCCAGCTTGGCCTTCACCTTGGCCTCGTCCGTGACCTCGGCCGTGGGGATGATGCTGTTGGCCGGGATGCCGGTCACGCCGTGTTTGGTCAGGTTGGCGGCCAGCAGCTCCTCGATGCCGCGCCGCAGGCCCTCGTCCTTGCTCACCAGGACGGCCACCACCTTCTGGCCGGCCAGGCGCGCGGGCGCCACGTTGGGCGCCCTCCAGGTGGTGACGAACGAGGTCTGGGCCGCGCAGCCGGCGGCGGCGATGGCGACCGCGCAAACGAACGTGCTCTTGAAGGCGCTGGGCATGGCGCTTTCTACCACGCCGGGCCCGGAGGTCCCATTGGACCTTGGTCTCACCGTGGGGCTCAGGCGGGGACGGGCGCCGCCTTCCGCGGCAGCACGAGGCCGGCCGTCCACCCCACCGCGAACATCAGCGCGTGGGCCAGCAGCGCGGTGTAGTAGCCGTCCACCGCGTCGAGGAGGGGCAGGCGTAGGCCGGCCGGGAACCACGGCAGCGGCGACAGGGCCCGGTACAGCGAGAGCACGAGGGTGGCGGCGATGGCCAGGCCGGCGCTCCGGCCGTCGCCGCGCCGGGTCAGGAAGCCGAGCAGGTACAGCCCCAGCAGCCCGCCCGACGTGAGGGCGATCAGCCGGATGGCGGCGTCCTCCAGCGTCTTCGTGGGCGCCTCCAGCAGCAGCACCGCGCCGCCGACCATCGCCCCCGTGGCCAGCAGCGAGAGGGCCTTGGCCACGCGCAGGTAGTGCCGGTCGTCGCGCCCGCGCGCCACGTGGCGCCGGTAGACGTCCACCACGCCCACGGTGGCGATCGCGTTGAGCGCGGAGTCGAGGGTGGACATGGCCGCGGCCAGCACGCCGGCCACCACCAGCCCGGACAGGCCCGCGGGCAGCTGGGTGACCACGAAGTGCGGCACGATGCGCTCCGCCGTCACCGTGCCGGCCAGGATGCCGGTGGACGTGGGGGTGGGGAAGCGCTGGTAGAAGACCCAGAGCGCCGTGCCCAGGAACTGGAACCCGATCCACAGGGGCAGCATCCACACGCACCCGATCCAGAGGGCCTTGCGGGCCTCGCCGGTCGTGGCCGACGCGCAGTACTTCTGGACCATGTTCTGGTTGCACGCGTGCTCCGTGAGCCAGTGGCCCAGCCCGACGATCAGCATCATGACCACGCTCTTCTGCGTGAGCGTGGGGCCCAGCCGGGTCGGGTGCAGCAGGCCGTCGGGCCCCAGGTCGGCGAACGACAGCTTGCCGTGGGCCCAGGCCGTGGAGACGATCTCGCTCACTCCCCCCGGCACCTTCCCGATCACGACGGCCAGGCAGGCCGCGCCGCCCACGGTGAGGATCACGGTCTCGGCCACGTCCGTCCACACCACCGCCTCGATGCCGCCGGCCGCGGTGTAGACGCCCACGAAGAGCCCGGAGACCACCACGCTGGCCACCGGCGAGAGCCCGGTCAGCTCGTGCGTGAGCTGCCCCAGGAGGAACAGGATCATGCTGATGCGGATGAGCTGGCCCACCACGAAGGCGAAGGCCCCGTAGAGCCGGGTGGAGGCCCCGAAGCGCTTCTCCAGGAACTCGAAGGCGGTGGTGGTGCGCCCGTCGCGGTAGACGTGGAGGAAGAAGAGCGAGCCGGCCAGCACGCCCAGCGGCAGCACGAAGTTGGGGAGCATGCGCAGCCAGGCCGTCTTGAAGGCGTCGGCGGGAAGGGCCATGAAGGTGATCGAGCTGATGGCCGTGCCCGCGATCGAGAAGCCGACCGCCCAGCCGGGCATGGTCCGGCCGCCCACGAAGTAGCCCTCGGTGGTGCGGGCCCGGCGGCGGACCACCCAGCTGATCCAGCTGATGCCGGCGAAGTACAGCGCCAGCACGGCCAGGTCGACCACCCGCATGGAGCCCACGCCGTGTTCCCGTCAGGCCCGGCGGCGGACGTCCGCGGGCGTGGCGCAGAGGTCGACGACGCAATACCGGTCCCGGTCGAGCCCGTCGACCAGGAACGCCTCGCGCACGATCCCCACTCCCGGGGCCAGCCACACCGCCCCCGTTTCCCCGTCGTCGGCCAGGATCTTGAGGCAGCGGAAGCGGCCGGCCGGGACCAGGACGTCCTCTTCCCCCGCCCGGCGGTACTGCTGCATCCGCAGCGAGTAGTGCAGGAACGGCACCGACCAGGAGGACTCTCCGGCCCAGCGCAGGTCCTGCTTCAAGACGACGGCCTGCCGCTCCGGCGCGCTCAGGTGGCGCTTCCGGAAGAACTCGATTCCCTCCTCGCCGGCGGCGGCGTAGATCGGCTTCGGCGCGTCTTCCTCGCGCAGCACCCAGGCGCGCCGGGGCCGCACCGCGTGCGTCACCAGGTCCTCCACCTCGAGCTCCACCTGGGGCTCGACGCGGATCTTGAAGATGCGCTGGATCACCGGGCCCGTCTCCGCGTAGATCCAGCCCACGCCCTCGGCCAGCGGGAAGTAGGGGTCCGGCACGCGCCGATCCTAGCAGCTTGACCCGCCGGCCCGCGTGGGCGTAGCGTAGGCCCCTCTCCAGCCATGAACATCGTGGCGGCCGCCGACGGGCAGCGTCCGTGGCTGGTGCGCCTGACCGCCGCCACGCGCCTGGCCCTGGCCCTCGCCGCCCGCGAGGCGTCCCGCCTGGGCCGCGAGCACCTCGAGGTCGAGCACCTCTTCATCGGCCTGTGCACGGCCGACGGGCTCTCGATCGTCCAGGAACGGGAGGTCCCCGGCCTCACGCCGCCGGATCGCAAGGAGGCCCTCCGCGAAGGAGGCGCCTTCCTGGCCGCGTTGCGGCGTGGGGGCCTCGACCCCGAGCGGGCGCGGCTCCGGCTGCGGGAGCTGTGCCTGGAAGACCACCGGAAGCGCGGCGCGTTCGCCGGACAGTTCTCGCTGCCCTGCCGGAGCGCCCTCGAAAGGGCCGCCGAGCTGGCCGACGGCGAGATCGCGATCTTCTGCCTGGCCACCGGCCAGATCGGCGTGGACTGCCTGGCCTACGTGCTGGTGGACACGCCTGGTCCGCTGCTGGCGCGCGTCCTCGCGGAGCAGGAGGCCAGCGCGGCGCGCCTGATGCGTGCGCTGACCGGGTGCGCCTGATGAACGGCCTGCTGCGCTGCGCGCGCTGCGGCCACACGTACCGCGAGGCCGACAACGGCGATGGGGCCTGCGCCCATCACCCGGGACGGCTGCGCGACTACGACCAGATGACGGACGGTGAAGGCTTCCCGGGCGACTTCTGGGAGTGCTGCATGGGCCAGATCCGGCCGGAGCAGACGGCGTTGGACGTCCCCGGCTGCGCGAGGGGCCGCCACGTCGAGCTGGAGCCGGGCGATCCCGGCCCGGTCCGCCGGGAGAAGGAGTTCCGGAACCGGCTCCTGCGGCTTGTGCTGGACGAGGAGCTTCCGCCGGCCGAGCTCGCACCGGCGCGGGACCGCCTCGGCCGCTTCCTCGCCGGCACCATGAGCGACCCCACCTACGCGGAGCGCCTGTGGATGGACGCACGTGTCATGGACCTGGCCGACTTCCCCTGGCTCCTGGGCCAGCTCACCGACCCGAAGCACGCCCTGGAGCGCCGCCAGCTCGTCGCCGGCTCCCTCGCCAACAAGGAGCACCTCGAGATCCTCCGCACCGCCGGCCTCGACCTCCCGTAGCGCCCCCGTGCCCGTGGCCCGTACCCGTCCACAGCGGAAGGGGGCCGAAGGCCCCCCCTATTGGCGCGCCGCCGCGCGGGCCGCGCGGACGACGGCGAGACGCCCGGCCAGATCGGGATGGATCGGCCGGGGCGAGGGATGCGCCTGCGCAAACGTGTAGAGGCGCTCCAGGTTGTCGAGCACGGTCGCGTTGTAGGGGTCCACGGCGAGCGCGGCCAGGAGCCCGTCGTCGATCCGGCGCTGAGTGTCCGGGTCCGCCGGATCCCGGGAGGCGTGAAGCCACGGGCCGGTGATGGCGGCCAGGGCGCGCGCCTCCGCGTAGTGCGGCGCCAGCCGGCCGCTGTCGGCGCAGAGCTGCGCCGCCTCTTCGCGCGACGGCGCCGGCTTCGTCCAGAGCAGGAAGCCGCGGAGGGCGCGCGAGAGAGAGACGGCCACGGGCGCGGCGTCGCCGCCCACCGCCTCCTCGTAGGCCGCGAACTGGCTCGTGATCCAGCCGGACACGGTCCCCGGCGCGACGCCCGCCAGCGGCGTGCGGGCGTTCACGCGCAGGTAGCCCAGCACGGCGTCGAAGTAGCCGAGCTCGGGCATGAAGCGGCGCAGCGCCCAGTCGGTGCTGTCCGTGCGGGCCCGCACCCAGCCGGACGGCCCCGTGCCCGACTCGAGCTTCATCCAATCGCCCTGCACGTCGACGATGGTGGCATCGAAGGGATCGCGGGGGCGGATCTCCAGCGGTGTGCCGGCGGCGCCTTCGTCGCGGGAGGGACGCACGGCGATGCTGCGGCGGAACGCCTCCTGGATCTGGTCGAGGTCGCGGCGCGTGATCGTGCGCGGCGCCATGGGCACGGCCTGCGCGGGCAGGCGGCCCACGAGGCGCAGGCCGCGGCCCTCCGGGCCCAGGTCCACCGCGATCTCCTCCTTCTCCGCTCCGCCGCGGGCGAAGCGCACGTAGCTCTGGAGGTAGACCTGGTCGCCCTGCACGTAGATGCGTCCCCAGATCACGGCCAGGCCGTTGCCGGGCCGCACGCGCTCGATGACCCTCTGGACGACGGCGTTCGGGTCGCAGGGGTGGAACGGGTCTTCGTTGAAGAGGCGGGTCGTGCCCACGCTGCCGTACTTCAGCATCGCGAACAGGACCTCGAGCTGCACCATGGCCGTGATCCGGTCGCCCACGACCTTCAGCTCCCCGAAATCGGCGGAAGGGGACGGCTCGAAGCGGTAGGGCAGGATGACGGCGTTGACCGCCGCACCCTCGAACACCTGCGGATCGCTGCAGGGCGCGGTGCCGATGGCGTGGGCCGGCGCCGCCCCTGTGGCGAGGGCCAGCGCGGACAGCGCGCCGGCGCAGAGGGAGCGTCTCACGGCCCACCCCCCGCCGCCGAGCCCCGGCACGGATCGGCGGCGTCGAGCAGCATCAACGGGCCGTGCTGGAAGCGGTGATCGCCCTTGGCGGCGGCCAGCGCGCGTCCGGCCGCCTCCACGACGAACTGCCGCAGCGCCGCGGCCTCCGCCTTGGCCCGGCCGCCGGTGAGGCGCGCCTCCACGCGGGCGATCAGCCCCGCGGACCGGCACAGGTTGCCGAGCGCCAGGTCGAAGCTGCCCTCGCGCAGCGCCTTGTAGCCGAGCGCGGCGGCCACGAAGCCGTCGAGGTCCTGCGGCCGCGCCAGCAGCTCGACGAAGTCGCCGGTCGGCGGCGCCCCGGCCTCCGGATACGTGAGGCGCAGCAGGCCGCCCAGAGCCGTCTCGCGCTGGTTGGCCGCGAAGCGCACGGGCACCAGCAGGAAGTTGATCTGCGCCGAAGCCCTGGACCGCACGCCTCCCGCCACCTCCGCGTCGACCGAGCCCCACATCTCGATCAGCACGGACTGGTTGTAGAGCGTCTCCACCAGCGTCTTGTCGAACTCGCGTCCGTCGAGCACCGGCCGCTGGCCTTCGCAGAAGACGAAGTTCACCGCGCCGTTGGACGGCTGCAACCACTGCCCGTCCCGGCCCTGGTCGAGCACGAACTGGAGCGCGTTCATGGCGCGGCGCATCTCCGGCGCGTCCTTGAAGGCGGCGGGAGTCGCGTCGGGCTCGCTCAGGATCACGGTGTAGCCGTCCTGGCCCGCGGTCCGGCAGTTGAGGATGGTGGCCGCCGCCGGAAGGGCGAACATCCAGCACGCGCCCGCGAGCGCGATCGTGCGCGGGCCGGTCATGGCCGGGCCAGCCGTTGGAGGGACCGCTCGACCTCCTGCTGGAGCTGTTGCAGCCCGTCCGCCTTGGGCTCGTCGGCGAAGAGGTCGGCCGCCCCGCCCGCGGCCGCGGCGCGGAGCGCGTCGCGGTAGCGCTCGAGCACCGGCCGCGCGCCCGAGCATCCGCTGTCGCCGAGGCTGCGCACGATGCGGAGGTGGCCCTGCCAGCCGAAGAGTCGGCTCCGGTTCTGCAGCGCACGCGTCAGCACGCGGCACACCGCCTCGGGGTCGGTGAGGGCCAGGAAGCGCAGGCCCGATTCGGCGGCCGCGCCGCGCAGGCCGTCGTTCCGCGCTTCGTTGAGGAGGGGGATGATGGCCGGCTCGCCGTACGCGGCCAGCAGCATGGCCGAGCGCTCGATCGTGTCGCGGTCGGCGTTGGCCGCGGCCATGTGCTCGAGGTGGGTCTGCATCTCCTTCGAATAGGCGAGCTGGAGCTGCTGCTTCTTGATGGCCAGGTCCACCGAGTCCTTGATCCAGTAGGTGACGACGAGCAGCACCACCGCCGCCAGGAATTTGGGCGCCTCGGCCCCCATCCAGGCCAGCAGGCGGGCGCCGCGGCCCTTGGGCGGCGGCTTGGGCGCCGCCGCCGCGGCCGCCTCGAGGCGGGCGAGCCTCTCCGTGAGCGAGGGCTTGAGCTGCCCGAGCTCGCTTTCGATGTGGTCGAGCCGATCCCTGATTTCGCCCACCGGTGATCCATGTCAACCGTGCCCGTGCACGTGAACGTCCCCGTGCCCGTGCCCGTCCGTAGCGGAAGGGCCCGAAGGGCCCCCTCGCCCTACTCCGCCACCCCCTTCTCCTTCAGGATCCGCCACACCTTCTCCGGCGTGATGGGGATGTCGATGTGGCGCACGCCCAGGTGGGCCAGCGCGTCCACCACCGCGTTGGCGATGGCCGGCGGCGCGCCCACGGTGGCCGACTCGCCCACGCCCTTGGCCCCGAACGGATGGTGGGGCGAAGGCGTCACCGTGTGGCCCGTCTCCCACTTCGGCGTCTCCATGGACGTGGGCACCAGGTAGTCCATGAAGCTGCCGCCCTGGATGTTGCCGTTGTCGTCGTAGGTGATCTCCTCCATCAGCGCGGGCGCCATGCCCATGCTCAGCCCGCCGTGCACCTGGCCCTGCACGATCATGGGGTTGATGATGGTGCCGCAGTCGTCGATGGCCACGAAGCGGCGGATCTTCACCTCGCCCGTGCCGCGGTCGATGTCGACCACGCAGATGTAGCTGCCGAAGGGGAAGGTGAGGTTGGGCGGGTCGTAGTAGTTCACGGCCTCCAGGCCCGCCTCCATGCCCTGGGGATGGTTGGTGTACGCGGCCAGCGCGATCTCCTGGATGGTCTTGCTCTTCTGGGGCGCGCCCTTCACCGAGAACTTGCCCGGCTCCCACTCCAGGTCGTCTTCGCTCACCTCCAGCAGGTGGGCGGCCAGCTTCTTCGCCTTGGCGCGCACCTTGCGCGCGGCCAGGGCGCCGGCCGCGCCCGCGGTGGGCGTGGAGCGGCTGGCGTACGTGCCCAGGCCGTAGGGCGCGGTGTCGGTGTCGCCCTCCTCCACCTGCACGTGGGCGGCCGGGATGCCCAGCTCCTCGGCGATGATCTGGGCGTACGTCGTCTCGTGGCCCTGCCCCTGCGACTTGGTGCCGAAGCGGGCGATGGCCTTGCCGGTGGGGTGCACGCGCAGCTCGCAGGAGTCGAACATCTTGATGCCCAGGATGTCGAAGTGTTTGGAGGGCCCGGCGCCCACGATCTCGGTGAAGCTGGAGATGCCGATGCCCATCAGCTCGCCCTTGGCCCGCTTCGCGGCCTGCTCCTTGCGCAGGTCGGCGTAACCGATGGTGTCCATGGCCTTCTTCAGGGCGCCCGCGTAGTTGCCGCTGTCGTAGTCCCAGCCGGTGGGCGAGTGGTAGGGGAACTTGTCGGGTGCGATGAAGTTCTTGAAGCGCAGCTCGGCCGGGTCCATCTTGAGGTCCAGGGCCAGGATGTCGGTCATGCGCTCGATGGCGTGGGCGGCCTCGGTCACGCGGAAGGAGCAGCGGTAGGCGATGCCGCCCGGCGGCTTGTTGGTGTAGACCCCGTCCACCTCGGCGAAGGCGTGCTGCAGGTCGTAGGAGCCGGTGCAGACCGAGAAGAGGCCGGCCGGGAACTTGGAGGGGTTGGCGGCCGCGTCGGCGTAGCCGTGGTCGGCGACGGTCTTGATGCGCAGGGCCGTGATCTTGCCGTCTTTGGTCGCGCCCAGCTCGGCGTCCATGTGGTAGTCGCGGGCGAAGGAATCGGCCTGCAGGTTCTCCATGCGGTCTTCGATCCACTTCACGGGCAGGCCCGTCACCACCGAGGCCGCCACCGCGATCACGTAGCCGGGGTACACGGGCACCTTGCCGCCGAAGCCGCCGCCGATGTCGGGCGAGATGATGCGGATGCGCTCCTCGGAGAGGCCGACGTGGCCGGCCACCAGCGCGAACACGGTGCGGATGGCATGCGGGGCCTGGGTGGTCATCCAGACCGTGAGCTTCTGCTGCACCTTGTCCCAGGAGGCCACGCAGCCGCAGGTCTCGATGGAGGCCACGTGGATGCGGGGCAGGTAGATGCGCTGCCGGACCCGGACGTCGGCCCCGGCCAGGGCGGCATCGGTGCCCGCCTTGTCGCCCACCTCCCAGTGGAAGATGCGGTTGTCCGTCTTGCCCGGCTTGTCGGTGCGCAGCACGGGCGCGCCCGGCTCCAGGGCCTTGAAGGGGTCCACCACCACCGGCAGCGGGTCGTATTCGACCTCCACCGCGTCCGCGCCGTCGGCGGCCGCGTAGCGCGAGGTGGCGATCACGGCCGCCACCTCCTGCGACTGGTACATCACCTTCTCGGTGGGCAGCACCATCTGCGTGTCCGACATCAAGGTGGGCATCCAGTGCAGCTTGTACTTCTCCAGCGTCTCGCCCGTGATGACCGCCGCCACGCCCGGCACCTGCATGGCGCGCGTGGTGTCGATCTTCTTGATCTTCGCGTGCGCAAACGGGCTGCGCACGATGTCCATGTAGACCATGCCCGGCAGGACGACGTCGTCCACGTAGTTGCCCTGGCCGCGGATGAAGCGCGGGTCCTCCTTGCGCTTCACGGAGTGGCCCATGCCGCCGACTTCGGGAGTGGTGCGGGGAGTGCTGCTCATGGCGCCTCCTAGCGGGCGGCCGCGGCCGGCTGCTTCGCCGCCGCCGCCGCCTGGGCCGCGTGCTGCACGGCCTTCACGATGTTGACGTAGCCCGTGCAGCGGCACAGGTTGCCGGAGATGGCCTGGCGGATCTCGAGCTCGCTCGGCTGCGGGCACTTCTCCAGCAGCGCGGCGCCGGTGATCAGCATGCCCGGCGTGCAGTAGCCGCACTGCAGCCCGTGCTCCTGCATGAAGCCGTCCTGGATGGGATGG
>Ga0111539_10013610_pt1 | contig 10166 bp, 10 predicted proteins | sample RhiMethybrSRZTD1_FD_79667 | JGI IMG/M metagenome (GOLD analysis project Ga0111539, IMG submission 79667) | Populus rhizosphere microbial communities from Tennessee, USA - Rhizosphere MetaG P. TD hybrid SRZTD1 (version 2) (version 2) | ecosystem: Host-associated > Plants > Roots > Rhizosphere >... | reverse complement strand
GCGGGTCGTGGAGGTGGACTTCCGCGGCCATGCCGCTACTCTACATTAGATAGATGACTATCGATCTAGCGCTCGCACCCAAGCAGAAGCGGCCACCCGGCGAGCCGTGCTGCACGCCCATCGTGTATCCGGACGTGGACCCGGCGCGCGCGGCACGACTGGCGGAGGTCGCCAAGGCGCTCGGCGACCCGATCCGGCTGCAGCTCGTCGACGTGCTCCGCCATCACGCCGGCAAGGTGTGCGTCTGCGAGCTCGTTCCGCTGTTCGACCTCTCCCAGCCCACCGTGTCGCACCATCTGAAGGTGCTGCGCGACGCCGGCCTCGTGGACTGCGAGCGGCGCGGGCTGTGGGCGTACTACTACGTGACCCCTGACGCGACGAAGGAGCTGTCCGCATGGCTGAGCTGACCGAGACCAAGACCGAGGCGGAGATTCGCGAGCAGGTGCGCGAGCGCTACGCGTCCGCCGCCAAGGCCGGCGGCGGGAGCCGCTGCTGCGCGCCCGACCTGTCGAACTTCGACAAGAGCGGCAACGAGGTCTTCGGCCAGGTGCTCTACGCCGACGAGGGCGACGCCGCGCCGAAGGCGGCGGTCGAGGCCTCGCTCGGCTGTGGCGTTCCGACCGCGGTGGCCGACCTCCACGAGGGCGAGACGGTGCTCGACCTCGGCTCCGGCGGCGGCGCCGACGTACTCATCTCCGCGCGCCGCGTCGGGCCATCCGGAAAGGCGATCGGGCTCGACATGACCGACGAGATGCTCGAACTGGCCAACGCCAACGCGGCGGCCGCCGGCGTCGACAACGTCGAGTTCCTGAAGGGCTACATCGAGGAGATCCCGCTGCCCGACGAGTCGGTCGACGTCGTGATCTCGAACTGCGTCATCAACCTGAGCGCCGACAAGCGGAGGGTGCTGGCCGAGACGGCGCGCGTGCTGCGCCCGGGCGGCCGCTTTGCGGTCTCCGACGTCATCGCCGACCCCGACATGGACGAGGCGACCCGCGCCGACATGCAGGAGTGGACCGGCTGCATCGCCGGAGCGCTGACGCGGGACGAGTTCGAGCAGGCGCTGGCGGACGTGGGCCTCGAGGACATCGAGATCACCGAGACCCACCGCGTGCACGAGCGCGCGAGCTCGGCGATCGTGCGGGCCCGCAAGCCCTGACCCGGAGACCGGTGCCGGCGTACCCGCTGCTGCTCGCGCTCGGGGCGCTCGACGCGGCGGGGTACAGCGTGATCGTGCCCGTCGCGCCGGCGATCTCGGCCGAGACGGGAGCCGGACCCGCGGCGATCGGGCTCCTGGTGGCGTCCTTCCCCGCCGGGATGGTCGCCGGATTCGCCCTGGCCGGCGCGCTTGTCCGCCGCCGCGGGCCAAGGGTGGTGCTCGCCGGCTCGATCGCCATAGTGGCGGTGGGCGCCCTCGGCTTCGTCCTCGGGGACACGCTCGCGGGCTACTTTCCCGCGCGCGCTCTGATGGGATTCGGCTCGGGCGGGATCTGGATCGGGGTCACCTTCGACACGCTCGGCCGCTGGCCCGGGCAGGAGTACCTCTGCATGAGCCGCGTGTTCGCCGCGTATTCGGTGGGCGGGCTGATCGGCCCGGCGCTCGGCGCCTTCGGCGGGATCCACGGTCCCTTCCTGGCCTACCTCGCGTTGCTGCTCGCGGCGTTCCCGCTCGTGCTCCTCGCCGAGCAGCCCTCCGCACGCCGCGCCTTCGCGACCGACCGCCGGGTGCTTCGGACGCGCGGCTTCCTGGTCGCGTCCGCGGCGATCCTGTTTGCCTCCCTGGCCCTCGGCGTGCTCGAGGGGGTGTTGCCGCTTCACCTCGCCGAGCGTCTCGCCCAGGCCCAGATCGGCGCCCTGTACGTCGGCGCGTCGCTGGTGGTGGCGATCACGGGCGCGACCACGGGCGGACGGCGCCCGCAGCCGCTGGTGTTCGCCGCCCTGGTGCTCGCCGTTGCCGGAATCTCGCTCGCGGGGCTCGCCGCCAGCGTGCCGCTCTGGGTGCTCGCGCTGGCCCTCGCCGCCGTCGGGATCGGCCTCGCCAACACAGGCTCCCTCGGCCTTCTCATCGAGGCGGTGCCGGTGGACCGGATCGTGAGCGCCATGGTGGTCTGGTCCCAGGTCGGGATCGTCGGCTACCTGCTCGGCCCGCTCGCCGGCGGCGTGATCGCGGAGCAGTTCGGCTACGCGTTCATCGGCCTGGTGCCCGCCGCCGCTGCCGCAGCGGTCTGGGCCTCAGGGCGCGATCCCGTTACGGCTTAGGGACCACTCGCGCTTGATCGTCACCCCGCCGTAGTCCTGGGTCTCCGAGCCGATGATCGACTGGTCGGTGGGATCCCACGGATGCGGCTGGGACATGAAGCCGATGCCGAGCTGCCAGTACACCGGGCCGGTGTACCCGTCGGGACACACGCGCTGGACCAGCATCGACTTGAAGGGGAGGCCGTAGCCGAAGTCGTAGGTGGTCGCGGGGTTGCCCTGCCCGGCGTCGCGCAGGTCGAGCGTCGCCTGGAGGCCGACGACGCCGGCGGGCCAGCTCGCGCCGGCCGAGTACGTGCACCCGTCGGTCTCCGACACTCCGGAGAGGCTCCAGCTCGCGTGCATGTCGGAGGCGCCCTGGGCCATGAAGTAGGACTCGGTCCCGCCCCCGTCGAGCGGCCTCGTCCACTGGGGCTCGAAGGTGTAGTTGGCCAGGTAGACCTCGGTCAGCCCGTCCTGCTCGATCGTGGTCTTCGTGGTGCCGTCCCACTTCGAGCAGGACGGCCGGCCCTTCACGTTCACGTTGCCCTGGAGCTTGTGGATGCGGTCGGCGTGCTCGCTGTAGGCGATCACGAGCGCCATCTCCTGCACGTTCTCCGGCGGGAGGTCGCGGCAGAAGGTGGTGGTCTCCTCGCCGGAGACATCGCGCACCTCGTAGCGCTCCTGGCCTCCCTGGTTGATCTTGAGCCAGAGCTGGACGCTCGCGCCCGGGACGCCGGCGAGCTCGTTCGTCACCTGGATCGCCTTGGCGGTGGTGAAGCTGAGCCAGTGGTACTCGGCCGACAGGTGGGGGAGGTTGACGGCGTAGGTCTTGCCGTCGCCGAATGCCACGACGGAGTCGGTGTCGTAAAGGGCGCCCCTCGCCAGGCCCCACTGCTTGAACCAGTCGACGTCCTGGCGCGGGTTCAAACCGGCGAGGGCGAACCGCTTCCAGGCGCCCTCGAACCCGCCCGCGAACCCGAGCTGCGTCAGGACCTGCTGGATGGTGTCGATCGGGTCGGCGCCCGACTCGGCGGAGGCCCAGATCTTGCTCACCGCATCCGCGCCCTTGGTCTTCGCGAGCCACTGGAAGAAGAGGTACGAGCCGTAGTGGCGCGGCGTCGCCGTCTCCGGCTCGTAGGTCTCGAGCGGCTCGTTGGGACGGTCGAAGAACCAGGGGGCGAACTTCTCGGGGTGCTCGGGGCTGAGTCCGCCGACGTAGTTCTCGGTCCAGGCGGCTGTGGCCTCGGTGAGCCAGGAGATGTTCTGGCGGCAGTGCTTCAGGCTGTAGGCGAAGTGCGTGAGGTGGGCGAGCTCGTGCACCACGTTCGCCATGAGCTCCTTGCCCGTGAGCTGGCGCGCGAGCAGCACGAAGCCGGGGACCGGACCCTGGCAGTCCGGCTTGTCCTTGTAGTCGATGGTGCGGCCGCCCGCGAGCAGGTTGCCCTTGGCGTCGGTGAGCTTCGACAGCACGAGGTCGACGGCCGGGTCGAAGCCGCGGCAGCGCTGGCCGGTGAGGTCGCCACCGTCCGGCAGGGGTTCCCGGAAGATGCCGGTGACCTTGCTCCAAGCGCCGGCGTCCAGGTACTCCGCCACGGCGACCGCCTTGTCGAGCTGGCCCGGCTGCGTGTTCTCGTACCAGACGCGCACCTTGCTTCCGACGGCCGTCACGTAGCCCCACCTGTTCATGTTGGGGGCGGTGTTCTCGCACAGGTTCGAACCCTGTTCGCCGGCGGCGGCGTCTCTGGCGGCGGCGCGTGCGGCGGCGGCCGAGGACAGGTCGTACCAGCTCCCCGGGTTGAACGGGGGGATGAAGAAGGGGTCGAGCGCCGCGCGGGTGGCGGGGGAGAGCTGGTCCCAGCGCTGGGCCACCTCGTCGAGGGAGTCGGTGTCCGTGCCGGACGGAGCTCCGCGGAACTCGTCCGGCAGCCGGTCGTCGCCGAACTCGGCGAACACGCGGTAGCGCAGCGCGGTCTCCGAGTCGATCCGGCCCTCGTCGAGCGCCTTCTGGATCAGCTCGTGGCTGGTGGGCTCGTCACCGGGGGGAGGGGGCGGCGGCGGGGTGGGCTGATCGGGCTGATCCGCCGGCGGGGACGGGGTGCCGCCCGGAGCGCCGCCGGGGGTGCCTCCCGGGTTCGCCGGCGCCGCGCAAGCCCTGCGCTTCGCGGCGCCGGCCTTCTTGACGGCCGTGCGCGCGCGAGCGAGCGCCGCGCGCGAGGCCCTTCCCCGCTTGGCCTGTCGCTGGACCTTGGCGAGCCGCGCCTTGGCGGCCCGGAGCTTCTTCGCGGCGGTCACGCAGGCGCTCGGGGTGGCGGACGAGGCTGCGCGTGGGGCGGCGGAAGCGGGGCCGGCGCAGGCGAGCAGGACGGCCAGCGCGAGCGCGGCGGCGAGGGCGCGGGCGGTGCGGGGGAGCGCGATCTCGACCATCGCCGCCACCGTACGACCGGACCGTCCCCCTGCCATCGGGGATGTCCCTGCACATGCCCCTGATCCTCGGGGAATGGGCCATTACCCCCATTCGCCCGGTGGGGCCATGGGCGTAGGCTCCCAATGTGTCGCTCCTGTGGCGGGTCTTCCTGGCCAACGTCCTGGTCCTGCTCGTCGCGCTCGCCCTGCTGACGTTCAGCCCGATCGAGGTGAGCTACCCGATCAAGTTCGGGCAGTTCCTCCTTCTGTTCTTTGGCTTCGTCGCGCTGGTCACGATGAACCTCGTCCTGATGCGGCGCGTGCTCGCGCCGCTCCTCCGGCTGACCGAGGTGATGACGTCCATCGATCCCGACACCCCCGGCACCCGGCTCGAGCCCGAGGACCCGCGGAGCGCCGAGGGACGCGCGCTCGCGCACGCCTTCAACGGCATGCTCGACCGGCTCGAGAGCGCCCGCCGCGAGGCGGCCCGTACCGCGCTCGAGGCGCAGGAGTCCGAGCGGCTGCGCGTGGCGCAGGAGCTGCATGACGAGGTGGGCCAGACGCTCACCGCTGTCACGCTGCAGGCCGAGCGAGCGGCCGAGGGCGACCCCGACCACGCGAATCAGGCGCTCCGCGACGTCGCGCACGCGGTGCGCGACAGCCTCGACGAGGTGCGCCGCATCGCGCGCGAGCTGCGGCCCGAGGCGCTCGACGACCTCGGCCTCGTGAACGCGCTGATTGCCCTCTGCAACCGGCTCGACGGCCAGGACGGGCCGCGCATCGAGCGCGACCTCCAGGGCAGCCTTCCGCCGATGCCGCCCGAGGTGGAGCTGGTCGTGTACCGGATCGCGCAGGAGGGCCTCACGAACGCCGTCCGGCACGCCAAGGCGCACACCATCACCCTGTGGGTCCAGGGCGACGCGGAGTCGGTCGCCCTGCGCGTGCGCGACGACGGCGTCGGCATGCCGCGCGAGCTGCCCGAGGGCACCTCCGGCATCGCCGGCATGCGTGAGCGGTCCATCCTCGTCGGCGGCCGCTTCTCGATCGAGTCGATCCCGAGGCGCGGCACGGAGGTGCGGCTTAGGATCCCACTGGACCACGACGGGCGATGACCGTCCCGCTGAAGACCCGGATCCTGCTCGCGGACGACCACGAGGTCGTGCGGGAGGGCCTGCGGCTGGTGCTCGACTCGGCGCCCGACCTGGAGGTGGTGGCTCAGGCGAGCGACGGCGCGGAGGCGGTTGCGCTCGCTCTCTCGACGGAGGTGGACCTGGCGGTCCTGGACGTGACGATGCCGCGCATGACCGGCCTTCAGGCGGCGCGGGAGCTCTCGCGGCAGAAGCCCGACCTGAAGGTCCTGATCCTCTCGATGCACGACAACGAGCAGTACTTCTTCGAGGCGCTGAAGGCCGGCGCCTCGGGCTACGTCTTGAAGAGCGTGGCGAACCGCGACCTGATCGAGGCGTGCCGGGCGACCATGCGGGGCGAGCCGTTCCTGTACCCGGCGGCCGTGCGGGCGCTCGTGCGCGACTACCTGGAGCGGGCCAGCCGCGGCGAGGCCACACCGGAGGACCCGCTCAGCCCTCGTGAGCTGGAGGTGGTGAAGCTGATCGCGGAGGGCTTCACGAGCGAGGAGATCGGCGAGCAGCTCTTCATCAGCAAGAAGACGGTGGACCGGCACCGCGAGAACGTGCTCGAGAAGCTCGGGATGCGCAATCGGGTCGAGCTGACCCGCTACGCGATCCGCCGCGGCCTCGTGACCCCCTGAATGGGCATTTTTCCCCGGGCGATTGGGGCTCCCGACCCATGGGAGGTACCCGCCCGTAGGGCGACCATTGACGGTGGAATTCACAGAAGGAGGCACACAATGCCCTACGGAGTCTTTCCCCGCCCGCAAGTACGGACCAGGTCACATTCCAGCCAGGGATCCGGATTCGGCGCCCGCATTCGCACCCGGCTTCACCGCAACCGGCTCGACCGTCAGCTCGTGGCCGGCGTCACGCCGAACCCGCTGACCCCGCTCGGTGTCCGCGCGGCTCAGCTGCACTCGCCGGCGACCCGCGCACAGCTCGCCAACGCCCTCGTCGAGACCGTGGGCGAGGCTCACCGCGGCACTCCCATGAACATCCGCCCGCGGCCGCAGCGCGCCGAGGTGCGCGCCCAGGCCGAGGCGATTCTGGCGCTGGCCTCACGGCTCCGTGAGTCGACGCCGATCGACATCCGCGGCGCGGCGATGGTTGCCCTGCTCGTGAACGACACCGCGAGCCCGCTGCACCGGCCGGGCACGAAGAGCCTTGGGGATGCGCTGGCGGAGGCGCACGCGGCGCTGATCCCGGCGCACGCGCTGGAGCACGACCTCCAGCAGGCGGCCTAGCCCGCGTAATCGAACTGGTCGGGGTGGGGGCCTTTTCGGCCGCCCTCGCCCCGGTCCAGCTCGTCGATCCGCTCGAGGTCCGAATCCTCGAGCTCGAAGTCGAAGATCTCGAAGTTCTCCCTGATCCGCTCTGGGGTCGTCGACTTCGGGAACACGATGTTCCCGCGCTCAACGTGCCACCGGAGCACCACCTGGGCCGGCGTGCGCCCCACGCGGCCGGCGATCTCGCCGATCTCCGAGTCGTCGAGCACCTCGCCCTGCGCGATCGGCGACCACGCCTCGGTCGCGATCCCGTGCTCCTCGTCGTAAGCGCGCACCTCGCGGTTCTGGAAGTACGGATGCAGCTCGATCTGATTGACGGCGGGGACGGTGCCGGTCTCGGCGGCGAGCCGCTCGAGGTGATCCACCTGGAAGTTCGAGACGCCGATCGAGCGAGTGCGCCCGTCGGCCTTGAACTCCTCGAGCGTGCGCCACGTGGAGACGAAGTCGCCGTCGTAGAGGGTCGGCAGCGGCCAGTGGATCAGGAAGAGGTCGAGGTGGTCGAAGCCGAGCGCCTCGAGCGTGCCCGCGAATGCGCGGCGGGCGTCGTCCAGGCTCGTGGAATGAGTTGTTCAGCTTGCTGGTGACGAAGACCTCGCCGCGATCCGTGCCCGACTGCCGGATCGCCTCGCCGACCTCGCGCTCGTTGCCGTACATCTCCGCTGTGTCGATGTGCCGGTAGCCGACCTCGAGGGCGCACTTGACGGCCTCGACGGTCTCGGAGGGGTCGATCTGGAAGACGCCGAAGCCCAGCTGGGGGATGCGGTTGCCGTCGTTCAGCTCAATTTGTGGGACACCAGTCATTCGAGAGCACGTACCCGGATCAGCAGCTGATCGCGCTCGCGCGTGTTGCGCGTCATCGAGGCGGCCAGCTCGAACTCCGCTCTCGCCTCGCCCGGGCGGCCGAGCTTCTCGAGCAGATCGCCGCGTACGGCCGGGAGCAGGTGGTAGCCGTCGAGCGCGCCCCGGGCCACCAGCTCGTCCACGATCTCGAGGCCGGCGCCCGGCTCTCCTGCCATCGCGATCGCCACCGCCCGGTTCAGCTCCACCACCGGCGAGTGGGTGAGCTCGGCCAGCGCGTCGTACAGGGCCACGATCCGGTCCCAGTCGGTGTCCTCGGCCCGGCGGGCGCGCGCGTGGCACGCCGCGATGGCCGCCTGGAGGGTGTACGGCCCGAGCGCGCCGCCCAGCTCGTGGGATCGCTCGAGCGCGGCCAGGCCGCGCCGGATCAGGAGGTGGTCCCAGCGGGCGCGGTCCTGGTCGAGCAGGAGCACCGCCTCACCGGCCGGCCCGATGCGCGCGCGCGAGCGGGACGCCTGGATCTCCATGAGCGCCAGCAGGCCATGCACCTCCGGCTCCTCGGGAACGAGGCCCGCCAGGATGCGACCGAGCCGGAGCGCCTCCTCGAGCAGCGCCGGGCGGATCCAGTCGTCGCCCGCGGTGGCGGCGTAACCCTCGTTGAAGACGAGGTAGATCACCTCGAGCACGGAGCCGAGCCGGGCGTCGAGCTCGTCGCGGGGCGGCAGCTCGAACGGCACCTGGGCGGCGGCCAGGGTGCGCTTGGCGCGGACGATCCGCTGCGCGACGGTGGGCTCGGCGACCAGGAACGCGCGCGCGATCTCGTCGGTGGTGAGGCCGCCGAGGAGCCGCAGGGTCAGCGCCGTGCGCGCCTCCTTGGACAGCACCGGGTGGCAGGTGAGGAACATCAGGCGCAGCAGGTCGTCGCCGACGTAGTCGTCGATCGCGGCGTCGATGTCCGGCCCGCCGCGCTGCTGCTTCTGCTCGAGCTCGTGCGCCAGCTCGTGCTGCTTGCGCTCGAGCGTCGCGCCCCGCCGCAGTAGATCGATCGCGCGGTGCTTCGCCGTGGCCATGAGCCAGGCGCCCGGGTTGTCCGGCACGCCCGACTCGGGCCACTGCTCGAGCGCCGCGACGAGCGCATCCTGAGCGAGCTCCTCGGCGAGGCCCACGTCGCGCACGATCCGCGTGAGCGCGGCGATCAGCCGCGGCGACTCGATGCGCCAGACGGCCTCGACCGCCCGCTTGGGCCCAGAGGGTTCTACGACCGTCCCTCCAGCTCACTCCTCAGCCGCTCGTCGCGCTCGCGGACCTCAGGCGTGACGTTGTCGCCGAAGTCGTCGAGCTCGAACACCGGACGGATCTCGAGGACGCTCTCGTCGCCCGTCGGGTTCGGGCACCGCTTCGCCCACTCGATCGCCTCGTCCATGTCGCGGACCTGCCAGATCCAGTAGCCGGCGATCAGCTCCTTCGACTCGGCGAACGGGCCGTCGACGACGCTCCGGTCGTCGCCCGAGAACTGGATCCGCACGCCCCTCGAGCTGGGGTGGAGGCCCTCGCCGTCGAGCATGACACCGGCCTTCACGAGCTCCTCGTTGTACCGCCCCATGGCATTCAGCATCTCGGTGTCAGGGGGCGTGCCCGCCTCGGTCGTGTCGTCTCCCTTGACCATCACCATGACTCGCATCCGTCGCTCCTTTCAGAGGGTCTTTGCATGGACGTCGAACGAGATCGGCCGAAATCGACACGGCCGGCGGCGGATTTAGCCCGCTGACGGTTCCCACACGGGCGAGTCCTCGACGAAGATGTCCGTCACGAGGTCGGCGTCCGGGGTGCCGGAGTACTTGTCGAGGTCGGTCACGCCCGCCTCGGTCAGCACCTCGTCGTCGATGAAGACGTTGCCGGTGCACTCGCGCGGGTCGCGCGCCAGGATCTCGGCCGCGGCGTCGGCCACGATCTCCGGCACGCGGGCGCGCGCCATCGCCTCGTCGCCGCCCAGCAGGTTCTGGACGGCCGCCGTGGCGATGATCGTGCGCGGCCACAGGCAGTTCGCTCCGACCCCCGCCTCGGCCTCGTCGGCCGCCACGCCGAGCGTGATCATGGTCATGCCCATCTTCGAGAGCGTGTAGGCGCTGTGGCCGGCCAGCCAGCGCGGGTTGACCGACAGCGGCGGCGACAGCGTGAGCACGTGCGCGTGGTCGGACTCGCGCAGGTGCGGCAGGCAGGCGCGGGTGACCACGAACGTGCCACGCGCGTTGATCTGCTGCATCAGGTCGAAGCGCTTGACCTCGAGGTCGCGCATGGGGGCGAGGTTGAT
>Ga0111539_10013602_pt1 | contig 10170 bp, 11 predicted proteins | sample RhiMethybrSRZTD1_FD_79667 | JGI IMG/M metagenome (GOLD analysis project Ga0111539, IMG submission 79667) | Populus rhizosphere microbial communities from Tennessee, USA - Rhizosphere MetaG P. TD hybrid SRZTD1 (version 2) (version 2) | ecosystem: Host-associated > Plants > Roots > Rhizosphere >... | reverse complement strand
TTTTAGCAGCATATTCGCAATATTAAAATCTCTAAAATGAACCTTATAACCCGAATTTTTTCCCTCCTTTTACTCGTTAGCGCTGTGGCTTTTTTTAGCAACTGTGGAGGTGGTGATGACCCCGTGAAATCCGAAGAAGAAATACAACTTGATAAATTAAAGGCTGGCACGTGGACACTCATATCTGCCAGCGATGGCTCAGATCGCACATCGGAATATCCTGGAATGACTTTGACATATTCCGGAACATTTAGTGCCGGCGGTACTTATAGTTACTCCAGTACAGCGACTTCATGGCCTTCAATAAGCCCATGGGAAGATGCAGGAACCTGGAAGTTTGTATCCGGAAGCGTCTCTAATAAATTAATCCGCCTGTCTGATGATGAGGAAATGGTTTATACCTTGTCAAACTCTGACAAACAACTCAGCATTTCTTTTACCTACACTGGCCCTGGATTTAAAAATGGCCGAGTCGAGTCAGTAGAAGGCAGCTGGGTATTCACCTTTACAAGACCGTAACGATAAATAATACCATCAAATAAGAAGGACCGTAAAGGTCCTTTTTTATTTTGTAATGCTTGGAGAATTTGTGGCCTGCTGGCGGGGCCTGGCGGCAGACAGCCTTACTTTATTTTAGTACAACCACCGTAATTCCATCGCCTCCACGCTCAACGTGCTCATCCTTCACAGAAGCCACTTCCTTGTACTGCTTTAAATGATCACGAACAATCTTTCGAAGAACCCCCTCCCCTTTTCCGTGCAAAATTCTCAACTCGCCCTGGCCCAATAGAATAGCCGTATCAAGATATTGCTCGAGAATTCCTATCACTTCATCAACCCGCTTACCGCGGATATCCAATGTCTGATTAAAATTTGCCCGTTTCTCAATCACGTTAATTCCGGCAGAACGAAGCCTGGCACCGATCTCTTTTTCTACCGCTGTTGTTATTTTTTCAAGTTTGTTCAAGTTGGTCACCGATTTCAGCAATCCAAATTGCACAGTTGCATTTTTACCTTGAATGGAAAGGACCAGGCCGCTTCCTTCTTGTCCAATAATTCTAACACGATCACCTTCTTTCAGCGTTTCTTGTGGAGGTCGTTCTTTTTGTGGCGGAGCTGCAACCTTGTGGGTGAGCGTTTCCAGGTTTTTCCGAACTTTTAACGTTTCTTTTTTTTCAGCCTTGTTCTCCTTGATATGTCGAATCGTTTTTTCAATCTCACGATTTGTTTCTTTCAATAAATTCGATGCATCCTCTTTCGCTTTATTAATGATGGCTTTCTTTTTAGTTTCCAGTTCTGTGGACAAGGACTGGTATCGCGCGAGCGACTGTTTCAATTCGGATTCTTGTTTTTCGAGCTTAGTAATTTTTGTACTTAATTCCTGTCTTTCTTTTTCCAATGATCTCACCAGGGTTTCAAAACCAGCCAGGTCCTTACCTACCAATTTTTGCGCTTCCTCAATGGTCGCCTGTGGAAGTCCGGTCTTCCTTGCTATTTCGAGGGCAAACGAACTCCCCGGTTTTCCGATCTCCAAAATGTATAACGGAATAAGATTTTTGTCATCAAAACGCATCGCAGCATTTCTGATACCAGCATGTTGACTTGCATATAATTTTAGATTGTAATAATGTGTTGTGGCTACTCCCCACACTTTCTTTTGCAACAGAGATTCTAAAATAGCCTGAGCAATTGCACCGCCAAAATTAGGATCCGTTCCAGAGCCCAACTCATCCAGCAGCACCAGGGATTTGTCGGTTGAAGAATTGATAAACACGGTCATATTCCGAAGGTGACTGCTATAAGTGCTCAAGTCGTTTTCAATTGACTGTTGATCACCAATATCCAAAAATATGTTTTGAAAGATGCCCACTCTTGACCGGTCTGATACAGGGATTAGCAATCCGCATTGAACCATGTATTGTAGCAGGCCCACGGTTTTTAAACAAACTGATTTCCCCCCCGCATTAGGTCCTGACACCAGTAGCATTCTATCGCCGGGATTCAATTCAATAGAGAGCGGAACCACATCCCGTTTACCCTTCAAACTCAAGTACAATAAAGGATGTTTTGCATTGTACCAAGTGAGCTCCGGTTGCTTTTCAAGTATGGGTTTGTCAGCTTCTATCTCCAGAGAAAACTTTGCTTTTGCCCGGATGAAATCGATCTGAGCCAGGAATCGAAAGGATAGTTTTATAACCGGCAATTGTATCCTGAACTCATCGGTCAATGCTTTTAATAGTCGGATGACTTCACGCTTCTCCTCGTGTTCCAACTCGCGAATCTCGTTGTTGGCATCCAGCATTTCCGTTGGCTCCATGAAGACCGTCTGACCGGTAGCCGACTCGTCCAGGATAAATCCTTTTAATTTCCGTTTGTGTTCGGCTTGAATGGGAATAACAACGCGTCCATCGCGAATAGTCGGCAATGCGCCCTCAGGCACCCAGTTAGCGCTGACGGCATTTTTAAAAATCTGATCAGCAAGTTTTCTTAGCCTGCTCTGCTCATCTCGGAGCCGCTTACGGATCCTGGCAAGCTCCGGGCTTGCTGAATCTCTTACGAGCGCTTTGTCATCAATTTTGGCAAAAACTTGCTGTGATAACTGGCCGGTCGCGGTAACGGATTGTGACAACAAATAAAGTTGAGGATATGCTTCAGCGTTCTTGGTGAGAAACACTTTACACGCCAATATTGCTTCGATACCATAGGCAAGATTTAAGAATTCTTCCGCTTCTAGCCAATTTCCCTCCAGCGCAATTTTTTTTATCCATTCCGATGGGTCAAAAAAATGTTGTGATGGAAAATTTTCGCCTTTTTCTAGTATAGACCGAAATTCGAGATTTTGACTCAGTAAAATGTTTACGAATTCAAATTCTGTACTAAACCTCATGTTGTCCACCCAACTTTGTCCAGCCGTGGAGAGACAATACTGTTTTAACTTAGCCCGAATTTGATCGAAGCCCAATTTCCCTTCAAAGGTATCCGGATAGATCATTACTTGGAAGATTCTAAGCGCTGTTCCATGAGGCTTAATGAATCGACGAGCGCCGTGAAGATGAACTCCATGTCCCTGGGTCGATCCATGTAGTAGTTAAAAGATCTTTTGAAAACGGAATCTTGAACTTCAATTTTTTCAAAAACACGCTTTTTAAAACGCTCGAATTCGCCTTCAGCGGAATCTCGTGGCAAGCCAAGACGGTTTATCTTTTGCTCCGCTAAATAAATTTCAGTCAAGGCCTTTACCATTTGTTTCTTCGTGAGGATATCCTTATTGTCCCTATCGCTATCGCTGCAGGACGCGCACAGGATTAACATGGAGATCGACCCGCACAAAATAAATTGACTCATCCAGCCTTTTGCATTCATTCTAAACCTAAACTCATTTGGGTGAGGCAAAATACTCATAATTGTTCTATTTTTGGCCCTTGCGGTACCCGTTAATGCCGCTTTCAGCATTCATATGACAATAATTTGGCCAATGATAAGTTGTCAAAACAGCTAACGACTCCGGGAGATGAAAGAACTCTTAAAAAAATTACGGAAATACGAGATCCAAATCCGCAAGGCTATAAACAGCCAGATGCAGGGAGACTTCCATTCCATTTTTAAAGGGTCAGGGCTTGAGTTTGATGATGTGCGACCTTATCAGTATGGCGACGATATCCGGACGATTGACTGGAATGTATCAGCAAAAGGACACGGTACGTTTGTTAAGACTTTCAGGGAAGAAAAGGAACAAACCGTTTTTTTTATCCTCGATGTAAGCGCATCGGAAAATATTGGAAGCGCCGGGAGCACGAAAGCCGATATCGGTAAAGAAATTTGTGGCGTTTTAGCTTTGTCCGCAACCAAAGAATCTGGTCACGTGGGACTTATTTGCTTTTCTGATGTTAAAGAAAAATATATTAAACCGGTAAAGGGACATTTACAGGCCTACGAAATCATCAGTACATTGGTCAAACTAAATCCACGTTCCTTAAAAACGAATCTGACGAAAGCTGTTGCTTTTGCACTCAACGCTATCAAGAGAAGAAGTGTAGTTATTCTTATTTCTGATTTTATTGACGATGGATATTTTCACAATCTCAAAGCCTTGGCCAGGCGCCATGACCTAGTCATCATTCATGTCAGCGACAAAAGAGAAACCCGTCTACCAAAACTGGGAATCATCCCCATAATTGACAAAGAAACCCAACGTACATTGTGGGTCAATACATCTTTTGGTGATTTCAGAAAAAAAATAAGCGACCGGCTAGCCACACGAAAAGAGGAACTGGAAAAGTTTAGTCGTAAACATCAAATCAATTTTATTTCCCTGGATACCGATGAGGATTACGTTCCCAAGCTATTACGTTTATTTAAAGTAAGAAACCAATCGTTGAAAAGTTAAGGACGGATGAGATCGAGCTTCATTTTTAAATTCGGGTTGGCGCTTGGGCTATTGCTGGGTTCTGTTGGCGCTTCCGTAGCCCAGGAGGTAACTGTTCGTGGTGGCTTTTTTTTAGATAGTCTGAGCGTTGGCGATGAAACAGGGTTCTTCCTTTCTGCCACTTATCCCCGTAGTGTGAACGTTATCTTTCCCGACTCGACCTTTGATTTCGATCCTTTTGAATTTAATAGAAAGCGGTATTTTCCTACGCAAACAACCAATGGCAAAAGTTACGATAGCGTGATATACTATCTTTCGACGTTTGAAGTCGATCGTATACAACAACTAAGTCTACCCGTATTTCAACTCAACCCACAGGATTGCACCATGTTCACTTCCAATGTTGACACGGTATTATTAAAGCAGCTTGTTAAAAATATTCCTGATACCCTAACAGCGCAAAATCTTCCATTGAAAGTCAACACCATTTACGAAGACGTGCCATACCTTTTTAATTACCCTGTGATGTTCATTTCAATTGCTGTATTACTTGTCGTCATTTCTGTAGGATGGATATTTTTTGGAAAAAAAATCAGAAGACATTTCAAGCTGAAAAAGATGTCAAAAGCACATCAACGCTTTTTAGAAACATACAATCAACAGGTGGAGACCATCAAGTCGGCTTTTTCTTCAACCCACACAGAAAATGCGTTGGCGCACTGGAAGAAATACATGGAGCAGCTGGAATCAAGACCTTATACCAAGCTTACCTCACGTGAAACCACACAATTAGAAAACAATGAAGTGCTGGGAAGGAATCTTCATTCTATTGATGGTGCGATCTATGGGCACAACACAACCGTTCTTGAACCGCTTGAAAATTTAAAGCAGTACGCCGATCAGCGCTTTGCCAAAAAATTAGAGGAGGTGAAGCATGGATAAAGATCTGACACCCTGGTACATGCCCGAGTGGCTCAGCCTTTCGACACTTCGTTCATTTACGTGGGAGAATGAGGTGTACCTATATGTTATAATAGGCATACCGTTGGTGTTTGCACTTCGCTGGCTATGGCGGTATAAGTTCAATCAAAAACTGCCGGTTGCCGTCGCACAAAAAGACCTGCACGTCTCTCCGGTCAATCTCATTCGGTTGATCCCCGAACTATTAATGATGCTGGTGCTGGCGTTTACCTGCATGGCTTTGGCTCGGCCCCAAAAAACAAATGAAAAAGTAGAGCAATGGACCGAGGGAATTGATATCATGATTGCGCTGGATATTTCTCAGTCCATGCAGATTGAAGATTTTCTTCCGAATCGTTTAGAGGCAGCAAAAAAAGTTGCGCGGGATTTTATTGATGGAAGAGTTCAGGATCGCATCGGCCTCGTCGTTTTTTCGGGCGACGCATTTTCATTGTCACCGCTGACGACCGACTACGATCTTTTGAAATCCTATCTGGACGAAATCAACTTTGAAATGATTGAAAACAGAGGAACGGCGATAGGAAGTGCACTGGCTGTTGTTACGAATCGGATGAGTGAATCCGAAACAAAATCAAAAGTCTGTGTTTTATTAAGCGATGGCGATAATACTGCTGGAAATATCGACCCCATCACAGCCGCGGAACTGGCAGAAGCGTATGGAATAAAAATTTATACAATCGTAGTTGGAAAAGAAGGTCTCGTTCCATTTGGAAAAGATTTTTTTGGTAGGCCAAACATGATTGAAAATACAATCGACGAATCGACGATGCGTAAGATCGCTGATATTGGAGGCGGCCAATTCTTTAGAGCTGCCGATAACCAGGCGTTACACCAAGTATTTAACAAGATTGATCAATTCGAAAAAGCAGAAATAAAAGAGACACGCTTCAAAGATACCTCCGACTACTATTTCATTTACTTGCAATGGGGTGTATCGTTTTTCCTGTTATGGCTGTTGTTGAAATCCACTTTTGTGACAAACGTTTTGCAGGACTGACCTTGCGAACCTTCGCGACTTTGTGTCATTTGTGGCAGAATATACGCTGAAATAATAATAAACAATTGCACGTCAGAAGTTATCTGGAAACAGGATCAGTTTTCCCGCAAAAACTACCATAACAACTCCCAGCACAATATTCATGATTCGAATAACCTTTGGCGTAATTAACGTTCGAAGCTTATCAGCCAGCTTGGCCTTAATGATATCGGTTGTAAAAACAGTTGCCACGATCGAGGCAAAAAAGATAAGGGCATTTTTGTGCGAACCATAGCCTAACTGCGATGTGGCGACACTTACGGTAGCAAGCCAAAAAAATAAGACCATAGGACTTAGGCCATTGATAAGAAACCCTTTCGCAGCCAAACGGAGTCCGCTGGCGTTTTCAACTTTTTGTGGATCAAACTGCGCCAGTTTCCGGCTTTTAATAAGCAGATAATACAGACCAAAAAGCAAAAGGATGACGCCGCCTCCATATGCCATATAATGACGGAAATTTGGCGTCGACATAAATTGGGTTAAACCGAAATAGGAGATGAGGATGTAAAATGAATCACTTAAAGAAATACCGATTGCGACAAATACGCCGCTAGAAAATCCCCGTTCAATACTTGTTTGGAGCAACGTAAAGAATACCGGGCCGATAAGAAAGGCAAGTACAATCCCCGAAACGATTCCTTTAACGATGATTTCCATTCGAGCTATGTTGAAGGAAATTTTTCCAATCCTCCAGTTGGGCGTTTTTCATTACGCGGGGAAATTTATTTTGTCCACCCACTTTCCCTTTGGATTCCATCCAATCATAAAATGTTTTGACGGGGAGAACATCCACAAAAATTTCTTTTAAGGCAGCACTTCGCTCCACTGCATAATCGTCGTTAAGCTTTTTGAGATGCTCATCTATTTTTTCTTTTAATTGCTTCCGATCTACGTTGTCATCTGTTCCCACAAACCAGTGATGCGCAAAAAGAGATTCATAGGGAATCCCGGCAACGGCAAATTCCGGGATATTGATATTAAAGTCGTTTGCAACCAACTCAATAGCTTTATTCATATTGTCCACGGAAAGGTGCTCACCACAGAGACTTAAAAAATGCTTGGTCCTCCCCGTGATCGCTATTTCGCATTCTTCGAGAGAAGTAAACTTAATGACATCACCAATGAGGTAACGCCAGGCACCGGCGCAAGTGGAGAGCAAGATCGCATACTCCTTCCCTTCTTCCACTTCATCAATGAGTAGTGATTCTGCATCTGTCGCGATCTCGCCGCTTGAATTGAAATTCTTCGCTTCAAAAGGGACAAACTCATAAAAAATTCCATTGTTAAGCACCAGGCGCATAGTGCGACGGTTGGGATACGCCTGAAAAGCAATAAATCCTTCAGAGGCAAGATATGTTTCTATATAATGAATGGGACGACCTAACAGCTTTTCAAACCCCTTGCGATAAGGATCAAAAGAAACACCACCGTGAACATAGACTTCCAGATTCGGCCATATTTCGTGAATGTTCTTAAGCTTATGGAATTTTATAATCTTTTCCATCAGAATCTGTATCCACGCAGGTACCCCAACGACGATCCCGATGTCCCACTCCCATGCTTTTTTGGCAATCTCATTTAGTTTCGAATCCCAGTTTACCGTCTTTGCTATTTTTTTTCCAGGCTTATAAAAATGCTGAAACCAAAAGGGCAGACGGGCAGCCTGGATTCCACTCAGATCACCTTCGAAAAAACTTCCTCGTTTATTCAAGTGTGTACTTCCTCCCAACATTAAAATACCTGATTCGAACATCTCAGGCTTAAGATCATACTTTGACAGGGTCAGAATCTGACGAATACTTGTCTTCTGAATGGCTTTCGTCATTTCCTTCGTAACGGGTATATATTTCGAGGAGGCTTCTGAGGTTCCAGAACTTAATGCAAAGTATTTGACGCGCCCTGGCCAACAAACATTCTTTACACCCCTTAATGCCAGCTTCCACCAGTCAGTGTATATCCGGTTATAGGTATGTATCGGAATATTGGTCCTGAAGCGCTTATAGAACTCTTTATCACCCTTTCGGAAACCATTTAAGATATCAGCGAAGTTGTGGTATTTGCCGAATTCGGTCTGAGTTGCTGTAATCAATAATTCCTTTAATTCGTTCTTTTGCAAATCGATGGGCGACGTGTATTCCTGTTCCAACATCTCGCGAAGTCGAATCCCTTTCTTCAGCAGTTTTCCGAGGATCGCCATATTTGCTTTAATTTGACGGAATTTGGGCTAAAAATAGACAATGAATATTAAAAATAACATAAATAATCTACGGCAGAGCATACCACCCAATTGCAAGCTAATTGCTGTCAGCAAAACAAATCCTGTCGAAAAGATAAAAGAGGCCTACGATGCCGGCCAACGGGCTTTTGGAGAAAATCGTGTTCAAGAATTGACGCCAAAATTTGAGGCGCTTCCGAAAGATATTGAATGGCACATGATTGGCCACATGCAATCGAACAAGGTAAAATACATAGCGCCTTTTATTCACTTGATTCATTCGGTTGACAGCTATAATCTGCTGGAGGAGATCAATAAACAAGCGGCAAAAATTAAACGGACAATTTCATGTCTCCTGCAAATCCATATCGCGGAAGAAGAATCAAAATTTGGATTTTCGGAACAGGAAGCTTTCGACCTTTTACAGTCGGAAAGCATTAATAATCTTAATCATGTCACCATCGTTGGCCTGATGGGTATGGCTACTTTTACTGATGACAAGAACCAAGTGCGTAAAGAATTTAAGGGACTAAAAACTTTCTTCGAGAAACTTAAGTCATCGAACCTCCACTCAAATGCCCTAATGAAGGAACTTTCCATGGGCATGAGTGGAGATTATCAAATCGCCCTTGAAGAGGGAAGTACAATGGTACGCGTGGGATCAGCTATTTTTGGCGAACGGGCATGACAAAGAACTTCATCCGTTCATAAAAGAAAATTTATGCAGAAACAAACATCGCTTCTTTTGGGAGCCATCTCAGGGGGCCTTGCAGTGGCCATCGGAGCATTCGGTGCACACGCGCTCAAACCCCTTCTCATGGAAACCGGCAGGGAAGCAACCTTTGAACTGGCCGTTCGCTACCAGTTTTATCATGCATTGGCCTTACTTGCGACGGGCTTGCTGACAAGTGAAACAAGGCGCAAAACACTGCATTATAGCAGCCTGTGCTTTGTCCTCGGCATAATCCTTTTCTCGGGAAGTTTATATGTCCTCTGTTTTACAGGGATCAAGATGTTGGGTGCAATCACGCCATTCGGCGGAGTGTTTTTTATCCTTGGGTGGGTCCTGTTAGCTACAGGGGTATACAAAAAATAAAGCCTCTTGAAGAGAGGCTTTTATTTTTTAAGCGGTCAAAACTTATTGAGTCTGCGCTTTCTTTTCCAGAACATTCGTTGTGAAGGAAATTTGAGTACCATCGGTGTTAACTGCGTTTGAAACGACAGTTACGACTTTGTTTTGTTTGCCCATCTTACCGGCACTGTTAAATGCAATGGTGAGTTCACCCTTGCCGCCTGGCATTATTGGATCGCGCGGCCATCCCTTCGGGGTTGTACAACCGCATGTTACCTGCACATTCGTAATAATCAAAGGCTCTGTGCCTGTATTGGCGAATCTGAATGTCTCCTCCACCTTATCGCCCTGAAAAATATCCCCAAAATCATGGGTTTTCTTCTCAAAGGTAATTACCGGTCCTGTTTGGTTGGCAGGTTGTTGCGCAAATCCTTGTGCGGCAAACCCTAACACAACGATCAAAAACAAATATTTCTTCATACCTTAATTTTTTTCAAATT
>Ga0111539_10013598_pt1 | contig 10173 bp, 6 predicted proteins | sample RhiMethybrSRZTD1_FD_79667 | JGI IMG/M metagenome (GOLD analysis project Ga0111539, IMG submission 79667) | Populus rhizosphere microbial communities from Tennessee, USA - Rhizosphere MetaG P. TD hybrid SRZTD1 (version 2) (version 2) | ecosystem: Host-associated > Plants > Roots > Rhizosphere >... | reverse complement strand
GTGCGGGTGATCCGGCCGGACGGCGCCGCCGGCCGCGACGTCGTGACGCAACCCGGGCATTACGTGGAGCCGTCGTTCTCGCCAGACGGCTCGCGGCTGGTCTTCCGCTCCGAAGAAAACGGCGGCGGCCTCTACACCGTGCCCGCCCTCGGCGGCGAGCCGCGTCTGCTCGTGAATGGGGGCTTCGACGGCCGCTTCTCTCCCGACGCGCGCGACGTCGCCTACTGGACCGGCGGGTTCGTGGGCTTCATGTCCGTTCCCGGGTCGTACCGCACGTTCGTCGTCCCGGCCGCGGGCGGCACGCCGCGCGAGATCCCGGGCTTCACCGGCGCGCGTTTCCCCGCGTGGCTTCCCGGCGGCGAGCTGATGGTCGTGGGCAGCACCGCCGATCCGCCGCTCCAGCCGAGCTACGACCTGTGGGTCGTGCCGCGGGAGCCGGGCCGTCCGGCGACCCCCACGCATGTCTACGAGCGGCTGCGTGCGGCGGGCGCGACGATCGACGAGGCGACCCGCCCCGCGGGGGTGTGGAACGGCAACGCGATCGTCTCCGCCGGCGGCGACCTCTGGTCGGTCGCGCTCGAGGCGAGCGACAGCCCCGGTGGGGCGGTCGCGCGTCTTACCTACGGACCCGGCGCCGATCGCCTCGCGAGCGTCTCCGCCGACGGTGTCGTCGCCTTCGAAGCGGTCAACGAGACCCGCAACATCTGGTCGCTGCCGCTCGCCGCAGAGACCGCGACGGCGCTCGGCCCGCCCGTGCGGGTCACTGAGGGAAGCGGCGCGCACACGCGCGCGCATCTCGCGGCCGACGGCCGGACACTCGCGTACTTCGTGCAGCGGCCGCGGCCGCTGATCGTGGTCCGCGACCTCGTCGATGGCCGCGTCTGGGACCTCGGGATCGAGGCACGCTTCGGAGCGACGCTGTCGCCCGACGGGACGCGCGTGGCGTACGCCGGGCCGGACTCGGCGGCATACGTGGCTACGGTGCGGGGGGGCGCCGGGCGGAAGCTCTGCGATCAGTGCGAAGTCGGAGACTGGACGCGGGACGGTCGCTTCGTCGCGGCGAAGCTCGGCATCGGCCCGGCGGCGCGGCTGTGTCTCGTGGACGCGGAGTCGGGAAAGGCCCGCGATCTCGTCGTGGCCGACGGCTCGGAGGTCAACCGTCCCCACCTCAGCCCCGACGGCCGCTGGCTCGCGTTCCGAGCGGGGCTGCAGCCCCAGCAGGTCATGGTCGCCCCTGTCCGCGCGGGGTCGCCCCCGCCTCGCAGCGAGTGGGCGGCGGTCACGCCCGAAGAGCGGGACGTCCGTCCCTGCGGCTGGTCGCCGAGCGGCCGCGTCCTCTACTTCTTCAGCTCGCGCGACGGCTTTCGATGCCTGTATGCGCAGACGGTCGACGTCCGTCTTGGGCGTCCGGAAGGCGCGGTGAAGGTCGTCCGCCACCTGCACAACATCCGGCCCGCGGAAGGCGGCGGAGCCAGCATCGTCAGCACCGGCACCGGCAACGCCGTATCGCGCGACCAGCTGCTGCTCGACTACCCCGTCACCACGGTCAACATCTGGACGCTGCGGCTCGCCATGGCGCCTTGAGCTGCTCGACTCGCCCCGGGGCGAGTTCCTCCCACGCGGAACAAGTAGTAGACCGTCTACGTCTATAGGCCGTAGGATGTCTACTACTACGGCAACGGCCACGGAAGGGAAGGTCCCGATGGGTACCAGGCTCCGGACCGCCAGCTGGGTTCTGCTCGCGATCGCCGCCGGACTGACCCTGTTCTTCAGCCTCGTCTCCTCCTATCGGGCCTACTGGGGCAACTACCCGATCGGAAGGGTGCCGGTCGAGCAGGTTGCGGCAGGCCGTGAGGACGTGCTGACGGCGCTGCGCGGGATTCGCGGGACGTCGGCGGCCTTTGGCGCCGCATTCGCCGTGATGTTCCTCGGCACCGTGCTCGGTCCCTACCGCCGCGGGGACGTTCGGGCGTGGTGGACGATCCTCGCGGCCACGCTCGCGATGGCGCTGATCGTCCTCGCCCGCGTCCCGACGCTGGGCGTGGCTGTCGGACAGGGAGGCACGCAGCCGGCTTTCACGCTCGGCGGGCTCATTCTGCTCGCGCTGCTGCTCGACGTGGGACGGTTGGGGTCGTCGAGCCCGGCGTCCTCGGCGTAAGGCTTGTGCCGCCACGCCGGTCCCTATAGCGTGGCGCCCATGAGCGCTTCCAAGGTCGTCGTCATCACGGGCGCGAGCAGCGGCTTCGGCCGGCTGACCGCGGAGTTTCTCGCGCGCCAGGGGCATCAGGTCTTCGCCACGATGCGCGAGCTCGCCGGGCGCAATGCCAAGGCGGCGGAAGCGCTGCGCGAGCTCGGGCGCCGCGAAGGCTTGAAGCTGCAGGCGGCCGAGCTGGACGTGACCCGGGACGCCTCCGTCGAAAGCTGCGTGCGCCAGGTGCTCGCGGAGGCCGGGCGCATCGACGTGCTCGTGAACAACGCGGGCTTCGGCTATGGCGGGCTCCAGGAGTCGTTCACGTCCGAGCAGGCGCAGCGCATCTTCGACACGAACGTGGTGGGCGCCCACCGCACCATCCGCGCCGTGCTGCCGCAGATGCACCGCCAGCGCGAGGGCCTGCTGGTCCAGGTGTCGAGCGGCGTGGGTCGCGTGGTGCTGCCCGGGATGGGCCTCTACTGCGCGAGCAAGTTCGCGCTCGAAGCCCTGAGCGAATGCTACCGCTACGAGCTCGCGGGCTCGGGCATCGACGTCGTCTGCGTGCAGCCCGGCGCCTACCCGACCGAGATCTTCGGCAAGCTCGAGCCCGGCGAGGACGCCGGCCGCGAGCGCGCCTACGGCGCCGCTCGCGAGCTCGCCCCGCGGATCGGTGGCGCGCTCAGCGCCTCGACGGCGGACCCGATGGACGTCGCGAACCTGCTGTTGGACGTCATCGAGACCGCGGCCGGCAGCCGGGCCGCGCGCTATCCCGTCGGCCTGCCCGGGCCGGGAGTCGAGGCCATCAACTCCGTCTGCGCCCAGGTGCAGGAGCAGGTCCTGGGGGCTATGGGAGTCGCCGAGCTCACCCGGTTCGCCAAGAGCGGCCCCGCGTAGCCGCCTCGCGGCCGATCCGCGACAGGCCGGCCGACGAGGGAACAAGCCGTAGACGGCCTACGTCTATAGCCGTAGACTGTCTACTACCTATGGCTGAATCCCCCGACGACCGACGCCTCGAGCTGCTGCAGGGCACGCTCGACATGCTCATCCTGCGGACGCTGCAGTGGGGGCCGCAGCACGGCCACGGCATCGGCCAGGCGATCCGTACCCAGTCCGAGGACCTGCTGCGCGTCGAGACGGGCTCGCTCTACCCCGCGCTCCACCGGCTCGAGAAGAAGGGCTGGCTCAAGGCCGAGTGGGGCGTGAGCGAGGCCAACCAGCGCGCGAAGTATTACCGGCTGACTGCGGCGGGCAAGGCGCAGCTGCTGCGCGAGCAGGACCGCTGGTCGCTGCTGGTCGAGGCGATCGGCCGCGTCATGAAGGTCGCGCCCACCGGCGAGGAGTGACGATGGCTCCCGGCCGGCGCGCGCTCGACGACGAGATCCGCGGCCATATCGCGATCAGCATCCAGGAGCGAATCGAGCGCGGCGAGGACCCCGAGGCGGCGCGCCTCGCGGCGATGAAGGAGTTCGGCAACCTGCTGCTGACGCGGGAGTCGATCGAGTCCGTCTGGCGCCCGCGCTGGGTCGAGACGCTCTTCGACTTCGCCTCGGACATTCGCGTCGCGATGCGGTCGCTGCAGCACGCCCGCGGCCTCGCCGCGACCGTGGCGCTGATGCTCGCGCTCGGGATCGGCGCCAACGCCGCGGTCTTCAGCGTCGTGCGGCAGGTGCTGTTCCGGCCCCTGGTGAACCGCGACGCGGAGCGTCTCGTGTACGTCCGGCAGAAGGCCCCAGGCCTCGGCTCCAACAACATCACCTTTTCGATGGCCGAGATCCGCGACCTGCGCGCGGCCTCGACGAAGCTCGCGTCGTTCGGCGACTTCTCGACGCTCGACTTCACGCTCGTCGGCTTCGGCGACCCGCGCGTGGTGAAGGCGGGGGTCGTCTCCGGCTCCTACTTCGAGGTGATGGGACTGCGGCCGGTGCTCGGCCGCCTGATCGACGCGAACGACGACGGGGCCAAGGCGGAGCCGGTGGCCGTGCTCACCCATCGCTTCTGGACGACGGCGTTGAAGCGCAACGCCTCGGTCGTCGGGAGGAAGATCCGCCTCGGCTCGCGCATCGCGACCGTGATCGGCGTGCTCGAGCCGTCGCTGCCCTGGCCGGCCGACACCGAGCTGATCGCGAACGTGGTCGCGAGCCCGCACCACCTCGGCGCGACGATGGTGATGCAGCGGACCCACCGCATGACCGAGCTCTTCGGCCGGCTGGCGCCCGGCGCCACGGTCGCGGAGGCGCGCGCCGAGCTCGAGGCGGCGCACGCCGTGATGATGGCGCAGCATCCCGAGTCCTACCCGGCGAGCGCGCGGACGTCGCTCGTCGTGCGGCCGTTCCGCGACCAGCTCACGGCGCCCGCGCGCAACGTGTTGCTCATGCTGCTCGGTGCGGCCGGCGTCGTGTTCGCGATCGCCTGCTCCAACGTCGCCAACCTGATCCTGGCGCGCACCGTGCGGCGCGAGAGCGAGCTGGCCGTGCGTGCGGCGCTCGGCGCGGGCCGCGGCGCGCTCCGCCGCATGCTGCTCGCGGAGAGCCTCGTGCTCTGCGGCAGCGGCGCCGTGCTCGGCGTGCTGCTCGCGCAGCCGCTGGTCGGCGTGGTGAGCCGCTTCGCCGGGCGCTTCTCGGTGCGCGCGCTCGACGTCACGGTGGACCCGAGCCTGCTCTGGGTCGGCACGGGTCTCGCGCTCGTCGCGGCGGTGGCGCTGGCCTTCGTCCCGCGCCTGCCGTCGTCGCATGCGACGGCCGCGCCGCGACCGGCGGTCGCCGGCCTGCGCATCACGCCGGGCACTGGCCGACGCCTCCAGGCCTTCGCGGTCGCGCAGATCGCGCTCTCGTTCGTGCTGCTGTGCGGCGCGGGCGTGCTGCTGAGCGCGCTGGTCGCGATGCAGTACGCCCACACCGGCTACGACATGCGCCGCGTGCTGGCCCTGGACGTCCCGCTGCCGATCGAGGCCTACGGCAAGAAGGCGGTCGACTTCTTCGAGGAGACGACCCGGCGGATCGAGGCGCTGCCGGGCGTCGAGGGCGTGGCGATCAGCAACTTCGTGCCGTGGCGCGACGCCGGGATCATGGGCCCGGGCTTCCGTTTCACCGCCGACGGCTACGACAAGGTGCCGGGCGAGGAGGATCCGCACGGGCGGCTCCGGATCGTCTCGCCGGGCTTCTTCGCCGTGCTCGGCGTGCCGATGCTGGCCGGCCGCGACTTCGACGCGAACGACCGCGCCGACCACGAGCCCGTCGTGATCGTGAGCGAGAGCGTGGCGCGGCAGCTCTTCCCGAACGGCAACGCGATCGACCACCGCATGTGGTGGACCGATCCCTACTTCGGCAAGCCCGCGCCGCGGCGGATCGTCGGCATCGTCGCGGACGTGGACGACGAGAACGTCGTGCCGGGCCCGGCGCTGACCGTCTACCACCCGCTCCGGCAGACGCCCTACGGCGGACGGCTCTTCGTGCACGCGTCCGGCGACCCGTACGCGCTCGTCGCGCCGGTGACGAAGCTCATCCGCGGGATGAACGCCGACCAGCCGGTCGAGCGGCCCGCGACGCTCGCGGACGTGCGCGGCACGGTGCTGGCGCCCGAGCGGCTGAACGCGTTCGTGCTGTCCGGCTTCGCCGCGGTCGCGCTGCTGATCGCCGTCGTCGGAGTGGCGGGCGTGCTGGCGTTCTCGGTCAGCGCGCGCACGCGCGAGTTCGGGGTGCGGCTGGCGCTGGGCTCGTCGCGCGCGCTCGTCGTGCGGCAGGTGCTGGTCGAGGGCGTGCTGATCGCGACGGTCGGCGTCGCCGTGGGCGCGCTCGGCGGATTCGGCCTGAGCCGCATCGGCGAGAGCTACGGGCACGCGCCCCTCGCGCTCGATTGGCCGCTGCTCGGCGCGGCGGTCCTGCTGATCGCGGCGGCCGTCGCCGCGTCGCTCGTGCCGGCGGCGCGCGCCTCGCGCGTGGACGTGGTGCAGGCGCTGCGAACGGAGTGAGCCATGGCTAGCGCTTGGAGCGACGCGACGACGAAGCACAAGCCGCTGCGAGTCTGGCCCGGCGTCCTTCTGGCCGTCGCGTTGCTCGCCGCGCGGTTCGGCGTGAAGGCCGTCGTGCCGGGGTTCACCGGCTTCTCGCGCGGGATGATGTGGAGCTTCTACGCCGCGGGCGCCGTGCTCCTGTGGTGGCTGCTGCTCAGCCGCGCGCGGTGGTTCGAGCGGCTGGGCGGCGTCGCGCTGATCGCGGCGGGGCTCTTCGGATCCTGGCAGCTCCGCCACCCGTCGATGAGCCTGCTGTGGCTGGCCGGCTATGCCGTGCCGGTCGTCGTTCTCGCGCTCGTCGCGGCTGCGGCTGCCGCACGGCGCATGGACCCCATGCCGCGGCGAGCCACGATCGCGGCCGCGATCCTGCTCGCGTGCTTCGGCTGGACGCTCGCCCGAACCGAAGGCATCAGCGGCGACCACGCCTTGACGTACCACTGGCGCTGGACCGCGAGCCCCGAGGAGCGGCTGTTGGCCCAGGTCGGACGCGCGCCGGCGCCGCCTGCCACGCTCCCCTCTCCTGCTGTTGCTTCACCGGCGGCCGTTCCTTCTCTGGCGGCCGTTCCCTCTCCCGGGCCGACTCTTTCGGCGGCGGCCGCTGTCGAGAAGCCCGCACCTCGAGCCACCACGCCTGGACCAGCCGCAGCCGCTAGGCCATCCACGAAAGCACCTTCGCCATCGGCGGGAGCGCCCGCGGCCGAGTGGCCCGGCTTCCGCGGACCCGACCGCGACAGCGTCGTGCACGGCGTCCGGATCGCCACCGACTGGTCGGCCACGCCGCCGGTCGAGCTGTGGCGCCGCGCGATCGGGCCGGGCTGGTCGTCCGTCGCCGTCGGCGGCGGCCGCCTCTACACGCAGGAGCAGCGCGGCGACGACGAGGTCGTGGCCTGCTACGACGCCGCGACGGGTGCGCCGGTGTGGACGCACCTCGACCACGCGCGCTTCTTCGAGTCGAACGGCGGCGCCGGGCCGCGCGGGACGCCGACGCTCAGCGGCGGCCGCGTCTACGCGCTCGGCGCGACGGGGCTCGTGAACGCGCTCGACGCCGGCGACGGCAAGGTCCTGTGGTCGCGAGACGCCACGGCCGACATCGAAGCGATCCCGTCGATGGGCGGCGCGGCGAAGAAGCTGCCGGACTGGGGCTTCTCGAGCTCGCCGCTCGTCGTGGACGACCTCGTGATCGTCGCGATGGCGGGCCAGCTCGTCGCGTACGACCTCGCCACGGGGGAGCGGCGCTGGGTCGGGCCCAAGGGCGGCGTGAGCTACAGCTCGCCGCAGCTCGCGACGATCAGCGGCGTGCCGCAGGTGCTCCTGGCGAGCGGCGCCGGGCTCACCAGCTTCGCGCCCGCCGACGGCACGCTGCTCTGGGAGCACAAGTGGAAGGGCTTCCCCATCGTGCAGCCGGCCCTGGTGGCCGACGGCCTGCTCGTGGCAATCGCCAGCGACAGCGGCACGCGTCGGCTCGCCGTCAGGCACGGGGCGGCGGACTGGACGGTCGAGCCGCGCTGGACCTCGCCGGCGCTCAAGCCCTACTTCAACGACTTCGTCGTGCACGACGGCTACGTGTACGGCTTCGACGGGCGCATCCTCGCCTGCATCGATCTCCAGGACGGCCAGCGCAAGTGGAAGGGCGGCCGCTACGGCAACGGACAGCTCGTGCTGCTGGCCGAGCAGGACCTCCTGCTCGTGCTGTCCGAGGAGGGCGAGATCGCGCTCGTGAAGGCGGCGCCCGACCGGTTCGAAGAGCTCGCGCGGCTGCCGGCCGTCCAGGGCAAGACCTGGAACCATCCGGTGCTCGTGAGCGACGTGCTGCTCGTCCGCAACGGCGAGGAGATGGCGGCGTTCCGGCTGCCCAAGGAGCTTCGATGACGACTGCTGCCGACTCTTTCCAGAAGCCGCTGCGCCTGCGCGCCGGGGTCGTCCTGCTGGCGCTGCAATGGCTGGCGTTCCTGCTCCCGTTCGCCTTCCCCGCCGTCGGCGCCCTCGGCATGCTCGGCGCGTTCGTGCTCGGGGTGGCGATCGTGGTGTGGTGGCTCTTCTTCAGCCGGGCGCCCTGGCTGCTGCGCCTGCTCGGGATCGCGACGCTGCCGCTCGCGGCGATCGCGGTGCAAGGCCTGCTCCACCCGTCGATCCAGCGCGGCGGCATGGGCAAGATGATGTACATCCTCGGCGTTCCGTTCCTGTGCCTCGGGCTCGTCGCCTGGGCGGCGGCGAGCCGCCGGCTGTCGACTGGAGCGCGCCTCGCGGCGCTACCGCTGGCGGTGCTGCTGGGCGCCAGCGGGCTCGGGCTGGTGCGGACGTTCGGCGTGAGCGGCGAGGGCCGTCCGGACCTCCACTGGCGCTGGACGCCGACGCCCGAGGAGCGGCTGCTCGCGCGCGCCGCGAGCGAGTCGGCGCCTCATGCCGTCCCGCCCGCCACGACGACGACGCCCCAGACCATCGCCCCCGTTCCTTCTGCGACGCCGAACGCCGACGCCGTCACGCCGTCGACCGCACCGGCTGCTCCGGCTGCCCCGCCGTCTGACAAGCAGCCTTCGAAGCCGGCCGACGCCTCCGCGTCGAAGGCGCCTGCCGCCGCGCCCGCGCCCGATGCCGAATGGCCGGGCTTCCGCGGGCCGCATCGCGACAGCGTCGTCCGCGGCATGCGGATCGCGACGGACTGGACCGCCTCGCCACCCGTGAGGCTGTGGCACCGCGCGATCGGGCCCGGCTGGTCGTCCTTCGCCGTGCAGGGCGCGCTCGCCTACACGCAGGAGCAGCGCGGCGAGCAAGAGCAGGTCAGCTGCTATCGGCTCGACGACGGGGAGCCGGTGTGGCGGCACGTCGATTCGAACCGGCACTGGGACTCGGAAGGCGGCGCCGGCCCGCGCGCCACGCCCACCGTGCGAGACGGCCGCGTCTACTCCTTCGGCGGGACCGGCCGGCTGAACGCGCTCGACGCGGCGAGCGGCGCCGTGCTCTGGTCGCGCGACGCCGCGGCGGATGCCGCCGTCGAGACGCCGGGCTGGGGCTTCGCCGGCTCGCCGCTGGTGGTGGGCGACCTCGTGATCGTCGCCGCCTCCGGCCGGCTCGTGGCGTATGACGCGGCGAGCGGCGAGCGGCGCTGGCTGGGCCCAGAGGGCGGCGGCGGCTACAGCTCGCCGCAGCTCGCGACGATCGGCGGCGTCCCGCAGGTTCTGCTGCTGCGCGGCTCGCGCTCGACGAGCGTCGCGCCGGCCGACGGCTCGCTGCTCTGGGAGCACAAGGGGGAGCCGGGCGTCAGCATCGTGCAGCCGGCGCTGACCGCAGACGGTGACGTGCTCGTCGCCGCCGGCGACTCGATGGGCGGGCTGGGCATCCGCCGGCTCGCGGTGGCGCACGGGGCCGCGGGCTGGAGCGTCGCGGAACGCTGGCTGTCGAAGGGCCTGAAGCCGTACTTCAACGACTTCGTCGTCCACCAGGGGCACGCCTACGGCTTCGACGGGACCATCCTCGCCTGCATAGACCTCAAGGACGGCACGCGCAAGTGGAAGGGCGGGCGCTACGGCGCCGGCCAGCTCGTGCTGCTTCCCGACCAGGACCTGCTGCTCGTGGTCTCGGAGGACGGCGAGCTCGCGCTGGTGAAGGCGGCTCCCGACGCGTTCAGCGAGGTCGCGCGCGTGCCGGCGATCGAGGGCAAGAGCTGGAGCCACCCGGCCCTGGTTCGCGACGTGCTGCTGGTGCGCAACGGCCAGGAGATGGCGGCGTTCCGGCTGGCGCGCGCGCCGGAGGCCGACCGGGCGGCGCGCGTCGTCCCCTAATATGGAGGTGTGAGCCACTTCCGCCGCACGCTCCGGGCTCGCGCCTTCGACGCCGCTGCGACGATCCCTCGTTCTGCGCTCCTCCTCGTCGCGGCGCTCGCGTTCGCCGTTGCGAGCTCGCGCCTCGCCAACCGCGCGCTCGCGCACGAGCTCGGGCCGATCCACACGATCGCCGGCGGGCCGTTCGAGGCCTC
>Ga0111539_10013597_pt1 | contig 10174 bp, 8 predicted proteins | sample RhiMethybrSRZTD1_FD_79667 | JGI IMG/M metagenome (GOLD analysis project Ga0111539, IMG submission 79667) | Populus rhizosphere microbial communities from Tennessee, USA - Rhizosphere MetaG P. TD hybrid SRZTD1 (version 2) (version 2) | ecosystem: Host-associated > Plants > Roots > Rhizosphere >... | reverse complement strand
TCGTCTTCGTGACCGATGACGCTCGACATCGCCGGCAACTCCGCCGCGGACACCGCCATCCCGAAGAGGCTCACGGGAAGGCCGTAGAGGAGCTGCGCGTACTGGAGCGTCACCTGCGCCCCGGTCCCGAGGATCGGCAACGACGCGATCATGGTGTCGATGAAGCCACTGAGCTGCGTGACACCGCGCCCGAGGAACACCGGAAAGAAGTTCCGCACGACCGTCATGACGTCCGCGCGGTGGCGCTCCCATCGCCGGCGAAAGCCGCCGAGCACCGTCATGACCACGGCCCACTGTGCGGCCAGCTGCAGCACGCACCCCGCCACCGATCCCCACGCGAGCCAGCCCACCAACTCGACCTGGTCGGACCGGGCGCCGAAGTACAGCAGCGTCGCAATCATCGCGACGTTCCAGAACGCCGCCGACGCGTACGACAGGAAGAACCTGCGGTGCACGTTCAGCACGGCGAGGCACCAGGCCGAGAGCACGAGCAGGCCGGCGCCGGGGAACAGGATGCGCACGAGCCGGGTCGTGAGCGCCAGTTTCTCGCCCGAATACCCGATCGCGATCAGCGAAGTGATCGGCCCCGCAAACAGGATGCCTAACAACACGATGACCGCGGTGACCAGCGACAGCAGGGCGAGGATCGCGGTCGCCACCTCGCGGCGTCCGTCCTCGTCGCCACGCGCCTTGAGACCGCCGTAGACGGGGATCATCGACGCCGACAGCACGCCCTCGCCAAGCAGGTTCTGCAGCATGTTGGGGATGCGGAACGCCGCGGCGAAGGCGTCCGCCGCGTCCGACGACCCCAGGAAAAACGCGAAGACGCGATGCCTGACGAGTCCCAGCAACCGGCTGACGCCGATCCCTGCCCCGACCATGGCGGCGGCCCGCCCGCCGGACGGGCCCTTATCCTGGCTTGGGGTGGCTGGCGTTCCGCGCGGCGCCTCGGCAGTCACGACGCGACGGCTGACTCGGTGGCCGCAACCACGAGCCCGCGCGCATGTGCGGCCGCGCTCCGGCGCATTTCCTCCAGCAGCACCAGACCGTGACGCGCGAGCAGCGGGACCAGGTTGAGCGCGCGCTCCTGCCTGTTGCCACCAGGGAAGAGCGACCCGCGCACGGTGCCGAGGTCTCTCATGAGGGATGTTTCGCGCTGCTTGACCGCGGCGCTGATCCGGCGCTCCAACCGGCTCAGCCGCCATTCGAGGGCGCGCGCCGTCCCTTCAACGGTCGCGGACGGTGCCAACCCGTCCAGTCCCTGCAGCGAAGAGCGAACGCCCGTGAGTCGTTCGGCGAGATCGCGGCGCAGATGGTCCATCGCCTTGGCAATGCCGGACGGCCACGCTTCACGCGCCAGTCGCGTTTCAACCGCGTGAGGATCCGCAAAGTCCTCGATGCGCAGGTGGTGCGTGTCCATGATCTCGGCGACGTGCGGCTCGACCAGCGTAGCGCTCCACCGCGGAACCGCCATGGGTGCAGCCGCGTTCAGGGCCTCGGCCACCGCCGACACCTGGGCGAAATACGCGATTTCACCGGGGCCGGCGACATAGGCGACGGTGGGCATCAGCGCGCGTTCCACCACCGGTCGCAGGAGCACGTTAGGCGACAGCGTGCCCGGCGTGGCCGTGGCGGCGGCAACCGCACCCCGCGCGCGGGCGATCCGCACCCGCTGCGACTCCTGGCGATCGAACACCAGCGTCAGGTTCTCCACGTCGGCGACCTGCGGCACGTGGCCGGCGGCCACCAGCGCTGCCGAGCGCTCAGCCAGCGCCCGCGCGACTCGTTCCCGCTCGTGCAGCGCCCGCACCAGCACCGGGTGCGCCGCGGTCGACACTGCCGTGTGCGCGGCGTCGAGCACGGAGATCCCCAGCGGCTCGAGCACCGCGCGCAGCAGGTTCACATAGGCGGAGCCAACGGTCGCCGGGGACGAATACGCGGAACGTACGTGATCGAGGACCCGGGAATCGGCGGCCGATCCGCTGACAGCAGCCAGTCGCTCCAGGAGTGCGCCCACGTCAGGCAGGGGCACGTCCGCCACCCGCGTCCCGTCGGGCATCGTCGACTCGATCGTGAGCCGATCGGCACCGCCCGCCCTGGAGATCCACGTGTACGCACCTTCCGCGAAATCACTGTCGTCCGTCGCGGCCCAGAACACCGGCGCGGTCGGGATCCCGGTTTCTGCCTCGATCGCATCAGCCAGTGCGAGGGCAGACAAGGCCTTGCTCCACGTGTACACGGGACCACCAAAAAGTCCCGGTTGCTGCCCGGTCGTCACCACGATGCCCTTTCCATCGACCACCCGTGCCAGGCGATCCGCTGCTGCGCCTGACGAGGCACCCAGCGCCGGCGCGAGCGCCGCGCGCCACCCTGACGGCGCCGACGCGCGAACAGCCTCGGCGCGCTGGCGCCACTCGTCAGGCGTGCGCGGCCGGTGCGGGTACCACTCGACCGGCGCAGCGCCGGCCTGCGCGAGCCGCGACAGCGACGATCCACCGAGCTCGCCGGGAACGATCGTTACGTCGCTCACCGCGCGACCTCCGGTCTACTCCGGGCGTGACGACATCGATCGAACGACGACACCATAACCGTGGCGGTGAGCGGGAAGGTCAACATCGAGAACCGTGGAGCGTCGAAAGCGGTACGACCCAAATCTCGCCGCGCGCGCCACCCTTCGGGAGCCCGCAGTCGCAGCCCTGTCAGGACCCTTTGTGATAGGGTTCACCGCGCTGAATCGTGCCGGCGCGGTAGACCTGCTCCGCCAGCAGCAGCCGCGCCATCTCGTGGGGCAATGTCCACGGAGAGATCGACAGCACGACTGACGCGCGATCACGAACGACGGCATCGAGCCCGAAGGCGCCGCCAATGACGAAGGTCGTGTCCTCCGCTCGATCCCGGCGCTCTGTGAGCCATTTCGCAAACGCGTCGGTTGTCATGCTGCGGCCGCGTTCATCCAGTGCCACCAGGGTGCCCGTCGCGCGCTCGAGCAACCGTTGACCCTCGAGTCGTTTCACTTCATCCGGTGAGCGCGAACGCGCCGGCTCCGCCCGAACCTCGATGACTTCGAGGGGCCAGTAACGCGCTGCGCGCTTTTCGTATTCAGCGATTGCATCGCGCAACGGCCCGGCTGGCGGACGCCCAACTGCGATGATGTTCAGTTTCATGCGACGCAGCGGATGAAAGCATGAAGGGCCGGGGAACCCCCCGGCCCAGCCCAGGCACGCTGCTCAAGCACTTAGCACTAGTCCAGCAACTAGCAACCAGCAACCAGCAACCAGCGCGCCGTCATCACGCATAGATCCCGCGGAGCCTGTGAACTGTCGCCACGCGACTGATCGCCAACATGTACGACGCCGTCCGCATGTTGACCTTGTGCTGCTTCGAGAGCTCGAGGATGTCGCGGAAACTCTTGACCATGATGTCGCGGAGCCGGTCGTTGACCGTTTCCTCGCTCCAGAAGTAGCCGCCGCGGTCCTGCACCCATTCGAAGTACGAGACGGTTACCCCACCAGCATTGGCCAGGATGTCAGGAATCACGAAAACGCCCTTCTCTTCCAGGATCGCGTCCGCGGCCGCACTGGTCGGTCCGTTGGCCCCTTCGCAGATGATCTTGGCGCGAACCTTCGCGGCGTTCTTGGTGGTGATCACGTTTTCGAGCGCCGCCGGCACGAGCACATCAACGTCGAGCACGAGCAGCTCCTCGTTGGTGATCGCCTCGCCCTTGGCGTATCCCTCGAGCGTCTTGTGGTGCTTGACCCAGTTGATGACGTCGTCGACGTCCAGGCCGCCGGCGTTATAGATGCCGCCGGTGCGATCACTCACCGCCACGATCTTGCAGCCTTCCTTGCTCAGCAGCTTCGCCGTGATCGACCCGACGTTACCGAATCCCTGTACCGCCACCGTCGTGCCCTTGATGGCCATCCCGAGATGCGCCAGCGCATCCCTGGTGACGAACATGCAGCCGCGACCGGTGGCCTCCTTGCGGCCGAGCGAGCCGCCCATTTCCACCGGCTTGCCCGTGACGACGGCGGTGACCGTGTGGTTCTTGTGCATGGAGTACGTATCCATGATCCACGCCATCACACGTTCATTCGTGTTCACGTCAGGCGCGGGAACGTCCGAGTCCGGACCGAGCGTGTTGATGATGCCCGCGGTGTAACGCCGCGTCAGGCGCTCGAGCTCACCCGCGCTCATGCGCAACGGGTCGCAGATCACGCCGCCCTTGGCGCCGCCGAAGGGCACGTTGACCACGGCGCACTTCCACGTCATCCAGGCCGCCAGCGCGGTGACTTCGTCGAGCGTCACGTTCATGTCGAACCGGATGCCACCCTTGGCCGGTCCACGCGACGTGTTGTACAGGACCCGGATGCCGGTGAACACTTCGATCTCACCATTGTCCATCATCGTGGGGCACGCGACGATGATCTGTTTTTCGGGTTTCCGGAGGACCTTGTACAAGCCGGGTTCGAGGTCGAGGAGGTCTGCCGCGCGATCGAATCGGGACATCATCCCTTCGAACGGGTTCTCCTCGTGAAGGAACCGGTCCTTGTCGGGCTTGACGATTGTATTGGTGGGGAGGCGTAGGTCGGTCATTTGAGCGCAATGAGTCGTTGAGGCGCCTGTCGTTCAGCGCCTATTGATCGCGTGCTGGTCGAGCCGTGAAAACGCGATCGAGCAGTGCGGACACGTCCGCCTCGCCGACCTCGATTTCACAGCGCAGTGAAACATACCAAAGCGGTGGGCCTTCGCGAGGCCAACGCTGACCCAGCTTGACAGCGTCCTTCAGCGTACAGAGCGCGTGATCATACGCGCGTGCGTCGTGCGCAAGCCCGGTGATATCAGACGAGTCAAATGCGTGGTGGTCAGGAAAGCTCCGCATCTCCATCTCGGCGCCGGCAAGGCGCAACTGCGCCACGAGGGATTCCGGGTCCGCTATTCCCGCCACGACCAGCACGCGCGCGCCGCGCACAGCGGACAAAGGCCGCATTTCACCCGTCTGGACATTGCGCAATCCATCCATGGACAGGCTGGCTACGGCCCCTCGTCCCGTGCGCGTGAGCCCGGCAAGCTCGCGCATGAGGGCGTGTGCCGTGTCGCGCGTCGCTGCCTTACGAGTAACGATGACCAGGGAGGCGCGCCTGAGCGCTGACGGCGCCTCGCGCCATGGGCCCGCGGGCAGCAGTCGAATAGGGTCGCGCCAGCGGTCGGCGCTCACCAGGACGACGTCTTCGTTCCGTGCCAGCCGCCGGTGCTGGAACCCATCGTCGAGTATCGCGACATCACATCCCTTCCGGACAGCTTCACGAACCCCGGCCGCGCGATCGGCGTTCGCAACGACCGGAACGGACGGGTTCAGCGCGGCGTGCACGAGCGGTTCATCATCGCCATATCCGCGCATAACGATGGCGGGTCGTGCGCCACGCTTGACGAACTCCGACGCGAACCACGCGGCAGTCGGGGTTTTCCCTGTCCCGCCGACCGTCAAATTACCGATGCTGACGACCGGTATTCCCTCGTCGTGAACCGGCAACAGGCGGCGGTCATACAGGGCATTTCGCACGACCGTCACGCCGCGATACGCGAGCGACACGGGTGCAAGCAGCGCGCGCGCCGCCACGGTCCAACCAGCGCTTCCGTTCCAGAGGGCCTCGACGCCGCGCCTCACGAGTCGTCCGCCAGCGAACCAAGGAGCGCTTCGAATCGAGGCTGCTCGAGCGCAGCGTCTCGCGCGTTGCCCGCCTGCACGAACTCGGCGCCGGAGTATCTCAGGGTGACAGTCGCGAATGGCTTGGGCACCAGGTGCTGATCCCACGATCGCAGTCGCCACGCGCGTGAGGCCGTCACGCCGATAGCCACGATAGGTCGTCCCGTTCGCTGCGCGACGATCAGCGCGCCCGGCGCGAACACGTGTCGAGGTCCCCGCGGTCCATCAGGCGTGAAGGCGAGGGTAATGCCCTGCTCCAGGAATTGTGCGGTCTCGAGCAGGGCCCGCACGCCGCCGCGTGTCGTGGAGCCGCGTACCGTGTGATAGCCAAGTCCTTCGACAATCCGGGCGATCACTTCGCCGTCCGAGTGCCGGCTGATGAGCGCGGCCATGCCTCTGCCACGATGCACCCATGTGACGGGCAGGATCACGCCGTGCCAGAAGATGGCGATCAGCGACTCCTTCCGCTGCACGATAGCTTCGAACTCCTCAAATCCCTCGCGCCGAATGCGCCACGTCCACCCGAGGAGGCGGATGATCCAGCCGCCGACGGTGCTGACCACGGCGACGCGCATCCGCCGCAGCGAGCCCGGCGCGTCTGACACACGTTCGTCCCGCCTCATTTCACGAGCGCCGAGACAATGTCAGCCACCCGCCCCGCCGCTCCGGGCGCGCCCAGCTTATCGCGCACCATCGCGAGGTCGTGTTCCATCTGCGTCCGCTCCGGACTTCCGTGCACGAGGAGTGGACCAACCGCGTCCGCCATCGCTGCCGGAACCACCGCGGACTGCACGAACTCGCGCGCCACTTCGCGACCAGCCACGACGTTCACGAGGCCGATCCGGGGAATGCGGACGACGCGACGCGCAATCGCGTGCGTCCAGCGACTGGTCCGATACGCCACGACCAGTGGACATCCCGCCACGGCCGCCTCGAGAGTCGTCGTGCCGCTCTTGCACACGGCGGCATCCGCAGCGCGCAGTACGGTGAATGAAGACTCCGTCACCTGTCGGTACGGACAGCGATCGGCTGGCACGACCACGCCAGGCGCGGTGGCGACCACGACCTGCAACCCGCGGTGTCGCTGTTCCAGGATCGCCGCCGTGCGGACGAAGTCGTCGAGGTGCCGGTCGATCTCCTGCTGCCGGCTCCCCGGAAACAGCGCCAGGACCGGCGCGCCGGCAGACAGGCCTAACGAGGCGCGAGCGGCGGTGCGGCCCGGCATGCCAGCCACGCGGTCGAGCAACGGATGCCCCACGAACGTGGCGTCGATGCCATGGCTGCGGAGCAACTCTTCCTCGAACGGCAGGATCACCGCGGCTTTCGTGATCAGCTGCGCCATCTTCGGGAGCCGGTCGGCTCCCCAGGCCCACACCTGCGGCGTGATGTAGTAGACCACCGGCACGCCCGCTTTCCGCGCGGCCGCCGCAAGACGCAGGTTGAAGCCGGGATAGTCGATCGTCACCAGGCACTTCACCGCCCCCTCTTCCAGCCGCCGGCCTAACGTCTTCAGCAGCGCGTAGTGTCGTGGAATCGTGCGCAACACTTCCACGAACCCCATGACCGCCGTCGTGTCCGTGCGCTCCGCGACATCGACGCCCGCGGCCACCATCCGGGCGCCCCCCATGCCGGTCAGGCGCCAGTCCGGATGTCGCGCTTTCAGGGCCGCGGCGAGGCCGGCCGCGTGCAGGTCGCCGGATGTTTCTCCGGCGACGATCATCACCTCACGCACTGGAGCCGCCACCCGCGTGACTTGCCGCGAGCAACGAGCGCTCGATGTCCTGCTGGATGCGCAACGCCACGTCGAGGGCATCGCGGCCATGGCGCCCGGTCACGGTGACCGATGCGCGACCCTGCACCGCCGCCAGGAAACTCTCGAACTCCAGCCGCAGCGGCTCACCCTCGGGAGCGCTGATGGCGATCCGCTCGACAAACGCCTCGAGGGCCAGCGGTGCACGCGCCAGCTCCCCGAAATCGAGCTCCCGGCGGAGTCGGTAAAACTCACCGTCCCCGCTCGCCAGGTCGAGCGAGAGATACCCACTCGGCTGGAAGATGCGCAGCTTGCGCATGCGCTCGCGCGACACGCGGCTGGCCGTGATGTTCGCGACCGCGCCTGACGAGAACACCAGTCGCGCGTTGGCGATGTCCACGAACGACGTGAGGATCGGCACGCCGACGGCCTGGACCTGGTCTACGTGTTCACCCACCAGCGTGAGAATCAGGTCGATGTCGTGAATCATGAGGTCGAGCACCACGGCCACGTCCGCGCCCCTCGGGCTGAACGGCGCGAGTCGGTCGCTTTCGACGAAGCGCGGCCGGTCCACGTACGACATCGCCCCGCGAATGGCGCGGTTGAAGCGCTCCACGTGGCCGGTCTGCACCAGCGCGCCCGTGCGCTCGGCGATCGACAGCAGTTCGTCCGCCTGCGCCAGCGTCGCCGTGAGCGGCTTTTCGATCAGCAGGTGCCGTCCGCGCTCGAGCGCACGTCGCGCCACTTCGTAATGCGCCGGCGTCGGGACCACGATCGTGAGCGCGTCGCACTCCTCGACGAGCGCCGACACATCCGTGAACGCGCGCACGCCCAGCTCGCCACTGACCTGCTCCGCGCGCTCGGGGCGCGAATCGTGGAAGCCGACGAAACGCGCCCCCTCCAGGTCCTTCAGGATTCGTACGTGATGGTAGCCGAGTGCGCCCGCACCAATGACGCCGATCTTCGTTGGAGCCGTGCTCAGATGATGACCCCCCGATCGCTGCCTTCGAGGAAGCGCAGGAAATGTTCGACCTCCGGTGATCGCGGCAGCTCCAACGCTGCGCGCTCCATGGCCTGCGAGACATTCAGCTCCGACCGGAAGAACAGTCGATAGGCGCGCTTCAACTCGCGGATGACGCCTTCATCGAACCCCGCGCGCTGCAGGCCAACGCTGTTCAGCCCGTACAGCTTCACCGGATTACCAACGGCCTTGAGGAATGGCGGCACATCCTTCGCGACGCGCGAACATCCGCCCACAAACGAATGCTTGCCGATCTTCACGAACTGGTGAACCGCCACCAGCCCCGAAAGGATCGCGCGATCTTCGATGGTGACGTGCCCGGCCAGCTGCGTCCCGTTCGAGATGATGACGCCATCGCCGAGGTGACAGTCGTGCGCGAGGTGCACGTACGACATGAGGAAGCAGTTCTTCCCCACGGTCGTGCGAAAGGACTGCGACGTCCCGCGATTGATCGTGGTGTATTCACGGATCCGCGTGTCTTCACCGATCTCGACCCACGTCTCCTCACCCTTGAACTTGAGGTCCTGGGGGTCGCCGCCAAGCACCGTGCCGATGCCAACCCGAACACCTCGCGCGAGCCGCACGTTGCGCTCGAGAACCGCCCGCGCTTCGAGGATGCAGTCGTCGCCCACCTCGCACCCGTCGCCCACGATCACGCCCGGACCGACCTGCACGTTCTCCCCCAGGCGCGCCTGGTCGGAGACAATCGCCGTTGGATGGATGTTTGTCATCGATCACGCAACATGGCCGACATGTCCGCTTCGGCGACCACGCTCCCATCGACTTTCGCCACGCCGCGCATCTTGCACATTGCGCCGCGGATCTGGACCACGTCCAGCTCGAACCGGAGCTGGTCGCCCGGCCGCACCGGCTTGCGCCACTTCACGTTATCGAGGGATGTGAAATACACGACCTTGTCGCCCTGGTGCGACGTGGCCATCAGGAGCATGCCGCCCACCTGCGCCATCGCCTCGATGATCAACACGCCGGGCATGATGGCATGGCCGGGGAAATGTCCCTGGAAGAACGGCTCGTTGATCGTGACGTTCTTCAGCCCCACGACCCGCTTTCCGGCTTCGTATTCGAGGATACGGTCCACCAGCAGGAACGGATAGCGATGCGGCAAGGTCCGCATGATTTCGTCAATGCCTAACACTCGATCGACCTCCTCGGCCCGTCGTACAAGTTCGCGAACCAGTGTCACCGTACCGCGATGACTCGGCTTGCGTGCGATGATGCGCGCATGCACCCGCCGACCCGCCAGCGCCAGGTCACCCACACAATCCAGCGCCTTGTGCCGCACGAATTCGTCCGGCCAACGCAGCGAATTCTCCACGACTCCGCCCTCGTCCAGCAGCAACGCGTTTGATGTCGAGCCGCCCTGAATGAGGCCGCGGGCGCGCAGCATCTCGACCTCATGCCGGAAGCCAAACGTGCGCGCGGGGGCCAGCTCGGTCGCAAACGTTTCCGGCGTCAGCGTCCACTGCCCGCGCTGCCCACCGACCAACGGATGCGGAAAATCAATCGTGACCTCGAGGTCGAGCCGGTCGCAAGGCGAGACCTCGTATTCCGACTCGCCGTCCCTGATCACGAACGGCGTCCTGACGGTGAGATAGTCCACCTTCCCTCCATTCGACGCAACGCCTGCCCCCACCAGTGCCTCGAGAAAGGGCCGCGCACTCCCGTCGGCGATTGGAGG
>Ga0111539_10013595_pt1 | contig 10174 bp, 7 predicted proteins | sample RhiMethybrSRZTD1_FD_79667 | JGI IMG/M metagenome (GOLD analysis project Ga0111539, IMG submission 79667) | Populus rhizosphere microbial communities from Tennessee, USA - Rhizosphere MetaG P. TD hybrid SRZTD1 (version 2) (version 2) | ecosystem: Host-associated > Plants > Roots > Rhizosphere >... | reverse complement strand
CATCGCGGGGTGGAGCAGCCCGGTAGCTCGTTGGGCTCATAACCCAAAGGTCGCTGGTTCAAATCCAGCCCCCGCAACCATGCAGGGACAAGGGGTTAGCGGTCGCCGCCGCTGACCCCTTCCTCGTTTCTGCTACCATTCTGCAACCGCTGCACCGCGTCAGCGGCCACGCGACCTCCGCCGCTGTGACCGTTCTCCCCGAACACCAGCCGATCTAGCCTCCGCGCTTCCACCGCGTGAGCGTCGGGCATCAGGTGTCCATAGCGGTCGAGCGTTGTCTGGATCGAGGCGTGACCGAGCTGCGCCTGGATGTACTTCGGGTGGGCTCCCTGGGCGATCAGGAGACTCGCATACGTGTGGCGCAGGTCGTGAAACCGGATGCGACGAAGCCCGGCGCGGCGGAGCGCCCGCGCCCAGTCCCGCTGAGCGAAGACGTCTGGATTGATCGGCTCGCCGTCCGAGCGGCAGAAGACGAGTCCACCCTGGAAGCGGCTCGGGAGCTTGGCCAGCGACATCCGCAGGGTCGGAGCCATGTCGATCGTCCGGCGAGAGCGCCGGGACTTCGGTGTGACGAACTTGCCCCGCCAGAGCGCTCGGCGGACGAAGATGCGATGGCCATCGAGATCGATGTCCTGCCAGCGGAGCCCGAGGAGCTCGCCCCGCCGCATCCCTGTCAGCACCGCGCACAGGAGTAGCGGGCGCGCTGACTCGTCTGCGGCGTCGAGGAGCCGCCGGATCTCCGGCGGCGTGAGGACCTCCATCTCCTTGTCCTCGGCCTGCGGCCGCTCCGCGTACTGCGCCGGATTGGCGTCGAGGTAGCCCCACTGGACCGCGTGCTTGAACATCTCCTTGAGCACCACCATCGCGTTGAGGACGGTCTTGGGCGAGAGCTCCTTGGCCAGCAAGGCCTTCATGAACTCCCGCACGTGCGGCAGCGTGATCTCGTCGAGCCGCATCTGCCCGAAGAACGGAACGATGTGCAGTCTCGAGCGACTGCGGCAGCTTTCGGCCGAGGATTCCTTCATCCGCCCGAGGCGAATCTGCACGGTCACGTAGTCCACGTCCCACTTCGCGGCGAACTCCTTCATCGTGATCGGCTGCCTGTTGAGACGAAACTTTCCGTTGCGACGTTGCCACATGCGCTCAGCCAGGACCTGCCTGGCCTCATGGAGGTTCGGGCCGATGGTCTCCCAACGGCGCCGACCCGCCGCATCGTAGTACTGGATCGCATACTGCTTCCCCCGTTTCCGGATGGCCCCCATCTCACTGCCTCCTTTCTAGCGGAGGCCATGCCGGTACCCTCTGATCAGTCGGGGTTACATGGAGGAAGCAGATAGCTGATGCGATCGAAGAAGTCAACGTTGCTCGGCGCGGACGGCGGGCCGTGCTGCTCGTCTAAGCGCTCTCGGACCGCGCCCATCGCGCCTGAGCTCATTGATCCAGGCGGCGAGCTCGTCTCGGTCGAACCGCAGATACTTCCCGAGCTTCACGTGGGGAACGCTGTTCGTTCGCGTCCGCTCGTAGAGCCAGCTCACCGGTACTCTCAAGAGGTCCGCGGCTTCCTGAACTGTCAGCCAGGCCATCGAGACTCGCAATCTCCTCTTTCTCGGAGCGGCGCCGCCGTGAGCCTGATGGGAAGCCAGAAGGCAAGCGCGTTGCCATCTGCACGCATGACCGCATGAGTTTGACACGCTTCAGGGAAAGCACGTCCCAAGCAGGGATTTTCGTCTGGCCACCAATGAGCGGCACCAGGAGGGCGATTTCCTCGGCGCTTCACGTTGCCGCGGCGCTACCACAGGGCGCTGCAGATTACAGCGCTGCTCGAATGAGCACGGACACAGGGTGTGCCGGGTGGTCCTGCCGTTGGCTCAGGACACCGTCCTCGGTTGTCCACGCGCGCCGCCAACCAGTGCCATTTCTTCGCCGACGGCCGCGCGACCCAAGCCACGCGCCAAGCGCCCAGGACGGCGCCTGTCACGGGCTTGGAACGGCCGCGCTGGCCGAAGATCCATTCTGCGGGGCGCTACGCGCGTTCCGGATATAGCTCTCTGTCGCTCCCTCCTGTCAACGTGAGAGGGAGCTCCAGAGAAGTTACTCATTCGCCGGGTCCGGGCTGCTGGGCGGTGGACCTGGTGGCTGGCGACGGCTCCACTGTCGCCGGTTAGAGTGGAAGCCCAGTCAAGACGCATAGGCAGCGGCGCCGCCAGGACGGAAGCCGGGCCCACGAAAGGCATGATGGTCACGAGGGCATTGGTCCCCTGGCGCGATGCGTGCTGAGGTGCTGGGGGAGCGGACAACGGCGTGACGATGTCGGGATGGACACCTAACGTCGTGGGCGGGTTGACTCGGAGGTCCCGATGAACGCGGCGGTCTATGACTATATAGGGCGAGGCTGGTCGATCATCCCGATTAGGCCCGGCGACAAGCGACCGCTGGTCCGCTGGGAGGAGTTCCAGCGCCGACATCCCAGTGAGTCGGAAGCCCGCACATGGTTTTGTGGATGGCCCGAGGCTGGTATCGGCATTGTGACCGGTGCCATCTCCGGCCTGGTTGTTGTCGATATCGATGTGAGACACGGTGGAGATGGGGCGCTGGAGCACCTCGAGCGCGAGCACGGCCGCATGCCTACAACCGTTGAATGCCGGACCGGTGGTGGCGGCCGGCATCTCTACTTCGCGCATCCTGGAGGGCTCGTCCGCAACAAGGTTGGGCTCGCGCCAGGGGTCGATCTGCGCGGAGATGGAGGCTACGTGGTAGCGCCGCCCTCGCAACATGCGTCGGGCCTCCGGTACGCGTGGGTCGATGATCGCGCCCCGGGGAACACGGCGATCGTGCCACTGCCCGACTGGATGCTGCAACGGACGGTAGAAGAGTCGGCGCGACGTGGCCACCCGATCACACATTGGCGGCGACTTGTCTGCGATGGCGTTGTGGCTGGAGAGCGCAACAACACGATCGCCTCTCTGGCCGGGCATCTGTTCAGGTATGGGTTGGACTCGGCGATAGTCTTGGAGCTCCTGCTTTGCTGGAATCGAGTGCGCTGCCGGCCGCCGCTCGCGGACGACGAGGTTGCCTCTGTGGTGACGAGTATACGGCGGCTCCACGAGCGTGACGCGGAGGCGCATCGCCAGCTCAGATATTAGGATGCGATTCGTCGGCGCGCAGCCTGCCTGATCGGCGTGGGCGCACCACGCGCTCCAGCTAAGGCAAGTGAGCTCGGATGAACTCTCGGATCGCCTGCGAAACCTCCTCCGGATGCTCGAGCAAAAGCATATGGCTGCCGCCTCTGATCTCACGTACTTCGCGATTCGGCAGTCCGTCCGAGAGCGCCGCAACTCCTTCTGCTGAGGTCACGATGCTTTCGGATCCTCGCAGGACGAGCGTCGGGCACGCGACTCTTGGCAAGACCGGCCGAAGGTCACCCGGCTCCCACGTTTCGTACGTTGCGGGATCGAGTTTCATCCGCCAGCCACCATCAACTTGACGTAGTCCTTCGACTACAAACGACCGGAGCCGATCGTCGGGGATGTTCGGGTAGATGCGGCGAAATCCGCGGAGTGCATCGTCGATCGTAGGAAAGATCCTGGCTACGGAGGCGACGCCTTGATGGAAATAGTCAACTTGCCAGCGGGGGACGAGCGGGTCGAGATCCACCCAGACGAAAGCCGCAGGCTTTTCAATAGGACTCGACGCCCGCGTGTTGGTGATGAAGCGTGCTGCCGCGAGCGCGCCAGCAGAGTGGGCGAGGATTGCATATGGGCTTCGCACCTGACTCGCGATGAACCGTGCCAGATCCTCGGCGTGGTGCTCGGGATTGTATGAGGGTGGTGTCACGTGTTCGCTATCGCCATGGCCGTGGAAATCAAGGAGCACACATCGGAATTCACGTAGTTCTCGTACTACAAGCCGCCAAACGCCTCGGTGGCTGCTGTTGCCATGGAGGCAGAGTAGGGTCACTGCGCTCGCAAGTGGCGAATCGGCCGGTGGCCCGACTATCTCGTATGAGAGCATCGGCCCCGCGCCCGGAATCTAAGCTGGTCGTTTGCAGATCGCTCAAACATCGCTGCGAATCGAACATAGGTAGCACGCGTGAGTGCGTCAAGGGCTGGAGTGTTCGAAGAACGCAATCCACGATATGGGACCGACCCCGAGCGATTCCGGCGGCAGGTGAGTAGTGCCCATCTACCGCTGCATCCTGCAGCGGCCCCGCGGCATTCTGCAGCGCTCGACGGTGCCTTCCGTTGCGGCTAGAGGTGCGGTTTCGCCCGCTGCAGGCCGGCATGTCGGCCTTGTATGACGCACGGTTATCGAGAACGCCGCGGCGCGTCAGCGTGCAGAGGTCTTAATGTGGCATTCGAGTTGCCACTAGGACGGATTCATTCGGCCGGAAGCGGCGAATCGAAACGGCAAAGGCCCCGATGACGGAGATCCGGAGCTCGAACGAGTAGGCGAGTTCGAACGGACAAGCGCGCGGGAATGATGCTAACGGGGCAGTGTATTCTTTACGCAGCGATGATCTAGTCAGGGCGTAGGCCGAGGATCCACATGGCATCCGCCACGATCGTCGACAACATAAGGAAGCTGGAGTCGCAGCGTCCTCACAACCCGCCGACTCCGCCCCCCGCCTTACGGATAGCCGCGCGCTCGTTTCTGCGTCTCCCGGGCGTAGACGTAGTGTGGCTGGCCGTCCGAGAATCGCGCGACAAGACGGCAGTGATACGCAGCAGTGAGGGTGCTCGATCGGCGGCTGGGCTCGGACTGAAGATCGAGCCGGCCGTGGGTGTCGGCGGCGCCCTTTTGCTCGCGGGCGAACCGTGGCGTGGCGAACTCACACGAAATGGCGCCGACTGCCTCAGCATCGAGGAGACAGCCCTTCTGACCAAGGAGGGTGCGAAGCACGTGATGGTGGTTCCTCTCCGTTCCATGGGGCTTCGAGGCGAGACGCGCACCGAGGGTATCGCCTATGCGGCCGCGCGCCGCCGGGTGGCCTGGACCGACAAGACGCTGCAAATCGCCCGGCGAGTCGGAGAGCGCGTGGCACGGCCCGTGCGCGGTGCTCAACGCATTTCGGAAGTGACGCAGCGATGGGACCAGATGTGGGCTGAGCTGGTGGCAAGTGGCGAGGCCGCCGATCGCCGACTCGACCACGTCGCCCAGCAGATCGCCGCGGATGCGCGCGCCGTGCTCCGCAGCGGCATCGGCATCGTGTTCCGGCTCGACGCCGCATCCGGCGCTCTCCACTCGCTGGGCCAGGACGGAGAGGTGATTCCCGGCGAGGTCGTTCCCGCCGTACGTCGGGGCCAGGTCCTGCCGCCAGGATGTGGGTGTGCGGGCCGGGCGGTCACTCTACGCAAGCCGTTCGTCGCAGCCGACTACGGATCGGGCTGCATAGAGGTGCCGCGGATCATGGCCGAGGCCGTCGCGAAACTGCCCACCCTCACGACGATGTCGTTTCCGCTGCTCATGGGCCGTGACGTCATCGGCGCGGTGACGGTCGGGCGACTGAAGACCACGCCCCTCGTAGACTACTCGAGCGAGGACGTTCGAGCGGCAGAGCAGCTCGCCCGAGTGGCGGCTCCTCTGGTGGCCCGCGCACAGCGGGTCGCGGAACATGCGCGCCGGGAGCAAGGCGCTTCCGAGCTCTCACGGCTCGCGGGGTCACTCGCTCAGAGCCTCAGCGTATCGGCTGTGTGTGAGCAGCTCGCGCGCAGTGTGCTGGTGCTGGTGCGTGGGACCAGCGCGTCGATCTGGAACGCGCACGGCGAGATCATGTTCGCTGAGGCGCGCCGGCCGGGGATCCTCCGCCATCCCAAGGACCCCCGTCTTGAGCGGCTACTCGACCAGGTCGCCCTGAGCCGACAGGCGTCCTGGACGCCGGATCTCGCCAACGACCCGCGCCTGGTCTTACCGGCCGAAGTGAATCCAAGTGAGCGCAGCGAGGCGCGTGCGGTGCTGGTCGCACCCATTCGGATCCGCGAGATGCTCCTCGGCCTTCTCGGAGTAAGCGGTGACGCCGGGCGCGCCTTCACCGACACGGACGTCGAACTGGTGCAGGCCCTGGCGGATCAAGCGGCTCTGGGAATCGCCAACGCCCGGGCGTACGACGAGCTGCAGGTCTCGAACGTCCAGGTGCTCCGGCACGAGAAGCTCGTGGCGATGGGCCGCTTGACGTCAGGGCTTGCCCACGAGCTCAGAAATCCACTGCAGAACGTTGTCGCTCTCACATCGGAGCTGGTGGAGCGCTCGCGCGGCAGCCTGCGGGAGCATCCCGAGTTCGTCGACTTCCCGGAGTATTTGCGGCGAGCCCACGGGGAGGCCAAGCGAGCCGCCGACATCGTCGATCGGCTCCTCGATCACATCCGGGAGCGCACGCCGACATTCGACAGAGTCGACGTGCGCAGGGTGGTGGCCGACGCCGTCGCGATCGTCGCCGCTGCTGCGGGAGACCGCGGGCCGCAGATCGCCGTGATGAGTGACGACACGCCGGTCCTCGTCCGGGCCGATGCGATCATGCTGCGCCAGGTCGTCCTCAACCTCGTGAACAACGCCCTGGATGCCGTCGACGGGTTAGGGGCGATACGCGTCAGAACGCGAACCGAACGCAATGGGACTGGAGCTGCCCGCGCCGTCGTGAGCGTGTCCGATACGGGTCGTGGTGTACCTGCAGAGCACCTCCCGCGCATGTTCGATCCATTTTTCACCACGAAAGACGTCGGGCACGGCGTCGGACTCGGTCTGGCGATCTGTCAGTCTTTCATCGAGCAACACGGCGGAAGCATCCGGGCGGATAGCGCCGGCGTTGGCAAGGGCACTACGGTGGAGTTCGAACTTCCGGTGGACCGATGAGCCCCAGAACGCGTCACGCACTGAACGGTAGCATGCGCGTCCTCGTTGTCGATGACGAAGACACGTTCCGCTTCGTGATGGAGAATCGACTCAGGGGGTCCGGCCATTTCGTGGAGTCGGCTGCGAACGCTGAGACCGCACTGGAGCGCATCGCGGAAAAGGCGTTCGACGTGATGCTGCTCGACCTTCGAATGCCGGGAATCGGTGGGCTCGGAGCGCTCCGGCGTCTTAGCGAGACTGGCCTTCCCTGCGAGGTAGTGGTCCTCACCGGCCAGCCGGACTACGACGACTGTGTCGAAGCCATGAAGCTGGGCGCATTCCACTACTTGCGGAGACCGATGGAGCCTGCGCTCATCGAAGAGACCCTCTCGCGGGCGGTGGAGCACGGCGGGCTGCGGCGCGAGAACGCGGCGCTCAGGCGCATGCTGGCGCCGGCCGGTACATCTGAGTTCGTGGGAGAGAGTCCCGCGATTCGTGCCGTGCTCGAGCTTGCCCAGAAGGCGGCCGCGGGCGACTCCAGGGTAGTGATCCTGGGAGAGTCGGGCACCGGCAAGGGAGTGCTGGCGCGGCGAGTACACGAGCTAGGGCGGCGACGGCAGAAGGCATTCCTCGACGTGCACTGCGGGGCAATGGCACACGAGCTCCTCGAGAGCGAGCTCTTCGGACACGAGCGAGGAGCGTTCACCGGTGCCGTGACAGAGAAGCCGGGACTATTCGAGCTTGCTGATGGAGGAACGCTGTTCCTGGACGAATTCGCCGAGATGTCGCCGGAAATGCAGTCGAAGCTCCTCAAGGTGCTCGATCATGGTGAGCTGCGTCGGGTCGGTGGCGTGCGATCCATCACCGTGGACGTGCGCGTCATGGTGGCCACCAACCGCGATGTCGACGAGCTGGTGAGGGGCGGTCGACTGAGAGAGGACCTGTTGCACCGGGTCGACGTCATCCGGATCACGATGCCGCCGCTGCGCGACCGGCCTGAGGATATCCCGCGCTTCGTGACACACGTCTTGACCATGCAGCAGCGTCGCGGGTTGGGCGAAAAGAAAGTGACACCCCAGGCCATGCGCGTTCTCCAGAGTTACGCGTGGCCCGGAAACGTCCGCGAGCTCGCGAACACCATCGAGCGACTACTGATCCCCTCGCCGCGGATGACAATCGACGTCGACGATCTCCCCGAGAACCTTCACTTCCGTAAGCCGCCGGCTGCCATGACGGACGAGCGCTATCTATCGCTCGCCGAACTCGAACGCCGGCACATTCTCCGGGTGCTGGAGACAACGGGCGGCAACATGACCGCCGCAGCCAAGAGACTGGGCGTGGACCGTGGCACCCTCCATCGGAAAATGCAGCAGTGGCAGGGACACGGAGCCCAGATGGGGTCAGCATGAGCACGATTCTCACCGACCGAGATAAGGACGTTCTCGTTGTCACCATCAATCGCCCAGAGGTGCGCAATGCCATCGATATCGCCACCTCGAAGGTTCTCCTCGGCGTATTCGAGGAGTACGAATGGGCTGACCGGGCGAGTGTTGAGGTGCAGACCGCAGGGGAAGGGACCTTTTGCGCGGGAGCAGACCTGAAGGCAATCGCCGCGGGCCAGCGACGGCGACTGGTCGAGGACGGCCCGGGACCCCTCGGGCCCACTCGTCTGCTGCTCAGCAAGCCCGTGCTCGCAGCCGTGGAGGGCCACGCAGTCGCTGGAGGCTTCGAGCTCGCGCTCTGGTGCGATATGCGCGTCGCCGCAGTCGACGCAGTGTTCGGGGTGTTCTGTCGCCGGTTCGGTGTGCCTCTGCTGGATCTCGGCACCGTGCGGCTTCCACGTCTCATCGGGCACAGCCACGCGATGGACCTCATTCTCACGGGCCGGGGAGTACAGGGAGAAGAGGCGCTCCGGATGGGCATCGCGAATCGGCTGGTGCCTCACGGTCAGGCGCTCGACGCTGCGGTTCACCTGGCCCACGATCTGGCCCGCTTTCCCCAGCGGTGTCTCCGCTCGGACCGATTGTCAGCGTATGAGCAGTGGTCCCTCCCATATGAGGAGGCGTTCCGTAACGAGCTTCGGCGCGGCAGAAACGTAGTCGAGTCCGGCGAGACCGCGACGGGTGCGGCAGCATTCGCCCGCGGTCAGGGTCGCCACGGAGCTTTCTAGCCAGCCATCGGGCTCAGACAAAGATGCCATGCCGGCCACAGGAATTCGCACCTTCGCCAGCGGCCAGGAGCGTGAGATCAGTACCCGTGCTTATATCGAGGCTCATCGGCACCGGCGCCACAGCAACCGCGTGCTCCACGGACATCCCTCACCGCTCTTCTGGCGGAATCGCGACCTGTCGGTGCCAGCAATCCTGGCCGCCAGGGCCGCGGCCCTCCGCGATGCTCCAAGTCGCCTCAATCTCTACGTCGCGACGCCATACTGCCTGCCGACCACCCCAGATCGGTGCGGCTTCTGCCTCTTCCCCAGCGAGGTGTACCAGGGGCGTCCCCAACTCGACAGGTACCTCGGCTATCTCGAACGCGAGGGCGAGATGTACAGGCCCTTCGTCGCGCGGACGCCGCTCACGAGCGTCTACTTCGGCGGTGGCACCTCGAACCTCTACCGGGCCGATCAATACACGAGATTGCTACAGCTCGTCCGCAACCTTTTTCCGGACCTTGGCGGCGACAACGAGGTCACGCTCGAAGGCATCCCGCAGCTCTTCACACTGGAGAAGCTCGACGCGATGCAGGCCGCGGGCTTCACCAGGGTCAGCATCGGCGTGCAACAGTTGGACGACGAGATGATCGCCATGAGTGGGCGAAAGCAAAAGGCCTCCCAGGTCTTCCAGACGATCGCGTGGTGCCGTGACCTCGGCCTCGCCGTGAGCGTCGACCTGATCTTCGGATGGCCGCGGCAGACCGTCGCCGGGATGCTTCGCGACCTGGAGGCGGTCGTCGACGCCGGAGTCGACCACCTGACGCACTACGAGCTCAACGTCGGCGGACGCACCGACTTCGCCGTGAACCGGGGTCACGAGCTGCCCTCAGTCGAGGAGACCCTCGACATGTACCGCACGGCACGGGACTTCCTCCCCGAACAGGGCTATCGACAGGCGACCACCTACGACTGGGAGAAATCCGGCAGCCTCTCGCCGAAGCTCGTGTACGAGGAGGAGTGGCGTCGCAGGTTCGCGGCCGGGCCGGACGGGACGGTGACGAGCTCACAAACGTGGGGCTGGGGTTTTGCCGGGATCTCCCACTTCCTCGTCGGGCGAGCTGACAGGGGCTGGACGTTCATGAACCACACCCGCGTCGCCGATTACTTCGGGGCGCTGGATGCTGGCTTATTCCCTAT
>Ga0111539_10013594_pt1 | contig 10174 bp, 8 predicted proteins | sample RhiMethybrSRZTD1_FD_79667 | JGI IMG/M metagenome (GOLD analysis project Ga0111539, IMG submission 79667) | Populus rhizosphere microbial communities from Tennessee, USA - Rhizosphere MetaG P. TD hybrid SRZTD1 (version 2) (version 2) | ecosystem: Host-associated > Plants > Roots > Rhizosphere >... | reverse complement strand
GCTCGTGGTAGCCGAAGGCGGACTCCTCGATCTCGCTCTTGATGAACGCGATCGCCTCGACCGAGCCGCCCATCCCGTCGATCTTCTCGATCAGCGCCCAGGCGCGGCGCTCGATGTCGGCGGTCAGCGCCTCGACGTAGTAGGAGCCGGCGAACGGGTCGACGGTGTCGGCGGCGCCGGACTCGTGGGCGAGGATCTGCTGGGTGCGCAGCGCGATCTTGGCGGCGCGCTCGCTCGGCAGCGCCAGCGCCTCGTCATAGCCGTTGGTGTGCAGCGACTGGGTGCCGCCGCAGACGGCCGCGAAGCCCTGCAGCGCGACGCGGACGATGTTGTTGATCGGCTGCTGGGCGGTCAGCGTCACGCCGCCCGTCTGGGTGTGGAAGCGGATCGTCTGCGACTTCGGGTTCTGCGAGCCGAAGCGGTCGCGCATCGCGTGCGCCCACATGTTGCGGGCGGCGCGGAACTTGGCGACCTCCTGGAAGACGTTGTTGTGGCCGTTGAAGAAGAAGGCCAGGCGGGGGGCGAAGTCGTCGACCTTCAGCCCGGCGTCGAGCGCCGCCTGGACGTACGCCATGCCGCTTGCGAGCGTGAAGGCGACCTCCTGGACGGCGCTGGCGCCCTTCTCGCGGTAGTGGTAGCCGGAGATCGAGACCGTGTTCCACTTCGGGATCCGCTCGCGGCAGTACGCGAACAGGTCGGTGGTCAGCCGCATGCTCGGCTCGGGCGGGTAGATGAAGTTCCCGCGCGCGATGTACTCCTTGAGGATGTCGTTCTGGACCGTGCCGCGGAGGTCCTTGCTCGCCACGCCCTGCTCCTCGGCGACCAGCTCGTAGAGCAGCAGCAGCACGCTGGCGGGCGCGTTGATCGTCATCGAGGTGGAGACCTCGGCGAGCGGGATCCCGTCAAACGCGCTGCGCATGTCGTCGATCGAGTCGATCGCGACGCCGGTGCGGCCGACCTCGCCGAGGCAGCGCGGGTCGTCGGAGTCGAGGCCCAGCTGCGTCGGCAGGTCGAAGGCCATCGACAGCCCGGTGCCGCCGTGGGCGAGCAGGTACTTGTAGCGCTCGTTGGACTCCTTCGCCGTGGCGTAGCCGGCGTACTGGCGGATCGTCCACGGCCGCTTGCGGTACATCTCGGCGTGGATCCCGCGCGTGAACGGGAACTCGCCGGGCGCGCCGAGGTCGAGGTCGTCCGGGAGGTCGTCGGGACCGTAGATGGTCTCGACCTCGATCCCGGAGTCGGTGAACCGCCGCGGGTCGTCCGGGCCGACGACCGGCGCGACGGAGAGATCCGCCGAGTCCTTGTCCTCGATGGCCATGCATGCATGCTAAGGCGCTCGCACGAACTTGTGAGTGCGAGTAAGCCGCAAAGGATTAATCTCGCGGCGATGCCAGACGCGCTGCGTCAGCTGCCGCCCGTCGACGTCCTCGCCTCTCAGATCGACGCCCCGCGGGCGATCGCGGTGGCCGCGGCGCGTGCGGTGCTGGCGGAGCGCCGCCGCGAGTTGCTGGCGGGGGAGACAGGCGAGGGGGATCTCGCGGCGCGAGCGCGCGCGTGGGCGGCGCGCGCCGGGGCGCCGCGGCTGCGGCGGGTGATCAACGCGACCGGTGTCATCGTGCACACGAACCTCGGGCGGGCGCCGCTGGCGGAGGCGGCGCGCGCGGCGGTCGCGCGCGCGGCCGAGGGGTATTCGAACCTCGAGCTCGACGTGGAGACCGGGGCGCGGGGCTCGCGCCACGATCACGTCGAGGAGCTGCTGTGCGCGCTCACGGGCGCGGAGGCGGCGATCGCGGTGAACAACTGCGCGGGCGCGACGCTGCTCGCGGCGGCGGCGCTGGCCGGGCCTGGCCGCGAGGTGGTCGTCTCGCGCGGCCAGCTCGTGGAGATCGGCGGCGGGTTCCGGGTGCCGGACGTGATCGCGCAGGCGGGCGCGCGGCTCGTCGAGGTCGGCACGACCAACCGGACGCGGCGGGCCGACTACGTGCGGGCGCTCGGCGACGCGACCGGCGCGATCCTGCGCGTCCATCCCTCGAACTTCCGCCAGCTCGGGTTCATCCAGGAGGTCGAGATCGAGGAGCTGTGCGAGCTCGGCGTGCCGGTGATCGACGACGTCGGCTCGGGCGTGCTGGCGGACGAGCTGGACGTGCTGCGTGAGGAACCGCCGGTCCGCCGCTCGGTCCGGGGCGGCGCGGCGCTCGTGTGCTTCTCCGGCGACAAGCTGCTCGGCGGCCCGCAGGCCGGGCTGATGGTCGGGCGGGCGGACGCGGTCGCCGCCGCGCGTGCGCATCCCCTGGCGCGGGCACTGCGGCTCGACAAGCTCGGCCTCGCCGCGCTCGAGGCGACGCTGCAGCTCTACCGCGACCCGGAGCGCGCGCGGCGCGAGATCCCCGTGCTGGCGATGCTGACCGTCGACGACGCCACCCTGCGCGAGCGCGCCGGCCGGCTCGCGGCGGAGATCCGCCATGCGGAGGTCGTCGCGGCCACGGCGCGGGTGGGCGGCGGCGCGCTGCCCTTGCTCGAGCTGCCCGGCCCGGTCGTCGCGGTCTCGCTCCCGGGCGTGAGCGCCGACGACCTCGCGGCGCGGCTGCGGGCCGCCGACCCGCCGGTGATCGCCCGTATCGAGGACGACCGTGTGCTGCTCGACCCGCGGACGCTCGCCGACGACGAGCTCACGCTCGTGGCGCGCGCCGTGGGGTCATGACCGCCCACGACATCGGCCCAGGCCGCTGCTCGGACAGCACCCCGCGGGGCGGCTGCGGGCCGGACGGGATCACGACGATGTCGTGCGTGGCGGCGAACCGCTCGGTCACGGCCGCGCCGACGCCCGGATCCCACACGTCGTGCAGCTCGACGATGATCGTCGCGCGGCCCAACCACGGGATCGCGGCCGGGTCGAGCAGCGCCCGCTCACAGCCCTCGCAGTCGATGAACACCACGTCCGCAGCGATCGTGCGCAGAAGCTCGACCGTGGCGGCGCCGCGCACCTCGGCGGTCACGCCGTTCGCCGCGATCACGCCGTTGAGCAGCGCGCGCTGGTCATCGTCGGCTTCGAACACCACGGTGCGCGCCGCCGGGCAGCGGCGGGCGAGCCCGACCGCGTAGTAGCCGTCCGCCGCGCCGACGTTGACGATCACCTCGGGTTCGGCCCGGATCACGTCCTCGACGGCGCCGTGCAGCTCGCGCTCGTAGACGCCGAGCAGCTTCGGCACCAGCGTGTGCGGGAGCGTGTCGGTGTACCGCAGGCCCGCGAACGGGCCGCCGCTGACCTCGAGCCCGTGCCAGGCGACGAACCGGCGGGTCGCCCGCGCACGTCGCCGTGCCCGGGCGGCGCCCTGCGCGCGGCGCCAGCGCCGGAGCGCTCGCGGATACGCCCGGCCGAGCACGCGGCGGGCGAGCGCGTGGGCGTGCCGGCGCATCGGCGCAGCCTAGTGTCCTGGGCCGCGGCACCTAGACTCTCCCGCCGTGAGGCTGACTGCAGGTGGGCCGCACTACTACGCGCTGCGGCCCGACTCGACGGTTGGCGGCGAGGTCTACGAACGCGAGCTGCTCGCCCGGCTCCCCGCGCACGGCATCGACCTCGAGCTCGGCCTCCCGCGCGACCACCGCGCGGCGAGCCCGCCCGCGGGGTGGCGAATCACCGTGCTCGGCCGTCGTCGCCCTCGCGCCCGGCCGCCGCTGGGGCTCCGGCGCGGGTCGCGCGGCCCGCACTGGGTGCTCGCGCCGCTGGTCTACCTCCCGTACGTGGTCCGGCTGCTGCGCGGCAGGCGGGTCGATGTCCTGCGCGGGCACTCGGTCCGCCATACGGGGCCGGCGCTGCTGCTCGGCCGCGCGCTCGCGCGCGCCCGCGTGCCGATCGTGCTGCACCACCACCACCTGTATCCGCGCTGGGCGCGGCTCGAGGCGGCGATCGCGCGCCGGGCCGACGCGGTCATCACCGTGTCCGAGCACTCGCGCGACGAGCTGATCGCCGCGGGCGTGCCGGCCGACCGCATCCACGTCGTGGCCGAGGGTGTCGAGCGGCCGCCGCCGACCGCCGGCTGGCCGGACGCCTGGCCGGGACCGGGGCTGCGACTGCTGTACCTCGGGCGCCTGGAGGCGCGCAAGCGGCCCGACCTCGCGGTCGCCGCGCTGCGCGCCGCCAACGTCGAAGCCTCGCTCGTGATCGCGGGCGACGGGCCGCTCGCAGCCGAGCTGCACGGCGATGGCGTGCGGCTGCTCGGCCGCGTGTCCGAGGAGGACAAGTGGCGCCTGTACGACAGCGCCGACATCCTGCTCTTCGGCTCGACGCTCGAGGGCTTCGGGCTCGTGATCGCCGAGGCGCAGTCGCGCGGCGTGCCGGTCATCGCGGCCCGCGGGACCGCGACGAGCGAGGCGCTCGTGGACGGCGAGAGTGGCCTGCTCGTCGCGCCGGATGCCGCGTCGTTCGGCGCCGCCGTGCGCGAGCTGGCCGAGAACGGACGGCGCGCCGCGATGGCGGAGCGCGCGCGCGAGTCCGCCCGCCGCTTCGACTGGGACGCGTGCGCGGCGGGCGTGGCGGCGATCTACCGCGACCTCGTATGAGGAAGGCGCTGTGCTCGATCGGCGCCGGTCCGCACGCCGCGCTGCTGGACATCTCCGAGCCGACGTTCCGCGCCTACGCCGAGCGCCACGGCTACGACCTGGTCGTCGGCCGCGAGGCGGACCCGCGGCGCCCGCCGGCGTGGACGAAGGTGCGCATGCTCCAGCAGCTGCTCGCGGAGTTCGAAGTCGTGGTCTGGATCGACGCCGACGCGGTCGTCGTCGACGGGAGCGTCGACATCGCCGACGAGCTGGAGCCCACGGCGCAGCTCGGCCTCGTCGAGCACCGCCGCGGCGAGGAGCGCATCCCCAACACCGGCGTGATGGTCTGGCGGGCCGGCGACTTCGCGCACGAGCTGCTCGCGAAGGTGTGGGCGGCGTCGCGGTTCATCGACCACCCGTGGTGGGAGAACGCCGCGCTGGTCGACGCCCTCGGCTACGACGTGCCGCGCTTCAACCGCCTCGAGCGGCTCCTCCCCGGCCGCCCGCGCCCGTGCCGGCGCGTGCGTCATTCCCCGTATCTGGACCGGACCCAGTTCCTCGCGCCCGAGTGGAACTGGGCCTACCTGTCGCGCGTCGAGAATCCGCGCATCGTGCACTGCGTCGGCGTGCCGGTTCAGCAGCGACGTGCGGACATGCAGGCTGCGCTTGAAGGTCGGCTGGGCTATGCCTGACGTCGCCCTCCTCTCGCTCGGCACCACGCTCGGCCTGCGGCGCGCCGACGACGCGCTCGCCGAGCTGATCGAGGAGGCGGGGGCAAGCTGCCGGATGGTCCGCGTGCGCTTCGGCGCGACCGGCAAGCTGCGCCGCCAGATCACGGTGATCGACCTCGTCGAGGGGCTCGCCGCGCGGCGCGCCCAGCGGGCGGCCGAGGACGCTCGCGCGCTGATCGTCTCGAGCGCGACGACCGCGCTGCTGCTCGCCCGGCCGCGGGTGCCGTGGGCGATCCGGTTCGACTCGCCGACCGCGCTCAACCGCGCGGGGGTCAGCGGCCTGTGGCAGCGCACGCGCGAGCGGCAGGTGTTCGCCGCCGCCGACCTGCTGCTGCCGTGGGGCGAGGCGGCCGCGCAGGCCGCCGCGCCGGTCGCGGGCGGCACGCCGATGGTGCGGCTGCCGGTCCCGATCGACGTTCCGGGCGCGAGCGCGCCGCGCCGCGCGGGCGTCGTCGCGTACGTCGGCTGGATGTGGAAGCGCGGCCTCGACCTGCTGTGCGAGGCATGGGCGCACGCCGCGCCCGGCGAGCGGCTCACGATCGGCGGCTGCGACCGCGCCACCGGCGTGGCTTGGCTCGCGCGCCACGGCATCGCGGAGCCGCCGGGGATCGACTGGGTGGGCGCGCTCCCGCGCGACGCCTGGCTCGAGCATGTCGCCGGCGCGCGCGTGTTCGTCAACGCCTCGCGCCGCGAGGACCACGGGCTCGCGCAGCTCGAGGCGCTGGCGCTCGGAACGCCGCTCGTGACGGTCCCGTCGCCCGGCGCCTATGAGGCGCTGCCGATCGCGCGGCGCCTGGCGCCCGGGCTCGTGGCCGCCGACGTGTCCGCCGGCGCGCTGGCGACCGCGCTCACCGCCGGCCTGACGATGCACGACCCGACCTACGCCGTTCGCGCCGCCGTCGCGCTCGCCCCGTACCGCCGCCAGACGGTCCTGGCGACCGTGCGCGACGAGGTCCTGCCCCGACTCGGAGTCCTCGCATGACTCCGCTCACGCTCGGCACCGCCGGCCACATCGACCACGGCAAGACCGCGCTCGTGCGGGCGCTCACCGGCGTCGACACCGACCGGCTGCCGGAGGAGCGCGCGCGGGGCATCTCGATCGCGCTCGGGTACGCGCCGCTGACGCTGCCGTCGGGCCGGCGGTTGTCGGTCGTCGACGTGCCCGGCCACGAGCGCTTCGTGCGCACGATGGTCGCCGGCGCGACCGGAATCGACCTCTACCTGATGACCGTCGCCGCCGACGACGGCGTGATGCCGCAGACGCGCGAGCACGCGACCGTGCTGGCTGCGCTCGGCGTCGACGTCGGCGTCGTGGCGATCACGAAGGCCGACGTCGCCGATCCGGAGATCGCGCGCGAAGAGGCCACCGAGCTGCTGCCGGGCGCGGAGATCGTCGCCGTGTCGGCGAAGACGGGCGCGGGCGTCGACGAGCTGCGCGCGGCGCTCGACCGCGCCGCCGCGCGCGTGCCCGGCCGGGCCGAGCGGCCGGCGGGCGTGACCTCGCCCGGCGCCGGGGATCGCGCCGCGTCGCCGGCGCCCCTCCGGTTGCATGTGGACCGCGTGTTCACGATCCGCGGGGCGGGGACGGTGGTCACCGGCACGCTGTGGTCCGGGACCGCCGCGCGCGGCGACGAGGTCGTGATCCAGCCGGCGGGCCGCCGCGCGCGGATCCGCGGCGTGGAGGTCCACGACGAGGCCGTCGACCGCGCCGACGCCGGCCAGCGCGTGGCGCTGAACCTCGCGGGCGTGGACCGCGACGAGGTCGCCCGCGGCGACGTCATCGCCGCGCGCGACGCGATCGCGCCCAGCTACCGGGTCGACGCCGCGTTGGAGCTCGCGGACCGCCCGGCGCGCATCGCCGTCCATCACGGCACGCGCGAGTCACCGGCCCGGCTCGTGGAGCTCGGCGGCCGCTACTTCCAGCTGCGGCTCGACGAGCCGATCGTGCCGCTGCGCGGCGACCGGCTGGTGATCCGCTCGCTCGCGCCGCCGGACACGCTCGGGGGCGGCGTCGTGCTCGACCCGACGCCGCGCCGGCACGGGCCGTCGCGCGACCTGCTCGCCCGCCTCGCCCGGCTCGAGCGCGGCGAGGTGATCGAGGAGCCGGCCCCGCCGCCGCCGGAGATGCCCGAGGCCGAGCTACCGCCGCTGACCGACGCCGCACTCGCTACCGAGGCGCGCCTGAAGGAGGCCGGTGCGACCCCGCCGCTCGATGCCGAGCTCTCCGCCGACGACCTCGCCGCCCTGCGCGCACACGGACGCGCCGTCCGGCTCGGGCCTTCAATGCATGTGCACCCCGAGGCGCTCGCGGTGGTCCGCGCGGAGATCGTCGCCGCGATCAAGCGCGACGGCTCGATCACGCTCGCGGGCGTGCGCGACCTGTTCGGCACATCACGCAAGTACGCGCAGGCGTACCTCGAACACCTCGACGGCGAGCACGTCACGCTCCGGCGCGGCGACGAGCGCGTGCTGCGGCGGCGCTCAGCGCACCCGTAGGACCGCGCGCATGCCGAGCGCGCGATGGCCCTCGAGCGTGCAGTAGAGCCGGTAGCGGCCGCGCCGCAGGCGGCCTTCCCACTCGCCCAGCGCGCCGGGCCGCGTCTCGGCGATCGTGCCGCGGCGCTTGCCGCCGATCCGCTTGATCGCCAGGTCGTGCGGGTCCTCGCCCTGGTTGGCGAGCTGGACGATCGCGTGCCCCGGCTTGACCTTGCCGCGCGACAGCGTGAGGTTGAACTCGCGCGCCTCGACGAGCAGTCGCGCCGGCGCGGCGGCGGCCGGTGCCGCCGCGGCGAGACTCAGGACGAGCGCGAGCAGCGCGGCGCGCCTCATCGCACGACCTTCGGCCGCGCGACGCTCGTGCCGCCGCCGAGCACGCCGGCGGGATCGACCCCGAACCAGTCTGCGGTGAGCGACGCGTAGAGCCCGCGGAAGTCGGACGTGGCGCGCAGGTTGCCGTGGTCGTCGAGCGTCGCGAGCCCCGGGAACTCGCCGACCATCCGCCCCGTCGTGCGCGTGCCGATCACGAAGCCGATGCCGGCCGCGCCGTGATCGGTCCCCGACCCGTTCTCCTCCGCCCGCCGCCCGAACTCCGACCACACGAGCGTGAGCACGCGGTCGGCGATCCCGCGCGCCTCGAGATCGCGCTGGAACGCGTACAGGCTGGACGCGGTCAACGTGAGGTTCTCGGTCAGCGTCGACGCTTGGTCGGCGTGCGTGTCCCAGGCGCCCGGCGCCGACAGCGTGGCGCAGCGGATCGGCAGCCCGGCGCCGAGCATCGCCGCCAGGCCGGCCAGCCGCTTCGGGAACCGCTCCTTGCTGGAAGCCGGGTACGCGGCGCGCGGCGTGTAGGTCGGCTCGCCGTCCTTGCCGAACGGCGCCAGCGCCGCCCGCACGCCGCCCGCGAACGCGGCGGCACGTGCCGCCTGCGCGACCGCGGGATCACGCGCGCCGGCCAGCGCGCGGCCGACGTCGGCGAACGCCGGGATCGCGAGGTCGCCCGGCGGGCCCCACGAGCCGGGCGCCCAGAAGCCGAAGTCCTCCGGCGCGTCGACGGCGGCCACCGGCACGCGCGCCGCCGCCAGCGACGGCCCGAGGCTGCCGCCCATCGACACGCCCTGCAGCGGGTTGTCGGCGGTGCCGATCCGGTCGAGCAGGCGCCCGAGCCAGCCGGTGCGCAGCCCGGGGTCGAGGGTCCCGACCTCCCAGAAGTGCCGCGACACGAAGTGCGACTGGTCCGGGTGGTCGTAGCCGACCGCCGGCAGCACCGTCACCTTGCCCTCACCGTGCAGCGTCGCCAGCGGCGCCGCGGCCGGGTGCCAGGTCAGCCGGTGGTCCTCGGCGAAGACGCGGCCGCCGCCGGGCAGCGCGAGATTGGGCCGCAGCTTGCGGTACCGCGGGTCGCCGGTCGGCGCGAGGATCGACATGCTGTCGGCCCCGCCGTCGAGGAACACGTTGACGAGCACGGTCCCGGCCCGGCCGGACTGCGCGCGCGCGATGCCCTCCTCGAACGCAGGCAGACCGGAGAGCCGCCCGGCGCCGTAGACCGCGAGCGCGAGACCCGCCGACCGGAGCAGGAACGAGCGCCGCGAGAGGCCGGTGCCGGCGGGAGTCGGCATCCCGGGCTCGACGGCGGGGAGGCCAGAGCCGGCGCGGGCGTGGTCGGCGCAGCAGATGCGGGAGTCGTGGCTCACGAGGTCAGGTAGTCGGGGGAGACGGCGACGAGCATGCGCAGCGCGTTCTCGGTCAGCCGCGGGTAGGTCTCGCGCTCCCAGTCCGCGTTCGCCGAGCGCAGCGCACCGGCGGCGTAGCGCTCGAGCGCCTGCCGCGTGGTGCGCGAGAGCGGCGTGTGCCAGAAGCGAGCGGCGCGTGTGACCAGCACGTCGGCCTTGCCGGAGACCTTGACGTCGTCGTCGATCTGCGCCGTGCTGCAGATCTCCGTCGCCATCTGCCAGCGCGCCCGGAACGTGGCGGTGTCGAGCCAGCGCGAGTCGTCCCAGCCGGAGACGTTGGGCGGGATGAACAGCAGCTGCCCCGCCTGGTCGCACAGCCAGCCCCACGCGGTCGTGTCGATGCCGCGGCCGACGGCCCGCAGCATCCCGGCCGCCTGCACGACCGGCGGCTTGACCATCCGGCGGCCGGGGTCGTAGAGGTGCGGGTGGCGCAGGATGGCGTCCAGCAGCGGGCGGACCTTGCGGTCGTGCGCGATGTACATGCGCTCGAGCGCGCGGGCGGTGCCGCGCGGCGGCGGCGTCGGGATGAAGTAGCCCCAGAGCTTGTTGACGAGGAACGACGGGTGCTTGCGGTGACGGACGTTGAGCCGCACCGCGTCGCGCCAGTCGAACCGGCCGCGCTTGCCGTGGACGCGCTTGACGCCGCGGTCGTGGAACTCGCGGTCGAAGCGGAAG
>Ga0111539_10013592_pt1 | contig 10175 bp, 9 predicted proteins | sample RhiMethybrSRZTD1_FD_79667 | JGI IMG/M metagenome (GOLD analysis project Ga0111539, IMG submission 79667) | Populus rhizosphere microbial communities from Tennessee, USA - Rhizosphere MetaG P. TD hybrid SRZTD1 (version 2) (version 2) | ecosystem: Host-associated > Plants > Roots > Rhizosphere >... | reverse complement strand
TTCGTAGGGCGACCGTTCGCTGTAAGGGCCAAGGGGTGAGCCGAGCGAGCGCGGCTCGGCGGCCAGAACACGTCGGCCCGCGAGGAGCCCCCCTCCCGCTATGGCGCCGAGGCGAAGAACTTGACGACGGCTCGAGCGGCGGTGGCCCATTGGTGCATGCCCTCCTGAGGTTCGTATTCTAGGTCCAAATGGCGACCGACTTCGACGAGCCTGGCTGCAGCGGCTTGTTAGCCGCCGGCTTACCGCTCACAGCCCACCCGCAGGGGTTCCCCGTAGACCACCCGGAATCGCTCCATCACGAGCGGCGCTTTGGTGTTCGGCTCCAAGCCAATCCGCTGGCACTCCCGTTCGATGTACTCCCAGTAGATCTCGCGCCAGCTGGCCAGACCCCGATCCTCCTCTCCCCCGTCCCAGGCATAGTCCGCGGTCACCTCATCAAACGGAATAATCCGGACTTCAAGTTTTGATGATGCACACGGGGACATCGCTACCAACAGTCACGATCCAGAAATCTCCGACAATCGGGAGAGGCTTCTTATCGGCCTGGTATGACCAGAGGACGGATCCGGTGGCCGTCTTGGTCCCGTTCAAGACAAGTTGAGCGATCTCGCGGGCGTCCGCTGGCGTGAACCCGAACGAAAAGCATTCGACGTAGCGGCTCGGTTGCTCCTGTCCGTCTGGGATCGAACTGAGGTACTGTCTCCAGTAGCGCTCGACGTTCGTGGTCATAATGTCAGCCTTGGCGTAAGTCCGCGCGGCGTTGATCCATAATCACATCGATCCAGGCGCGTTCCTCTGGGATATGACTACTGGGCTCGTTGGCAGACTCGCCGGTGCGTTGGCGATTGTCGCGGCCTCCGGAGTGGTGATCGCGCAGTCCCACACCCCATCCGCGCCCCTCGTCTACTCGGCTGAAGTCGACAGCGTCATCCAGCCGGTCTCGGCCGAGTTCATGATCGAGACCATGGACCGCGCCGACCGCGCGGGCGCGACGCTCGTGGTCTTCACCCTCCGCACGCCGGGCGGCCTGGTGGATTCCACGCGCGACATCATTACCCGCATGCTCGCCAGCAAGACGCCCGTCGCGATTTTTGTCGGACCCTCCGGCGCTCGCGCTGCGTCGGCCGGCTTCCTTCTCACGATCGCTGCCGACGTGGCTGCCATGGCGCCTGGCACAAACATCGGCGCAGCGCATCCGGTGGGAGGCCCCGGCCAGCCGTTGGACGAGACCATGGCGACGAAAGCGGCAGCCGACGTGGCCGCGTATGCGCGAACCCTCACCAATAAGCGTCATCGGAACATCGCCCTTGCGGAAGAGGCAGTAAACAACAGCCGCGCCTTCACGGAGGAGGAGGCGGTGAACGCTTCGCCACCACTCATCGATCTCGTGGTCTCCGATATTCCCGAGCTGCTGCGAAGGCTGGATGGGCGAACCATTACCCGGTTCGACGGCGTGACGACTGTGTTGAAAACCGCTGGCGCGCAGGTCGTCCCCATCGAGATGACCCTGCGCCAGCGTGTGCTCAGCGCCATCGCCCATCCCGAGGTCGCGTTCATTCTCCTGACGCTGGGTACGCTCGGGCTGACGATCGAGCTGTGGAGCCCCGGCGCAGTGCTGCCCGGTGTCGCGGGAGGACTCTGCCTCCTGCTCGCGTTCTTCGCCTTCCAGATCCTCCCGGTCAATTACGCCGGCCTGCTGTTAATGCTCTTTGGTTTGCTGCTGTTGATGCTTGAAGTCAAGGTCACCAGCTACGGCCTGCTGACGGCTGGCGGCCTCGCCAGTCTTCTCTTCGGTTCGATGATCCTGATGGATGCGACCGTGCCCGGGCTCCAGTTGAGCCTGCGACTCGTCTTGCCAGTCGTATTCGGGCTGGCCAGCATCGCCGTCTTTCTCGTACGACTCGCTGTCGCTTCCCAGCGGGGCCAGCCGGTCACCGGCGTCGCGAGCATGATTGGTGAGTGCGGCTACGCGCTGACCGCCATCGAGCCAGGCGGAGCCGGGCGGGTGGCGACGCACGGCGAGATCTGGCGGGCAATCGCTCGCGAACCCATTGCTGAAGGCGACCGTCTTCAGATCACGGACGTTGACGGTTTGACCGTGACAGTCCGCAAGAATGAGGCTCTGGAATGACGATACCTCCTGTCCTGGTCTTCGTGGTCATCCTCATGCTTTATCTGATCAGCTCGGTCAAGATCCTGGCCGAGTACGAGCGCGGCGTCATCTTCCGCCTCGGAAAGCTTCTGCTGCAGCCAAAAGGGCCCGGCGTGATTCTGGTGTTCCGGCCCATCGACCGCATGGTACGCGTCAGTTTGCGAACGGTCGCCTTCGAGGTGCCGCCGCAAGATGTCATTACCCGCGACAACGTCTCGGTAAAAGTGAGCGCGGTTCTTTACTATCGGGTCGTTGATCCCCGGCGGGCCATCGTGGAGGTCGAGAACTACCAATACGCGACGCTGCAGCTCGCCCAGACGACGCTGAGAAGCATCCTGGGCCAGGCGCAGCTCGACGACTTACTGGCCGAGCGGGATCGCCTGAATCAGCAGCTGCAACACATCCTGGACGAGCACGCCGAGCCGTGGGGGATCAAAGTGTCGGCCGTCGAAGTCAAGCATGTCGATCTGCCGGCCGATATGCAGCGGTCGATGGCCCGGCAGGCCGAAGCCGAACGGGAGAAGCGGGCGAAAATCATTCACGCGGAGGGCGAGCTGGACGCGTCAGCCAAGCTGGCGCAGGCCGCTGGCGTGATCGCTTCGCAGCCTTTGAGCATCACGTTGCGTTACTTGCAGACGCTCACCGAAATCGCCGCGGAAAAGAACTCGACGATCGTCTTTCCGCTGCCAATCGAGCTGCTGGAGCTGCTCAAGGCCTCGCTGTCGAGTCATCGAGAAACCACGTAGCCGAGCCACAAACGTCCATTCCTCGTATCAGTTTGCGGCGTTGAGCTCATGGGCGTATCATCCATTCAATGGCTGGGACAGCAGGAGTTGGCTGCTGGCGGCGCTTCGCCGCGCTGGCTATCGCGCTGTACTCGGTTTTTCTCGTCACAGCGCAGTTCGAACACCACGACCTGGCGTGCCATCTCAAGACGCCGCTGCACTGCAGTTCGTGCGCGTCGAGTCCGCTCAGCGTCAATCCCCGCACACCGCTCGCGCTCGATGCACACCGTTTGACGGATGCGGGCCGTGCCGTTTTTTCGCCGCCTCTGTCTGAAGGCGTCCTCCTCGCCACGAACTCGTCGGGCCGTTCGCCCCCTGCGCTCGCCTAACCCCTGAAACCGTTTCGCATCGGCGGGATGTGCTGCACGCCATACGGCGTGCTCGATTGGTCGGACCCGAGGGTCCGCCTGCCCACCCCGCGGGACCTCACGGTCCGCAAATCTCTGGGGGAGGAAACATGCGGGCGTCCCGTTTCGTACGGATCGCGGTCGTCCTGGTATCGTGCACGGCATCAGCGGCGTCTACGTACGCACAGGACACGGCAGCGGCGCAATCGTTGCGCGCGGAGATCGATCAGCTCAAACAGGATTTCAATGCGCGACTGGCGGCGCTTGAAGAGCGGTTGGCGGCACTGCCGGGCGGTCAGCCGCCGGCCGCTCCAGCCGCGCCGGCACAACCGACCGCTGAAGTGCCTGCCGGCGCCGGTGGAGCGGCCGGAGCCTTGCCGGTCTACGGCAATCCGTCAGCGACCTCGAAGATCTTCAATCCCGACATGGCGGTCATCGGGAATTTCATCGGCGCGACGGGCAAGAACGACGTCAATCCCGACCCGGTCCTGGCGCTGCCCGAGTCCGAAGCGTCCTTTCAGGCGGTTGTCGATCCCTACGCCCGTGCCGACTTCTTCATGTCCTTCGGAGAGCAAGGGGTGGAGGTCGAAGAGGGATTCATCACGTTTCCAGCCCTTCCCGGCGGATTGCTGATGAAGGTCGGCAAGGTGCGCGCGGCATTCGGAAAGGTGAACACGTCGCACTCGCATGTCATCCCATGGGCCGATCGACCGCTGGTCACCGAAAACCTCGTCAACGGTGACGATGGCATCACCGATGCCGGAATCTCGGTTGCGCGCCTCATTCCGAATCCGTGGGTGTTTCTCGAAGCGACAGGTCAAGTGTTCCGCGGCGACTCGGGCGAGCTCTTTCAGTCATCGAAACGCAGCGATGTGAGCTTGGTGGGACATCTGCGCGGATATCACGACATCAGCGAATCGACCAATGTGGATCTCGGCTTTTCGTACGCCTATGGCCACAACCGTCAAGGCTACGTCAACGGCGTGGACATGGGGAGATTCACCACCGACCTGTTCGGCCTGGATGCCACCGTCAGGTGGCGGCCGCTGCGGCGATCGATTTACCACTCGTTCATCGGCCGGACCGAAGCGGTCTGGAGCAGACAGGAGCAGTTCGGCGGCACGCAAACGAGCCCGGGCTTCTTCGTGTCGGGCGATTACCAACTGGGACGACGGTGGTACACCGGACTGCGATTCGATCATTCCGCCAGAGCTGACGATTCGACAATCAACGACACCGGCCAGTCCGTCACGCTGACGTATTGGCCGAGCGAGTTCAGCCAAATTCGTGGCCAGCTGCGCCATACGAAGTATGCAGAAGGTTCGACGGCCAACGAGTTCCTGTTCCAATTCCAGTTTGCGATTGGCGCGCATGGCGCGCACGTGTTCTAAGGAAGAGTTAGCCAAAAGATGGGCACGATAACCCGAACGCACGAATTCAATGGATCAACGAAGAAGGCTTTATGAAACAAGCGTTTATCACTACCGGGATTCTCGTGGCGCTCGCCGTCGTGAGCGCGCGTCCGGCGCACGCGGCGTTGAGAGTCATCACGACCACCGCGGATCTCGCGGCGCTCACGAGTGAAGTCGGCGGCGACAAAGTGCAGGTGGATGCCTTTGGCAAGGGTTATCAGGATCCGCATTTCGTCGAGCCAAAGCCAAGCTTCATACTCCTCGCCAGCAAAGCCGACTTGCTGGTGCTCGTGGGCCGCGAGCTCGAAATCGGCTGGCTCCCGCCGCTCATCAACAGCAGCCGGAATGCGAAGATTCAAGTCGGTGCGAATGGCTATCTCGACGCGTCGCTCAACGTCAAGATTCTCGAGATTCCGACCGGTCAGATCACCCGCGCGATGGGAGACGTCCATCCAGCTGGCAACCCCCATTACTGGCTCGACCCGGGAAACGGCCGCAGGATCGCGCAGGCGATTCGCGACAAGCTGAGCGACCTGTCGCCCGCGGACAAAGCCTACTTCGCACAGCGGTACGACGACTTCGACAAGCGTCTCGCCGAGTCCGAGAAGAAATGGGACGCGACGATGGCGCCGTACAAAGGCACAAAGATCGTCACCTACCACCGATCGTGGCCCAATTTCATGGAACGGTTCGGGTTGGACGTCATTGGCTATGTCGAACCGAAACCGGGCATTCCTCCATCTCCCTCGCATACGCTCGACTTGATCGGTGACATGAAAACCCAGGGCGTCAAGCTGATCGTGGTCGAGCCGTACTTCGATGTGAAGACGCCGCAAGCCATCGCCAGCCAGGTCGGCGGAAAGGTGCTGATCCTGGCGCCGTCGGTCGGGGGGACGAAGGAGGCGGCGAATTACATCCAGCTGTTTGACTTCGACGTCAATACGCTTGCTTCGACGCTCAAGCAAATCACGGGAAAGTAGGCGGACGTGGACTGGTCTATCTTGCAGTTTCTGGCAGCGCCGATCGCGGCGAGCCTGATCATTGCCGGCATCCACGCCTATCTCGGGCTGCACGTCGTGGAGCGCGGCGTCATCTTCGTCGATCTCTCCCTCGCGCAAATCGCGTCGCTGGGCGCCGCCATTGCCGTCTGGCAGGGTTACGATCCTCACAGCCCGACGGTGTACTGGATGAGCCTCGGGTTCACGCTCATCGGCGCCCTGATCTTTTCCATGGTGAAGGGCCACGAGGCGCAGATCCCGCAGGAAGCATTCATCGGCATTTCGTACGCGGTGGCATCAGCGGCGGTCATTCTCACGCTGAGCCAGGCGACAGGTGAATCCGAGCATCTGCGAGACATGCTCGTGGGGAACATCCTTTCGGTTCAGTGGCCGGAAGTCTGGACGACGGCCGCGGTGTATGTGGGCATCGGCGTATTCCACTACATCTTCAGAGACCGGTTTCTGGCAATTTCGATGGATGCGAGACACGCTGCGACGCACGGAGTCTCGGTCCGATTGTGGGACTTTCTGTTTTACGCGTCATTTGGCCTGGTCGTCACGCGCTCGGTCGCCATTGCCGGCGTGCTGCTTGTATTCTGTTACCTGATTGTTCCGTCAGTCGGCGCCATGCTCTGGGCAGCACGCATCGGTCCCCGGCTGGCGATTGGCTGGGTGATGGGCGTGATCGTTTCGATGCTGGGGATGTACTTCTCGGTGCAGCTCGATCTCCCGACGGGTGCGACCATCGTTTGCACGTTCGGTCTGGTTCTGATTGTGATGGCGATCACGCGACCCTTCGTCGTCAGTCGACGTGCCGTGTCGTAGCGCGGAACTGCGGTCGCCGTCAGGCTTCTACCACCTCGTCGCCAAGGAGCGGCCGCCATGAACGTTCGATTGCGGATCGCCGTCCTGTTCGCCGCCGCCTATCTCGGCCTGGTCGCAGTGGTAGGCCCCCCCTCTCTGAGCGCCCAGCAGCGGACCGTGCCTCGAACGCCCTGGGCGACGCCAGACTTCCAGGGCGCAACCTGGAATTTCGCGACGATGACGCCGCTCGAGCGGCCGCGCGGCATCGAGAAGCCGGAGCTGACGCCCGAGGAAACGGTCACCTACGAGCGCGAGACCGCCAAGGCGCGCACCGCCAACGTCAACAACGGCTACGACTGGTGGGATGAGGGATCGGCCCATCTCGATGGGCGCCGCACCTCGCTCATCACCGATCCACCGGATGGGCACTTGCCACCGCTGGTCCCTGGGGCGCAGCGCCAGCGCGGGCCGCGTGGCCCTGCAGAAGGCCCGGAGGCCTTTCCGTTGAACACTCGGTGCCTGTTCTACCAGAACGCCGGGCCGCCGATGCTGCCGTCGCCGTACAACAACAACGTGCAGTTCGTACAGACTCGCGATTACGTGGTCATCTCGAACGAGAACATTCACGATGCGCGGATCATCCCGATGGACGGACGGCCGCACGGCAGAATGGCCGCGTGGCTGGGGGATTCGCGCGGCCGATGGGATGGCGACACGCTGGTCGTCGACACCATCAACCTCACCTCGAAGACTGCCGTCGCCGGCTCAGACCAAAATTTGCACGTCGTCGAACGCTTCACGGCGGTTGACGCCGACACGTTGTCGTACGAGTTCACGGTTGACGATCCGACGGTGTGGTCGCGGCCCTGGACCGCCGTATTGCATCTGCACCGGATCGATCAGCCGATCTACGAGTTCGCGTGCCACGAGGGAAATTTCCTCATCATGGAGGACATGCTCAGAGTCCTGCAGCTGCCGGATCAGCGGTAGCCACGACAGATGAGCGATATCACGGAAGAGTGCGACGCCGTGGCCTTCTTTGATGCCGCCCGCTTTGGCGATGCCGCCCACTTTGGCGGGGCCGGATCGCGGCCTACCAGGGTCGATTCCTCCAGATCGCTCGCGTGCCCGGACGTCTGGTCGTACGGTGTCTGGCGTGCGAGTCAGGGACGCTCGGCGGGGCGTTCGGCCGGGCCTTCAGCACTGGGGCGGGCTTCTTGTGAATTCGCCTTACCGGATGCCGTGACCGCCGATCCACTCCCATATTCCGGAACGTTTCGCTGGTAAACGCGCCACCAGTGCGTCACCTGTGTGATGTGTTCCTTCCCGTCGGAATCAATCTCTTTCGCGACGGGGTCTCTTCCTCCTTGCAATTGTGCAACCTCGGCGCGATCGCGGATCAATACCAGCGTCATTTCGTAGATTTTTCCGCCGATCTTCATGCGCACGCGCGGATCGCGCTCGACATTGGCCCACCACGCCTTGGAATAGGGAAACGTCTTTTGCAATCTGAAGTCTCTCTCGCTTCCCTGCACGTACAGCTTGTCGCCACGCGAGACGATGTTGATCCTCACTGAGTGGGGGATGCCGTACCAGGTACGGGTCTCGAGCTCGATGGTGTTTTTCTTGATCGGATCATTCACATTGTTGACCCAGTCCCAGTTTGTGACGGGCTCATGGACGACTTCGCCTGCCAGCCACAATCCCGGCCTGGTGGTCCGGCCGCTTTTGGCGAATTCCTCGCTGCTGGGATCGACGTATGGGGGCTCCAGGCCGGTCACGCGCAGCGTCAACAGTGTCACGACCACGAGGGCTCCGACGACGATGAAGCCAATCTTCAATGTTTTCGCCATCTTCGTTCTCCGTACGATGCCAACCATACCATTTCCTCGCCTGCGGGCTGATTTCGGAGCGAGGTCGCACGTCGTCGAGAACGGCCAGAATGCGACAACCCCGAAAGTGGTCGCCCGCCCGGCAGGCTACTTTCGCGCGTCGCGCTTCGGCGCCCAAGGACTCGGGAACCATTCGCGGGGAGCGTGAGCGAACCGCGATGCTTCCCGAGGACAGTAAAAGTGGGCGGCAGCGCGTGAGGCGGAGCGAATGGCACGTCCGAAGGCCACCGTACGTTGAAATCGCCTGAAGCCTGCCGGTCCGAGCCGCAGCCTGTGACGTCCGCAGGTGTACTCCGAGTTCCTTCGCAAATGGCTCGAACGTTTGATAACCCAGCAGGCACGCAATCTCATCGATTCCCATCGCGGCGTTTGAGCAGTTGTTCGCCGAGTTCTTCTCGTGCTTCCGAGAGAAGGGCGCGCGGAACGTCGACCACTGTTCCGTGATCCGGCACTGCAGTGCACGTTCGCTTATTCCGACATAGCGCACAACGTCACGAACGTTTGGTCGGCCATTCGCGAGGCTTCCCTTGAGGACGAGCTTTCGTTGTTCGGCGACCGTACTTTTGGGGATCCAGGTCGCTGCGCATTGCCTCGAGCGCAGGCGTCAAGAGCTCGAGAAACTCTGAATTGGACCGGGGAACGGACGATCGACATCGGCTGTCTTCAGCACGATAGTCCTTCTGAACAGTAGTGCGCAAACCCGGGTGAGGTTCACACTTGGTCGTAATGAATCAATTCAGCTGAACTGCCGCTCGTCTCAGCTCGCGCTCTCGAGTCGTCCCGGCAATCCCTGACGACAAGTTCACCGTCACGCGTGATGCGGATCGCCAGCTACCGGTGAAGAAACGTTCGTCGACACGCCGGTGCGTAACATCGACCCGCACGCGCGGCCGCATCTTCTAGCACGTACGACGATCGTCAATCCAAGCGCGACACCCCGACGAGCCGTTCGTCGATGCCGCGGTACGCGCGTTGCACAACGCGGGCGCGAAACACCAAGCACGATGACGCTCCGACCGCGCGTTCGTGATGCGCGTCAGCGGAGCCCCGGCCCGAGAGGGACTTCGTTGACCAGCCGTGACGAAGAGGGTCGAAGACTGCCGGCCGAGTGCCCGGCGCGATCGGGAAGGCTGCGTCATCACCACGAACCACGCCGGTCCTCAAGCAGGAGGCCACATGTAACTCACCTCGTTCTCCGAATCCGAGAAAGGTCTCGCGAAGGGCTGTGTGAGAAAGCAGACTCAGAGACGCGACGCGTCTCGAAGGAGAACCAATGCGACGGACAGTACACCAGACAAGGTTCGTTTTTTTCGCGGCAACAGGCGTTTTGATGCTGCTGCTGGCTCAACGGCGGGCCGATTCGCAAGGCCGAGAGAATTTGACCAATCCACTGCCGAATTTGACCCGCGCGCAATTGATGGATTTCAACGCCGGACTGGACGAGTTCGAGGAAGTCGAGAGCAGCGACGACGGCTTGGGACCGGTGTTCAACGGGAAGAGTTGCGCCGAGTGCCATGCCGTGCCGAGCACGGGCGGTACAGAGCCTAACGTGGGCGTGGCGCGGGAGACGCGCATCAGCCGGATATTGAACGGGCGCTTTGACCCCTTGGACGGCTCGGTATCCGTCGACAGAGGCGGCCAACTGCTGCAACAGCGCGCCATCGACGTCCAGGGCTGTACGCTAAGAGGGGAGGCTGTGCCCCCCGAAGCCACCATCGTCTCGAGCCGTAACAGCACGCCGTTGTTTGGCGCGGGACTCATCGAGGCTATTCCGGAAATCACTAT
>Ga0111539_10013591_pt1 | contig 10178 bp, 9 predicted proteins | sample RhiMethybrSRZTD1_FD_79667 | JGI IMG/M metagenome (GOLD analysis project Ga0111539, IMG submission 79667) | Populus rhizosphere microbial communities from Tennessee, USA - Rhizosphere MetaG P. TD hybrid SRZTD1 (version 2) (version 2) | ecosystem: Host-associated > Plants > Roots > Rhizosphere >... | reverse complement strand
GCGGATGGCGTGGTCGTCGTCACGCCGAAGGCGACATACGCGTTCGACGCGGTCATCCTGGCGACGGGCTTTGCCGTCGATCTGCGCCTGCGGCCGGAGATCGCCGGCGCCCACGACCAGGTGGCGCTGTGGGGGGACCGCGTCGGAGCGGACGCCGCCGCGCGGTTTCCTGAGTTCGCGCGCTTCCCCTACCTCGGCGCCGGCCTCGAGTTGACGGAGCGCACACCCGGCGCCCTGCCGGGACTTGGCAACATCCATTGCTTCAACGCGGGCTCGACCATGAGCCACGCCGCCGTCGCGGGCGACATTCCTGGTCTCGCCTATGGGGCCAACCGGCTGTCGCGGGCGATCGCGAGCGCGCTGTTCGCCGCAGAAGCCGACAGCCTGACAGCGGCTCTACACGCTTTCGACGACCGGGAGCTGGAGCCGACGCGCTATTTCCTGCCGCGGTGAGTCCGGTTCCCTTGCGCCGAAGCCGGACAGCCGAGCCCGCATGCACGCATCGCGTCATGGCACAAGCGCGTGCGTGGAACCTTTTTCCTGGATGCTCTCCTGGTCTGGCCGCGTTCGCCATCCCCGTGCTGAGCCTGTCGAAGCACGGCTCGGCGCTGTTTCCGTCCTTCGACAAGCTCAGGACTGGGGTTCGTGCAATCCGGCAGCGGATCGCCAGCTTCAAGCGGTTTGCAGGACTTCGAAATTGACGAGAGTCTCCTCGCCCTCCTCCAGGATGGTCACGGCGGTGACGCGGGACGCGGGCGGGCCTTCGCGGCAGCGGTCGAGCATCTGGCGGACGTCGTCGGCGGGGCCGGCGAACAGGGCTTCAACGCTGCCGTCGCGGCGGTTGCGCACCCAGCCGGTCAGTCCAAGGTCCGCCGCGACGCCCTCGGTCCAATAGCGGTAGCCGACGCCTTGCACACGGCCCTCGATGCGCACGCGCACGCTGATATGCCGGCCATCGGGATCGTCGCTCATGCCGCTCCCTTCAGTAGCCCAGCGCCATGCCGTCCTTGCGCGGGTCGGACGCGCCGATCAGCACGTCGTTGGCGCGGTCGATGGCGACGACCTGGGCGCCGCCCCAGGGCAAGGGGCGCACGCGCAGGGTGTGACCGAGCGCCTTCAACCCATCGCGCACGGACTGAGGCACCGATTCCTCGATCACGGTCTCGCCGCCTTCGAAGAATACGCGCGGGCAATCGACCGCCTCCTGGTGATCCATGCCGTAGTCTTCGAGGTTCGACATCACGTAGACGTGGCCCATGGGCTGGAAATGCGCGCCCATCACGCCGAACGCCATGGCGACCTCTCCGTTCCGCAGGGCGAGCGCGGGAACCAGCGTGTGCATGGGCCGCTTGCGCGGCGCGATGCAGTTGCGGTGGCGGGGATCGGGCACGAAGCCCTCGCCGCGGTTGTGGAAGTTGACGCCCGTCTTGAGCGTGCAGATGCCGGTGCCGAAATCGGCGTAGAGCGAGTTGATGAAGGAGATGGCGAGGCCCTGCGCGTCGACGATGGAGAAACACACCGTGTCGGTTCCCGCGGGCTGCGGCACGGGGCCCAGGTCGTCGCGGCGCCGCTTGGGGTCGATGCGCGAGACGAGGGTGGCGATGACCTTGTCGTCGAGCATGTGCTCGACCGGCACCTTGGCCATGTCGGGATCGGCGAGGAACGTGTCGCGCATGGCGAAGGCGAGCCGGGCCGCCTCGGTGATGGTGTGATAGCGCTCGGCGGAAACGGATTCGCCGGTGCGGCCGAGCTTGGCCAGCATCTTCAGCATGACAAGGGCGACGATGCCCTGGTTGCTCGGCGGCAGCTCGACGAGATCGAGGTCGCGGTAGCGCACCTTGATCGGCGTGACGTAGCTGGAGGACTGGGCGGCGAAGTCATCGAGCGTATGCAGGCCGCCGAGCGCGTTGAGCTCGGCCACCATGTCGGCTGCCACCTCGCCCTTGTAGAAGCCGTCGCGTCCCTCTTTGGCGATGCGCTTGAGCGTGGCGGCGAGCGCCGGCGAGCGCATGACCTCGCCGACCTTGGGAACGCGTCCATCCTTGAGCAGGTTCTGCCGTGCGCCCGCGCCAACGAACTTGCGCGCACCGTTGGCCCAGTCCGTGGCAACGCGCGATGTGACGGCGAAGCCCTCCTCGGCCAAGGCGATGGCGGGCTCGAGCAGGCGTGCGAGCGGCATCGTGCCGTGATCGGCCAGCAGCCGGCACCAGCCATCGATGGCGCCGGGCACGGTGACGGCATGCACGCTGGTCGTCTCGATCCGCTTGATGCCCTTGGCGGAGTACCAGTCGGCAGTGGCCGCCATGGGCGCGCGTCCGGCCGCGTTGAGCGCAACCGGCGCCTGGCCCGGCTTGGCGAGCAGGGCGAAGCAGTCGCCGCCGACTCCGGTCATGGGGCATTCCACCACCGCCAGCACCGCCGCCGTGGCGATCGCCGCGTCGACCGCGTTGCCGCCCTGCTTCAGGATGTCGATAGCCGTCAGGCTGGCGAGCGGATGCGAGGTCGCGCACATGGCCCGGCGCGCATAGACCGGCGAGCGGCCAGGAAAGTGAAAGCTGCGCATGCGGGCCTCCGGGTGTGCTGGGATCGAGACGGTAGGTGTGGGTGCGGCCCGCAGTGATACGGAACTATCGCGGCGCAACGCAAGGTGTGTGAGGTGGCGCCTGTGGCGGTTCTTCGACAGTCTCAGGAGGAACGCGCGTGCGCGGCCAGGACGGCGGGCATGCGGCCAGGACATTCGCCCCCGTGCTGAGCCAGTCGAAGCACGGTTCCGGTGGCGCGAGGCTCACGCGAATTCCATGATCACGGCGTCGACGGCGAGGCTGTCGCCCGGCTTGGCCTTGATGGCTTTCACCACACCGTCGCGCTCGGCACGCAGGATGTTCTCCATCTTCATTGCTTCGACGACGCACAAGGACTCGCCGGCCTTCACCTCCTGCCCCGCGGCGACATGGATCGCCTTCACGAGGCCCGGCATTGGGCAGAGCAGCAGCTTGGAGGTGTCGGGCGGCGCCTTCTCCGGCATGAGCGCGGCGAGCTTCGCCTCCTGCTCCGTATAGACATGCACCTTGGCGCGGATGCCACGGTAGGCAAGGTCATGGCCGTTGAGCGTCGGACGCACCTGCACGGATACCGGGCGGCCGTGCACCTTGCCGGTCCACACGGGCGCGCCCGGCCACCAATCCGACTGCAGCTCGAGCGTCTCGCGCTGTTTGCCCTTGGCATCCTGCAACGTGACCTTGATCGGCGCACCGAGGCCGCCTTCCACCAGGGCCGAAACGCGTTCCGTGCCGACTTCGGCGATGCGCTTGGCTGCGAAGCGCACCGCCGGTCCGCCCATCTGCTGCGTGATCTCGCGGCGGCGGGCATTGCCCAGATGATCGATGGCGATCGCCACGGCGGCGAGGACGTCGAGCTCCGCACCTGCCGGCGCGCGCGGCTTGAAGCCTCCCTTGAACTCCTCGGCGATGAAGCCGGTGGAGAGGCGGCCCTCGCGCCAGCGCGGGTGCTGCATCAGCGCGGCGAGGAAGGGGATGTTGTGCTCCACCCCATCGATGACGAAGGCATCGAGCGCGTCGCCCTGCAGGTCGATCGCGGTCTCGCGCGTTGGACCATGAGTGACGAGCTTGGCGATCATGGGATCGTAGTACATCGAAATCTCGGCGCCCTCGAAGACGCCGGTGTCGTTGCGCACCGTGCCGCCGTTGGCCGGACCCTCCTGCGGCGGGCGGTAGCGGGTCAGCCGGCCGATCGAGGGGAGGAAATTACGGTAGGGGTCCTCGGCGTAGACGCGCGATTCCACGGCCCAGCCGTCGAGCTTCACGTCCGCCTGCCTGAGTGTGAGCTTCTCGCCGGCAGCGACACGGATCATCTGCTCGACGAGGTCGATGCCGGTGACGAGCTCGGTCACGGGATGCTCGACCTGCAGGCGCGTGTTCATCTCCAGGAAGAAGAACGACTTGTCCTGGCCGGCGACGAACTCCACGGTGCCGGCGCTGTCGTAGCCCACGGCCTTGGCCAGCGCGACCGCCTGCTCGCCCATGGCCTTGCGCGTCCTGGCGTCGAGCAGGGGCGAGGGCGCCTCCTCGATCACCTTCTGGTTGCGGCGCTGGATGGAGCACTCGCGCTCGCCGAGGTAGATGACGTTGCCGTGCTTGTCGCCGAGCACCTGGATCTCGATGTGGCGCGGGTTCTCGATGAACTTCTCGATGAACACGCGGTCGTCGCCGAAGCTCGACTTGGCTTCCGAGCGGGCGAGGCCGAACCCCTCTTCCGCCTCCTGCGGCGAGTAGGCAATGCGCATGCCTTTGCCGCCGCCCCCGGCCGAGGCCTTGATCATGACGGGATAGCCGATCTCGGCTGCGATCTTGAGCGCCTGCTTGACATCGGCAATCTCGCCGAGATGGCCCGGCACGGTCGAGACCTTGGCTTTCGCGGCCGCCTTCTTGCTCTCGATCTTGTCGCCCATGGCGGCGATCGCCCGGGCGTTCGGGCCGATGAAGACGATGCCGGCTTTTTCCAACGCCAGGGGAAAGGCCTCGCGCTCGGACAGGAAGCCGTAGCCGGGGTGCACGGCCTCGGCCCCCGTCTGCTTGCAGGCGTGGACGATCTTGTCGATCAGGAGATAGGACTGGGCCGCGGGGGGAGGACCGATGGCCACGGCCTCATCGGCCATTTCGACGTGCAACCCGTCCCGGTCGGCGTCGGAGTAGACGGCGACGGTCTTGATACCGAGCTTGCGCGCGGTCTTGATGATGCGGCAGGCAATCTCGCCACGATTGGCGATCAGGATTTTCTTGAACATGTGTGCTGGTGTGCCCGAGTGGGGATAGGGGCTCGCCCTTGGGCTGATGATAGGGAAAATTGCCCAATACGGAAGAAGAAACCCTCGCGGCGGGGTGCGGCGGTTGTGCGTTTGCCGGCATCCGAAATTTCTCGGGTCCTGCCTCGTTTGCACGCGCCTGCTGAGGCCGATCCGCGCTGGTGAAGGCCGGAACGGCGGTTGCAGGCGCGCCCGTCGAATTTGACGATCCGCGTAAACGCAATCCTCATGATGAAAGGAGGTCGAAGGCACGAAGAGGCTGCGGATGCACTATGTTGGACAGTGCGGAGTTCCGGTCATGGCATCGAGCGTCAGCCTGCAGGTCGTCAGTACCGAAAAGAGCGTCGCCCCCCTCTCGGAGCCGGGCGAGATCGCACGCTTGGAGCGCTGCATCGCCAACGCGGAGCGGCATGTCGAGGAGCAGGAGTCGCGCCTGAGGCAGGCGATGCTGGACGGCCGCAACACGGCCGTGCACGAGTTCGACTTGCAGAAGATGCAGTTGCTGCTGGCCATTCTGCGCGAGGGCCGCGACCGCGTGGCCCGGCAACTCGATCCCGCGTCCTGAAGGTTTCCGCAGCAGCACCGTCGCGTCAGGCCGGCAGCACCATCTGCGTCTGCGTGACGACGGCGCACAGCCGACCCGACTCCGAGCGGATCATGGTCTGCCAGACCTGGGTGGTCTTGCCGCGGTGGAGCGGCGTCGATTCGGCCGTCACGTGCGTGTTGACGGGGGCGGCGCCGAGGAAGTTGGTCTTGGATTCGATCGTGGTGGTGCGGGTGTTGGGCGGCAGGTTCATCACGGCGCCGATGGCGCCGACGGTATCGGCGAAAGCCATGTAGGCGCCGCCGTGGCAGATGCTGCCGGCCGTGCACAGATCGGGCCGGACGAGCATGGTGGCGATGATCCTGTCCGGCGTGACCTCCTTGAACTCGATGCCCATGAGCCCGGGGAACAGCGATTGAATGCGTTGCTGCATGTCTTCGGCGGCCGTGGGCATGCGTGTTCTCTCCCTGAGCTGTGTGCCTGATCCGCGTCTGCGAGGGGCCAGGAGTAGGTCGGGTCAAGCGAAGCGCAGACCCAACACCGGCACGCTCGGATACTTGCGTTGGGTCATCGCTCCGCTCGACCCAACCTACGAGGCCTGCAAGGCCTCGCGCAATGCCGTGGTGAGGCGCAGCGGTTTGCCTGAGGCGGAGATCAGCACCACCATGACCTCGGCGGTAAAGAGATCGACGCCGTTGCGGGCAACGCGCTGATCGAGCGTCAGGGTCGCAGCCGTGGGCTCCTTGGCGCGCGTCGTCACCTCCAGCACCTCGTCGATGCGCGCGGGCTTCAGGTATTCGAGCCGCATGCGGCGAACGACGAAGGCCGCCGGCTCGCGGCCCGCCCCGCCGGCAATGAGGGCCTGATGGTCGTTGCCCATCAGCCGGAGGAAATCGGAGCGGCCGCGCTCGCACCAGCGCAGGTAGGTGGCGTGATAGACGAGGCCGGAGAAGTCGGTGTCCTCGAAATAGACGCGGACCGGCAGGACGTGGCGGCGCCCAGCGGCGTCGCGAAGCATGCGGCCGGCAAGGTCCGGCCACGCGGCAGCGGTCAGGTCAGGCGGCTGCGACATCGACCATTACGATCTCCGGCGGCACTCCGAAACGCACGGGCAGGATCGAGCACCCGAGCCCGCCCGAGACGACGAGGTGACGCCCATCCTCGATGCAGTGCCCGTAAGCATAGCGGTTGCCGTAGCGCGAGGGTACCAGCGGCGAGTAGCCGAGGAGGCGGACCTGGCCGCCGTGCGTGTGGCCCGACAGTGTCAGCGACACGCGCGATGGGACGCTCGGGAAGATGTCGGGCTCGTGCGCCAGCAGAATGACGGGCGCCGTGTCGTCGGTCACCTTGGCAAGCGTGCCGTCGAGGTCGTCGACGCCTTCGAACGTGCGCCACGCCTTTTTTCGCCGTCCGGTGATGAAGGCCAGCTGGTCGCCGAGGCCCGCCAGCCAGAAGCGCTGTCCGTCCTTCACGAGGCGCGTTGCATCATTCTCGTAGACGGGGATGCCGCAACGCTCCAGCATGCGGCGGCCCAGCACGGGACCCTTGCGCGCGCGCTGGGCGGAAAGATCGTCCCACCAGTCGTGATTGCCGAGGATTGCGTGCACGCCGAGCGGCGCCTTGAGCTGTCCGAGGGCCCCTGACCACTCCTCGGGCGCCACCGAGCGCATTTTGAACTTGTGGCTGGCGGCGAAGTCGCCGAGCAGCACCACGATGTCGGGTTTGAGGGCGTTGGTCTGCTCGACCACGCTCTCGATGCGCCCGATGGGCATGGCAGGGCCGCCGGCGTGCACGTCGGCGATGACGGCGACCGACAGCTTGAGGTGGCGCGGCCAGGCGGGCGGTGCGACGCGATAGCGCGTGACTTCCAGGCGCCACATCGGCTCGATGGCGAAACCGTAGCCCGACAGGCCCATCATGCCCGCACCGGAGATGCCGAGTGTTTTCAGGAATCGGCGGCGGGAGATGCGTTTCACGTTGCGCGGGCCCCCAGTGGTGTCTCGCGTCCTGCTGTCGCATGCCTGAAGCGGCATGGCGATAGAGGACATGACGGCGCGGCGCGATGATGTGGCGACAAAGGATGGAAATCTTGGGGCGGAGGCAAGCTTGTCCATCCCCTCCGGTTAACCGGTTCCGGCCTTCCCGTCCGCATCGCCGGCCTCGGGATCGTCGAAAAGGCCGATCTGGGGCGTGGCGGAGCGGGAGGGGCCTGTGAGCCCCAGGTGCTTGTAGGCCTTGAGGGTCAGGACGCGGCCGCGCGGGGTGCGACCGATGAACCCCTGTTGAAGCAGGTAGGGCTCGACGATCTCCTCGAGCGCGTCACGTGGCTCGGAGAGGGCGGCCGAGATCGTTTCGATGCCAACCGGACCGCCGTCGTAGTTTCGGGCGATGCAGGAGAGGTAGCGATGATCGAGGGCATCGAGGCCTTCGTTGTCCACCTCGAGCTGACGTAGCGCCTTGTCGGCCACCTCGGCGGTGACGATCCGCGCACCAGCCACCGCTGCAAAATCGCGCACGCGGCGGAGCAGTCGGCCGGCGATGCGCGGGGTGCCGCGCGAGCGGCGCGCGATCTCCACTGCCCCGTCGGGGCTCATGGCCACCTTCAGCACGCCGGCGCCGCGGGTGACGATCGTGGTCAGTTCGGCATGCGTGTAGAAGTTGAGCCGGACGGGAATGCCGAAGCGGTCGCGCAGCGGCGTGGTGAGGAGGCCCGAGCGTGTGGTGGCGCCGATCAGGGTGAACTTGGCAAGGTCGATCTTGACCGAGCGGGCAGCCGGGCCTTCGCCGATGATGAGGTCGAGTTGGTAGTCCTCCATCGCCGGATAGAGGATCTCCTCCACCGCCGGATTGAGGCGGTGGATCTCGTCGATGAAGAGGACGTCGCGATCCTCCAGGTTGGTCAGGAGCGCGGCGAGGTCGCCGGCCTTGGCGATGACGGGACCGGAGGTGGAGCGGAAGCCGACGCCGAGCTCGCGCGCCATGATCTGGGCGAGCGTGGTCTTGCCGAGGCCGGGGGGCCCGGCGAACAGCACGTGATCGAGGGCGTCGCCGCGCGCCTTGGCCGCCTCGATGAACACCTTGAGGTTGGAGCGCGCCTGCTCCTGGCCGATGAACTCGCGCAGCATCTGCGGACGCAGAGATGGCTCTGCGTCGTCCGCGGCGCGCTTGGCACCGGTGACGAGGCGGCTGTCGTCGGTCATGGTTTGTTCTGTGTGGGGTGGTTCGCGGGGGGAGTCAACTCAATAGCGGCCATCGCCGGGATGTCGGGACGCCGGCACAGAGCGTGGTCGCCACTGTCATTGCGGGGAGGCGGCCGCTCGCGCCGGCTCGCTGATGCCTGCATGGGATTCCCTTTGTTGCGACAGAGTAACGCTGTAACAGAAATCGCGCGGCCGCAAACGTGCGTAGGCATGCGTCTTCCCTGGCTCGGCGTTCCGGATACGCATCATTGCGAGGGAGGCGCCAAATGAGACTACGCCGGAACCTTCAAATTCCTTTGGCAAGCGCACTGATACTTTTTTCCCTGCAATACGCGGCCGAAGCGGCCGACGACAAGAACGCGAAGCCGGCAGCCAAACCGTCACCGGCGACAACCCCGCGCGCGGCGCCTGCGCGGCCGGCTCCTGCGGCACCAGCGGCGAGGGCGGCGCAACCGCCGGCACAAGCGAGGAAGCCGGACCCAGCGGCAGCGGCGCGCGCGCAGCAGGCGGAGATCAGCAGGCGCCGGGACGCCGAGGCAGCCGCTCTCAGAGCGCGACAAGCCGCGATCAACCAGCAGAACGAGCAAAAGCTGGCAGCGGCAAGGGCAAGGCAGGCCGAGATCAACAAGCGGCAAGCTGCCGAGGCGGCAGCCAGGGCAGCGGCGGCAAGAAACGGTCGTCCCGCGGAGAAGCCGAAACAGATAATCTCGAAAGACAGCGCGCTGGGGCAGGCCAGCACTGCAGCCCGCGGGGCTGGCACGGCTGCCAAGGTATTCGACGGCAGCAGGTGAACTCCGCGCTTCCGCGCGCGGGGTCGGGTCATCGCTCCGCGCGATGCAACTACGTCTCGACGTATTCGGCCAGGCTGGTCGGCTCAGGAACAGGGAGGCCGGCTGCCTCGAGACCTTCTATGTGGAAGCGGACGGCTTCGCGAATCTCAGTTCTAATGGCTACTACCGTGCCTGCTGTCGCCACGCAGCCAGGCAGGTCGGGTACATAGGCTGAATAGTTGTCGTCAGCCTTCTCGATCACCACCGCGTAGCGCATGTGGTCTCCTCAGACCGTCGTCTGCGCCTCCGTGCTGAGCTCCGTCGAAGCGCGGCTGGCGTGCCGGGCCGCCCTTCGACGGGTTCAGGGCGGGGTTGGCGACTACGTTCTCGGCCGCTTGTCGACCACGCGCCGCGCCTTGCCCTGGCTGCGCTCGATGCCGCCGGGATCGGCGACGGTGATGCGGGCTGTCACGCCGACGATGCCCTTGACATGATGCGAAAGCTCGGCGGCGGACGCGGCGCGGGCCTCAGGGTCGGCTGCCGCGGGCGCGGCCTCCACCAGCACCTCCATCTCGTCGAGGCGGCCCTCGCGCGTCAGTACGAGCTGGTAGTGCGGGGCGAGGCCCCTCACCTTGAGGATCTGTTCCTCGATCTGGGTCGGGAAGACGTTGACGCCGCGCACGATCAGCATGTCGTCGGAGCGGCCCGTCACCTTCTCCATGCGCCGCATCGATCGTGCCGTGCCCGGCAGCAGGCGCGTCAGGTCGCGGGTGCGGTAGCCGATGACCGGCATTCCCTGCTTGGTCAGCGTGGTGAAGACCAGCTCGCCTCTCTCGCCGTCG
>Ga0111539_10013590_pt1 | contig 10178 bp, 7 predicted proteins | sample RhiMethybrSRZTD1_FD_79667 | JGI IMG/M metagenome (GOLD analysis project Ga0111539, IMG submission 79667) | Populus rhizosphere microbial communities from Tennessee, USA - Rhizosphere MetaG P. TD hybrid SRZTD1 (version 2) (version 2) | ecosystem: Host-associated > Plants > Roots > Rhizosphere >... | reverse complement strand
CGCGCCTTCAAGCATCTCGCCAAACGCGCCGCAGCCCTCGGCTACAGCCTCTCGCCGACATTGCAGGCGGCAAAATAAAATGCTGCAAGATCAGCGCTTGGCGATAGTGTTTCTTGAGAGGCGTCAGCCGTATTGCGCCGTTTGACGGGAAGATCGGCGCAATACGGCTTCGCCTATTGCGCCCTACGGGCCACGGCATGCGGAGTAAAATCGTTGCAGGAGTTCGTGTACGAGAGGCCGCAGACCATCGACGAGGCGGTCGCGGCGATGGGTGCGGGCGATGCGCGGGCGCTGGCCGGCGGCACGGACCTGGTCCCGCAGCTGCGCGAGGGCCGTCGCCAGGTCGGGCGCATCGTCGACCTGAAGCGCATCCCGGAGCTCACCGCCATTGTCGCTCTGCCCGACGGAGGCTTTGGCATCGGCGCGGCGGCGACGGCGTCGGCGGTGGCGCGGCACGCGGGGCTGGCGGCCGCCTTTCCGGCCGTCGCCCAATCGGCGCAGCTGATCGGCGGCGTCCAGATCCAGAACCGGGCAAGCCTCGGCGGCAACATCTGCAATGCCGCACCGTCGGCGGATGCCGTGCCGGCGCTCATGTGCCATGCGGCGCGAGCATCGATCTGCGGACGCAACGGTCGGCGGGAGGTGACTGTCGAAAGCTTGTTCCGCGGACCCGGCCAGACGACGCTCGAATCCGGCGAGATTCTGGTCTCGATACTGCTGCCGCCGGCACCGCCACGCACCGCCGCGAAGTACCTGCGCTTCACGCCGCGGCGCGAGATGGACATCGCCATTGCCGGCGCTGGCGCATGGCTCCGGCTCGATGCCGCGGGCGCCATCGTCGATGCCCGCATCGTGCTCGCCTCGGTGGCGCCGACGCCGATCCACGCCCCGGCCGCCGAGCGCAAGCTGATCGGCGAGAGGCCGACGCGCGCCCTGCTCGAAGAGGCGGGCCGGCTCGCCGCCGGCGATGCCCGCCCGATCTCCGACACCCGCGGCTCGGCCGACTATCGCCGGTCGTTGGTGGCGGTGCTGACGGCGCGCGCGCTCGCCGACTGCTGCCAGCAGCTCGATGTGGAGACTGCGCGCCCATGAAGACGCCGCTCACCTGCACCGTCAACGCCGAGGAGCGCACCGTGCTGGCCGATACGCGCGACACGTTGCTCGAGCTGCTGCGCGAGCGACTTGGCCTGACCGGCACCAAGGAAGGCTGCAGCAACGGCAACTGCGGCACCTGCACGGTGCTCATCGACGGCGAGCCCGTCAATGCCTGCCTGCTGCTGGCGCTGGAGGCGCCAGGCCGTGCCATCACCACCATCGAGGCATTGTCCGGCGGCGAACGGCTGCACCCGATCCAGCAGGCGCTCGTCGACCACGGCGGCACGCAGTGCGGCTTCTGCACGCCGGGCATCGTGCTGTCCGCCAAGGCGCTGCTCGACGCCAATCCACGGCCCACGGAGGCCGAGATTCGCCACGCCATCGCCGGCAACCTGTGCCGCTGCACGGGCTACGGCAAGATCGTCGAGGCCATCGCGGCGGTTGCCGCCGCCGCGGCGCCGGGACGCTGAGCCCCATGGCCCAACACCCAGCAGAGCTCAAAGTCGTCGGCAAGCGCCTTCCCCGCGTTGATGCCAGGGAGCGCGTTACCGGCGAGGCCGTCTATCCGGCCGACCTCGACCTGCCCGGCATGGTGCACGCCAAGCTGCTGCGCAGCGCGCATGCGCACGCCCGTATCCTCCGCATCGACACCTCGCGCGCGGAGGCGCTGAAGGGCGTTCTCGCCGTCGTCACCGCCGCCGATTTCCCGGAGCTGCCCGTGGGAACGACCATCCCGATGGGCGAGCTCGGCTACGACATGTGGATGGTCGCGCAGATCAATTTGGCGCGCCACAAGGTGCATTGGGTCGGACAGCCGGTGGCGGGGATCGCCGCGATCGACGCGCATGTCGCGCAGGCCGCGCTGGCGCTAATCGAGGTCGACTACGAGCCGCTCACCCCCGTGCTCGATATCGCCGCGGCCATGGCGCCCGATGCCCCAATCCTGCACGAGCACGTTTTCACCAAGGGCGTGGAGCCGAGGCCGCGAGCGCCGAGCAACGTGTGCTCGCGCGTCGTCATCGCCCGCGGCGACACCGCGCGCGCGCTCGGCGAGGCGGCCGCCACCGCGCAGGCGAGCGTCAAGGTCGACACGGCGCACCAGGGCTATCTGGAGCCGCAGGTGGTGGTGGCCCAGGTCGATGCCAACGGCTTCGCCACGGTCTGGGCCTCCACCCAGGGCCAGTTCACGGCCGAGCTGATGATCGCCCGTATGCTCGGGCTGCCGCAGTCGAAGCTCAAGGTGGTGCCGCTGGAGATCGGCGGCGGCTTCGGCGGCAAGATCTCCATCCATGGCGAGGCCGTTGCCGTCCGCCTCGCGCAGAAATGCCGCCGCCCGGTCAAGCTGGTCTTCACGCGCGAGGAGGTGCTGCAGGGCGGCTCCGGTCCCGCCGCCGCGGCGCTGATCGACATCGCCGTCGGCGCCGATAGGGATGGCCGCCTCGTCGCCATCGACGGCACCTATCGCCTGGACGCCGGCGGCTTGCCGGGTTTGAGCCCCTCGCTCGTCATGCAGGCCTCGGCCGCGCTTTACCAGTGCCCCAATCTCAACCTGCAGGGCTTCGACGTCGTCACCAACAAGCCGCGCACCGAAGCCTATCGCGGGCCCGTCGGCATCCAGGCCTATTTCGCCATGGAGCAGGCGATGGACGCGCTGTGCCAGCAGCTCGGCATGGACCCGCTGGAGTTCCGCAAGCGCAACGCTTCGGTCACCGGCAGCACCATGCCGATTGGCACGCCGTTCCCTGCCATCGGCCTGACCACCATTCTCGAGCGGGTGGGCGAGCATCCCTGCTGGACGGACCCGCTACCCGAAGGCCGCTACCCCCGCGGGCGCGGCCTGGCGCTCGGCTACTGGCGCGGCACGTCGATGACGTCGGCGGCGCACATCACGATCGCCGGCGATGGCCGGCCGATGGTGACCATGGGCCCGGTCGACCTGTCGGGCACCCGCACCACCATGGCGCAGGTGGTGGCCGAGGAGTTCGGGCTGCCGATCGAGGACATCCATATTGAGACCGGCGATTCCAAGTCGGTGGGCTACAGCGACGGCGCCGCCGGCAGCCGCGTGGCGCGCACGACGACCGCCGCCCTGGTCGAAGCCTGCGCCGATGCGCTGGGTCAGCTGCGCAAGCGCGCCGCCGAGAAGCTGCAGTGCGCGCCCCACGAGGTCGACTACGCTGAGGGCCGCTTCCTCGCGCGCCAAGCCGGCGGTGCCGCGATCTCGCTCAGCGAGCTGATGCAGGCGACGCTGACCGACGGGGCGATCGTCGGCCGCGGTGTGTCGACCAAGCTGCCGCTGGGCGTGGAGATCGGCGCGCATGTGTGCGACGTGGAGGTCGACACCGACACCGGCCTGGTGACGGTGCTGCGCTACACGGCGTTCCAGGACGTGGGTCTGGCGCTCAACCCGGCCGCGGTCGAGGGCCAGATCGAGGGCAGCGTCGTGCAGGGCCTGGGCTGGGCGCTGATGGAGGGCTTCGACTACGGGCCGGACGGCCGCCTACGCAACGCCAGCTTGCTTGACTACCGCATGCCGACCGCGCTCGACGTGCCCAAGATCGACTGCGTGATCGTCGAGACGCCGGTGCCGGGCGTGCCCTACGGCGTGCGCGGCGTCGGCGAGGTGCCGATCGTGCCGCCGGCCGCCGCCGTCGCCAACGCCATCGCGCGGGCCACCGGCGTGCGCGTGTGGCACATGCCGATGACGCCGGAGCGCGTGCTGCGGGCGCTGCGGGGGTAAGCTCGCATTTTCGACGGACGGCTGCGGCCTCGTTGCCTGAGGCTCCGCCACGGCTGTTGGCAAGGCAATCGAGACCCCTTGACCCTGCGGCGCTGCCATTGCCTATATTTCGCGCAGGTCGTTAGACGTGCCCGGCCTCTGCACAAACATTAGGCGCGCCTTTGGGGGGAGTTCGACATGCCGGATATCCAAAAAGCCGTCGAGGGTCTGCAGAGCGGGGCTGACGTGCTGTTCCTGCTGGTGGGCGCGGTGCTCGTGTTCGCCATGCACGGTGGCTTTGCCTTCCTGGAGGCCGGCACGGTGCGCCACAAGAACCAAGTCAACGCGCTGTGCAAGATCCTGGTCGATTTCGCCATCTCCACCGTGGCTTATTTCTTCATCGGCTACACCATCGCCTACGGCGTCGCCTTCTTCGTCAATGCCGAGGCGCTCAACGGGGCGGCGAAAGGCTTCGATCCGCAGGGGCAGACGCTCGTCAAATTCTTCTTCCTGTGCACGTTCGCCGCCGCGGTGCCCGCTATCGTCTCGGGCGGCATCGCCGAGCGTGCGCGCTTCTCCTCGCAGTGCGTCGCCACGGCGCTGATCGTCGGCCTCGCCTATCCCTTCTTCGAGGGCATCGTCTGGAACAAGAACTACGGGCTCCAGGAGAGCTTCTTCAAGGGCGTGCTGGGCGAGGAGTTTCACGACTTCGCCGGCTCCATCGTCGTGCACGCCATCGGCGGCTGGATCGGCTTTTCCGCCGTGCGCCAGCTGGGCCCGCGGCTCGGACGCTACGACAAGGGCCGCGCCGGCATCCCGCCATCGTCGATCCCCTGGCTCGCCATGGGCTCCTGGCTGCTGTGCATCGGCTGGTTCGGCTTCAACGTCATGAGCGCCCAGTCGCTCAAGACCGTCACCGGGCTCATCGCCATCAACTCGCTGATGGCCATGTGCGGCGGCATCCTCGCCGCGCTGATTGCTGGCGACGGCGATCCGGGCTTCATCCACAACGGGGCGCTGGCCGGACTGGTGGCGGTGTGCGCCGGCTCCGACGTCATGCACCCGATCGGCGCGCTGTTCGTCGGCGGCGTGGCCGGTGTGATCTTCGTCTACATGTTCCAGGTGGCGAGCGACCCGAAGTGGCGCTTCGACGACGTTTTGGGCGTGTGGCCGCTGCACGGGCTGTGCGGCCTATGGGGCGGAATTGCTTGCGGCATCTTCGGCCTCAAGGCCTTCGGCGGGCTGGGCGGGGTCAGCTTCCTCTCGCAGCTCGTTGGCAGCCTGATGGGCGCGGCCTACGGCGCGCTGGCAGGCTTTGTGATCTATGCGCTGGTCGACCGGGTGCTCGGATTGCGGCTGACCGCCGAGGAAGAGCACCGCGGCGCCGACCTCGCCGTCCACAAGATCGGTGCCAACCCCGAGGAGGACGTGCGCATGGGCCGGGTGTGACGCAATTTTGTCTCACGCCGTTTCTCCCACGGCGGGCTAAGCTCGGGCACCCACGCACCCTCACGGGACACGATATCCATGACCGCAATGCATGGCCTGCAAGCCCTGGCGCATGGCGCCGTCCTGTCGTCGTTCACCAGGACGGCGCGGCTGCTCGACGGCATCGAGCCCGGCCACAAGAAGACCATCGAGATGACCTCGGGCGACCCCAAGGAGGCGATGCCGGCGTTCGTGGCCGACAAGCTGGTCGAAGCCAAGGAGTTGCTCGGCACCTATCCGAGGATCCGCGGCTCGGACGAGTTGCGCAAGGCGATCGCCGGCTGGATTGGCCGGCGCTACGGGCTCGCCGAGCCGGTCGACTTCGCCCGCGAGGTGCTGCCCCTCAACGGCTCGCGCGAGGGTCTGTTCTTCGCGACGCTGCCGGCGGTCGGGCGCAAGGACTTCGGCAGCCGTCGCCCCGTCATGCTGCTCCCCAATCCGTTCTATCAGGCCTACCTCGGGGGCACCTACGGCACCGGCTGCGAGCCGTTCTATCTCAACGCCACGGTCGAGACGGGGCACCTCCCCGACCTCGACCAGCTGGCGCGCGAGCCCGACATTCTGCGGCGCGCGGCGGCCTTCTTCCTCTGCACGCCGGCCAATCCGCAGGGCTCGGTGGCGGGGCCCGAGTACCTGCGTAAAGCGCTGGCGCTGGCCCGCGAGTACGACTTCATGCTGTTCCTCGACGAGTGCTACTCGGAGATCTACACGCGCGAGGCGCCGACCGGCGGCCTACAGGTCGCGGCCACGACGCCCGAGCGGTTCAAGAACCTCGTCGTCTTCAATTCGCTCTCCAAGCGCTCGAACCTGCCGGGCATGCGCTCCGGCTTCGCCGCCGGCGACGGCGACTTTCTCGACACGCTGGCCGAGATCCGCAACCTCACCGCCCCGCAGATGCCGGGGCCCGTGCAGCACGCCTCCACCGCGGTGTGGTCGGAGGAGCAGCACGTCTCCGTCATTCGCCAGGCCTATCGCGTCAAGTTCAACGTCTGCGACGAGCTGCTCACCGGCCGCTTCGGCTATCGCCGCCCGGACGGCGGCTTCTTCCTATGGCTCGACATGAGCCAGCTGGGCGGGGGCGAGGAAGCAACGTTAACAATCTGGAAACGCTGCGGTGTCAAAGTGATACCGGGCGTCTACCTGGCCCACGAGGATCGGCACGGCGTAAATCCGGGCCGCGACTTCATTCGCGTCGCGCTGGTGCACGACGCGGGGACCGTCAGGGAAGCGCTCACGCGTATCGTAGAGTTGACAACCTAACCGCTCCTATCGGTGTATGGCGTACCGGGGCGACGACCCGGCCCCCCTGCTTCCGGCCTCGCTCAAGGGCCGGCTTCAAGGGTGGCTCTGGAAAGTGCTGGGCTTTTTGCTGCTCGCTGCCTGCGCGGCGCTGAGCGCGAGCCTGCTTAGCTGGTCCACCACCGATCCGAGTCTCAGCCGCGCCACCGGCGGCGCGGCGCGCAATCTGTTGGGCGCTCCGGGAGCCATTCTCTCCGACCTCGTCATGCAGATGCTGGGTTTGGCCGGCGTTTTCGTGTTGCTGCCGCCGATGTTCTGGGCCCTGCAGCTGCTGACCGCCGAGCGGCCGCCCAGCCTGCGCGGCAAGCTGATGCTGGCGCCACCGGCGGTACTGTTCATCGCCGGAGCCCTTTCGTCGCTACCCAAGATTGCTGCCTGGCCGCTGCATCACGGCTACGGCGGACTGCTGGGCGACCTGGGGCTGGGCCTGCTGACGAGCCTGCTTGGCCACGTCAATCCCGATCGCTCGGCTGCCGCAGCCGGGCTGTTCTGCTTTGCGGCGGGGCTGATGGTGCTGATGTGGAGCCTCGGTCTCACCCAGCGCGACCTCAAGCTGATCTGCCGGGCCAACGCGCGGCCGAGGCTCCCAAGCCTCGATGCCATGGCGGGTCTCGTCGGTCGGGTGCGCGAGTGGCAGCACCTGGCCTGGCGGCCACGCGCGCCGGATCCGGTTGGACCCGACCCTGCCTTGGTGCGCGAGCCGCCGGCGTTTCATGACAGCCAGCCACCGGTGGAGGAGATGCCTCCCGCGCCGGCGCCCGACCACGATGCGGGCGTGCCGGAGTCCGGTCGCGGAGCCGCGTTCGACCAGGTCACCGATCAAGAGACCAGCGCCATCGCCGAGCGCTTCAAGCCGGAGAAATCCCCGTCGAGCGAGTCCGTGGCCGAACGCCGCGAACCCGAGCTGCCCGGTCCGCCGGCATTCCGCGAACAGGCGGAGGTGCAGCCCGACCCCATGCACATGCCGCGGCCGCGGCGCGGGGGAGCAGCCTATCAGCGTCCCCCGCTCAGCATTCTGAAGCGGCCGCCACCCGACAAGACCGGCGCCGAGCCCACGCCGGGCGAGCTGCGTGGGCGGGCGCAGCTGCTGGCGAGCGTCTTGTCGGACTTCGGGATCAGGGGCGAGGTCAAGACTGTTCGCCCCGGCCCCGTCATCACCCTCTTCGAGTTCGAGCCGGCGCGGGGGGTCAAGTCGGCGCGCGTGATCGGGCTAGCCGAGGACATTGCGCGCTCGATGGGGGCGGCGGCCGTGCGCGCCGCCGTCGTGCCCGGTCGCAACGCCATCGGCATCGAGCTGCCGAACGCGCGGCGCGAGAAGGTCAACCTGCGCCAGCTGCTGGAGTCCGAGGCGTTCCGGACGTCGGACGCCGGCCTGCCGCTGGTGCTCGGCCGCGACATCGCCGGTGCGCCCGTGATCGCCGACCTGGCGCGCATGCCGCATCTGCTGGTGGCGGGGACCACCGGCGCGGGCAAATCGGTCGGCGTCAACGCCATGATCCTGTCGCTGCTCTACAAGCTGTCGCCGGACCAGTGCCGCCTGCTCATGATCGATCCCAAGATGTTAGAGCTGTCGGTCTACAACGGCATCCCGCACCTGCTGTGCCCGGTGGTGACCGAGCCGGACAAGGCGGTGGCGGCGCTCAACTGGGCGGTCGCCGAGATGGAGCAGCGCTACCGCCGCATGTCCTTGCTGGCGGTGCGCAACATCGACGCCTTCAATGCCCGCGTGCGCCAGGTGCCGAAGGCATCCGGTGGCGCGCACCCGGACTCCGAGCTCGGGCCCATGGCGCACATCGTCGTCGTGGTCGACGAGTTCGCCGACCTGATGATCGTCGCCGGCAAGGAGATCGAGGCGGCCGTGCAGCGGCTGGCGCAGATGGCGCGGGCGGCCGGCATCCATCTCATCATGGCAACGCAGCGTCCCTCCGTCGACATCGTCACCGGCACCATCAAGGCGAACTTCCCCACCCGCATCAGTTACAAGGTGGCCTCCAAGTTCGACAGCCGCACGATCCTCAACGACCAGGGCGCCGAGCAGCTGCTGGGCCAGGGCGACATGCTGTTCGCGAGCGGCATGGGCCGCACCTTGCGGGTGCACGGGCCGTTCGTGTCCGACGATGAGGTGGAGGGTGTCGCCGCCTACCTGCGCGACCAGGGCCCGCCGCGCTACATCGACGGCGTCACAGACGTGAGGGAGGGTGAGGAGTTCGCCGACGACGCGCGGCCGTCGGCCGGGTCGGCCGAGGGCGATCTCTATGAGCGCGCGGTGGCGATCGTCAGCCGCGACCGGAAGGCCTCGACCAGCTACCTGCAGCGGCGCCTGCTGGTCGGCTACAACCGCGCCGCCGACCTGATGGAGCGCATGGAACGCGAGGGCGTCGTCAGTCCTGCGGACGGCCGTAGCCAGCGCCAAGTCCTCGTTGGCCGTCGAGGCGACGCCGATAAGAGCTGGTAAGGCCGCCGTCCCGGTGGCGGGGCAATGCCGGGTTTGTGTCGCGCCGCGAATCGCCCACAATGTTGTCCCAATGTTGAGACAAACGGTCGTCAGTCGGCCGAATCGCGCGCAAACGGGGCGCGGCCTGGGGGAGCTACATGCACGCACGTCTTTTTGCGCTGTTTGTCGTCGCGGCGGCGTTTGCCCTGGCGCCGATGACGGCTTGGGCCCAGGACAAGAAGCCCATACCCCCCAATCCCGTTGGAGCCGGTGGGAACTGGACAGGGACGGTCAACAAGGACGCGGCGATCAGCGGTGAGGAATTCGACAAGAAGCAGATGGAGCTCATCCAAAGGGTTGGGGCCTATTTCAACCAGATGAGCGAGATCAAGGGCTCGTTCGTACAGACCAGCGCCGACAACAAGCGCCAGCGCGGCAAGTTCTACTTCAAGCGGCCCGGCCGGTTCCGCTTCGACTACAACCCGCCCAGCCGGCTGGTGATCCTGTCCGACGGCAAGCACATGGCGATCCAGGACCTCGACTTGAGGACCGACGAGCGCATCGACCTGGACTACACGCCTTTCCGCGTCCTGCTACGCAAGGACGTGGACCTGCTGCGGGACGCCCGCATCCTCGAGGTTGGCGAGGTGGACGACGTGATCGTGCTCGCCCTGCAGGACCGCAGCCCCGACACGGCCGGCCGTATCAAGTTGTTTTTGGCCAAGAAAACCGAGCTTGAGCTGAAGGAGTGGATCACCACGGACGCGCAAGGGCTCGACACCCGCGTGGAGCTGACCGAGGTCAGCAAAGCTCAAGATCTGGACCCCGCCATGTTCAAGCCGGCCAATCAGATCTTCCAGAAAAACGACTGAAGGCGCGCCGAATCGGAGCGTCGCCGAGGCTGTTCGGGAGCTAGGCAATGCTCAAATTTGGGGAAAACTGAAACAATCTGTAACAATTTCGTGATCCATGTAGGAATCCCCATTGAAAGGGGCCCTACAAGTATTATTTGATAGTCACAGCGAGCGATGTCGCTCTTCATCGGTAGTGCCCCCCGTCTAGCCGAAAGACATCGCTTGCGGTGCCGGCTTCCCTCCCGGCACCTGCGCATGACGCGCTTCTTGCGCCCAACTCCTCCCCCGG
>Ga0111539_10013587_pt1 | contig 10179 bp, 8 predicted proteins | sample RhiMethybrSRZTD1_FD_79667 | JGI IMG/M metagenome (GOLD analysis project Ga0111539, IMG submission 79667) | Populus rhizosphere microbial communities from Tennessee, USA - Rhizosphere MetaG P. TD hybrid SRZTD1 (version 2) (version 2) | ecosystem: Host-associated > Plants > Roots > Rhizosphere >... | reverse complement strand
GAGCGCTTCGACGTGATCGTGATCGGCGCGGGCCAGGCCGGCCTGTCGGTGGGTTACCACCTGGCCCGGCGTGGGCTTCGGTTCGTCATACTCGATGCCAACGCGCGGATCGGCGACTCCTGGCGAAAGCGCTGGGACTCGCTGCGGCTGTTCTCGCCGGCTCGCTACGATGGGTTGGACGGGATGCCGTTTCCGGCGCCGCCGCACTCGTTCCCGACCAAGGACGAGATGGCCGACTATCTCGAAGCGTACGCCAAGCACTTCGCGCTGCCGGTGCGAAACCGGATCGAGGTCGAGCGGTTGCGACGGCAAGGCGACAAGTACATCGTGTCCGCGGGCGAGCTCGAGCTCGAGGCGGATCACGTGGTCGTGGCGATGGCGAACTTTCAGGGCCGGCGCTTGCCGGCCTTCGCCAGCGAGCTCGCTCCGGAGATCGTGCAGCTCCACTCGAGTGAGTACGCCAATCCCGCGCAGCTTCGGCCCGGCAGCGTGCTGATCGTCGGTGCCGGCAACTCGGGCGCCGAAATTGCCATCGAGCTTTCCCGAACTCACAGGGTGCTCCTGTCGGGCAGACACTCGGGTCACCTACCGTTCCGGATCAACGGCCTTCTGGCGCGCCTGTTTCTGGTGACGCTCGTGCTGCGCGTGATCTTCCACCGGCTGATGACGGCGACGAATCCCGTGGGTCGCAAGATGCGGGTGAAGATGCTGACCCAAGGTGGACCGCTGATCCGCGTGAAGCCGCAGGATCTTCGCGCGGCGGGAGTGGAAAGCGTGGCTCGGGTGGCTCGGGTCGAGAACGGGCGGCCGGTACTCGAAGACGGCCGCGCGCTCGACGTCGACAACGTCGTCTGGTGCACGGGTTTCGATTCGCGCCTGTCGTGGGTCGACCTGCCGATATTCGGGGAGTACGGCGAGCCCGAGCACGAGTCCGGCGTCGTGAAGGGCGAGCCGGGACTCTACTTCGTCGGCCGGCTGTTCGTGCATGCGGCGTCGTCCGTCATGGTCCACGGCGTAGGTAGGGATGCCGCTCGAATCGCGGGCGTGATAGCGGCGCGGAACGCGGCGCTGCGCGACGCTCCGCGATCTCATGCCACGGCCCTCGCCGGAGCTCCCGCTGTCGCTGAGTAGGCCGGCTGGCCTCTGCGCGTAGATCCGATGCGGCTGGGAAACGCGTGTCCACCAAGACGCACGGCGCGTTCAAAATCGGTCCTCGTCCGCTGCAAACCGAAGGAAACCGATGGTGGGCGGCGTCACCGTGTCCCCGCGGCGATACTTCTGGATCCTGCTCACCACGATTCAAGGCCGCAGTCGGAAACGTCCATCCACAGGCGAGCCCGGTAGTCGCTCCCATTCGAGATCAGCACGATGCTGTTCCAGCCATCGCGCGAAGCGTAGCTTCAAGGCGGTTCGGGCGCCTGGAGCCGCCAACATGTCCCAGATTGCACATTCTCCACATGACTTGAATCGAGGCGACGCCACCAATGGTCCGTTGAAGAGCACGCTCTCAAGCGGGGGAATCATCGCGATCAGTAAGCTCCAAGCAAGGTCGCCCACCGTGTAATACTGCGCCGAGCTGTTCGTCACGGGCGTGGTAGCCGTATTAGTGACAGCCTCGAGGAGAAGCGGAACAGAATCCATTCGACCTCGCCAGAGTGTGAGGTACGGATCGCACGCCTGAACTATGTCGTAGTCGACGTAGGGACGCTGGTTGCAGTGAAGAAGATCGCGGACTGCTTGGACAAGCTGTTCGTGAGTGGGCGGAGGTAATTGCGCGACTTCGCGGACGGCGGCAGGGGCAGCCGAATGCGTCGGCGGTGAAGTGCGCGTCGGTTTGGTCTTCTCCGGCGCACGGGTCGCGGCACCGCACGCCGTGAGGGCGAGAGCTGTGAAGGACCCCTTCACCCACGTCGCGACGTTTCGCATCCCCGCAGGTGTATCGCGCTCGGCCGGCGGAGTGGACGGACTTTACAGAAACTGGTGCGGCTTCGGCCAATTTGTAGGCGGCCGTGGTGCAGTCGCGGGCTCGACCCTGTAATCGTCGACGCCCGCAACCTGGGCGCACGCCATGGCCAATGGGAGCATGACGAGCGCGCCGATCCATGGGGCCTTCTGCGAGTGGTCGCGATTCCCAGCGCCGTGCATTTGCCAAGACAGCCTACTTGGAGAACTCCGCTCGGGCATGGGATTGGATCGCATCGTCACGGTTACGGCGCGACGGACAGCCGACGGCCTTCCCCATGGCGCGCGCAGCCGCAGGCGAGCACGACATCGGGGGAAGGCAGGAGGAGCGCAGCCGCAGGCGAGCACCGCACGGTTGGGGCACCCAATCCCTCCCAAACTGTTCGCCCATCGGGCGGCTCATAGAAATGTCAGCCGTTTGCCGACCGCGAGTGGGATGAGCGCGTCCTCGCCGAACGCCTGGGCGAACGCGTTCACGGCGCGCCAGCCCGTGCAGTGTCCGGGTGCGATCAGCTCGACCCCGAGCTCGCGCATACCAGCGACGCTTTCAGGGATGATTTTCTCGTTCGACCCCGTGAGATGCAGCCCCCCGAGCACCGCATGGAGCGGGTGGTCGCCGAAGCAGGCCCGCGCGTGCTTCAACACGTTGACGACGCCGGCGTGTGAGCAGGCAGTGAGCACCACGATACCTTTGCCGCGGACGTTCACGGCCACGAAACGCTCGTCCATGATCAGCTCGTCGAGCTCCCACCCGGTGCCGTCGAGCGTGCGTCGGTGTTGGCCCTTGAGGCCCCTTTCGAAGGGCGTGACGCGGGGAATCTCGCTGCTGACGTAGGCCAAACCGCCCAGGAGCAACTCCGCCCCGCGCGTGTTGACGACGTTCGCTCCGTACGCCGTGAGCGCCTCGACGCTCGGCACGTCTTCCATGGGCCGCAATTTGTCGGGACCAAACATCGTGGCACGCGTCCGAAACATGTCCGGGTGCGCGTAATATGGAACCTCCGCTCCACCGTTGCGGTCGCGGATCAGCTGCAGCGCGCGCAGCATCGCCCCACCGTGATCCCAGTGGCCGTGCGACAGCACGATCGCTCCGACCCTGCCCAGGTCGACACCGAGACGCGACACGTTCTGCTCGAACGTCCGGTCCTCGGGTCCAGAATCGAAGAGCAAGACCTGCTCCTCTTTGCCCCTGCGCACGGTGACCAGGCACGCGAGGCCATGGGCCGCACAGGACAGGCAGCTCCCTCCGAGCACCCACGCCATGCCACGGCGCCGCGTCAGCCCCGCAAACTCGGTCTCGACGAACTTCGGCACCGTCGACAGACTGTCGGTGACGTTGTCCACGAGCACCTGCACCTCGACGCTATCGACGGCTTCGAGCTCGATCATGTCGCCACTTTAGGCGCGACAGACGCACAGCGAAATCGAGCGAGCTGGTCGCGGCATGGCCGGCCGATTTGCCCCTTGCCGACGAACCCTTGCAAGGCGCCGCCTTGAGCCCGCGGCTGCGCCAGGCGCGGGGTGCGCTCGCGGCTTACTTCGCGTTTCCGTTCGGTCTGACCTGGCCGCAGGTCCGCGAACGCCCGCAGCGCGCGGTCCGCGAGAGCTGGCAGCCCGAGACTGGGGGTCAACCTGGGCGCTGCGCTGGGTGTCGGGCTCTGGAACAACCACTGGGACGGCTACCTGGAGCTCTGTTTATTGCGTGCGCGTCGTATCCGCGAACGTAACGACGACACCGCTGTCGGAACCGTCGGCCGCGGTCGAGGAAAGGTTCGATTACGTCGATCGCCAGTTCGTAATCACGCTGGGCGGGCTCTACGGCTTCTGACGCCAGTCAGTCACGCGAGCACTTTACTTCGTGGAGCCGCCGAGGGAGTCCGGGAAAGTGCCGCTCAAGCAGCCGCTCGCGCCGGCGCGATCGGCGGCGAGACCCACGAGAAAGCACATCTCGTTCAGCGTGCTCTCACCGAAGGTGATCGTGTTTTCCGTCGTGTTGTCGTAGTGGCACGTGACCCGTGTCATGTCGCCGGCGTTCAGCTTCAGGTTGAGGAGCTCGAGCCGCTGATCGTCGAAGTCGTAAGGATTGCGTTCGAAGACCTTGGTCAGCTGGCCTTCCGACGGGCCGGCCTCGAGCGTGAGCGCCGTGCCCAGCAAGTGCATGTGTGGAAAAGCGGCCACGAGCTCGACCGGCTCCCGCACGGTGCACACGCTTTCGAGTTTCGACGGCTGCTTCGGCGGAAGACTGACGCCGAAGTTGCCGAAGGCGTACGTCGCGAGCGGCCGTGGGTCGTCGATCGGCGAGGGTTGCATCTTGAGCTCGGCGTAATCGGTCACCGGCTGTTTTCCCGAATTCAGGAGGTGCAGCTGCGCCAGCACGCGAGTGCCAGCGGGCAGCACCTGCCCCACCCCGTCCGGAAATCGGATATCGGTGGCACCGGCACCCGACGTGAAAACCGGCTCCCACGTGAGCCGGAAGAGCACGTCGCACTCGCTCGCTCCCTCGGGCTCGTCGCCTGCCGTCTTCGCGAAAACGAAGTGGTGAAGGAACGGCTTTGCCGCCTGAGCGTAGCCGCTAACGACAAGGTCTTGCTCGAGCGTGTGCGTGTAGCAGACGAAACGCTCCTGCCCGGGGTCGATCGTGAACTGATCGGTTCGGAAAATAATCTCGCTCTCGGTGCGGTGAAGGCCTGGTGTGCGGTCGGGCTGGGGTTCGCCGACGGGTGTCTCATTCTCGCTGCCGCAGGCGACGGTCGCGCCGAGCACGAGCAGCGTGCCGAGGGCATGGAGGTTCTGCAGTGAGGGAAGCTTCTGTCGCATGATGGCCGTCTCCTCGTTTCGCGTCGGTCCACGATATACCCGCGCAGGCCCGCGAAGAGCAGGGTTTTCAGTATCCGTGCGCGGCCAAAATATTGTCTGCAGCGAGCAACTCGGGCGGGTGATGGCACCCATCTTGCCCATGCGGAATCCTTGGTGGGGACCACCGGCTGCTCCGCTCGGCCGCGAGGGACGCCACGATCCTTCGACGCGCGATCGGAGAGCTTGCAGGGTCGTGCCATATCAACGTCCTGGCGTTCAGCTGCGAGTGCCAGAACAACAGGACCGGATGCCAAAGAACGCCATCGTCGAGCGAACATCATAGGGAAGCCCGGCCCCGCACTGCTTCAGAACTCCGCATAGCAGATCGCCGGACGACCCTCGAGCGGAGTCCACGTGCCGCCGCGCTCCCAGGCGACTACTTCGAGACGCAGGGGCCGCCTGCCGTCCAGGGAGAAGGCGTGGCTGGATTTCACTTCGAATCGATACCCTCGAAGGTACGCGAACACGCCGTAGCCATTGCCACGCAACTGGAGCAACACCCGAAGAGTATGGTCACCAGATTGGGGTGTAGCGGGCGTCAAGAGAACTTCCATCGGGAGCGGCTTGCCTGGCGTCTCCGGAAGGTCAGCGAGGATGGCGCCGTCGAGCACGAACAGGGCGCGGGTCAGGACAAACGCGTCGCTAAATTCGTTGCGAAAGACGATCCCCTGGCGACCCGCAGCGGGGGCCTCGGCCAGCCGCGTCAGACACGGGTCGCTCGCACAACCGACGAGTCCAGCAGCCAGCAAGGGGATCGCCCCGATCCAAAGCTTCATCGCTTCACGTGGAGTCCAGCATGCCGCGCCCCGAAAAGTTCACCACGGCCTCATCCAGCCGGTGTGAATGTCAAAAGCAAACCGAGGCACGACCGCATCTCCCGCGAACAGGTCACGAAGCCGCTTGGTTCGCTTCCCACCAGTCGTCCGCTTCGTCCAGCATTGAAACAACAGCATCTGCGACGTCATCGGGGTCGCCCTCGTCGTATCGGAACCACTGGCCAGTGCCGCCTTGGCCGCTGCCGGCGCTTCCGCCAGGTGCTTGCTGCGATCCCGTCGGCCCCGCCGGTTCGTTTTCGGAGCAAGCCAAGAGACCGAGCCCCAACCCCACCAAACACCACCAAAGTTTCACGCTTAGAGTCTAGCTCGCTTCCGGCCTCGAGAGCTCGAGAAGATGGTCGAAGAAATGCGCGCCACCGCCCGCGACCTGCTCGACGACGAACCGCCCCCGAGAGCCCCGGGTACCGACGACCAGTTGCTGGAGCTTTTCAAGCAGCGAGCCAATGCGCTGACACGGAAGAAAAAGCGGCGTTCGCGATTACATCGAGCCCTCTCCGCCATTTGTCCGCAAGAAGCATCGCAAGCAGAAGTGGTATGGCTCGCAGAGACTGACGACCGACGCGGTGGCACTCGCGCTGGTCAAGGGATCGGTCCGGGGCGGCAAGCCACTGCCGGCGCCGACACCGCCCGCGTCATCCGCGATAGCGCGGATCGGATCACGTCCCGTTCCTCAATGCCGGATTCTCCGGATTGCTGACGATCGAAAACGACTATCAGACTTACCCCTTCTACCATTCGACCAACGACACGTTCGCCAATCAGAATGGGCGCTTCCAGTCCATGGCCGATCTGATTGTCCGCATGAACACGGCGGCACTGGCGGAGTGGTCGCCGCCGAACGCGTTCTACGCTGCGCTCACGAGCATCAGTCTGCTGTAGTTTCGCGCCCCTTGAGCCTCGAACGAAGGCGGATGCGACGATCGCGGACACGGAGCCGCGAATCGGCACCGGGCAGTTGCTGACGCACGCCTATTCGGTTTGCCTGCCCGTCGCCGAAGCGGTGATGTCCCCGCGATCGGGCGTGTCACCAATCCAGGACACAGCCGCCCGGCCGCCGGTCGGCGAGCAGCGGATCGCTCGCTTGGGTCTGCAATCGTTCAGCGGGCGCGCTCGCGGCGGCGGTGCAGGCCTCGTAAACCGGCATCCCTTGCGCGGGATTGCGGACGTTGTTCGTTTGCGGCACGACGGCCGGCACCGAAAAACCGAAGCGCGTGAAAAACGCAGCGCGGTAACCGCTCGTCCAGGTGCTGAAACCGGCGTCTCCGGACGCGAGCACTCCCGAGCGCTGAAAGATCCGGAACGCCGTGATCTCGCGACAGAAGTTGCACATGCGATCTTCCACGCGCAAGAGCCCATCGCCGCCGTAGTACGCGGCGTTGTCGTGGGTGCCGTTCAGCAGGCAGAGCAGCTCGGAGTGGTAGCCGTGCTGCGGACGTCCGAACGCCCCCACCAGGTCACCCTGATTGGGATTGATCGCCGAACCGGTCAGCAAATGCGCCCACGGTAGCGTGCCGCACGCGGGTGAGCCGACGACGTTCGAGGTGGCCGACGCGTTCGTCGGCGCGGAGTTGTCGTCCTCGAGGTATTCGTCACGCAGCGCGGAAAACGCGTGCGTGAACTCGTGCGCGTGCCCCACGCCGAACGCCGAGGGCAGGCGCTGCGAGGAAACCGCGGGATTGCGCAGGCTCGTCGATCGGCCGCTCACGCCGGCTCTCCCGCGATTTTCGTCGAACATCAAGAACGCCGCGGTCACGTTTCTGACCGAGCCGGAGCCACCGCCCGAAAAATCCGTCGGTGGGAACGGGAAAGCTCCGAGCGCGGCCCAAGCACGCGTCGCGGTCTCGCCGTCGGCCTGAACCTGCCCGACCCCGAGTGACGAGCCTTCGGTAGTGACCGGAACCTGGAACGCCGTGTCACCGCCCAGGTGAGCATTCGAAGCTCGCGGCAGGTACCAGACCATGAACGCCTGCCGGTAGGCGCGGTACGGCTCGATGCCGAAAACCAGATCGACCCAGCGATCGACGTCGTTCATTCGATTGCCGTCGTGGCCCGCCAGCGTGTGAAACGTCGCTTGATCGGCTGCCGTGTACCCTTCCGCGAACAGGAGCACGTGCAACCGCTTGTCGAGCGCGATGCGCGGGACAGGGGCACCGCTCTGCACGTCGTCGAAGATTCCGGTCCCGAACTCCTCGAGCACCCACTCGCCGGCCGGCGTCGCGCTCGCCTCCGGCGAAGCTGCGCTCTCGACGCCGCCGGCCACGCTCGTGACCACGTAGTGGTAAGCGGTTCCGTTGCTCAGCCCGCGATGCACGAAGTTCGGCGCCGCCACGTCGATGCGCTGCCCGCTCTGCGGAGTGACGCCGGCGGTGGTCGAGAAATAGACGCGATAGCCTTCGACGCCCGCCTGTGCGTCCCACTCGAGACCGATGGTCGTATTGGCCGCGACGGTGGCGAGAGCGCCGATGGGCCCCGCGCCCGCCGCGCCGCCGGTGCCCTGCCCGGCGCTGCCGCTCGCACCGCCGGTGGCGCCGCCGCTGCCGCCGCTGCCGCCGCCTCCGCTACCCGCGCCGCCGCCGGTTCCGCCGACGTTGCCGGTACCACCGGCTCCGCCCACTGCACCGCTGCCGTTCGAGCCGCTGCTTCCCGCCGGATCTTCGTCCGCGGAGCAGCCGACCGCGAGTGCCGCGATACAGCCGAGACGACACAATCGAGAGACACGTGAGGTCATCGGAGCCTCCTCGCCGGCGCTCTACCCGCGCACCGCACCAGTATACGCCGCTCGCCGCCGTTGGGGGGCAGTACCGCACGGTCCGGGTGGTACCGAAGTGCGCCAGGGGCACCTCCGGTTCGCTCCTGGCACCAAGGTCTACATCCTCCCGCCATCGTGGGACTGTGACGGGAAGAGCTGGGTTAGCCTTTCGACCCATGTGCTGCTTCTCTCGTCCGGTCGAGCGTGTTTCGTCGACGCGCATCTTCGCGCGCCCGCTCGACGCTGCTCGCCAGCTACTCGTCTACGGCATGACGCTCTCTGCACGCGAGGACCTCGCCATGATCCTGCCGATCCCGGTACCGCCCGGATCGCCCGAGGACGCGGTGCGCTTCGTGGACATGTCGTCTTGCGCGAAGTTCTTCGATCATCTCGAAGTGCTTTTTCCGCAGCCGTTGCCGCCTCAAGGCTATGCGGTCCCGGGGTTCGCACCCGCGCCGGCCGCACCAACGCTCGTCGTGCACGACGTCGGCGACTTCGAGGCGTCCTTCGTCCCGTGCGTTCGCGACTTCGCGCGCCTCGATTCGCGTTTCCAGCTGCCTTCGACGGTCTGGGATGCGTTGCCGGCTTACGCCGACTGGGGCTTCTGCGTCTTCAAGCTGAAGCGGCAGGCGGCCCCTCGCACGGTGCATCCGATGGCGTTCGACTTTCCGCGTCGCGATCCGCGGGCGCTCTTCTTTCCAACGCTCCACGTGCACGACGGTAGCGTGCACCCCACGGCCTGGTTCGATCATCTGCTCTACTGTCAGACCGGCGTGCCGACGACGGACGTGCCCGAAGGTTGGGAGCGCTCGGTCGGCGGAGCCGAGAGCCTGCCGCCGCACGCGCGGCCCTTCGTCCAACCGAGCGCCTGGTTTTATCGGCGTATGATCGCGGGCCACCAGCCGAACCGCGACACGTACGTCGCCTGAAGCGCTCGTTCCATCGTCGTCGAATGGGCAAATCTTCTTGCCCTGCCCGAAGCCCATTCGACCGGCGACAATCCTGGAGCACGCGTCACCAAACGACCGTGCCCAGGACCCATGCCACATCATCGACAATCAGCAGGCGCGCTGCTCGTCGCCGCGCTCGTGATCGCGTGCTCGGGCGGCGGCGGTGACAAAGGCGGCACCGGCGACGCCGGAGGTAGCGGGGGCGGTGGCTCGTTCACGGCCGCGACGCCGCCGTCCGACGTGTGCGCCATGCTCACGCTCGCCGACGTTCAAGGCCCCTTTCCCGGCGCTGCGTCCAACGAAGAGGAGCGAACGCCCGACACGCCCGATCTCGGCTTCTGGTCGCGCGATTGCAAGTGGGTCGGTACCCCGTCGAGCGTTTCGATCGAGCTGGTCGTGTTCGGAGCCCTCACCCGGGACGGCCTCGCAGGTATCCGAATCGCCGCTCAGACCGGCACAATGAACACGCCGGTGAGTGGGCTCGGCGACGAGGCCCACTACTGGCAACACAGCGACGTGGGAACCAGCGGCTTGTGGAGCATCAAAGGCTCCTACTCCGTCGACGTCACTGCCTACTTCTTCGACCCCTTCCCACCCGAAGCTGAATTCCATCCGCTCGTCGCCAAGGCCCTCGGCCAACTAAAGTAGCGTCAGCAAATCAGTGCATCGCTGCTGGGGGAGCCACACGCGGTGCGCCAGGGTTCGGTTTGCCCTGTATCGTGCTTCCGACCTTGCCGACGGCGGTCGGCTGGGCGAATTGAGAGTTCTCGGCCGCCTTACCGAGAGTGCCGGGTTTGCCCTTGCTTCGCGAGAGCCTGGTCCGGAT
>Ga0111539_10013586_pt1 | contig 10179 bp, 8 predicted proteins | sample RhiMethybrSRZTD1_FD_79667 | JGI IMG/M metagenome (GOLD analysis project Ga0111539, IMG submission 79667) | Populus rhizosphere microbial communities from Tennessee, USA - Rhizosphere MetaG P. TD hybrid SRZTD1 (version 2) (version 2) | ecosystem: Host-associated > Plants > Roots > Rhizosphere >... | reverse complement strand
GAGCCGCGCAGCATGAAGATGTTCGCGCCGGCGCAGAAGATCCGTTCCTTGAGGCTGGTGACGACGACCGCGTGCACCTCGGGGTGCTCGAACCGAATCCGCTGGATCGCGTCGGCCAGCTCGATGTCGACGCCGAGGTCGTACGAGTTCAGTTTCAGCTTGTAGTCAGAGGAGAGACCCGCGTCCTCCTGGACGTCCATCGCGAGCGTTGCGATGGGACCGTCGAACGCCAGTTTCCAGTGGCGGTAGCGGCTCGGATCAGTCTCGAACGACACGGTCAGCGACGCGGCAGGTGCAGCCATAGATCAATCACAGCGTACCGGCCGGTCTCTGGGCTGTCAAGGCACTATAATGCAAATGGAATGCGGCGACTGTGAAATATACTGCCCCAGCGACGGCCGGCGCCCCGGTCCCCGTGCTCGTGATCCTCAGCCGGCGCGCGCGGCATCTGCGCCAGCAGCAGGGGCTGACGTTACGGGGCCTCGCCGACAAGTCCGGCCTCTCGCTCCGGTTCCTGATGGACGTCGAAGCCGGCCGCGGCAACATCTCGGTCCGCCGCCTGGCCGATCTCGCCGCCGCGCTGCAGACCACGCCGGCGGATCTGGTGACGGCCCATCAGGAAGATCCCGCGCCCAGGGTGATCGCGCTGCTGGGTCTCCGCGGGGCTGGCAAGACGACGATCGGCCGCCGCCTCGCGCGGCGCCTCCGCCTGCGCTTCGTCGAGCTCGACAAGCACATCGAGGCCCGCGCCGGCATGCCGCTCGGTGAGCTTTTCTCCCTCCACGGGGAGGATTTCTACCGCCGGCTCGAGCGCGACACGCTCGCCGACCTGCTCGGCTCCAGGCAGTCGATGGTCCTGGCGGTGGGGGGCGGCCTCGTCACGGCGCCCGACACCTACGCGCTCCTCCTCCGGCAGGCGATGACCGTCTGGCTCAAGGCGCGGGTTGACGACTATTGGACGCGCGTCGTCCGCCAGGGCGATCGGCGGCCCATCGACCAGCATCCGCAGGCGCGGGAGGCGCTCAGACAGCTCGTGCAACGGCGCGACCCGCTCTATGCGCGCAGCGACGCGACCATCGACACGTCACTCCTCACGATCGCGCAGGCCGTCGATCGGGTCGAGCGCGCAGTGAAGTAGCCACGCTCCCCCGGGAGTACCCGACCATCGCCGCGGCGAACGCCCGCCTTCGCATCTGCGGTAGTATTTGGTCTCCAAAACCAAGTGAGGTTCGCATGCGGCAGAACGTAAAGAGGTACCGTGGTCGGTTGCTCGGGCTGGCCGGGCTCGCCGTGCTGGCTTGGCCCTTCGTCGGAGGTCTCGTCGCCGCGCAGGGCGGCGCCACACAGGCCACGCCCCCCGCGCGCCTGCTGAACGCGCCGGACCATCAGGCGCTGCGCGGGTTCCGGTGGCGCGAGATCGGCCCGACCGGACAAGGCGGGCGGATCGACGACTTTGCCGTCGACGAAAAGAACCCGTACCGGTTCTTCATCGGCTTCGCGGTGTCCGGAGTCTGGCGAACCCTCAACAACGGCACGACATTCGACGCGATCTTCGAGAGCTACGGCGGCGGCTCGATTGGCGACCTCGGCCTCGCGCCCTCCGATCCGAACATCCTCTACGTCGGCACCGGCGAGGCGAACAACCGGCAGTCGAGCTCGTTCGGAAGCGGCGTGTGGAAGAGTACGAACGCGATGGCCGCGAACGCCGCCGACGTGAAATTCGAGAACATTGGCCTGCGTGAGACCCAGTCGATCGCCCGCGTCATCGTCCACCCCAAGGATCCCAACATCGTCTGGGTGGCGGCCATGGGCCACTTGTACGGACCCAACGCCGAGCGCGGCGTGTTCATGACGACCGACGGCGGAAAGAACTGGACCAAGACGCTCTTCGTCACGGAGAACACCGGCGCGACCGAGCTCGCAATCGATCCGACCAACCCGAACGTGCTGTGGGCGGCGATGTACGAGCGCCAGCGGACAGCGTGGGGATTTGCGGGCGGCGGTCCGGGCAGCGGGCTGTATCAGACCACCAACGGCGGCAAGACCTGGACGAAGGTCACCGGCAACGGGCTGCCGCGCGGCACGCTCGGACGGATCGCGCTCGATGTCTGCAAGAGTCAGCCGACCATGATCTACGCGCAAATCGAAGCCGCGCCTGACAAGGAAACCGGCGCCGATCTCGACGTGCCGGCCGGCCGGGCCGGGCAGCCGGGCGCGGCAGGCGCGGCTGGAGCGGCTGGCGCGGGCGCCGCCGGGGCCGGGGCGGCGGGCGCCGCAGGCGGTGGCGGCGGCGGTGGTGGCCAGGGACGCGGCGGCCCGCCGCCCCCGCCCGATCCGCAGAGCAACGGCATCTGGCGCTCGGCCGACAAGGGCAAGACCTGGACGTTCCAGTCGAACGAAAACCAGCGGCCCATGTACTTCAGCCAGATCCGCTGCGATCCGAACAACCCGAACACCGTCTACGTCGGCGGCGTCAACCCCCAGAAGTCGGTCGATGGCGCCAAGACGTTCACGCCGATTCGCGGCATGGGCCACGTCGACAACCATGCGATTTGGATCGACGCGCTCAGTGGCACGCCGGGCTCCGACAGCAAGCGCGTCATGTACGGCAACGACGGCGGCCTCGACACGTCGTACGACGCAGGTGCCACGTGGGAATCGAACCGCATGCAGGGCACGGCCCTGTCCTATCACGTGTCGGCCGACATGCGCCGGCCCTACTGGGTCTGCACGGGCCTGCAGGACAACGGCTCGTGGTGTGGACCGAGCTCGACGCGTTCCGGCGGCATTCACATGTGGAACTGGATCAGCGTCGGCGGCGGTGACGGATTCCAGACGCAGATCGATCCCACCGATCCGAACATCTTCTACACCGAGTCGCAGAACGGGAACATCAACCGCTACAACATCACGACCGGACAGACGCAGAGCGTCCGGCCGGCGCTGCCCGGCGCCGCAGGTGGCGGAGGCGGAGGCGGGGGCGGTGGTGGTGGCGCAGCCGCAGGCGGTGCCGCGGCGGCCGGCGGCGGCGCGGCGGCCGCCGGAGGCGCGGCTGGCGGCGGTGCTGGTGGCGGGGGCGGCGGGGGCGGTGGACGAGGCGGCCGCGGGAATGTGATCAACACGCCAGAAACCGGCGCGATCTCGCAGTTCAACTGGAACTCGCCGATCCGGATCTCGCCCCACAATCCGAGCACGCTGCTCTTCGGCGGACGCCAGCTCTTTGTTTCCCGCGATCGCGGGGAAAGCTGGGTCGTCTCGAACTCCCTCGGCAAGAACATCGACCTGAACGGCCGCTCCATCCTGGAGCAGTCCTACAAGATGCCGGGCTGCGGCGGCCGCGGCGGCAGCGTGCGCGGCAAACCGTGCATCCTCTCGAAGCACGACGGCTACGTGCAGAACGAATTCGGGTCGATCACCGAGATCGCCGAGTCACCGGTGCTGCCCGGCGTCCTCTGGGTCGGCACCGACGACGGGAACGTGCAGGTCAGCCGGGACGGCGGCCTCACCTTCACCGAAGTCGGGAAGAATGTGCCGGGCGTCAACCACGAGTACTACGTCTCGGGGATTGAAGCGTCGTGGTACGACGCGGGCACGGCCTATCTGTCGCTCGACGGCCATCGTCACGACGACGCCAAGCCCTACGTGTTCAAGACGACGGATTACGGCCAGACGTGGAAGGCCGTGTCGGGCAATCTGCCGGCGTTCGGCTGGGTGAACTCCATCCGGCAGGATCCGGTCAACCGCAACCTGATCTATGCGCCGACCGAGTTCGGCTTCTACATCTCGCTCGACGACGGCGCGGCGTGGGTGCCCTTCATGCCGAATCTCCCGCACGTGCGCGTCGACGAAGTGCTCGTCCATCCGCGCGACAACGACCTGATTCTGGCGACGCACGCGCGCGGCATCTGGATCATGGACGACGTCTCAGCCCTGCAGCGCCTGACGGCCGAGGAAATGGCCAAGGACGTCGTGCTCTTCAAGCCCCGCGACGCCGTGCAGTGGCGTCCGGACCGGAAGAACGTGACCGAAGTGCCGGGCGACAAGTGGTGGGAAGGCGAAACCGGGCCACCGGGCACGGCGATCGCGTATCACCTCAAGAGCGCCGCTTCGAACGTGCGGGTGACGATCACCAACACGGCGACCGGTAATGCCGTGCGGACGTGCACGGGCACGACGCTCGCCGGAATGAATCGCTTCCAGTGGGGCCTGACCGGCGATCAGCAACCGGGCGGCGGTGGCGGCGGCCGCGGCGGCGGCGGACGCGGCGGCCAGCCCGATCCGGCAGCGGCGGCGCAACCGGCGCCGACCGGCCCGACGCCGTGCGCGGCTGGCGGCGGTGGTGGCCGCGGCTTCGGCGGTGGGGGCGGCGGCGGCCGCGGCGGCTTCGGCGGCGGCGGCATCGGCCCCGGCGTCTACCGCGTCACGCTCTCGGTGGACGGCAAGGACGTCGGCACGCAGACGTTCAGCATCCTCGAGGACACGTGGCTCAACGAGAAGTAACTTGAATTCGGGATTCGGGGATTCAGAGATTCAGAGATTCAGGGTTCAGAGATTCAGGGTTCGAACCTTGAATCCCAGAATCCCTAATCCCTGAATCCCGAATTCATTATTCGGCCTTCTCGCCGGGTTTGAGCTCGAGCACTTCAATCGAGCTTCCGGCGAGAGCAGCTTTGAGTGCGTCAGGCGTGCCGGTGAGCACGGGGAACGTGCCCCAGTGCATCGGCACGACCTGACGGACGCCCAGCCACTTCGCCGCGATCGCGGCCGTGTCCGGGCCCATCGTGTAGAGATCGCCGATTGGCAGGAACGCGATCTGCGGCTGATAGACTTCGCCGATCATCTTCATGTCGCCGAACAGTCCCGTGTCGCCGGCAAAGTAGATCGTCGGCGTGCGCGGCGCGCGCAGCACGAAGCCGGCCGCCCCTCCCAGATAGACAATCGCACCGTCCTCGACGATCGATCCCGAGTGGACGGCCTGCGTCATCGTGATCGTCACGCCCGCGACCTCCTGCGTGCCACCGATCCCCATGTCCTTGACGTTCTGCAATCCCTTGTCGCCCAGATACAGCCCCACTTCGAACATGCAGACCACCGGCGCGTGGGTGGCGCGCGCGACCGAGACGACGTCGCGCGTGTGATCGCTGTGGCCGTGGGACACCAGAATCAAGTCGAGCGGTTTGAGCGATTCGGCCTTGGCGTAGGCCGGCGGACAGTTGGGGTTGGTCAGCCACGGGTCGGTGATCACCCGGCGGCCGTTCGGCAGATCGAGCAGAAAGGTCGAGTGGCCCAGCCAGGTTATGGACAGCGACATCGAGTCTCCGGGAATGATTGGTCCCTACGACAATGCAATAGCGGCCCGCCAATAGGCAAATGACAAATATCGGATAATGGACAGAGTGCCTTCGCCCGTGTCCCCCGTCCCCGTGCAATTCATCCGCGGCCGGCGCGTGAAAGACGCGACGCTCGCCCGGACGCCCAAGCCCGAGTGGCTGAAGGTGCGCGCGCCCGGCTCGCCGGCCTACCTCCGGCTCAAGGGGCTGATGCGTGAGCTCAACCTCCACACCGTCTGTGAGGAGGCGCACTGCCCCAACATCGGCGAGTGCTGGCACCACGGCACGGCGACGTTCATGATCATGGGCGACGTCTGCACGCGCGCGTGCGGCTACTGCAACGTGCGGCACGGCGCGCCGATCGCGCTCGATCCGCACGAGCCGGACAAACTGGCGCAAGCGGTGAGCGCGATGGCGCTCGCCTACGTCGTCGTCACCTCTGTGGATCGAGACGATTTGCCAGATTTCGGCGCGGGCGCGTTCGCGGCCACGATTCAGGCGATCAAGCGCCGGCGGCCCGACTGCCGCGTGGAAGTGCTGATCCCCGACTTTCAGGGAGAGGAAGCTCCCCTGCGGACGGTCCTCGAAGCGGCGCCCGACGTGCTCAACCACAACACTGAAACAGTGCCGCGGCTCTACCGTCAGGCGCGGCCGGGTGGCCGCTACGCCCGCGCCCTGGAACTGCTCGACCGCGCGCGCCGCCACGCGCCGGCGACGCCGACGAAAACCGGCCTCATGGTCGGCCTGGGCGAAACCTGGGACGAGATCGTCGACGTCCTCCGCGACCTCCGGCGCGTCGACTGCCAGATCCTGACGATCGGCCAGTACTTACGTCCGACCCTCGCGCACCTGCCTATGGAGCGCTACTACACGCCGGACGAATTCCGCGAGCTCAAACGGATCGCCCTGGAACTCGGATTTGGCCACGTCGAGTCGGGTCCGCTGGTGCGGAGCTCCTATCATGCGCACGAGCAGGCGGATTCGTACTTGAGAAATGCTTAGCTCAGTTGGACCCTGGCGCCGAAGACCGGTGTCCAAGTACCAATGCTCGAAGTCTCGAATCTGACTCGCTACTACGGCGGGATTGGGGCCGTTCTCGACGTGAGCTTCACGGTCAGGCCCGGCGAGGTGCTCGGGTATCTCGGGCCCAACGGATCGGGCAAGTCCACGACCGTGAAGATGCTGGCCGGGCTGCTGCCACCCACCCGCGGAACGATTCGCTTCGGCGGCCGCAACATCCAGGACCACCTGCTCGAACACAAAGGCCGGGTCGGGTATGTGCCCGAAGAAGCCATCGTCTATTCGTATCTAAGTGCCGAGGAGTACCTGCGCCTGGCCGGCCGGTTGCGCGGGATTCCGGAGGATCGGCTCGAGCGCCGCATCGAACGGTTTCTGACGCTGTTCGATCTCATCGCCGAGCGCCATAGCGCCCTGGCGACCTTCTCCAAGGGGATGCGCCAGAAAGTGCTGCTCTCGGCGGCGTTGCTTCACGACCCGACGATCGTCATCCTCGACGAGCCCGCGTCGGGGCTCGACGTCGGCACGATGCTGGCGCTCCGGGGCGTGGTGTCGGGCCTGGCGCGCGATGGGCGCATCGTCTTCTACAGCTCGCACGAGATGGAGACCGTCGAGAAGGTCTGCACGCGGGTCATGATCCTGCGCGAAGGCCGGGTCGTCGCCGACGACTCGGTTTCGGCCCTGCGCGAGCTGACGAAGCAGTCGTCGCTCGAAGACGTGTTCACGCGACTGGCCGTGCAGGAAGACGTCGGCCGTCTGGCCGACGGCCTCCTCGAAGCGATGCGGCTCTGACGCGATGACACCGCTCACGCCTCGCGAACCGAAACAGATCAAGACGCTCGCGCAGACGTTTCTCGCGCGCTTCTTCGACAACGACATCACGGGCGGCAGCACCGACCTGCGGCACTCGTTCCTCTGGCTGCTCGGCGCCATCGCGCTGCCCGGCGTCTGGATGGCGAACGTCCGCATGGGCGCGTGGGGGCGCATTGCCCAGATCCGCGGCCCGGAAGCGGTCCGCCTCGAGTCGGCACCCGAAAAGGTCTTCATCATCGGCACGTCGATGGTCATCGTCGCCGGGCTGGCCGCGATCGTGTGGCAGTCGCTGCTCATCGATCGCCGTGACGTCATCGTCCTCGGCAGTTTCCCGGTGCGGCACCGAACCGTCCTCGCCGGCAAGTTCGGCGCGTTGATCGGGTTCTTCGGCATCATCACCGCGGCGATGCAGACGGCGTCGTCGTTCTTCTGGGGCCTGACGCTCGGCATGCACGGCGGTCCGCTGTTCGGGCTCTGGACCATCGTCGCGCACTTCGTCGCGGCGGCGGCGGCCGGCCTCTTCATGTATCTGTCGGTCATCGCGACGCAAGGGCTGCTGCTCGGCATCGCCGGACCGCGGCAGTCGGCGCGGCTCGCGCCGATTCTCCAGCTTGTTCTCATTACTGGCGCGCTCCTCCTCTTCGCGCTGTTGCCGCTCACGGCCGGCGCGACGCCCGGACCGGTCTACGGCGTGCGTGCGCGCGAGATGCAGGGCGTGCTGTGGATGCCACCGGTCTGGTTCTTCGGCCTGTACGAAACGATCCTCGGGACGTCGAACGCCACGATCCACATGCTGGCCGGCCGCGCGATGCTCGCGCTGGGCGCCGCGGGCGGGCTCGCGCTCCTCAGCTACCCGCTCGCCTACAAGCGCGTCGTGCAGGACGCGCTGGTGGGCGCGCCCGTCGCCGCTCGCCTCGGGCCCGTCCGGCGTCTCGCGGCGCTCCTCCCGCGCCTCCTGGCACGCCACCACGTGACACGCGCGACGCTGCAGTTCGCGATGGCGACAATCGGGCGGATGACGCTGCATCGACTCGTCATCGCCATCGCACTCGGGATCGGCGCCGCCTTCGTCGTGCCCGTGATATCGGTGAATCTCAACACCGACCTGCCGCTCCCGACGCCCGGCATGCTTTCGGTCTCGACGCTGCTCATGTTCTGCCTGCTGGTCGCGCTGCGGGTCACGGTCGCGCTGCCTGCGGAGCTCGCAGGCGCGTGGATCTTCGCGATGGGCGACACCACGTCGCTCCGGCACCGTGTCGCCGCGCGACGGCTGCTGTGGGTCACGGGCGTCGTCCCGCCGACGCTGCTGGCGTTCTTGATCTTCTGGATCATCTGGGGACTCGGTGTCGCCTGGCGGCACGCGCTGCTCTCGACCGCCATCGGCGGCCTGCTCGTCGAACTGCTCCTGGCCGGCCTGAAGGGCGTGCCGTGCGCTGAGCCGTATGCCCCGGGCGGCGCCAGGCTCCAATCCCGCTGGCCGTGGTATCTGTTGCTTCTCGTCTCGCTCAACATCTACATTCCACAGGGCGAGGCGATGCTCCTCAGCAGCCCCTACGGCGTACCGATCATGGCCGGCGTGCTCGTCGTTGATACGCTGATCGTCCGGCTGTGGGCCGATCGGCGCCATCGCCTGGGCATCGATCGTTTCCAGGTCGACGAGGTCACGCTGATTGATCTCAAAGGCACGAGTATCTGACGGACGAAAGGCGGTCCGGACCTCGATCGTCGAGTGCAGACGCTGTCCCCGCCTGCGCGCATTTTGCGAGCGCATCGCCGTCGAAAAACGGGCGGCGTTCCGCAGCGAGACCTACTGGGCCAGGCCCGTGCCGGGCTTCGGCGATCCTCGCGCGCGCATTGTCATCGTCGGGCTCGCACCGGCGGCGCACGGCGCCAACCGGACCGGCCGGATGTTCACCGGCGACGGCGCCGGCGGATCGAGTGACTTTCTGATGGCGGCCCTGCACGCCAACGGCCTTGCCAATCAGCCGCGCTCTCAACGCGCCGACGACGGGCTCGCGCTGCGCGATGCCTGGATGCTGACGGCCGCCCGGTGCGCGCCACCCGACAACAAGCCGACGCCCGAGGAGCTGGACAACTGCTCCGTCCACCTGCGCGCGGAAATCGACAGCCTGCCGAACGCGCGCGTCTACGTCGCGCTCGGACGGATCGCCTTCGACGCGTGCCTTCGACTGCTCAGCGAACACGCTCCGCTGCCCAAACCGCGCCCGGTCTTCGCGCACGGCGCCGTCTTCAGCCCCGCGCGCGCGCCGCACGTCATCGCGTCGTATCACCCGAGCCGGCAGAACACCCACACGGGCAAACTCACGGCGGCGATGCTGCAGGACGTCTTCGCGCGCGCCAGGACTCTTGCGCAGTAGGCATTCAGCACTCGAGACTGGCCCGACCCGATGTCAACACAACTGTCGTTCGGGATTAGTCTGCTAACCTCTTCGCCAGGTTCGCGAGAAACGTGTCAATCGTCTTGTACGGCGAGAAAAAGAACTTCTGCATCACGCGGAAGAACGGATTGTAGACCTCGCCGTCCTCGGTGATCGTGAGCGATGTCCCACCGCCCTGGGGCTGGAGCTCGTACGTCCACGTGCCGCCAAACCCGAGGCTCGGGTCGGCAATGCGCATGACCATTCGCGACGAATTCGTGAGCGTTTCGACCTTGAACGGAATCGTGCCCATCGTGCTCTCCTCGCGCACGATCGTGCCGAGGCTTCCGTCGCCGTCCACTTCGATCTTTTTCACGTCGGGCCGCCACTCCGGATAGCGCCTGAAGTCGCTGATGACGGCAAACACCCTCGCCGCGTCTGCGTCGAGCGAGACCGTCCTTGACGCGCGGTGTCCTTTCGGCAACGCGAGGCCCACGACAAACGCGAGGCCGAAGATCAGAAACAGCCCGACGCCGATGCCGAGAATCCAGCGCATCAGGGTTTCCTTAATAATGCGCCGGGGCCCCACCCCCGGCGCTCGGGCCGGCTCTTTCGCGCTACGTGTTCAGGCCGGGCGTCGG
>Ga0111539_10013583_pt1 | contig 10181 bp, 13 predicted proteins | sample RhiMethybrSRZTD1_FD_79667 | JGI IMG/M metagenome (GOLD analysis project Ga0111539, IMG submission 79667) | Populus rhizosphere microbial communities from Tennessee, USA - Rhizosphere MetaG P. TD hybrid SRZTD1 (version 2) (version 2) | ecosystem: Host-associated > Plants > Roots > Rhizosphere >... | reverse complement strand
GGTGGTCGGCTCGTTCCTGATCATCAACACGTTCTCGATCCTGGTCGCGCAGCGCAGCCGTGAGCTGGCCCTGCTGCGGGCACTCGGGGCGTCCCGGCGCCAGGTCAGCCGCTCGGTGCTGTTCGAGGCGTTCGTCGTCGGCGCGGTCGGCAGCACGATCGGCGTGGGGCTGGGTGTGCTGCTGGCGGTGGCGATCCGGTACGTGTTCGGCCGGTTCGGGCTCGACCTGTCCGGCACGGCGTTCGTGTTCGCGCCGCGCACCTTCCTCGTGGCCTACGCGATCGGGATCGTGGTCACGCTGGTCGCGGCGTACCTCCCCGCACGGCGTTCCGCGCGGATCGCGCCGGTGGCGGCCCTCCGCGACGACGTGGCGATGCCGGAGTCGTCGATGCGGCTGCGGTTCGCGGTCGGCATGCTCATGTGCCTGGCCGCCGCAGGGCTGATGGTGGTCGGCCTGACCCTCGACGTGCCGAAGAAGGGCTACTGGGTCGGCGGCGGCATCCTCGCGGCATTGCTCGGGGTCGCGGTGGCGAGTCCCGTGATCGCGAAACCGTTCCTGCTGCTCGCGGCCGCGGGCTACCGGGCCGTGTTCGGCAGCGTCGGGCGGCTTGCGGGGCAGAACTCGCTGCGCAACCCGCGACGTACGGCGGCCACCGCCTCGGCGCTGATGATCGGGATGGCGCTGGTCGCGACCATGTCCATCGCCGGGGCGTCGGCGAAGGCAAGCGTCGACGACAGCATCGCGAAGAACTTCGTCGGCGACCTCGTGATCAGCAACCTGATCGGGCAGGGCTTCTCGCCCAGCGTCAGCGACCGGGCCGAGAAGGCGCCGGGCGTCGAGTCCGTGGTGCGCACTCGCTTCGCCCAGGCCAGCGTGGCGGGGAAGCGCGAGTTCCTGGGCGGCGTCGACCCCGCCCACTTCGGCGACGTGATGCGCCTGAGGACCACCGGAGGTGGGCTGGCGGCTGTCGACGACGGCGCCTGCCTGATGAACGAGGACTACGCGAAGGAGCACGGCTACGGCCGCGGCGACCTGGTGCCCTGGCAGATGCCGAAGGGCAACCAGGCGCTGCGCGTGGTCGGCACGTACGAGGCCAACGGCGCCATGTTCGCGACCTGCGTGACCAACCTCGCCACGTTCTCCGCCGCCGGCTTCCAGGCCCAGGACAACGTGGTCTTCGTGACCGTGAAGCCCGGGGTCGACGTGACCAGCGTGGAGGCGGAGATCAACCAGCAGATCGCCGCCCTGCCGACGGTGACGGTGAAGAACCAGCGGGAGTACGCCGCCGAGCAGCGCGAGCCGATCGACCGCCTCGTGCTGATGATCTACGCGCTGCTCGGGATGGCCATCGTGATCGCGCTGCTGGGGGTCGTGAACACGCTCGCGCTCTCGGTGATCGAGCGCACCCGGGAGATCGGGCTGCTGCGCGCGATCGGGCTCAGCCGCGCGCAGCTGCGCCGGATGATCGGACTGGAGTCGATCGTGATCGCCGTGCTCGGCGCGCTGCTGGGCGTCGCGATGGGTGTGATCTTCGGGGTGGCACTGATGTCCTCGCTGCGCGACGAAGGCCTCACCGTGACCCGCATCCCGGTGGTTTCCCTGACCGCATTCGTGCTGTCAGCCGCGGTCGTCGGTGTCGTCACCGCGGTGCTGCCCGCACGTCGTGCGGCACGTCTCGACGTGCTGACCGCGATCGCCACCGAGTAGGTCTACCCGTGAGTCCCCTCCCAAGGGGTGTACCGGACGGTTACCCTGCCTTGAGGGGACAAGGGAGGATCCATTGGCTACGGCGGCTGAAACGGCGGACCCGCGGCTCAAGCACGTCCAGGTGCGCGAGTACGTCCGTTCGCTGGTCCACAACCTGGAGCCGGGAGCCCCCGCACCCTCCGAGCGCGAGCTGGTACAGCGGTTCGGCGTGGCCCGGATGACGGTGCGACACGCCCTCGACAGCCTGGTCACCCAGGGCCTCCTGGAGCGCATCCCCGGCCGCGGCACGTTCGTGGCCAAGCCCCACGTCGACATGCAGGCGCGGCTCTCGTCGTACACCGAGGAGATGCACCGCCGCGGCCGCACGCCCGGTTCGCGCACCCTGATGCGGCGGCGCGAGACCGCCGGCCCCGGCGTCGCCCGCGCGCTGCAGGTCGAGGAGGGTCACCCGATCGCGCACTGGCAGCGGCTGCGTACCGCCGATGGCAGTCCGGTCTGCGTCAGCGACGTGTACATCTCGCTGGAGGCGTTCCCCGAGTTCCTCGCGCACTCGGAGCCGGACAGCCTCTACGAGTGGTTCTCAACCCAGGAGCAGATGCCGAGCTGGGGTGAGGACTCCGTGGTCGGCGACGTGGCGACGGAGTCCGAGGCCCAGCTGCTGGAGATCGCGACCGGTGCCCCCGTGCTGCGGGTGTCGCGGCGCGCGTTCTGCCGCGAGGTCGCCTGCGAGGTGTCACGCACGGTCTACCGCGCCGACCGGTTCACGCTGTGGATCCCGGTGCTGAGGGCCGAGTTCGAGCGCTGAGCACCCAGACGCCGTAGTCGGCGTCGACACCGGTGCGCAGCTGGAAGCTGTCGAACCGCGCGTCCACCACGAGCCCGGCCGCCTCGGCGTCCGCGACGAAGGCATCGGCCGGGTAGGTGTTCGCGTTCTGCGGACCCCCGACCATCCGGAAGCCGACGAGCATCCGGCCGGTCGGCTTCAGCAGCCGGCCGAGGGTGTCCAGCACCCGCCGCTCGGTGCCGTCGGCGAGCAGCACCATCACGTTGCCCACCACCACGACCAGGTCGTACGACGACGGGCGCCCCTGGGCCTCCAGGAACGCTGGTGACAGCCCGAGCAGGTCGGATTGCACGACGTCGACGTCCGGGAACGTCGAACGCGACTGGGCGACCATGGCCGGGTCCTTCTCGACGGCGGTGACCCGGTGCCCGCGGCGCACGAGTCCGTCGGCGACGCGACCCATGCCCGAGCCGGCGTCGAGGACCGTGGCACCACGCGGCACCAGCACATCGGCCAGCCTGGCCTCGCCGTCGACGTCGCTGCCGTCGGCGACCAGCTGCGCGAAGAGCCTGCCGTAGCCCGAGTGGTCGGCCTGCTCCCAGCGCGTGACCGGGTGCTCGCTCATGCAAGCCCTCCGAGCGGTGCGACGACCCTGCCGGACTCCTCGCACACCCAGTGCGGGTCGGGTCCGCCGATGTCGGGCGCGACGTACAACGCGTGCGGCGGCGACTTGCACGACCGGCACAGCGGCCAGCGGCCGGCGGAGGCGAGCAACGCGTCCTGCACGTCCTGTGCGACCAGTCCGGCGACGAACGGCCGGCCCTCGGCCCACTGCTCCAGCCACCACCGGCGTTGGGCGACCGCGTTCTCCAGCAGGGACACGTGCGCCGCCGTCGCCACGTCGGTCGCCTCGAGGTCGTGCAACACGAGCGCGCGTGCGGTGATCAGGGGGTCCTCGGATGTCACAGTGTCAGTGTGACAACACATCCCCTGCTCGAGGTCGTCTGCCTCCACGTCCGTGACGTGGCCGGGGCCACCGACGGGGGTGCCGACCGGATCCTGGTGATGACCGACCCGGAGCTCGGCGGCCGGTCGCCGGAGCCCGCCGCGGTGTCCGCGATCTGTCGCGAGACCGACCTGCCGGTGCGGGTGCTGCTGCGGCTCAACGAGGGACTGTCCACCACGGGTGGTGAGTTCACGCGGCTGGTCGGGCTGGCGCAGGAGTACCTCCTGCTCGGCGCGCGCAGCCTTTCCTTCGGCTTCCTCGACGACGACCTCGAGATCGACGAGGCCACGACCTCCGAGCTGGTCGGGTCGCTGCCCGAGGTGCCGTGGGGCTTCCACCGCGGCTTCGACGCGGCCTTGCGCACCGACCACGCCTGGCGGGCCGTCGCTCGGTTGCCTCACCTCGACGCCGTGGCTTCGGGCGGTTCCACACGCGGGCTGCCTGTCGGTGGCGAGGAGCTGATCACGCGCGCCTCGCACAACCCCGATGTGGCACGGTTGCTGCTCGCCTGCGGGGGCCTCAGCGCCGAGCAGGTGCCGTGGCTGCTGCGTGCGGGTGTCCGGCAGTTCGGGGTCGGCGCAACCGTGCGTCCCGGGCGCTCGTGGACCCGCTCCTACGTCGACGCCGGTCACGTGCGGTCGTGGCGGCTGCTGCTCGACGACGCGCTCGACCGCGCCCTCGGCGTGCCGGTCGACGCCGTCGAGGACTCCGCTTGATCCTGATCGACCCACCCAACGCACCGGGGCGTGGCCGGCTGTGGTCGCACCTCGCCTCCGACACGTCGTACGACGAGCTGCACGCGTTCGCCCGGGAGATCGGCGTGCCCGAGCGAGGCTTCGACCGGGACCACTACGACGTGCCGTCCGAGTGGTACGACAAGGTCGTCGAGGCCGGCGCCACGCCGGTGTCCAGCCGGGAGCTGGTGACGCGGTTGGTGAAGGCGGGCCTGCGGATCAGGAAAGCGCCGCCACCTCCGCGCTGACATTGGCGCGGGCCTTCTCCTCCCAGCGCTCGCGGGCAGCATCGGAGTGGAACAACGTGTCGTGGGCGAGCAGGTCCTCCAGCACCGCCTTGCGCCCCGCGCGGAAGTCGGCGTCGGGCACCTCGGCGTACTCCTGCCGCACCCCGGCGACGTAGGCGTCGTAGCGTTCCCGGTCCGCAGCCAGGATCGCCAGGTCGGCGTCGCAGAGGAGCTGTCCGGGCAGGTCGTCGGCCGCCGGGTCGTGGCCCGCGGTCAGCCGCACCAGGCGGGTCACCTCGTCGACCAGGGGGATCGGCACGCCGGCCTGGGTCAACACCGCGTCGGCCAGCCGCGCGGACCGCTCCTCGTTGTCGCCGACGGCGTCGTACACCGCGTCGTGGAACCACGCCGCCAGCACGACCGCGTCGCGCTCGGGGTGGTCGGCGGGGACGAGGTCGTCGAGGTGCTCGAGCACCTCCCTGAGGTGGCGCAGGTCGTGGTAGCCCCGGGCCGGGTCGTCATACGCCGTGACCAGGCGCTCGCGGATCTGCGGCTGCTCGGAGAGGAGGTCCGGCCACCAGCGCTCGAGGTCCATGCCGGTCAGCCTAGGGCCGCCTCAGGTAGTACTCCGTGAACTCGCGGCACCGCCCCTCGGCGTCGAAGCGCATCACGAAGCAGTTCTCGAACGTCCTGGTCACCGGCCCGCCCGGCACGTCGCGGTAGGTCGACGTCCCGGTCGCCACGACCGTGTCGCCGTCGACCGCGACCGGTGCGTACGACGCCCCGTACGTGCCGGGGGCGTCGCGCGTGGACGCGTCGTCGGAGTCGTCCTCGCCGAGCCAGGACGCAACGACCGCGTCGCGGCCGACGATCGGCTCGTCGTACGGGTGGTAGCGGTAGCGCACGTCCTCGCTGAACAGCAGGGCAATGTCGTCACGGTCGTAGGAGAGCCACGCCGCGACGTACCGGTCGAGCCAGGCCTGGGCGTTCTGGTGGTCCATCGCGCCACCCTAACTACGGCGTTACGCTGCCTCATGCTGATCGAGCCAGAGCCACGACCGGACACCGCGGACGCCTTCGGGCAGTGGCGGGACCAGCAGGCCAAGGCATGGGGCTACGTGCCCAACTATGCCGCCCTCTTCGCCAGCCGGCCCGACGTCGCCGAGGCCTGGACCCGGCTGAACCTGGCCGTCCGCGGTGGCATGGACCGCCGCCGGTTCGAGCTGGTCACGATCGCCGCCGCCCGCGCCCGCGCGTCGACGTACTGTGTCGCCGCGCACTCCCAGTTCCTGCGTGACGTCTGCAGCGACGAGCAGTCCATGATCGCCTTGTCCTCCGACCCGTCGGGTGCCTCGCTCGCCGGGGTGGACCACGCCCTCGTTGCCTTCGCCACGAAGGCCGCGACCGACCCGGCGTCGGTCGACGAGACGGATGTCGCCGCTCTCCACGAGCACGGCCTCTCCGACGCCGATGTCGCCGACGTGGTCTTCGCCGTCGCCGCCCGCTGCTTTTTCGCCACCGTCCTCGACGCCGGCGGCGCCCAGGCCGACTCACGGTTGGCCACCTCCTTCGACGAGACCACCCGCTCGGAGCTCACCGTCGGCCGCCCCTTCGCCGACTCCTAGCGGGCGTGCTCCACGCAGGTCCGCGCGGTCGGCCGCGCCTCGAGCCGTCCGTCCGGCACCGGCTCACCGCACACCTCGCAGATCCCGTAGGTCCCCGCCTCCACCCGAGCGAGCGCAGCATCGACCTCCGCCAGGTGCTCCCGGGCCTGCCGCACCAGCGCATCGACCTGCGACCGCTCGAACGCGATCGTGGTCCCTTCGGGGTCGTGCTCGTCGTCCGCGTTTGTGTCCCGCGATGCCGCCACGACTCCTGCGTAGTCGTCGCTCAGCGCCACGAGCCGCTGGTACGTCCGTCTCCGGTCGGCCTCGAGTCGGTCCCGTGAGCTGTGCACGCTGTCCTTCCTGAGGGGGTTCAGGCGCCCGCGACGAGCCGATCCATCGCGGCCAGGACACAGCCGGGCGCCTCGACCCAGACGAAGTGGCCCGCCCCCGGCTCGACGTGCGACCAGGCGCCGGGGATGCGGTCGGCACTCTGCGTGCCGGCGCTCGGCGGCATCGGGCTCAGCTCGCCGACGAGCACGCCGAACGGGACCGTGATGGAGGGTAGCGACGACTCGAGCTCGGGCAGCCGGGTCTGCAGGTCTGCCCACAGGTGCCGGCTCGCCGGCCCGGAGAACTCCACGCGCGGCATCGTGGGAGCAGCAGCGGGATCGGCGAAGTACGACGGCCAGAACAGGGCAAAGGCCTCGTGGTGGTCCTCCTGGGTCGCCTCGCCCGCCGTGTCCTTCTCGTCGAGCATGCGGGCGCGCTCACGGTCCGCTTCGGGCACGCGCGCGAGCATCTCGGCCCCGAACTCCTCCTCCCCGCCGTCGCCGACCGCGCCCAGCGGGTCGACGGACAGCACACCCGCCAGTCGTTCGGGGATGCCTGCCGCGGCGTGGAACACCAGGTGGCCTCCCCACGAGTGGCCCATCAGGTAGGCGGTCTCCCAACCCAGCCCGTCGAGCACGGCGGCGATGTCGGCCACGGCCTCGGCGACCGTGAAATCGCCCTGCTCCGTGGACGGCGCAAGACCACGTTGCTGGTAGGTCGCGACCCGGTAGCGGGCGGCGAGCTCGGCAACCGCATCGTCGAGGTAGTCGTAGCTCATGCCCGGACCACCGTGAATCGCCAGCACGCGCGGTCCCTCGCCAGTGACCCAGCCCGAGAGCTCACCAGTCGGCGTCGGCACCGTGAAACGGGTTCGCTCCATGTCAGGCGGGCTGCCAGAGCTCGACCCGGTTGCCCTCGGGATCGGTGACCCAGCCGAACCGGCCGACACCCTCCATGTCCTGGGTCTCGTCGGCCACGTCTGCTCCCGTGGAGCGGAGCTGGGCGAGCATCGCATCCAGGTCGCGGACCCGGAAGTTGAGCATGGTCTGCTGCTCCCGGGACCCGAAGTAGTCGGTCCCGGACTCGAACGCCGCGAACACGGTCGGCCCGGCTTCCTGACTCCACAGGCCGTGCTGATCGGTGTCCAGCCCGAGGCAGTCGCGGTACCACGCGCCGAGGGCTTCGGGGTCGGCGGCCCGCATGAAGTGTCCGCCGATTCCCAGCACACGTTCCATGCTGACTCCCTTGATCAGACGGTCAGGTCAGATCCAACACTGTGCCAGAAGCAATTCTCACGCGACGAGGAGCCAGACCTCAGACCAGCTCACCGCGTTTCCTACTCAGGTAGGCGCGCTCGGCGGAGTTCTGGGTGGCGGCGATCGCGGCGTCGTACGACTCCTTCGACTCGGCGGTCCGACCGAGCCGGCGGAGCAGGTCGGCGCGGGCGACGTGCCAGGCGTGGTAGCCGCTGAGTGGCAGCCGGTCGACCAGGGCGAGGGCGACCTCCGGGCCGTCAAGCTCCGCGACCGCGACCGCGCGGTTGAGCGCGACGATCGGCGACGGGTCGAGCCGGGTGAGCTGGTCGTACAGCGTGACCACCTGCGACCAGTCCGTGTCCGACGCGGAGGCGGCGTCGGTGTGCACGGCGTTGATCGCGGCGAGTATCTGGTAACGGCCGGGCCGGTTGATCGCCAGGCACTCGCGGACCAGGTCGTGCCCTTCGGTGATCAGGCCTTGGTCCCAGCCGGCGCGATCCTGCTCGCCGAGCGGAACCAGCTGCCCATTCCGCACGCGGGCCTCACGCCGAGCCTCGGTGAGCACCAGCAGCCCGAGCAGACCGGCCACCTCCGGCTCTTCGGGGAGCAGGTCGCGGAGGATCCGCGCCAGCCGGATGGCCTCACCCGTGAGCTCGGCGCGAACCGGGTCGCCGTCGCCGGTGGCGAGGTAGCCCTCGTTGAAGACGAGGAACAGCACCGCCAGCACGCCGCCGAGCCGCTCGGGGAGATCGGCGGCCTCGGGCACCCGGTAGGGCACCTTCGCCGCGGCGATCTTCTTCTTCGCCCGAGTGATCCGCTGCGCCATCGTGGTCTCGGGCACGAGGAAAGCCTGCGCGATCTCAGCCACGGTCAACCCGCCGAGGAGGCGGAGCGTCAGCGCGATCCGCGCCTCGAGTGCGAGCGCGGGGTGGCAGCAGGTGAAGAGCAGACGCAACCGGTCGTCCTCGACCGGTCCCGTGGGCTCGTGGGGCGTGTCGTCGTGGTACATGAGGGCCGCCTGGTGCTTCGCGTCGCGCTGCTTCTCACGGCGCAACCGGTCGATCGCGCGGTTGCCCGCGGTGGTGGTGAGCCAGCCGCCCGGGTTGGGAGGTACGCCGGACTCCGGCCACTTCTCCAGCGCGGTCACGAGCGCCTCGCCCGCCGCCTCCTCTGCGATGTCGATGTCACCGAAGCGGCGGACGAGCGAGGCGATCAGGCGGCCGTACTCCTCGCGGAAGACCCGCTCGACGGCCGCCGTACCGCGCTGCATCACGCTGTCGTCTCCTGGGTCCTCGTCCGGACCCGACCCGCTCAGGCGAGGCCCTCGAACGGACGGACCTCGACCTTGCCGCGGCACGCCTTGGACCCTTCGGCCGCGAGCTTGAGTGCCACGTCGAGGTCGGGTGCTTCGATGACCCAGAAACCGCCGATGACCTCCTTGGTCTCGAGGTAGGGGCCGTCGGTCATCACCGGCTTCTCACCCTGGCCGTCGACGACCGTCGCCGTCGATGCCGACTGGAGTCCACCGCCGAAGACCCAGTAGCCCTCGGCTTGGAGCTTGTCGTTGAAGACGCCGGTCGCGGCGAACGCCTCCTCCATCTCCTCCTTGGAGCCGTAGTTGCCGAACTCGTCCATCTCGGCGGGGCCGTGAACGGCCAACAGGTAGTGCGTCATCCCATCCTCCTCAGTTGCGGGCGGTCCCGATGACCGCTCCTACCCCCACCACGAACGGCAGCCCGCCGTTACGACAACCTGCCACAGCAGGCCTTGCGATGGAGCCGAGGATCGGCCGTCGCCAGTTCGCTTGTGCAAGGATCAGCCCGCGGATGAGAAGCAAGCCCAAGGCTCTCCCGCGTTGCTGGAGGAGGCAACAGCCGTGACAGTGAACGTGGCGTCGGTCCAGAGCTTCATGGAGGACGTTCGTGCCCTCATGAGCTCGGACACCGCCACCTTGCTGGTGCTGGACGACACGGGCACCGTCCTCGAGCCGGCCGCGTCTGCCGGTCTAGGTCGCCGGTGGCGCGGTGCTACGCACGTTCCCGTCGGATCCGGATTCGCCGGACGAGTCGCCGCGAGACGCGAACCTGTCGTCCTCACCGAGGTCAACGAGGTCTCGGTCCTCAACCCCATCCTTCGAGACTTCGGCGTGCAGCGACTCCTCGGGGTCCCCGTCTTCGGTTCGAAGGGCTTGCTCGGGGTCCTGCACGTGGGATGGCTCGTCGCACGAACCTTCACGCCCGACGACACCAGCCGCCTGGAAGGCGCAGCGGCGGAGATCGGCCAGCGCCTGTCCGAGAGGACCGAGGACGATGCTCACCTGGCGGCCTTGGCCTTGCAACGCAGTCTGCTTCCGGCCGCTCCCCCGCCCATCGCGGGCCTCGACGTCGCCGTGCGCTATCTGCCCGCCGAGGGAGACCTGGGTGGCGACTGGTACGACATCTTCCCCCTGCCCAGCGGCAAGATCGGTTTCGTGATGGGCGATGTCGAGGGGCACGGCCTCCGGTCGGCGGTCGTCATGGGCCGCCTGCG
>Ga0111539_10013582_pt1 | contig 10181 bp, 9 predicted proteins | sample RhiMethybrSRZTD1_FD_79667 | JGI IMG/M metagenome (GOLD analysis project Ga0111539, IMG submission 79667) | Populus rhizosphere microbial communities from Tennessee, USA - Rhizosphere MetaG P. TD hybrid SRZTD1 (version 2) (version 2) | ecosystem: Host-associated > Plants > Roots > Rhizosphere >... | reverse complement strand
GTCGCAGCGCCAGCCGCGGCGCCGACGACCGTGCCGACCGGCCCGGCCACGGTGGTGCCGATCACTGCGCCGGCGACCGCACCGCCCGCAGCGCCCACTCCGGTCCCGACCGGGTGCGCGTCGGACTTCACGGGGATCGGCTGGGTATTCGTGTCGGTTCTGACCGGCTTCGTGTCGTTGGGGTTCATGTTGACTCTTCCTTGCATGAGATCTGATTCGATGTCTGTTTCCCCTGCACGGTACGCCGAGTGCCGGCCGGACCCGATGGGGTGGATCCCTACCGGGAATCCGCGGTGCGCCCGCGTCTCCTCAGCCCGAAGATCATCGCGGTGTAGAGCGCGAGCAGTGAGCTCGATCACCAGACCTCGCGTGGCGGCGTCGACCACCTCCTCCGCGCGCCGCACCGCCGGTCGGCGCGCAGCTCAACCGCCGTCGAGGACGCCGCCCCCCCCCCCGGGTGGACCGGCGCATCTGGCCCGAGCAGGGGTCCGGCCAGCGGCATGTCGACGGTGAAGATGCAGCCCTCGCCGGGCAGGTCCTGCACGCGGAGCTCGCCCCCGTCGTGGGCGACCGCGCGTCGGGCGATCACGAGTCCGAGGCCGAGCCCCGTGCGGTTGGCGGCATGCGCCTGGTTGAACGGCCGGATGGCCTGCGCGTCCATGCCGGTCGGCAGACCTCCACACTCGTCGCGGACCTCGATCAGGACCCGCTCGCCCGTCACTCGCACCTGCAGCGTGACCAGACCGTCGGGGCGGGTGAACTTGCACGCGTTCTGCAGCAGATTGGAGACCGCCGAGGTGAGGAGCTGCCTGTCGGCGTAGATGCAGGCGTCACCCGGCACGGGCGCGATGTGGAAGCGGAGATCGAGCAGCCGGGCCTCCATGGCCGCGACGATCTCCATTTCCTCGACGAAGGTCGCCAGGGAGATGCGCTCTCGCGAATCGGGGACGTCGGTCGCGAGCCGGACCTCGGCCAGGGACCGGTCGATGAGGTTGCGCAGGCCTCTCAGGCTGCGATCGAGGACCGCGCCCGTCTGCCCGCCGATGCCTACGGTCCCCAGCTTGATGATGTCGAAGGCGAGCGTCGCCGCGTTGAGATGGTTGCGGAGCTCGTGCGCCAGCACACCGAGGCGGAGCGTGCTCTCGTCGTGCAGGGTCTGCTCGCGAATTCCCACGTAGGCCGTGACCGCGCCTGCGAGCGCGTCATCGAGGCAGCTGTTGAGGACCTGGAACTCGTCAGCCCCGATCGGAGCATCGCGCGAGAAGGCCAGCGAGGTGATCGACTGGCACACGGCGCCATAGTCGTGGATGACCTGCGCCACCGTGAAGCCGCTCTTCAGCAGCACCTTGCCGTGGTGCGTGCTGTCTCGTTCCATCCGCGGGTGCGAGGAGGGCCCCTGGGTGGGCGGGAACTTCAGCATCTCGATCAGCTCGTCCAGGAACTGCGAGATCCCGTCCCCCAGCTCGGTCTCCGTCGCGCGGGGTGCATCGCGCGCCGCGACCTTCGCGCTGGCGATGTCGAGGATCGCGTCCCGATTCTCACTGATGAAGGTGTGCAGCATGGTCCTGACCTCAGCCTCTGGCCGCGACTCCCAGCATCGCGGCAACCCAACCGAACCTGCGGTGGAGCCTACGCGGCAACCGACCGCCGGAGCGATGGGGTGAAGTCCTACCAGCGCGCGACCCGTCCCTTCAGGACGTGGCGCTACGGTCCCGGCCCTCGATGCTCCCGATGGCGATGGCGTAGCGCGTCAGCCCGGCGACATCGTGGATGTCGAGCTTCGACATGAGTCTCTGCCGATGCTTCTCGACCGTCTTGATGCTGATGCGGAGCAAGGCCGCCGACTGCTTGTTGGCCTTGCCCTCGGCGACGAGCTGGAGCACCTCCGCCTCGCGCGAGGTGAGCGTCGTCCGGGCCGACAGGGCGCGCGGCTGCCGCCCGGCGACCGGCAGCAGGCGCCGCGAGATCGAGGGGCTGGCATAGGTCCCTCCCGCGTGGATGACCCGGATCGCCTGTGCGAGGTCGTCGAGAGACGACTGCTTCAGCACGTAGCCGGTTGCGCCGAGCTCCGCGACGCGCTCGACGTACTCGTCGTCGCTGTGCGCCGAGAGCATGACCACCCGCGTCGCCGGCAGGGAGTCGAGGATCTGGCGCGTGGCCTCGATCCCGTTGAGCAACGGCATCGCGATGTCCATCACGACGACGTCCGGACGCAGCCGGAGCGCCATCTCGACCGCCTGCCGGCCGTTCTGCGCCTGGCCGACGACGACGAGATCAGCCTCCACGTCCAGCAGGACTTGCATGCCCTGCCGGATGATCGTGTGGTCATCGACCAGGAGGACCGAGATGCGCTCGGCCGCTTCTCGTGGGCGGCTGGGCGCCGGCCGCTTGGGGTTGGGCGCCCTAGTCACCGGCCACCGCCTCGAGCGGGACGTCGGCCCGGACCGTCGTCCCGCCTTGCGGAGACGACGTGATCGAGAAGCTGCCGCCGACCATCTCCATCCTCTCGCGCATGACGAGCAGGCCCAGGTGCTTGCTCGCTCTCGAGGTCTCCATGCGCCGCACGTCGAAGGACCGGCCGCCGTCCCGCACCTCGAGCTGCACCGCGCCCGTCCGCGACGACAGCTGGAGCTGCGCGTGCGCGGCGCGTGCGTGGCGCTCGACGTTCGAGAGCGCCCCTTGCGCGACCCGGAAGAGCGCCGTGCTGCGGTCGGCGTCGAGCCGATCGAACCTGCCGTCGGCGGCGAAGCGGACCTTGATTCCCGTCCGTTCGGCGAAGGACCTCGCATAGGAGCGCAGCGCCGGGACCAGCCCGAGGTCATCGAGCAGCGTCGGACGCAGCTCCCACGCGAACTGGTGGACGGTCTTCATCGACCGCTCGACGAGCTGCTGCGCCCGCGTGATGGCCTGGGTGAGCTCGCGCGAGTCGGCGGCCGACTCCTGCTTGAGCGTGGCCAGGCCGACGTTGATCCCCGTGAGGGTCTGCCCGATCGCGTCGTGGAGGTCGCGGCTGATCCGCAGCCGCTCCTCTTCCTGCACGGAGAGCAGCTTGTGCGAGAGGCGCCGCATCCGCTGCTCCATGAGGCGCGAGCGTGCGAGCAGCTCGCGGTGGTGGCGTTCGCTCGTGGCCAGCTTCTCGCGCAGGGCCGCGAGCGAGCTGCGGGCCGCGGCCAGCTCGTCCGTGCGGCGGCCGAGAGCGGCGGCCAGCCGCTTGGACCCGGCGAGCGCCTCGATCGCGCCGCAGTGCGCCGTCTCCATCGGCGCGACCGCCTCGGCGAAGAAGGAGTCCTGCCGCGCGACCGACGCGGCCGTATGCCCGTCCAAGCCAGCGGCCCGCTCGTGGATCCTCGCCAGGGTCAGCGTCCCGACGCCCAGCTTCAAGGCGCGGCGCCCGATGCGCTCGCCCGCACCCAAGCGCATCGGCGCCCTCACGAGCCTCTGGAGCGCAGCCTGGTAGGACCGCTCGAAGGCGATCGTTCCGCGCTGGCGTGTGGTGCGGCGTTTCAAAGTGGGATCGTCACGGTTCGTGATGGCCAAGGAACGCCTGCATTGTCGCACGCTGAGAGACGCTTCCGGCGATCGTCCTGCAAGATCCGCTCATTATCCCCGGCGCTGGCGCCCAGCAACCGGGGTGAATCCCTACCGTCGACCCCCTTCGGCGCAGGCAGCGGGCCTTCGTCCGACCTCGGCGCGCCGGGTTGCACGACAGGGTGGACGGTAACGTTCCGCCCCATTGGCGTCGCCGGGCGCGGGCCCTAGCGTTGCGAGTGCCAGCTTCCTCCTCCAGCACACGGAAACGACACTCATGAAGACGACTCTCGGGCGGATCGCCCTCGCAGCGCTGGCAGCGGGCTGCGCGTCCAGTGCCACGGAGTCCACACGCAAGGACGCCGACGGGAATTACGCCTCCACGGCCAGCTACGACGCCATGGACCGCGAAGACTTCACGGCCGCCATGCAGGCCGGACTGAACGACTTCGACGCACGCCTCGCATCCCTCGAGACCCAGGCCGAGGCTCTCGGTCCGGACGCAGTCGCGGAGTACCACGGGTGCCTCGATGGGTTGATGCAGGGCCGGCGCGAGTTCGCGGCGGAGCTCGAGCGGCATCACTCCATGCTTGCCGATGACTGGAGCGACCATCGCGAGGCCGTGGCCGACATGTACGTCGACCTGCGCGAAGACCTCGACGCCGCCTACGAAGAGGTGGTCGAGGAAGCCTGACCGACGCCCAGCTTCCCTCGCGCGGCGCCCGCATCGGTGCGCAACTACCCCTCGTCACCAAGGAATCTCCCATGCGCAGTTCACCTGCTCTCTCGATCATCCTGGTCGGCGTCGGCGTGGGCCTGCTGGCCTGGGGCCTCACGGCCACGGACTCGCTGTCCTCGCAGACTTCCGAGCTGTTCCAGGGCGCGCCCAGCAACAAGGCCATCGCGCTGATGGTCGTCGGCATCCTGGTGGGCGGCCTCGGCGTCGTGAGGCTGTTGCGTCGCCCGGCGGCCTGACTGGTGCTTGCATCCCGCACGCGGCCTGGCATCGGGACGGCCGTCGCCGTCGATGTCGCCGAAACCTGCGACGCCCCCTCCGAGGAAGCTGCCCGAGGTGGGACCGAGGAGCACGAAGAGATCGGTGCCGTCGCGGCCCGCGGATTCACCCGGAGCCGGCTCGGGGCCCGCCCTCCGACCCAGTGAGCGCGACTCAAGCGACGCGGCCCCGGGCCTCTTCACAATCATCTGTCGTTCAAATCACGACAGACACAAATCGTCGTTGCGAGGCACGACAACTTGACGGAACCCTGAACTCTGATAGAAAGCACCCCTGGCGTGCGGTTCTGCGGTCACCCGAATTTCCGCGGGACCGGTTTCAACTCCCGGCATCCGTCGTCTGCTCCTTCGAGGACACTCTTGTGTCGTTGAACAACTTGGCAGTGGCAGCAATCGCTTTGTCTGTCGTCCTGGCTCCTTCCGCTTCCGCGCAGCTCGGTGACCCGGGCTACGAAGTCACCGCCCCCGGGATCGTGGCCATCGGCGCGCCGTTCGGCTTCTGCCTTTCGGCCCCGCCGAACAGCGTGACCGTCCTGCTCGTCGGGACCGAGCCCGGCGTCACCCCGACCAAGTTCGGCGACATCGGCCTGGCGCTCCCCGTGCCCTTCATCTTCATCTTCCCCATGCCCGAGTCGGGCCAGTTCTGCTTCCCGGCGGACCGCAACGTGCCCTGCGCGCAGTACTTGATCGGCGCGACGATGTACATGCAGCTCATCGCGATCGGGCCGGAGGCCGGCCAGCACGGCATCTCCAACCGCGCGGCGATCGACATCGAAGACGCGGCGGCCTGCGCTCCCGGCGGCCTGGTGACCTACACCCAGGGCGCCTGGGGCGGCACCTGCAGCGGCAACAATCCGGCCTGCCTGCTCCAGGCCCACTTCCCCGCGATCTTCCCCAACGGGCTCGTCCTGGGTGACCAGGACGGCATCGACGGCGACTCGGAGTTCGCCCTCGTGCTGACGAGCTCGGACGCGGTCAAGAACTTCCTGCCCGAGGGCAGCACGCGCAAGCCCTTCGACCACGACGCGGTCGACGTCACGAACAGCGAGGCCGGCGTGCTCTCCGGCCAGCTCGCGGCGGCCAAGATCAACGTGAGCTTCGACGACGCCGGCATCTTCGACGCGCAGAAGATCCTCACCGTGAAGCTGGGCGACCTGCGCTACCTGAGCGGCGTCAACACGGCCCTCGTCGGCATGTCGGTGCGCGAGGTGATCGACCTGACCGACCAGGTCATCTCGACCGCCATCCCCATGCCGGTGGACCTCACGGGCGACCTCGAGCCCGACGTGGACTACGCCGACCTGAGCCTGGCGCTCGACGTGTTCAACCAGAACTTCGACAACGGCGACCAGAACAACCTGCACTTCGTCCTGCCGTAGCCCGGCCCTCCGCACGCCCGGAAGTGGCTGGTCACCCTGGCGGCGCCCGGCGCCGCGCTGCTGCTGCTCGAGCTCGGGCTGCGCGCCGCCAGCGATGACACCTGGCCCGTGGGCAGCACGGGCCAGGCGCTGCTCGCGGCGCCGCTGGCGGGTACGCTGGCGCCGCTCGCGTCCCGATGAACCGCCTCGGAACACCCGCCCAGGTCTTCGTCATCCTCGTCGGCGTCCTGCTGCCGGCGCTCGCCTGGCGCAGCCGCAAGCGCTTCCAGGCCGATGCACCGGGCCCGCCCATCACGCGGCGCCAGTACTACGGCTCGGCCTTCTTCTTGCAGTTCGCGACGCTCTTCCTCGCGCTGCTCGTGGCGCGCGACGTCGGCATGGAGCTGCTGGGCCCGTTCCGCGTCGAGCCGCTCGTCTGGCTGGCGACGGCGGTCGTCTTCGGCGCGCTGCTCGCGACGCTGCCCGCGCGCTGGCGCAGTCGCAGCTCCGACTCGCGGCGCCGCCACGCGCTCATCGCGCCGCGCACCGCTCCCCAGGCCGCGGTCAACGCCGCGCTCTGCGTGCTCGCCGGCGTGGGCGAGGAGATCACCTGGCGCCGCGTGCTCCACGAGTGCCTGTGGTGGGCGACGGGGTCGTGGTGGATCGCGACGCTCTTCTGCTCGCTCTCCTTCGGCGTGGCGCACGCGATCCAGGGCCGCCGCTCGATGCTCATCATCGCGGGCGTGGCCTTGTGGATGCACCTGACCGTGCTGTGGACCGGCTCGCTGTACCTCGCGATCGTCGTGCACGCGGTCTACGACCTCATCGCGACCTTCGCCATGGCGCGGTGGGTCCGGCGCGAGGAGACCGCAGCGGGCGTGCCCGTCGAAGGAAGCCGCTAGTCAGCGTTTCACGCGATATCGAGACCGCGTCAAGTCGAGCCCGCGCGAGGCGTCGCGTCCCGCTCGACCGCAGGCGGCCTGTTGGGGCCGTCGAGGATCGAGCGGGCCGCGACAACGAAGCCCGGGCCGACTTGCCGCGGTCTCAGGCGTAGGTGTTGAGGTAGGTCCACAGGCCCTTGGCGAAGGCCGCGATCGTCGCGGCGGCCATGGCCAGCTTGATCCAGCGCCAGGTCTTGCGCCGCTCCTTCAGCCGCGCCACGAGCAGGAAGCCGAAGCCGAGGATCAGCCCGGCGACCCAGAGCTTGAGGAAGCGCGCCCGCGGGATGCCCAGCACGACCGGCCGCGACGAGACGAGCGCCCAGGCCCCCACCGCGCCCCAGGCCCCGACGACGAGCGAGAGCAGCGGCGTGAGCCGCTTGCGCGTCAGGTTGGCGACGCCGATCGCCGGGATGAGCAGCAGCGTGAGGAAGCCGATGACCAGCGGGCCGAGGTCGTGCACGGGCCCATCCCACACGGGGCGGGCCGCGAGTTCAAGGCGCGACCGTGACCGTCAGCGGACCGATGACCTGGGTGCCGGCGGGCAGGTCGCTGTCGCGCAGCAGCACCTCGACCGGCGCCGTGGCATGGATGCGCTCGAGATCGGCGCGCTCGGTGCGGCCGGCGACGAAGACCTTGCTCGCCGCCTCGAGCTCCAGCGTGCCGATCAGTCGCCCCTCGATGTAGAGCGTGCCGTGCTCGCGGCCGACCCAGCGGCCCGAGAGGTCGCCCGCCACGAGCGCGTTGGCGTAGGACGCGGCCTCGACCGAGCCCGTCAGCGAGCCGTCGACGACGAGCGTGGCGTAGCTTTCGAACACGATCCGGCCCGCCATCGCGCCGGAGACGAGGACCACGGTGTAGCCCTGCGCGGTGATGCCGCCGCCCTCCGCGACGCCCTCGGGGCAGGCGATGAGCTGGCCGGTGTGCGCGACGTAGCGCTGCGCGAGCGGGCCGTCGAAGCGCACGGCGTCCTCGTCGGAGCGCTCCGGCACGTCGCCGTCGAGCACGTCGAAGTCGCCCTCGTCGAGCGTGTCGGGGCGCGTCCCCGCCTGCCCGCCGAGCAGCGGCGGCCACGCGGGCTCGGGGTAGTCCGCCCGCCGCTCGACTCGCTTCGCTCGGAGCGGCTGGTCGGGCTGAACCGACTCGAAGCTCAGGTCGTAGGGCACCACGAGGTCGCGAAAGCGCTCGAGCAGCACCTCCGCGCCGAAGCTCGCGGCTCGCGTCCCGTGCTGCCAGGTCGACGAGCCCGTCGTGACCACGGCGACCGGCGCCTCGTGGCGACGGACGCCCCAGAACGCCGCGACGGGGCCGAGCACGAGGGCGATCGCGACCAGGCAGCCGCAGCCGAGCGCCGCCCCGGAGAACACCGGCCGCTCGTTGCGCCAACGCTGGTAGCCCTCGCCGATGTGCGGCGGCGGCACCTCGCCGCGCGCCAGGGCCCGCTCGCGGAGCTGGTTGCGGTGCGTGACCGCGTCGTAGAGCCACAGGCCCGCGCCCGCGGCCACGAAGACCATCGTCGCGCGGACGGCGGGCTCTTCCGGCAGCAGGAGCAGCAGGCCGGCCACGATGAGCGTGATGCCGAGCGCGCGCATCCAGCGCTCGATCGAGTGCTCGAAGATGAGCCCGCGCAGCGGCCGGTCGTGCGGCTCGCCCTGGCCCCGGACGTGGACGCGCACGCGCTGTCCGTAGAGCCAGGCGAAGACGATCGCGCCGAGGATTCCGAACAGGAAGATCGGCCCGGCGCCGGTGTGCAGGATGACCGCGAGGAAGACGCCCACGAGGAAGCCGCTGAGCGCCCACATCCAGCGCGAGCCGCGGGCCGGCTCGGGCGCGGCCGCGACGGGCGGCGCCGTTCCCGCGCCCGCGGCCGGCAGCTCCTGTGCCGGACGGGACGGCGCATGCCGTTGCGTCCAGGTCTCGTAGACCCACAGGGCCACGCCGACTCCGATGAAGGTGAGCGCCTCGCGGGTGAGCCCCCTCCCCAGGAACATGGCCAGCCCGGCGATGATCAGCATCCCGCCGATCCACCGCCACCAACCCTCGTCGATATCGTCGTGCTCCTCGAGCTCGTCGCCGCGGCGCGCCCGTGCCGCTGCCACCACCGCCCGCACCTCCTCGGGGCGCTCGAGCGCGGCGCGCAGGTCGGCCGCGAAGGTGGCCGCAGTCGCGTAGCGCTCGTGCGGCTCGGTGCGCAGCGCCTGCACGAGCACGCGCTCGAGCGGCTCGGGGAAGTCGGGCTCGACCCGGCGCGGCGGCACGATCGTGCCGCTGCTCAGAGCCGCCATGAGCTCGGCGTGCGTCGTGCCCTGGTAGGGCAGCCGCAGCAGGAGCAGCTCGTAGAGCGTCACGGCGAGCGAGTAGATGTCGGTGCGCGCGTCGACCGGCTGCTCGCTCCGGAAGGCCTGCTCGGGGCTCATGTAGAGCGGGCTGCCGAACATCTCGCCGGTCTGCGTGAGCTCGCTGGCCTGCAGGTCGAGCGCCAGGCCGAAGTCGGTCAGGCGCGGCGTGCCGTCGGCCTCGAGCAGGATGTTGCCGGGCTTGATGTCGCGGTGCAGGATGCCGCGTCCGTGCGCGTAGTCGAGGGCGTCGGCGATGCGCGCCGTGGTGCTCACCGCCCAGCGGCGGTACTCGGCGCCCGCCTTGGGCAGGCCCGCGTCGTCGCCGGCCTTGCGCGCCTTGATCACGTCGGCCAGCGAGCGCCCCTCGACCAGCTCCATCGCGAAGAACGGCGCGCCGGCCGACTCGCCGATGCTGTAGACGGGCACGATGTTCGGGTGCCGCAGCCGTGCCGCCGCCTCGGCCTCGCGCTGGAAGCGCGCGAGCAGCCGGCGGTCGCTGCGCATCGCGGGCGGCAGGACCTTGAGCGCCACGCGCCGGTTCAGGCTGACTTGCCGCGCCTCGTAGACCACGCCCATGCCGCCGCGGCCCAGCTCGCGCAGGATCTCGAACTCGCCCAGGCGGCTGGGCTCGGCGGGCCTGGGCTCGGCCGGCGTCTCGATCACCGAGATGAGCTGGAAGAAACGCCGCAGGGCGTCGGCGTGCTCGGGGTGCCGCGCGAGGATCGCCTCGCGGTCGATCGGCTCGCCGCCGTGCAGGCGGTCGAGGATCTCGTCCTGGATGTCTTCGAGGGGACGGCCCGCCATGGGGTTCAGCCTCCGGGGCACCAGGCGCTCACGGGGTGCCGCACGGTACATGGCGGCTCGGGCCGTGCAGGTCTCGCTCTGTCCGCGCCGCCGCCGGGCCGCCACGGGTCCGGCGGGTTGATCGGCCCCCCTGCCCTGGACAAGCTGCTGGCATGCGCGCGGGACGGCTGCTGCTCAACGTCGGCCTCGCGGTCGGCCTG
>Ga0111539_10013581_pt1 | contig 10181 bp, 8 predicted proteins | sample RhiMethybrSRZTD1_FD_79667 | JGI IMG/M metagenome (GOLD analysis project Ga0111539, IMG submission 79667) | Populus rhizosphere microbial communities from Tennessee, USA - Rhizosphere MetaG P. TD hybrid SRZTD1 (version 2) (version 2) | ecosystem: Host-associated > Plants > Roots > Rhizosphere >... | reverse complement strand
GTTGGCGACGCGAAACAGATTCTGGTTGGGGATGATGATCAGCGTGTCGACATGCTTCGACAGTTCCTCGATTCCACGCTCCGCCATCTGCATCCGGCGGGTGCCCTCGAAATGAAACGGCTTGGTCACCACGCCGACCGTCAGGATGCCCTGCTCCTTGGCGGCCTGGGCAATCACCGGCGCAGCACCGGTGCCGGTGCCGCCACCCATGCCGGCGGTGATGAACACCATGTGCGAGCCGGCAAGATGATCGATGATCTCGGGCAGCGCCTCCTCGGCGGCAGAGGCGCCGATATGGGGATAGGAGCCGGCGCCCAGACCCTGGGTGATCACGGTGCCCATCTGGATGCGACGGCTGGCGAGGCTCTGCATCAGAGCCTGGGCATCGGTGTTCGCGACCACGAACTCGACGCCCTCGAGGCGGGACTCGATCATGTTGTTGACCGCATTGCCGCCGGCGCCGCCGACACCGAAAACGGTGATCCTCGGCTTGAGCTCCGCCAGATCGGGCACAGTCAGGTTGATGGTCATTGCCGATGTCCCGCTCGTACACTTCCCTCGTCGGCATCTTGGTTTCGCAATCGATAACAAAAGGTTAACGAGGGCTTACTAAGCGCGCGATTTTTCGAGGTTTCTCAGTGTTGCAGGACCAATCGGATCAAAAGCTTTCCTTGATCCATTTGCCGACCTTGAGCAGGTAGCTGCCGGCGTCCTCGCCGAAGCGGCTGCGCAGGGAGAGATGGCGGTCGGGGCTGAGGGCATAGCGCAGCAGGCCGGCGGCGACCGCATAGGCCGGCGAGCGGGCGAGGTCGGGCAGTCCCATGAGGTCGATCGAGCGATGGGCCCTGACCTGCTTCTCGAGAATCTGGGCGGCGAGCTCGCGGGCGCCGAGCAGCTGGCTGCCGCCTCCCGACAGGACGACGCGACGGGTCGCGCTGGTTGCGCCTTCCTGCTTCAGGCGGTCGCGCACCAGCTCGAAGGTCTCCTCGAGCCGCGGCCGGATGATGCCGGTCAGCATCGAACGGGGTACGCGGTGAACCTTGTCGGGGCCGCGCTCACCGAGCAGCGGCACGGAAATCAGCTCGCGCTCGTCGCAAATGGCGGACATGGCGCTGCCCGCCATGGTCTTCAGCCGCTCGGCATGGGCAATGGTGGTGGAGAGGCCGCGGGCGAGGTCATTGGTGATGTGCTGGCCGCCGACCGGAATGACGTCGGCGAAGCACAGGGCGCCGTCCTGCAGTACGGCAATGCTGGTGGTGGCCCCACCCATCTCGATCAAGGTCGTGCCGAGCTTCTGCTCGTCATCGACGAGGGCGGCCTTGGCCGCCGCATAGGGGGCGATGACGAAGGCCCCGACCTTGAGATGGCAGCGCTCGATGGCGAGCGTGAGGTTGCGCAGGGCCCCGCGCTCGACGGTGACGACATTGAGATCGACGGTCAGGCTCTCCCCGAACATGCCTTCCGGCCGGTCGACGCCCTTGGCGTCATCGATCCCGAAGCGCACCGGGGTGGCGTGCAGCAGCACCCGGCGGCCGGGATCGCAGCCGGCAAGCGCCCGCGCCACCGCTTCGTTCATATGCTCGGGCCGCACGGCCTCGCCGCGCGTCTCGGCGGTGCCGACAAAGCCCTGACACTGCGGCCGGCCACCCGACACATTGACGTAGACCTCGGAGATCGTCTGGCGGGCCATGCGCTCGGCCTGGTCGACGGCAACCCTTATCGCCCGCTCCGCCTCGTCGAGGTCGACGACGACGCCACCCTTGACGCCGCGCGCCGCCTGATGGCCGATGCCCAGCACCTTGACGCGTGTCTCGATCTGCTCGCCGGTCTGGGTGCGGCGCCCGGGGACCACCTCGCCGATCATGCAGCAGGTCTTGGTGGTGCCGATATCCAGCGCCGCGATGATCTTGGGGCCCTTGTCGGGCTGCTTGGTCGAGCGCTCGCGACGCACCAGCGGGACTACGGTCATGATCGCCTTTGCCTCAACTCTCGCACCTCAGCGCAGGCTGACCTGGCCGGCGGCACTGCCGCCTTTGACGGACATCGCCGGCCTGTCGACCACCGCCGGCACGAAGGTGACCCGTTCCTCGAGCCGGAGATCGATGTCGCTCACCGCCCGGGCGAGAATATCGAAACGCCGCTCCAGCATCTCGAAGCGGGCGAGGGCCTGATCCTCGCCGGACTCCGGCAGGAGCAGGCGCTGGCCCGACGCCAGATGGAGTGTCCACCGCCTGTCGCCGACTCGCGAAGCCGCCCTGACCTTCGACAATAGGGCGGCGTGAGCTTCCAAATGGTTAACGAGATCTGCGACGGCGCGCTGGGCGCCCTCGCCGGTGACCAGCAGGAGACGGCCGGCAGCGCCCGGCTCGAGCGGGCTGATGGCGGCGCCGGAGCGGTCGATGACATAGTGGTTGCCGCCGCGTTGCCAGATGGCGAAAGGCTGACGCTCGCGCACCACGACGTCGAGCTGGTTGGGATAGATGCGATGTATGCTGGCGCTTTCGATCCAGTCGATGTTCTGCATCATGCGACGGGCCCGCCCGGCATCGAAGCCGATCAGCGACCCGCCGAGCTTGACGCCGATGGCAGCGAGAACCTGCTCGGGCCGATGGCGCTCGAGACCGGTGATCCTGACCTGCTCGGCGGAGAAGCCGATGGCATGGGCGAAGCGGGCCGGAAGCTCGCTCAGGGGTCCCTTGTCCGATTCGAGATGGCCGCCGGCTAGCAGCCCATAGACGATGGCAAAGCCGATGACGGCGAGGGCGCCGCAGCGCGCCAGGGCGTGCGGCCAGAGCGCCGGGCGGCGCCGCCGGGCAGCGTGGCCCTGCTGGCTCAGCGGTTGAGGGATGCGTCGTCGATCAGCCATCTCACCAGCTCCTGCATGCTGTGGCCGGCATGCTGGGCAAGCTCGGGCACCAGCGAGGTGCCGGTCATCCCCGGCTGCGTGTTGACCTCGAGAATATAAAGCTCGGGCTCCTTGCCGGGGGCGTCGTCATAGCGGAAATCGGAGCGGCTCACGCCGCGGCAGCCCAGCGAGATATGGGCGTTCAGGGAATGTTGCTGGACCTTGCGATAGGTCTCCGGCGGCAGCGGCGCCGGCAGCAGATGCGCCGAGCCGCCAGGGGCGTATTTGGCGCGGTAGTCGTAAAAGCCGACCGCCGGCTGGATCTCAATGACGCCGAGGGCAACGTTGCCCATCACCGCGCAAGTCAGCTCGCGGCCGGGAATGAACCGTTCGACCATCACCGATGCGCCGTAGACGGCCCGGTGATCGAGCAGCGAGGTCAGCGGCGCATTGGCGCCGCCCTGGACGATGTGCACACCGACAGAGGAGCCTTCATTGGCCGGCTTGACGACATAGGGAGGGGCCATCACGTGGGTGGTGGCGGCGGTCTCGATGTCGACCACCTTGTGCTCGACGACCGGCACGCCGGCGGCGCGGAAGATCTCCTTGGCGCGCGGCTTGTCCATGGCGAGGGCGGAGGCCAGGACACCAGAATGGGTATAGGGGATCTCGAGCGTCTCGAGGATGCCCTGCAGCGTGCCATCCTCGCCCCAGCGGCCATGGAGGGCGTTGAACACGACATCGGGCCGCAGCGCGGCAAGGACTTCGGCGACATCGCGCCTGGGGTCGACCTGGGTGACGCGGAAGCCGGCCTCCTCCAGCGCCTTGGTGCAGGCCTTGCCGCTCGCCAGCGAGACCTCGCGCTCGACCGACCAGCCGCCCATGAGCACGGCAACATTGGTCGATTCGGGGATTCGGCTCGGCATGGCTCAGGCCGCCTCTCCGAGGCTGAGGCCGATGCGCTTGATCTCCCATTCCAGCTCGATGCCGGACAGCTCGCGGACACGGCGGCGCACCGTCTCCCCGAGCTCCTCGATCTCGCTGGCGGTGGCCTGGCCTTCATTGATCAGGAAATTGCAATGCATCTGCGACACCCGGGCATCGCCGATGGCGAAGCCGCGCAGGCCGGCGCGGTCGATCAGCTCCCAGGCTCGGTTCCCCGGCGGATTTTTGAAGGTCGAGCCGCCGGTACGGCTCTTGATCGGCTGGGACGCCTCGCGGGCAGCGGTGATGTCATCCATGCGGCGGGCGATGTCATGGGGATCGCCGGGCCGGCCCTGCAGCACCGCGGCGGTGAAGATCAGCTGGTCGGGAACGGCGCTGTGGCGGTAGGAGTAGCCCATGTCCTTCAACTGCAGCACGTGACGCTGGCCCTGGCGATCGATTGCAACGGTCTCGACGAGCACATCCTTCATCTCGCCGCCATGCGCTCCGGCATTCATCCGCAACGCCCCGCCGATCGTGCCGGGGATACCTCTCAGAAAGGTTAATCCATCGACACCATTGTCGAGTGCGAAGCGTGCCACCCGGACATCCGGCACGGCGGCGCCGGCGGTGACGCACCCAGCGCCATCATGGCTCAGACCGGCAAATCCCCGCCCGAGCCGGATGACGACACCTCGAACGCCGCCGTCGCGCACCAGGAGATTCGAGCCGACGCCGATCACGGTCACCGGCACGCGCGGATCGAGCTTGCCGAGGAACTCGGCGAGGTCGGCCTCGTCGGCAGGAGCGAACAGCACCTCAGCAGGCCCGCCGGCGCGGAACCAGGTGAACTCGGCAAGGCCGCGATTGGGCTCGAGGCGACCGCGCGCCGGCGGCAGGCGGCGGATCAGCTCCTCGCCATCGAGCACGGTGGTCACGCTGCCCCCTTTCCGACCGCCGGCCGGACAACCCGGTCGAGGGCCGCAAGCTGCAGCGGCAGCGCGTAGGCCCATTGGGTGATGGTGCCGGCGCCGAGGCAGATCACGATGTCGCCCGGGCGGGCGGTCTCGGCGATGAGCGGCGCGAGTTCGGCCGGATCATCGATCTTCTGCACATTGCGATGGCCGCGTGTCTTGAGGCCGAGCGCGAGCGCCTCGTGGGTCGCCCCTTCGATCGGCGACTCGCCGGCCGAATAGACCGGCGCGACGATCACCGTGTCGGCGTTGTTGAAGCAGGTGCAGAACTCGGTGAACAGGCTCGCCAGACGGGTGTAGCGATGGGGCTGCGCCACCGCGATGACCCGGCCGGTCGTCACCTCGCGAGCGGCCGCCAGGACGGCGGCGATCTCGACGGGGTGATGGCCGTAGTCGTCGTAGATGGTGACGCCGTCATGGGTGCCGGTGCGGGTGAAGCGGCGCTTGACGCCCGAGAAGCCCGCCAGGGCGCTGCGGATCGCCTCGTCATCGACGCCAAGCTCCTGCGCCACGGCGATCGCGGCGGTGGCGTTGAGGGCGTTGTGGCTGCCCGGCATCGGCAGGCGCAGGCCGTCGATCAGCCGTTCGGCGCCGCTCCGCCGGTCGTTCAGCAGAACGCCGAACAGGCTCTCGCCATCCTCGAAGCGGTGCTTGACGAGGCGGGCATCGGCCTGCGGGCTCGTGCCGTAGGTTATGATCCGGCGATCCCTGATGGTGCCGAGAAGCGACTGGACCTCGGGATGATCGACGCACATCACGGCAAAGCCGTAAAAGGGAATGTTCTCGACAAAGGCGCGATAGGCCGAGCGGGCGGCATCGAAAGTGCCGTAATAATCGAGGTGCTCGGGATCGATGTTGGTGACGATAACGATGTCGGCGGGCAGCTTGACGAAGGTGCCGTCCGATTCGTCGGACTCGACCACCATCCAGTCGCCCTTGCCGAGGCGGGCATTGGTGCCATAGGCGTTGATGATGCCGCCATTGATCACCGTCGGGTCGAGACCGCCGCCATCGAGCAGCGCGGCAACCAGCGAGGTCGTGGTGGTCTTGCCGTGGGTGCCGCCGACCGCCACGCATGATTTGAACCGCATGAGCTCGGCCAGCATCTCGGCGCGCCGGACGATCGGCAGCAAGCGGTCGCGGGCGGCGGCGAGCTCGGGATTGTCTGCCTTGACCGCCGAGGAAATGACGACGACCCTGGCGTCGCGCAGATTCTCCTCGCGATGGCCGATCTCGACCGGGATGCCGAGCTTGCGCAGTCTCGCGACGTTGTAATTGTCGGCGAGATCGGACCCCTGAACCACGTAGCCGAGCGTCTTCATCACCTCGGCGATGCCACTCATGCCGATGCCGCCAATCCCGATGAAGTGAATGGGGCCGGTTTCGCGTGGAAGCTTCATGGTCAGATCCTTTCCATTGTCGCTGCGGACTCACCTGCCCCGGCATGTGCTGTCGCTTTGGCATCGCGCGCCAGCCGCTCGACGAGATCGGCCAGCCGCTCGGCGGCGTCAGGCCGGCCCTGACGACGCGCCGAAGCGGCATGGGTCTCGAGATCCTCGGCGGCATAGCGCAAATGCGTCAGAAAGGTCGCGAGGTCGGCGGCCGCGAACGTCCCCTGCTCGCGGATCCAACCGCCGCCCGCCGCGGCGAAGCTCTCGGCATTCTTCAGCTGGTCGCTCTCGAGCGCGTGCGGCAACGGGACCAGCACGGCCGGCCGGCCGATGACCGAAAGCTCGGCGACGGTCGATGCCCCGGACCGGGCGATCACCAGATGGGCGGCGGCAATCCGTTCCGGCAGGTCCGGGAAGAATGGCGCAAGCTGCATCTTCACATTGAGGCGCTCATAGTCGGTGCGCACCGCCTTGAGATCCTCCTGGCGGCATTGCTGGACGACGGTCAGCGTGCGGCGCACCGCGTGTGGCAGATGGCCGATCACCTCCGGCATCAGCTCGGCGAAGTAGCGTGCTCCCTGGCTGCCACCGAACACCAGCAGGTTGAAGGGTTCGCCGGCGCCGGGCGCCTTGTAGGGCCGCTCGCGGGCGAGGAGAACGCTGGCCCGCACCGGATTGCCGGTCATGGTCGCCTTGGCGGCGAGCGACGGGGGCAGCCGCTCGATCCTGGGAAACGAGGTGGCGATGGCGGTGGCTGCACGGGCGACCGCCCGGTTGGCGCGGCCGATGACCGCATTCTGCTCATGGATCACCGTCCTGATCTTGAGCCGCTGGGCGGCGATCATCGGCGGGAATGACGGATAGCCGCCGAACCCGACAACGACGCTCGGGGCAAGATCGCGCAGGAGCCGCTGCGCGCGGGCGAAGCCGCGCGCCAGGTGGAAGGCGCGGACCGGCAAGAGCCAGGGCTTCGACAAGGAAACCGTGGCGGAGGGGATGTGATGGAGCTCGCGAGCCGGGAAGCGGCCGCCATACTCCATGCCGCGCTGGTCGGTCATGAGATGGACCACATAGCCGCGGGCCGTCAGGACCTCGGCCAGGGCCTGGGCAGGGAACAGATGGCCGCCGGTGCCACCGGCCGCCAACGCCACCACCTGACCATCACCGCGCGCCGGCAATTGCTCCATGGGAGTCTCCCTCACCTCACGCCGTCGTCGCAACCGGGCCCGCCGGCAGCACCGCCTCGGGACGGCGCCGGCTCATGGCCAGCACCAGCCCCATGGCAAAGGCCGTCGCGACGAGCGAGGAACCGCCATAGGAGATGAACGGCAGCGTCATGCCCTTGGCGGGAATGAGCGCGGTGTTCACCGCAAGATTGATCGAGGCCTGGAGGCCGAACATGGTGGCAAGGCCGGCCATGGCGAGGGCGGCAAAGGCGTCGGCCTCGCGCTTGGCGCGCTGCAGGACGCGGATGACCACGGAGGCGATGAGGCCGAGCAGGACCAGCAGTGCCAGAAAGCCGAACTCCTCGCCGATCACCGCCGGCACGAAGTCGGTATGGGCATCGGGAAGGATCTGCTTGGCGACGCCGCCGCCCGGGCCGGTGCCGAGCAGGCCGCCGTTCTCGAAGGCCTCCATCGCCGTCTTGATCTGGAAGTTGTCGCCCTTGTCGGGGTTCATGAAGCCGGCAACCCGCGAGCGCACATAGGGAACGCTCTCATAGGCGATGAACGCGAGCGCCATGCCGGCGCCACCGAGACCGGCGAGCGAGGGCCAGGAAATGCCCCGGAGCAGCAGCATGGAGAGGAAGACGAGGCTGACGAGGCCGGTCTGGCCGAAGTCCGGCTGCTTCACCAGCACGGCGGCAAAGCCGAGGAACAGCAGCCAGGCGATGACCAGCCCGGGCATGCCGGGGCTGCGGTCGCCCTCGACGAGGAACCAGGCAGCCATCACGACGAAGGCCGGCTTGACGAACTCCGATGGCTGAAGATTGATCGGGCCGATCCCGATCCAGCGATGGGCACCCTTGATCTCGGGCCCGACCATGATGGCGGCGACCATCAGGGCGAGGCCGACACAGTAGATGACGAGCGAGACCCGCCGGGTGGCCCTGAGGTCGAGCAGGGAGGTGGCGAACAACACCATGAGGCTCGGCGCCACATAGGCGAGCTGGCGGTTGAAGAAATGGAAGTCGGGCAGGCCGAGCCGCGCCGCCACGGGCGGGCTTGCCGCCATGGAGAACAGGACGCCGAGCGCCATCAGCAGCAGCACGGTCGTCAGCAGCACGCGGTCGACGGTGAACCACCAATTGGCGAGCAGGCCGCGATCGGCGCGGGAGATCAGCATCGCGCGGACTCCCGCAGCAGATCCTGCACCGCCTTGCGGAAGGCGTCGCCACGGACCTCGAAATTGGGAAACTGGTCGAACGAGGCGCAGGCCGGCGACAGCAGCACCACGGCACTGCCGCGGTTCTCGGCGCGGGCGTCGCGGGCCGCGGCGGCGGTCGCCTGCTCGATCGTGCCGCAGATGCGGTAGGCGGTGCTTCCTTCAAGCGGCGCGGCGAGCGCCGGCGCGTCCTGGCCGATGAGATAGGCGCGCACGACGCGGCCGAACAGCGGGCGCAGCGGCTCGATGCCGCCCGCCTTCATCAGACCGCCGGCGATCCAATAGATCGTGTCGAAGGAGAGCAGCGCCTTCTCGGCGGCATCGGCATTGGTCGCCTTGCTGTCGTTGATGAAGATGACATCGCCAGCGCGGCCAATTTCCTCCATGCGATGAGCGAGGCCGGGAAAGCTTCGGAAGCCTTCGGCAATCGCCTCGGCAGACGCGCCCATCGCGCGACCGGCGCCATAAGCAGCGCAGGCATTCTGCCAGTTGTGTCGCCCGCGCAGCGTGTTGAGGTCACGCAGGTCGAGCTTGGCCTGCGCCTCGCCCCTCAGGCAGTCCCGCAGCACGCCATCGGGAGCGCTGATTCCGTCGTCGAGCCGCCGCTGCACCGAGAAGGGGCGATGCGTCGAGGCGGCAGGCAGCGCCGCCGCTATGGCGGCCGACCAGTCGTCGTCGAGCGAGCATATGGCGACTTCGCCGGTCGATTGGCGGGCGAAGATCTTGGCCTTGACGGCGGCGTAGCCCGCCATGTCGCCGTGACGGTCGAGATGATCCGGGGTGAGGTTCATCAGGATCGCGGCATCGGGCTCGAGCCCGGGGGTGAGGTCGATCTGATAGGAGGAAAGCTCGAGGACATAGACGCGGCCGGGCGCAGGCGGCGGCAGCTGAAATACGGCGGTGCCGATATTGCCGCCGACATGGGCATCGAGCCCAGCCGAGCGCAGCACATGGCCGGTGAGGGCGGTGGTGGTCGACTTGCCGTTGGTGCCGGTGATGGCGACGAGCCGCGATCCGGTCCCGGCGATCTCGCGGATGAAGATCTCGGTGTCGCCGATGACCTCGATGCCGGCGGCACGGGCCCTGTCGACGCTCCAATGCGGGCGCGGATGGGTCAGGGGAATGCCGGGCGACAGGACCAGTGTGGCGAACCCGGAGAAGTCGGCATGCGAGAGATCGCGCAGCGGGATGCCGGCGGCCGCCGCCTCCCTGCGGGCCTCCTCGCCATCATCCCACGCGATGATGTCGGCACCGCCCGCCTGGAGCGCCAGGGCGCTGGCCAATCCCGAGCGGGCCAGCCCGAACACCGCGATCTTCCTGCCCTTGAACCGGGTTGCGGGGAACATGGCCTCGTCACCGCAGCTTGAGAGTCGACAAGCCGACCAACGCCAAGACGACGGCGATGATCCAGAACCTGATCACGATGGTCGGCTCCCTCCACCCCTTCTGCTCGAAGTGATGATGAAGCGGCGCCATGGCGAAAACGCGTTTGCCGGTGAGCTTGAATGAGACGACCTGGACCATCACCGAGACGGTCTCGAGGACGAACAGCCCGCCGATGACCGCAAGCACGATCTCGTGCTTGACGGCAACGGCGATGGCGCCAAGCGCACCGCCGAGCGACAGCGAGCCGGTGTCGCCCATGAAGATCATTGCGGGCGG
>Ga0111539_10013580_pt1 | contig 10182 bp, 8 predicted proteins | sample RhiMethybrSRZTD1_FD_79667 | JGI IMG/M metagenome (GOLD analysis project Ga0111539, IMG submission 79667) | Populus rhizosphere microbial communities from Tennessee, USA - Rhizosphere MetaG P. TD hybrid SRZTD1 (version 2) (version 2) | ecosystem: Host-associated > Plants > Roots > Rhizosphere >... | reverse complement strand
CGACGAGGGACAACGCAGCGGCAGCGCCCACACCGTCGTGCTCGACTACGAGGTGGATGGAAAGCCGTACAGGGTGGAGATCGAGCGCACCTACCAACTCCAGGCCAACTGCGATTAGGGAGGCAATTGCCTGCCCGATCACGCATCGTCAGGTGCCTCGGCGCTGCCGCGCGGAACCATGGGGGTCGCCGAGGTCCGGTCCCACTCTCTGCGCAGCAACACGCTCACCGCGAACGGCGCGTCGTCCTGTTCGCCGTCCATCCCTTCGACGATGCCGCGGCTGCGGATCTCGCCCGCGTACCGCATGCCGATGCGCTCCATCACGGCACGCGACCGGGCGTTGTGACGGACCGTGCACGACACCACCGCTTGCACGCCGAGCACGCCGAACCCGAACGCCAGCGCGGCGCGCCCGATCTCGGATGCGTAGCCGTGGCCCCAGAACTCGCGCCGGAGCGCCCACCCGATCTCGACCCAGTTGGCGTGGGCGATGTATGGGCGATCAATCTCATGCGCGACGCGCACCCAAGGCTCGGCGGGGAGGAGTGCGTAGATCTGGCCCCAGTCGTCGTCGACGGGAGGGCGCGACAACCCGCCGCGGCCGACAACTTCGCCGCTCACGCGGTCGTACGCGATCCACTTGTGGACGCCGTGGAAGCGCCACGAGTCGCCCATGGACTTCGCTCGCTCCTCGGCCGCTTCGAAGCTCAGCCTCTCACCGTCGTACCAGGACGCAACCTCGTCGTCGTTGTGCACGAGACACAGGTCACGAGCGTTGGCGGGGCCGACCGGTTCGAGCCGGAGCCGCGTCGTGAACCGAGACTGAGCGGCGTCGGCCGAGAGCGGCTCGTCCTCCACGTGCTACAGCGTCGCAAGATCGGTGACGGTGGTGCACCTGAGTATGCGCGGCCGCTCGTCGACGATCTAGCGGAGGCGGATGATGCTTCCGGTGACGAGGCGGGCGGCATCCGAGCAGAGCCAGGTGATCACCTCGGCGACCTCGGCGGGCGCGGCGATGCGGCCGTGTTCGCGGGAGCGGGCGACGAGTTCGCGCACCGCGTCAGTGACCCAGCCGGTGTCGGTGACCGGCGGGTAGACGATGTTCGCGGTGATGCCGTACGCGGCCAGTTCGGCGGCCGCCGACATCGTGTAGTTCTCCAGCGCCGACTTCGCCGCCCCGTAGGACACCTCTTCCGGAAAGCCCTGCGGGCCGCCGGACGTGAGGCTGACGATGCGGCCCCAACCAGCGCCGCGGCGGATGTGGCGGCGGGCGAACTCGGCGATCATCAACGCGCCGCCACGTGCGTCGACCCCGAGATTGCGGTCGATCGTCACCGGCGACACGGCCGCCAACGTTCGCCCGATCCGGTCCGTGCCCGTCGATGTGAACGTGTCGGCGACCCATCCGCTGGCGTTGTTGACGAGGATCTCCACCGGGCCCAGCTCGCGCTCGGCGCGCTCGAACAGGTGAGGGACCAGAGAAGCGTCGAGCAGATCCGCTTCGATCGCGATCGCCCGGCCCCGTAACTCGTCGATCGCCCCCAGCACGTCGTCGGCGCCCGAGGCCCGCTGGCGGCCATAGTCATCAGGCGTGCCCGGAGCGACCGGATCATCGAGCCGCAGGTAGGTGATCACGACGTCGACGCCAGCGTTCGCCAATGCCATCGCCGTCGCCGCGCCGATGCCATGGTTGGCGCCGGTCACGAGCGCGACGCGCGCGAGCTCGAGATCGTCGCCCGGTGGCGTCACGAACTGCGTACGACGGCGAACCCGCCCGCCGGGATCCTGACGTCCACCGCTTTGGCCGGCGCGAACGAGCGCGTCACGAGGCGGCCCGTGTCGTCGTAGCTCTGCACCTGCGCGGTCGTCCCGACCGGCAGACTGATCACGACCCGCTCTGTGTGGCGGGCGAAGCTGCGCAGCAGGGCGGTGGCGTTCGAGTCGTTGGCGAGCACGAGATGTTCGATCTCCGGTTGGACGAGCAACGCATCGACGAGGCTTTCCCGCTTGCTTCCCACCACGACCACCGAAGTGACGTCCTCGACGGTCGTCGGGAGCGTCTCGACCGCGAGCAGCCCGGGCGCCGGTGAGTCACCCTGCGGCCCGACACGCGAGTGCCTGACGACGCCCGCCACACGCTGCGGCGTGCTCCACTGAGTGGTGCCCGCCGAAGGGTCGAGCAGCACGACCGGCATGAGCAGGTTCGGTCCGTTGGCGACGCCGGCGACCGAGATCGTCAGCCTGCCACCGGGCGGAAGCCGGACGCTGCGGTCAGGGTTGCTGGGCGGGTTGGCGCTCCACAGGCTCTCCCCGGTCCAGCCGTCGGCGCGCTGGAACACGGTGGCACCCGAATCGAGCTGTCCCGATTCGGCTTCCACCAGCGTCCACGTCCGACGCGCTTTGACGTCGGCGATCCGGGCCAGAGCGGCGATGTCGCGGTTCGCGTCGAGGATGAGCATGGTGAGGAGGCCGTGGATCGTCGATTCGGCGCCGGAGTTGCGGTTCACTCGCGTGTCACTCTCGATGCCGTCGAACGTGCGGCCGGTGGTGGGGTCGTACATCGCCACGCCAGCTGGGTTGTTGCCGAAGAACCACGCCGCGGCGATGCCGGCGACCTGGCGAAGGCCCGGTCGGTTCGCGGCTTGGGCCGCCGCCAGCAACGACTCCACTCGGGAGTGGGCGCCGTAGGCGATCTGGACGCGCTCCGTCGGCGAGGGCAGCCACCCGTTCTCGGGGCCTGCTGCGACGAGCAGATGCGTGGTGAAGGTGGCGGCGTCCGACAAGGCGGCGCCGCGCATGGCTCGATCTCCGATGACCTCGTACGCCTCGGCTACGCCGGCGGGCGCGAGACCGCCCCATGCGTGCCAGACCGCCTGGGACAATGCCCACGGGAGCACGGCGCCGTACGGCCAGTCGCGCGCATCGCCCGCGCCCATCGCGGCCACTCCCTCGCCCAGTTTCCGAAGCACGCGCCGCGCGCGGGTATTGCCGGTCGACGCGACGTAGGGCGCCAGTCCGAGGAGCGCCTCGCCCGTGGCGTCGGCGCCGTCGACGATGAGCCAAGCCGGCACGGCGACACCGTCGATGTGGCGCCACTTGCCGTAGTTGACGAGCACCTGACGCTCGACGGCGCGGAGGGCGAGATCGAGGCGGTCACGGAGGAAGCTGGCGAACGCCGGGTCGCGGTGGCGAAAGGCGGGGTAGGCCTCACCGAGCGCCCAGATCGTGCGGGCCAGCCAGTACGACGGGCCGCTGTCAGACGGGTCGGGGAGCTCGACGGGCTCGGCGCTCGGGTTCAGCGTGCCGTCGGGCTGCATCCACAACACCACGTTGCCGGCGTTGGGCCCACTGACCGTCTGCAGGTAGGTCAACCCCCGCAGTAGTTGGTAAGCGGTCTGCCGGCTCGACGGCGCGCCGGTCTGCTGCCAGTGGCGCACGTAGACGACGGCGGCGCGCGAAATGTCGTCGGCGTTGAAGGCCCCTTGTCCGTACGTATCCGTCGTCGGGTCGTAGGCCCCGCCGCCGATCCGCCGATACGTCCCATCGGCCTGCCGGTCGGCGTAGGTCCACAGGACACCCACATCAGGTTCCTGGGCCAGCCGATACGTGGTGTGGCCGGCCTGGGCAGGCGGGGAGACCTCGGCGCCCAACCAGTCGAGGTGGGCGAGGTTGGTCAGTCGTGCCGTGGGGGCAGGGTGGGCGACGTGGGCGGAGGCCCCGCCGCTCGGTGTCACCAGCCCGGACCAGGCGGTCAAGACGGCGATGGCGCCGACGGCGAATCGGGTGGCACGGCGAGGTGATGACGGGTAGATCATCGGATCCCCTCTCTCCAGCGGATCAGTGTTCGGATCGGGTCAATGCCAACGTGCGGCCCGTCCGGGTCGCCTCCGTTGCGGCGGCGGCCACGGCGACGGCGGCGGTGGCGGCGTCGAGGTCGATGCGGGGTGGTCTGGCCTGGTCGACGGCAGCGAAGAAGTCGGTGAGGAGCTGGCGAAAGCAGCTCGCGTAGACGACCTCCTTGGCGTTCGTGCCGTGGTCGAGTCGGATGTGGATGTGGTGGGATGCCAAGCCGCCTCCTCCTGATGCGAGCACGGGAGCCACTGGTCTGACCGCGACGTGCCGTTCGGGCACGTCGAGCTCATCCTCGACGCTGCGGCGCAGCGCGTCGGCGGCGGCGCGGTCGGTACACGCTTCGAGCTGCATCTCGAGCGGGATCCAGCCGGCGAGCCGGCACTCGCCGTTGCCGAGGTCGAGGCGCAACGACTGCCGTTCGCCGTGTCGGGAGTGGGTGAACGAGTGATACCAGCTCGCGGTCGCGCCGTCCTCGTAGCGGGCGGTGGCGCAGACCGTGTCGGTCCGGCCGTCGGCACGGATGACGGACAGCGCTTGGATCGCTTCGAGGGGGGATTCGATGAAGGTGGCGGCGAGGTCGAAGAAGTGGACGCCGTGCTCGATGAAGATGCCGCCCGAGCGGCTCGGGTCCCAGAACCAGTGGTCCGGAGGGAGGTCGTCGTCGGCGGCGTCGTTCTCGAAGGCGAAGCGCCGGATCGGGCCGAGCACGCGTTGGCCGGCGACCTCGACGGCGAGCAGTCGATCGAGCACCGTGACGAGGGGCGCGAAGCGCAGGAGGTGATCGACGGCGACGATTCGCCCGGCCTCAGCAGCCGCCTCGGCAACGTGGCGGCAGCCGTCGAGGTCGATCGCGAGCGGCTTCTCGATAAGCACGTGCCTCCCGGCCCGGAGGGCTTGGACGGCGAGGGTGGCGTGCGTCCACGGGGGTGTGGCGATGACGATGATGTCGATGTCGCGATCGGCGAGGAGCCCGTCGAGATCGGTTTCGATCGCGGCCGACGGGTGGGCGGCGGCGAGGCGAACGGCGAGGTCCTTGCGCGTGTCGGCGACAGCGGCCAGCTCGGCGGTGGGGAGCTCGGCGATGGCATTGGCGAGGAACGTGCCGAAGGCCCCACACCCGAGGAGCCCGAGCCGGTGGGGGGCGCCGTCCCGAGTGGTCACGTCCGCGTCCGCTCGAGGAGCGCCGCCCCGATGCTGCTGTCGGCCATGCCGTAGAACACGAACTCGCGGCCATCGATCGTCGCCATGGCCGTCGGGAACACGACGTTGGGCACCGTGCCGACTCGTTCGTCGAGGGTCGCGGGCTCGAGCAGCGGCTCCGCCGTGCGGGCGATGACGCGGGATGGATCGTGCGGGTCGAGGAACATCGCCCCGGCGCGGTACACGAGCGAGCCCTGCTGGGACGGGTCGAAGCCGGGCACGACCTCGCCTTCGACGCCATGGTGGATGAGGAGCCAGCCTTCGGGTACGCGCACCGGGGGCGGGCCGGCGCCGATCTTGGCGCTCTCGTAGGGGCGTTCGGGCAGGGCGACGCAGCGGTGATCGTGGACGAGCGTGAGCGCTCGGACGTCGGCCTCGACCTGTTCGGCGGGGACGTACGAGATCCAGATGCCGGGCCGGTCGTCGGTGACGCCGGCGGGCAGCCGGGTTGCCGCCGGCTCGAGCCCTGACATGGTTTGATCCCACATCGGGCGGTGCAACATGGCGTAACTCGGCACGCCGCCGGGGCCGGGGATCGGTTCCGGGAAGATCACGGCGTCTTTGTTGGGGTAGAGGTTGAGGTCGATGTCGAGCCCGGGCTGGTAGGCGAACAGCACGGGGCCGAGCCGCTCCCACCGCTCGAGATCGCGGGAGACCGCCAGCGCGATGCGGGGACCGAGCGGGCCGAACGCGACATAGGTCATCAAGTAGGCGTCGAGGCGCTCGACGAACGTCACTCGGGGGTCCTCGACCCCACCATGGTCGGCGCCGCGTTCCCATCCCTCGTCGGGCGCAAGCACGACACCACGGCGATGGACCCCACTCGGGACGCCGTCGTCGATCACGACCTCGGCCAATCCGATCCGGGACACGTTGCCGGCGGCGACCATCCGGGGCATCAGGTGGAGCCGGCCGTCAGGCGTGTGCGCGGCCGCTGGATTGAGGACCCCCTCGACCTCCCACGGCTCGCCGGGCTCGGGAGACATGACCGTGCCGATGCGTGTCAAGCGGTACGGGATGTCGCCGTCGTCCGTCACGCGTCAACCCTTGACGCCGGAGCCGATGTCGCTCGGCGTGAAGTGCCGCTGGAAGACGATGAAAAGCGCGATCACGGGTGCGGCCAACACACATGCCCCGGCGAGGATGGCTCCGAACGGGTTGGCCGCCCGGGATGCGAGGTTGGAGATGTAGTTGGCCAGCGAGACGGCCAGCGGCTGCATGTCGGTCTGCTTGGTGACGAGGAACGGCCACAGGAATTCGTTCCATGGGCCGATGAACGTGAGCAGGGTGACCGTGAGGATCACCGGGCGGGCCAGCGGGATGGCGATGCGCCGGAGGATGGCGAACTCGCTGGCGCCGTCGATTCGGGCCGCCTCGAACAACTCGACCGGCAGTTGGAGGAAGAACTGGCGGAAGATGAACACCGCGACGGCGCTGATGGCGAACGGCAGGATCATCCCCAGGTAGGTGTCACCGAGCCCGTAGTCCCGGACCAGCAACACGTAGAGCGGGATGATCAACAGCTGAAACGGGAGGGTCTGCACGAGCAGCACGGTGGCGAAGGCGACGCCGCGGCCCCGGTAGTGCAGGACGGCCAGCGAGTAGCCCGCCAGCAGCCCGAAGAACAGCGTACTGAAGACGACGGCGGCGGTGAAGATCCCCGAGTTGACCAGCGATTGCAGCAGGCCGATGCTCCCGTTGATGTCGCTGTAGTTGTTGGTGGTGAGGTTGCCCGGGTTCGGGAAGGCGCCGCCCACGCTGGTGTCGGGCTCCTCCTGGAGCGACCCGATGAGCATGTAGTAGAACGGGAAGAGGAACACGAAGGCACCGATCGTGAGCGGCACCAGCCGCAGGATCGTGCGTTGGTGGCGAGGCCGTTGTGGCGGTTGTCCGGCTGTGGCGGCCGGCTCCACCACCTCCGCCACAACGGCTGTGGTGTCGGTCACTTCGTCCCCCACTCACTCAGGTACTTGGCCAGGACACTGACGATGGCGACGAAGATCACCAGGAGCACGCCGATCGCGGCCGCGAAGCCGGCGTCGCCCTGTTCGATGCCTCGTTGGTACAGCACGAACACCGGTGACGCCGAGGCCCCGTTCGGTCCTCCGCCCCCCGTGAGCAGGTAGGGCTCGGTGAACAGGTTGGACCCGGTGATGACGGAGAGGACGACGATCAGCGTGGTGGCCGGGCGGACGCCGGGCCAGGTCACGTTGCGGAACTTGCCCCAGCGGCCGGCCCCGTCGATGCCGGCCGCCTCGTACAGCTCTTTGGGAACGTTCTGCAGCGCGGCCAGGTAGAGCAGCACGTACAGGCCGAGCTGCTTCCAGGCGACGTACACCGCGATCGTGGGCATTGCCAACGTCGAGTTGATGAGGAACGGCGGGTCGGGGGCCGCCGGGCCGAGGAGCTTGTTCACCAGGCCGTTGCTGCTGAACAGCCACAGCCACACCGCGATTGTCGCGACGCTTGCGGTCACGTACGGCACGAAGTAGGCCGTGCGGAAGAACGCGCGGAACGGGATCGCGGCGTTGAGCGCGACTGCCAGACCGATGGCCACGACCACCGTGAGCGGCACGTTGATGACGAGGAACACGATGACGTTGCCGAAGGACTGGCGCACTTGAGGGTCAGTGAGCGCGTCCCTGTAGTTGTCGAGCCCGACGAAGGGCCGGTCGACGTCCGCCCCCGGTGCGGCGAAGAAATACTCGTAGAACGACATCCAGACGGCGAAGCCCAGCGGGAAGGCGTAGATCCCCACGAAGAAGGCCACCCACGGCGACACGAACAGGTATCCGGTCAGCTGGCGGCGCCGTGGGTTGCGGCCACCGGTCGGCGCCGGCGTCGCGGTCGCGACGCCGGCGGCCGGCGGGGGGACTTCGGCGGCGACGGCCATCTGCTCTGCGCTCAGTTCTCGGCGACGAGCGTGTTGATCTCCTCGGCGGCTGCGGTCAGCGCCTCCTCGGGATCGCCATCGCCGAAGATCACCGACTTGGACCACGCGTCGCGCAGGGTCTGCCAGACCTCGATCGAGTTCGCCACGTTGGGCACCTCGAGGGTCCGGTCGGCCTGCTCGGCGAACGCCACGTAGTTGGGGTTGGCGTCGAAGTAGTCGGCGTACGTGTCCACAAGGTTGGTGCGCATCGGCATCTGACCGGTGGCCTCGAGCAGGGCGCCGTCCTGCTCCTCGCTCGTGGCGAACTTCAACACGTCCCACGCCGTGGCCTGGTTGTCACAGGCCGTGAACATGCCGATCGACTTCTCGTCGCTGAACGTCTGGACCTCTTCGGCCGCCATGCCGTCGGGGGTGGGTACGGGCACGACACCCCAGTCGACCTTGTCGCCGTACACGGCGACCGCCCACGGGCCGACGGTTGCCATCGCCGCCAAGCCGTCGGCGAAGGAGTCTCCGGTGTGCTCTTCGCGGGGTGCGAGCTTCTCGTCATACAAGGTCCGCCAGAGATCGGCAACGCCGAAGCCCTCCTCGGTGGCGAACGTGGCCTCACCATCTTCGACCAGTTGCTTCCCGCTGGCGGCGATGTACATGGGATAGAAGTCGAACCAGTTCTGGAAGAACTGGCTCGTCGGTGCCGGCCAGATTGCGGCCTGGGCGCCCCCTTCGGACACCAACGTGCGGGACGTGTCAAGGAACTCGTCGTACGTGCTGAGCGGCGGGTTCTCGGGGTCGAGCCCGGCCGCGGTGAACATCTCCTTGTTGTAGAAGATCATCACCGGGTTGGCCTTCCAGGGCATCTGGTAGAGGTTCCCGTCGGGAGAGCGGTACTGGTCGGCCCGCTCGCCGGACCGCTCCGTCACGTAGGCCGCGCTGTCCTCGAACCCGTCCAACGCCACCAGCCCGCCCGCCTTCTGGAACTGCGGCACCGCCGCTGGGGCGGTATTGAAGATCAGACACGGCGCATTGCCGGCGGTGATCGACGCAGCAATCACCGCTTCGCTGGTCTCGCCGGCCGGGATCTCCTGGGCGGAAATCTTCTCGTCGGGATTGTCGGCGTTCCAGGCGTCCACCATCGCCTCACCCCACGCCTTCTCCTCGGCGTTGTTCGACAACCAGATGTCGATCGGCCCTCGGGCGCCCAGCGGACCCTCCGCTTCACCCCCGCCCCCACTGGTTCCGGTTCCAGTACCAGTTCCAGTTCCAGTACCAGTTCCAGAAGCCGTTCCAGTTCCGCCGCTGGTACCGCCGCCACCACCACTGTCGTCGTCGTCGTCACCGCAGGACGCGGCGACCAACAGCATCACGGTCACCAACGCTGCGACCTTTGAACGTCTCATCCGTACCTCCTCCTCGCTCAACCCGTTGCTCCGTACCCCGACAGCACCGACGTTGAGTCGCCCGCGGGCGTCCCAATTCCTCTCGTCATCCGCGCCGCGGCAACGGCGTGGCGAACGAGGTGATCGTCGAGGCCACCTACGTCGTCGACGCGGCCGGCGCCCGTCGAAGGCGATCGCAGCATCAACGACCGGGCTCGCAGCCGGAGGAGTTCGCCCGCCCGGACGGGCAGACGGACCAGACCGACTGGGCGAGTGCTGTCGCGCCCCGCGAACGTCGCCGAATCCCGACGAGAGAAACCGCCCGCCGAAATCTCGGTCAGAGCCACCGACCCTCCCGGCACCATTCGCTTCGAATTACGCGGTACCGGGGTCTAGAGCATCGCTCCCGAGCTGGCGACTAACCAGCCCAACACGTCAGGGCTCTTGTCGTGTCACGGTCACCATACACCAGCGACGTCGTGGCCGACAGAGGCGAGAGCCGTGAGCCGCAGATTGATGTCCCGCTGGCTGAGCCGCCCGTCGTCAATGGCGGAGTCGAGCCACGTGGAGGACGCCGCCCCAGTGTCGGCGGAGACGGCCGTCGGGTCGTTGGGAGAGGCGCCGCCGGATCTCTCCGTAGAGCCGGTCCCGCTGCCACTCCTCCATGGCGATGTGGCCGGAGAATGTGTTCAGGAGGTCGATGTAGCCATCGGCGTCGTAGACGGTCTCCCAGTCGTACTGTCCGATCGTGACGACGTCGAACAGCCCGCTGCTCTCGATCTCGTCGCGGTCGTCGGCAAGCTCTTGTGGGCGCGGCTCCACCCTGTCGGGCGGGAGCGATTCGCCGATCTCGTCGTAGAT
>Ga0111539_10013578_pt1 | contig 10184 bp, 10 predicted proteins | sample RhiMethybrSRZTD1_FD_79667 | JGI IMG/M metagenome (GOLD analysis project Ga0111539, IMG submission 79667) | Populus rhizosphere microbial communities from Tennessee, USA - Rhizosphere MetaG P. TD hybrid SRZTD1 (version 2) (version 2) | ecosystem: Host-associated > Plants > Roots > Rhizosphere >... | reverse complement strand
CTGCTCCTCCGGTGCTCGAGTTCGATCAGCAGGGCACTCTGCTGCGGCACTGGGGCGGCAGTGACGGTCCAGGGTATCAGTGGCCGGAATCGAACCATGGCATCACCGTCGACAAGAAGGGCAATGTCTGGATTGGCGGGAACGGCGCTGGCAATGACGGCCACGTCGTCAAGTTCACAAAGGATGGCAAGTTCCTGGCGCAGTATGGCGTGAAGCGTCAGGGCCTCACTGCCGACAGCAACTCGTGGGAACGCTTTTACGAGGTCGCAAAGATCTTCGACGATCCGAAGAGCAACGAACTGTATCTGGCGGATGGTTACGGCAATCGCCGAGTCGCCGTGATCGACGGCGACTCCGGAAAGATTCTCCGGTTCTGGGGCGCCTATGGCGAGAAGCCCGACGATGGGCCGTTGCCAGCCTACAACCCCAACGGTCCTCTCGTGCGCCAGTTTCGTGGCCCTGTACATTGCGCCGTAATTTCCCTGGATCGCATCGTCTATGTCTGCGACAGGCGGAACGATCGAATCCAATCGTTCACCCCGGAAGGGAAGTTCATCAAAGAAGTTCAGATATCTCCGAGAACACTGGGCGACGGCTCGACCTGGGATATCGCGTTCTCCAAGGATCCACAGCAGCGGTTCATGTATCTGGCAGACGGCCACGACGAAAAGGTCTGGGTTCTGGACCGCGTGTCGATGGAAGTCCTCACCAGCTTCGGCTCGGGCGGAAAGCAACCGGGACAGTTCTACGCGATTCACAGCATCGACACGGACTCGCGCGGAAACATCTATACGACCGAAACCTATGACGGCCGGCGCCTCCAGAGGTTCCTCTACAAGGGGATGATGATGATCGAGAAGGGACGCGATCAGGGCACGCCATGGCCAACACGCCCGACACCATAAACCGCGGCCTATACGGATTGCGGGGCCTATGTCTGGCGTTCGTCGTCGCTGCTTTGGCCGTTTCGGCTGCGCCGATGTCCGCGCAACTCGCGAAGCGCTCGGCGGACGACTGGATTGCGACGCTTGATGCGCCGGCAAGAGTACAGGGCCTCAAGGTCGGTGAAGTCCTGCCCAGGCTCGGGCTCAAGCCGGGGCAGATCGTCGCGGATGTCGGGGCCGGCACGGGCATCTTTTCCCTCCAATTCTCCCGGTCCGTAAGACCCGGCGGCAAAGTCTATGCCGTGGAGGTTGAGGAGAAACTCATCGATCACATTCTGGCTTCGGCCACGGAGCAGGGGATTGGGAACATCGAAGGTGTGCTCGGGGAGTACGACGACCCCGCGCTACCTGAAGCGGTGGATTTCGCTTTCATCAACGATGTGCTGCATCACATTGAGAATCGTGAGGTTTACCTGAAGAACCTCGTGAAATACTTGAAGCCTGCAGGACGCGTCGCGATCATCGATTTCAAGCCCGGTCAGGGTGGCCACGCCAGCGATGCGACGTTGCAGGTGAGTCAGGAACAGGCGACCACATGGATGGCTGCCGCAGGCTGGAAGCCGGTAGAAGTTATCAGCGACGTTTACCCCGATCGGTGGTTCGTTATTTTCGGAAGGTGATGCGTCCGCGCGCCGTTTTCGCCGTCTTCCTTCTCGTGTTGTTGTATTCCTGCGCGGCAGGGAATCACGAACCAGGTCCTCCGATAATTCTTTCCATGAACTACATGCACGCGTCGTCGGCGCTGGCTGGGGACGACTTCGGCAGAGCCAGGGAATTCCTCATCTCGCTGGCCGGGGAAAGCACCGGAGACCTGAAAGCACGGGCTCAGGACGCGGCCAGCGCCCCGGATATCGAAGCGATGCGGGCGTCGTTCAAGACGCTAACGGAGGAGGTCGCGGTCCACATGAGTTATCCGGACGACTATGCGGTAGCCTTCTGCCCGATGTATAAAGGCGGCTCGAAATGGATTCAGAAGAGAGAAAGCCCCATCGCGAATCCCTATTTAGGCAGGTCGGTACCGCCTTGCGGATCCTTTGTGGATTAGCGGCGATTCTGCTCGCCATCACGCCTCAGCTGTCGGCCCATGACATACCCGCGGACGCCATGGTCCGCGTATTCGTGAAGCCTGAAGGCAAACAACTGCGTGTGCTCCTGCGCATGCAGATGACGTCGATCCATGAAATCGAGTGGCCGGTGAAAAAAGTGGACGGGACCCTCGATCTCGAGTTTGTAGGTCCCTATTTGCGTGAAGCTGCCAATAAGTGGATGGGCGACAGAATCTCCATCTATGAAGATTCACGAAAGGTCGAGCAGCATGTTCTTGCTGCAGCCCAACTCTCCCTCGACGGCGACGGCGCATTTCAAAGTTACGAAAGCGCTGTTGCGCATGTTCAGGGCGCCCCACTTCCATTCGAGACGAAACTGTTGCCTACCCAGGGTGTGCTCGATGCGATGTTCGAGTATCCGATCGAGTCCGATCAATCTCGATTCTCCATTCATCCGCGGTTCGAGCAGTTCGGGTTACGCGTGATCACGGTGATGCGGTTTCTTCCACCCGACGGAAGAATTCGAGCGTTCGAGTATGAAGGCGGCGATCCGGGTCTTGTGCGATTGGATCCGGAGTGGCATCAGGCGGCCTGGACATTCGTAAAGATGGGGTTCCATCACATCCTCGATGGTGCGGATCACCTGTTGTTCCTCTTCTGCCTGGTTATTCCGTATCGAAAGTTTCGTGGGCTGATTCCCGTTGTCACGGCGTTCACTGCCGCGCATTCGATCACGCTCATCGCGTCGGCGTTCGACATGGCGCCGAATGTGCTTTGGTTTCCACCGCTCATCGAGACATTGATCGCGGCGTCGATCGTTTATATGGCGCTGGAGAACATCGTTGTCATCAGCCCGTCTCGGCGCTGGATACTGACGTTCTGCTTCGGTCTGGTGCATGGTTTCGGGTTTTCGTTCGCGTTGCGAAACACGCTCCAGTTTGCCGGATCGCACATGCTGACCTCGTTGTTGTCGTTCAATGTTGGCGTGGAGATCGGGCAGGTCTTCGTCCTTGCCTTAATGGTTCCGGCGCTCACGATTCTCTTTCGTTACGTCTCGGAGCGGATGGGGACAATCATCCTGTCGGCGTTCGCCGCCCATAGCGCGTGGCACTGGACCACTGAACGGTACGAACAGCTTTCGAAATTTCCGTTTCAGTGGCCGGTTTTCGACGCTGCGTTTTTCGCAGCCGCTATACGGTGGGCGATGGTGATCGTGGCTGTGGCTGGAGCGATCTGGTTTATCGGAGTGCTGAGGCAGGGAAGACGGGAGACCGCGGATGACGCGGATGGGTGATTCACCCGCGTCTTCCTTTGATCTACGAAAGAGCTATTTCTTCAGTGTCACCTTCTGCACGCGCCAGGTGATCATCTCGCCGACGAGCAACTCGTTCTCTCCGCGACAGTCCAGTGAGTTCACGAGCGCGAATTGCTTCGGCAGCTTTCCCGCTGACCCGAACTTGCCCAACACTTTTCCGTCCAGGCCAATCTTGTAGATCGCCGCGTCGACCATGCCGTCCGGATCTCCTGAATGCGCGCTATAGAGGTACTGCGTCGCGCCTCGCGAGATGCAGATTGCCTGCGGTGTTCCGATATTGCCGATCTGCGACTTGAAGTTGCCTTCTCCATCGAAGACCTGGATGCGTTTGTTTCCGGAGTCCGCGACATAGACATTTCCCTGCGCATCGAGTGCAATCGATCGTACGCCATTGAACTGCCCGTTCTCCGCACCGGTCTGTCCCCAGGACTTCAGGAACTTTCCATCCTTGTCGAATTTCGCAACACGGTTGTTATTGCCGATACCGTCCGCGATGAAGATATTGCCCGCTCGATCCCATGTGACATCCGTGGGGCGGCTGAAGGCGGACCCTGCGGTGCCCGCACCCGCACCTCCACGAGCTCCGCCGCCGCGGGCAGCGATTGCGGCTTGGATCGCCGCTGCAGGGGCTGCCGCTGGAGTTGCAGGGGCCGCCGCAGGTGGCGCGGCGCCTGGGACCGCCGGCACTGCCGGAGTTGCTGTTGCTGGTGCAGCCTGACCTCCGCCGCGCGGCGCTGCAGGCCGCACCCCGATGGTCTCAGGCTTTCTGCCAAGCACAAGTTGTACGGCGCCGTTCGGATCGAACTTGATGATCTGGTTGGATCCCACATCAATCGCCCAGATGTTGTCCTGCGCGTCAATACGCAAGCCTTGCGCCGCGTTGAATCCGTAGAGATCCTGTCCGATTTCTTTAACAAAGTTGCCATTGGAGGTGAATTCGAACAGTCGCGATCCCGCGTGGTAGAACGTGCGCGAGTCGCCAAGTGTGGCGTAAGGGTGACCGGTCCGCGTGAAAACGAAAATGTTGCCCTTCGAGTTTGTTGCCACGCCCGCGACTTCACCGAGAAACGTGTTGGCCGGCATGTTCAGGAAGTCGGCGTTCGTATCGAAGGCCATCTCCAGCACGGAAGTCTGAGCGATCATGGATGCTGTGAACGCCAAAGCCGCCGCGGTGAGACCAAGAATAAACGTCATTGTACGGTTCATCGCGGCCTCCTAATTCCCGGCAGGCTTCATCGCCTGCGGTTTCAAAATAACTTTCTGCGAACGCCAATTATTGATTTCGGCGGTGAAGATGATGTCTGGGTTGCGGCAGTCCATCTGGTGAGTCGTCGAGAATTCACCGAGGGCCTTGCCGGCCGTGCCGAACTTCCCGACGATCTTGCCGTCCAGTTCCATTTTGTAGATTTCGCCCGTGAACTCGACGGACGCCGCCGGAGCGCTGTCAGGCCAGGAGTTCGATACATAGAGATACTGATGAGGACCTCCCGAAACGCACACCGCCCATGGGGCGCCGACGTTCGTGTAAGAGGCTTTGAACTTGAGGTCGTTGTCCCACACTTGAACGCGGTTGTTGGAGCGATCCCCGATGTAGACATTTCCGGCCGCGTCTGCGGCAATCGAGTGTGGGAGATTCAGTTGGTCCGGTCCTCGGCCCTGAGTGCCGGCGGATTTCACAAAGCGCCCGTTCTTGTCGTACTTCGCGACACGCGCGTCGCCGTAGCCGTCAGAAACGAAGATGTTGCCTTGCGCGTCGAAAGCCACGTCGGTTGGTCGGGCGAATTCGTAAGGCTTGTTTGCGTTCGTCGCGCCGCCACCGCCCGGCATGTTGGTGAGCTGAACCACTGGATCCGGCCGACGTCCGATGGTCAGGAGAATCTTTGTGCCTTCCGGGTTGAACTTGATGACCATGTTCGTGCCTTCATCCACGGCCCAGATATTGTCCTGGGCATCGACGCGGACGGAATGCGCAAACGAGAACCCATAGTTCCCACGCCCGATTTCCTTCACGAAGACACCTTTCTCGTCATATTCGTAGAGGCGCGTTTCGCCGCTGCGGTGAAAAATGAAAATGTGTCCTTTGGAATTGGTGGCGATCCCCATGTTCTCGCCGGTATAGATGCCCTGCGGGAGTTTGAAGAAGTTAGGGATCGATTCGTGAGGGATAACCGAAACGTTGGTTGCCGACGCGCGTGCCTGCGCGTCGAGCTGTGGGACCAACGGAATGTTCGCGAGTGCCATGGCGAGGACGCCGGCAACAATCGCAGAAAGAACCTTTAGAAGACGCTTCATTGGAGCCTCCGAGATGATCGTTGGAAGAGCGTGGCGGGAATTTATTACGAGTGTGCTCAACGATCAAAGGAAATTGGGGACAGGCTGGGGAATTGGGAAATAAAAGGGAGCCGCTCCATCGATAACAAATAACAATTAACCGTTAGGTAATAACAAAGCCTTCTCCACTCTTCATAACAAAAGCTTTGTTAATGGTTATTGGATAATTGTTATTTGTTATCGATGGAGCGGCTCCCTTTTATTTCCCAATTCCCTCCATTTATTCAGTTCAGGCGGAGGAGACGCGCGGTGGCGCACTCTTCGGCGACCTTCATATATCGCAGGGCGTTCTGGTTGCCCGTGACGTAGGGATTCGGACTCCCGGGTGCGCGTTTCGCCAACAGCGGCAGGTTGATCTTGCCTCGGTCCCAGTCCGTATGGTTCGAAAGAATGATGTCGGCTCCGGCTTGGCGGGCGATGTCGCTGAACCGTTTCGCGGATGCCACGTAGTTCTGAAGGGATTCCTTATCCGCGTTGAGTCCGGTTCCACCCCAGAGAGCGGCCAAATGCGGACGGCCGTTGTCCTTCAACGGGATCAATAGAGAGATCGTCCCCGGCGTGTGGCCGGGCGTGATGTAGAGCGTCAGGGTTGTATCGCCAAGCGTCAGTTTCTGGCCGTCGGTGGCTACCATGTCGCGTGTCGGCTTTGTGCCGTTGGTTCGCTCAATCACATCCCAATCGGCGGCCGACATAATGATCCTCGTGCCGTACTTCTCCTGCATGAACTTCGCGCCGCCATGGTGATCCGGATGGGGATGAGTAATGACGGCGTACTTGATTTTCGTGGGGTCGAGCCCCAGCTTTCGAAGCCCGCCGTCGACTTCCTCTTCAACGGAGTAGTCAAAGATCGAGTCAATCGCGATGATGCCTTCGGATGTTGTAATCGCCCACACCGAGTATTCGCTCTGGCCCACGAAAACCATATTGTCGAATGCCTTTACGGGCTCGGCGTACCAGGTAGAGCGGTCCGGCGTGCCTCTCTGTCCGCCTCCCCCGCCGCCCTGACCACGTGGCGCGCCCGCTGCACCGCCACCGCCGGCTCCCCGGCCCCCGCCGCCGCCTCCTCCCCGTGGTGCAGGCGCTGCGCACATGAAATTAAACAGGTTCTGATACTCCTCGCCGGCGGCTGTCTTGGCGACGGCGACGTGCGCCTCGGGAGTGTCCGCGGCGTTTTGGGGTGTTTGAGCGGTGACAATGGCGGCGACCAGAATGAACCCGGCGCCAATCGACATCTTCATCACGAAGCCTCCTTCAGAAACCCGCATTATGGCAGCAGTTCCAGGGAGTAGAAACATCGACATATCGATACGGCGCATGCACCAAATTCGGTATACTTCGGGGCGATGAAAAGTCGATTATTTGCAGTGTTCGCGATTGCGGCATCAATCCTCTTGACGATCACCTTTGTCCACGCCCAACAGCGTGCAACTCCGCAGCCTGCCCCTGCGGCGGCTCAACGAGGTCAATCGTCTTACGCATTAGATCGGCCGGCCCGCTTGTATGGCCGTCCAAACCTCAACGGCATCTGGCAGGCGATGAATTCCGCCAACTGGAACCTGGAAGCGCATAACGCGGAAGCCCTTCCGGATTTCTGGAAGCTGGGCGCCATCGCCGCCATTCCTGCGGGGCGCAGCGTCGTGCGTGAGGGGACGATCCCGTATTTGCCGGAAGCGTTGAAGAAGCGCAACGAAAACCGTGCAAAGTTTCCGAAAGAAGACCCCGAAGCGAAGTGCTACATGCTGGGCGTTCCACGTGCGACCTACCACACCATGCCGTTTCAGATCTTACAGGGTGCGGCGGATGACGACATCCTGATGGTCTACCCATTTGCGGCGATGCACAGAGTTATCGCCATGAAGGATCATAAAGATATCCCCGCGGATTCGTGGACGGGAAAGTCTAACGGCAAGTGGGACGGTGACGTCCTCGTCGTAACGACGTTCAGCCAGATCGGGGACAGGTGGCTGGACCGCGCCGGCAATTTTTTCAGTAACCAATTGAAGGTGACGGAACGATTCACGCTTCTGGGGCCAAACCATATCCGATACGAAGCGACGCTGGATGATCCGCAGACCTACTCCCGCCCGTGGACGATTGAAATGCCGCTGTACAGGATTGTTGAGCCGCAGGCGCAGTTGTTAGAGCACAAATGTGTGCCGTTTGCCGATAATCTTCTGTATGAGGATTTGCTTAAACCGAAACCGTGATCTCGTACGGGATATAGAAGTGATATGTATTCAAATGTTCAAATTAAGGGGGTAAATCCCATGCACAAGAGAATGTTAACCAGTGTTGCAGGAAGCGTAGTGGTGCTGCTTGCAATCGCGGCGACCGTGATGGCGCATCATTCGTTTTCGGCGGAGTTCGACGGCAGTAAGACCGTTACGATCGAAGGAAAAGTTTTTAAGATGGATTTCGTGAATCCGCATTCCTGGCTGTATATCGATACCACGACGCCGGACGGAAAGGTCGAGCGTTGGGCCGTTGAAGGCGGATCACCTAACGTGATGTTCCGACTCGGCTGGACTCGCGAGACGCTCCCACCGGGAACGCGCGTGAAAGTGACGGGTTCGCCCGCAAAGGATGGCGCCAAGCGCCTGAACTCGCGGGGTATCGAATTCCCCGATGGCAAGAAACTGGACATGGGCGGCACCCAGAAAGAACCCGCAAAATAACGTTCTCTCAACAGGAGTTTCGCAATGATGAAACGAATCGTGATGTTGAGCGCGTTCGGCCTGATGATCGCATCGGTGCCGCAGGCGGCATTGTCACAGGCACAGCCTCAGCGGGGGGCACAGCCCCAACGCGGGGCGCAACCTGCCGCTGGGGCTACCCGCGGCGGCGCTGCTTACGTTCCTCCCAAGACACCGTGGGGTGAACCGGACTTGCAGGGGATGTGGCCACTGGACCATCTGATCTCGACACCTCTGGAGCGTCCGCAGAACTTCGGTACGCGCCGATTCCTTACCGATGAGGAATTTGCCGCCGCCGAACAACGAGCGAAGACTCGGACCACACAACAGGCAACCGCAACCGTCCCTACATCCGATTCAGGTCCTGCCTCGAAGCTCACGTCCCTGATCAGCGATCCACCGGATGGTCGTTTTCCCGCGCTGACACCTAAAGGTCAGGAGATGCTCGCCCAGCTTAACGGCAGCTACAAACCCCGGACCGTGGACGGCCGCCCGATCTTCGACAGCATGAACGACTTTGACACCTGGGATCGCTGCATCACGCGTGGAATGCCGGTGTCAATGCTGACGCGCAATTACAACGTCGGCATCCGGGTCATGCAGTCTCCCGGCTACGTCACCATTCTTCTGGAGATGGCGCACGAAGCCCGGATCATTCCCACCGATAACCGGCCGAATCTCGACCCGACGATCCGGCAATATCTGGGAGAGTCCAGAGGACACTGGGAAGGGAACACTCTCGTCATCGAGACATTGAACTTCAACGGTAAACCGGCGATGACCAACCGTGGCATCCCCGGATCTCCAGCGCAGGGTTTGAACCCGGAGTCGGAAAGTATGCGTATCGTCGAGCGCCTGACACGCACCAGCCCAACGACGATCGATTACAAGATGACCATCGAGGATCCTGTGGTGCTGACCCGACCGTGGTCCGTAGAGTTCCCGTGGGAGCTTCACCCCGACTACGGCTTTTACGAATATGCATGCCACGAAGGCAACACCGCCGTTCGTAACTACATCGAAACCTCACGCTACGAACGCGCGAATCCTGCGCCGCCCGCTCCTGCCGGCGGTGGTCGCGGCGGTCAGGGTGGTGGAGCGCGCGGTGGTCAGGGTGGCGGCCGTGGTGGTGCGCAGGGCGGCCGCGGCGGAGCAACCCCACCGGCTCCCACCGATCCGCAATAAGGGACGGACTACTCATTCCCGAGGGGTCAGACCACGCGGTCTGACCCCTTTCTATTTCTGCCCCATGCCAAAGTTCTTTGAACTCGCTGTGACTTATGCAGATGAGAAGCTGACTCTTCACTCGCCCGAGTCTACCCACGCCAAAACCGTATTACCCGCCGTCGTTGGGCTTGTGCCTGGAAAGAACAAGGAAGAGGTGATTCACAGCGTGGGTATACCCGTCGACATCGTGGCGAAAGACATAAACGAGCGGCAGGGCCGACTTGTTGACCCTTTTGCGAGAGCCACGTTCGACCCGCGAGTCGCGGCTGCGGTGATCTTTTATCTGGCCATGGTCGAGCGCCAGCGGCTTTTTCCAGAATGGTACACCTCGCGTTGGCGGTCCTTTTTCTTTGTGAAGGACTTTCATCTCCGGATCTCGATTGAAGGATATGCCGCACTGGCGGAGCCCTTGAAACGCAAGTTTGTGAAGAGTTTCCCGCGGAGCATAAGACTGGAAATTCGGTGACGTTGACGAAATAGTATGCGAACGATCGAGAGGTGTTTAAGATCGAGCTCTAATTCGTAAACGTCACCGAATTGCAGGTTAAGCAGGTATGATTACCGGCCATGCATCGAACATTCCTGTTGATTGGCGCACTGATTAACCTTCTTGGGGTCGCGTTCGGCG
>Ga0111539_10013577_pt1 | contig 10184 bp, 11 predicted proteins | sample RhiMethybrSRZTD1_FD_79667 | JGI IMG/M metagenome (GOLD analysis project Ga0111539, IMG submission 79667) | Populus rhizosphere microbial communities from Tennessee, USA - Rhizosphere MetaG P. TD hybrid SRZTD1 (version 2) (version 2) | ecosystem: Host-associated > Plants > Roots > Rhizosphere >... | reverse complement strand
CTCAGGTGATCCCTCATAGGGTCATGGGTAATGGCGTAAAAACTACGCTCGTCTTGATGAATACAACGGGTCGTCGCATCAAAGGTACAGTGAAGTTCCTGGACCCCTCGGGTGCCCCAGTTGTCGTCAATAATTCCGGTAGCTCTAACGCCTTTTCGTATTCAATCGCTCAAAACGGGTCCGAAAGGATCGAGCTCGGCGACGAATCGGATTTAGGGCAGTTGGGGTCGATCTGGGTAGTTCCATTCAACAACGATCCGGCGCCGACTGCATTCGCGGTGTTCAGCTATAAGCCGGGGAGCTATACCCTGTCGGAAGGGATAACTCCGGTAACGATGGGCACAGCTTTCCGGATGTACGCAGAGGTCGAACCTTCAACTCGGCTGAGCACGACGGTGGCGGTTGCCAATGCCTCTTCCATAGCAGGGCTCGTTACGTTTTCCCTGACAGATCTCCAGGGGACTTTTCTCGCGAGTGAAACTCGAGAATTGGCTCCGTCGAGCACCCTCGTTGCTTCTATAGATTCGTTACTACCATCGCTGGCTGGGCGATCGTTCAAGGGTATTCTGCGCATCACGACGAGTCTTCCAAACCTTGCGGTCGCGGGTTTTCGTGAACGCTTCAACACACGACAGCCCGACCCTGATTATTTGTTTACCAGCATCACTCCACTTCGTGAGACCGGCGATCCGTTGCAGGAGCTTGTGTTCTCGCAATTAGCCAACGGTGACGGCCTTACCACTCAGATCATTCTCTATAGTGGAACTGCGGGACAGACATCTGAAGGGACCCTCCGCTTTATGCGGCAGGACGGAACGCCCTTGCCTCTCGATATTCGCTAGGTTCGCCTCGGTGGGTGTCGACGCACCCACCGACTTTCCGGATGACAAACTTCTGGCTTGGAGGCTCAGGCTTTTAAGGAGAAGGAGTAAGAGGTCTCGAAAGAGGGCTTTGACTGACAAGAAAAGCGGAGAGGGTGGGATTTGAACCCACGGTGGAGTTACCCCCACTCCAGTTTTCGAGACTGGCCTGTTCAGCCGCTCCAGCACCTCTCCGAATCAAGCGACGAAACATTCTACTACGGGTGCATCATTCTTTAGGTTTCAGCTTCAAGGAAACAGAATTGATGCAGTACCGCAAGCCGGTCGGCCTGGGACCGTCTGGAAATACGTGGCCCAGGTGAGCGCCGCAAACGTTGCACATGACCTCGGTGCGGCTCATACCATGGCTCTGGTCCGTGTCTTCCTTTATATTCTCGCCCTCGATGGGCTCATAAAAGCTGGGCCAGCCGCTGCCCGATTCATATTTGGTATTGGAGTCGAATAATTCGGCGCCGCAGCAGGAACAGCTGTAAACGCCCTTGTCTTTGGTCTTGTAGTATTCGCCGGTGAAGGGCCGCTCGGTTCCTTTCATCCGGCAGACCGCATATTGCTCCGGCGTGAGTTCTTTCTGCCATTGTTCTTCAGTTTTTATGACTTTCTTTTCCATGAAAAAAACTCCTGTAAAAGTTGTCGGCATTCCGATTCGCGCACGCCCGAAACGATCTCGGGTTGATGGTTCAGGCGCATGTCGTTCAATACATTGTAAATGGATCCGGCCGCTCCCGCTTTGGCATCGAAGGCTCCGAACACCACGCGTGCGATGCGTGCGTGCACAATAGCGCCGGCGCACATGACGCATGGCTCCAGGGTGCAATACAACGTGAGCCGGGTTAGTCGGTAGTTCCCGATGCTGAGTGCAGCCTCACGCAGTGCCATGATTTCAGCATGCGCCGTCGGGTCGTGAGACGAAATGGGGTGGTTGAACCCGCGACCAACAATCGTGCCATTCCCATCAACAACAACGGCGCCAATCGGGACCTCGCCCGCTGCAAGCGCTCGTTGTGCCTCCACGAGGGCTTCTGCCATAAAGTCTTCGTCCACTGCCGCATGTTAAACTATCCGGCAATGAAATCCCTGCAACGTCTTGTCTTCCTCCTCCTGCTGATGTCGCCACTCACGGCATTCGCTCAAGGGGTGCGGATGTCTGCAGACTTTCTGCCTCTCGATGTGGGAAAGCGTTGGACCTACGAGGTCACCAGCGACACAGGCCAGAAGGTCGGAGAGATCGCGTTTGCGGTCGAAGAGTACACGATTGTTTCCGGCGTCAGTTTCTATGTCTTATCGGAGTTTCCGTTTTCACCTGAGAGTGGCGAGCCGATACGGTTTGTTCGTTACGACAAGAACGAAAGGTCTTTCATAAGGCGGCTACGCAACGATGAAGGCCCGCTTTTTCTCGAGGATGGATCGACCACCGAAGTCATCGAGTCGGATTCGTCCGGTAATCCTCAAAAGTTCGTCTTGCGGAGAGATAAGCTCGCGCTGACGTTTCAGCGAGGGGTTGGAATTATCGAGGCAAGGATGGAACAGTCCGGCCGCCCTGTGATCGCGAAGCTTGCAGCCGCAGCGCCAAAAACCGCAACGCCGGTTCGAGCACCTTCCGCTCCCGTTGCGATACCGCCAGTCACAAAGGCACCCGTGGTTCTCGATCCTCCCCTGGAGCCACCGCGCCGAGAACCTCCGGTCGCGACGGTCAATTCGGACAACCCGAAGATAGACGTAACTGTCAATCCAACCAGTAGCGGCTTTCAGATCGGGATCGTGGCGACCAATGTCTCGGACAAGATCCTGCCGTTTCGTTTCAGTTCAGGGCAAACCTATGACGTCATGATTGCCGATGCTTCCGGAAAGGAAATCTGGCGATGGTCCCATGGCAATTTCTTTACTCAGGTTTTGCGCACCGACTCCATTCGAGCCGGAGGGAAGTGGCAGTTTGAAGTCAGCTGGGATGGGAAAGACAATGACGGAAATCCCGTGCCCGCCGGCCAGTATCGCGTCACGGCGGTGATCACCTCCAACCCGCGTGTCCAATTCAGTGGGGTTTCTTTAACTGTGAAGTAGGGAACTGAAGAGTTCCCCTTAAAGCCCCTGTCCTCGTCCCAGCGAAAACAGAATTCCACGCAGGTAGGCGTCCAGTTCTGCCCGCTCCACGTTCTTGCGAATCACTGTCGAGAGTTCAGTCTCGGGATCGTCAATGATTTTAGCGATCCCGGCGATCATGTCCTGAATTCGTTCGACTTCCGCATCAATTGCTCCCGAACTTATGTCTGGAGCGCTGATCTTGTCGCGTTCCTCGTCGAGCAGGGAAGTTGCATTCCGTAGTTCTTCGGATAGCTCTGTTTTCTGCTTAATCATGTCCTGCATGCGTTCGTCATACTGACGACGCAGTTGTTCGACAACTTCGGCGCTGACCGAACTGGAATCTTCGCTCGCGCTGATCTTGTTGCGCTCCTCTTCAAGCAAGGCCATGGCATTCCGGAGTTCCTCGGAGAGTTGGTCCTTTTCGTGAAGCATCTCCTGCATGCGTTCGTCATATTCCTGACGCAGTTGTTCGACAACTTCGGCGCTGACCGAACCGGAGTCTTCGCTCGAGCTGATCTTGTTGCGCTCCTCTTCAAGCAAGGCCATGGCATTCCGGAGTTCCTCGGAGAGTTCGTCCTTTTCCCGAAGCATCTCCTGCAGGCGCTCGTCGTATTCGTGACGGACTTGTTCCACGGCGTCGGCGCTCGCGGTACTGGAACTCGCTTCGCCGCGCAGCAAGAGCTCCTGCCGGACCTTTTCCAGTTCTCGCTCGAGCCCGTTCTTTGTGCTCGTCGCCTGGCGCAGCTGTTTCTCGAGATTCGTTTTCTCCTTGTCGCTCGCGAATTTCTCGTCTTCGACTCGTCGCGATGCCAGGACGGCTTGAGCTCGCGCCTCTTCGAGATCGGCTTTGAGGCGTGTCACATCCTCAGAAGGACCGCCTTTAACCGGGCTCGCACTCTGACGGGCTTTTTCGAGCTCGCGCTCCAGTTTCTCCTTCGCGCTTTCGAGGTCGCGAATTTGCTTATCCCGGCTCTTGATTGCCTCGTCGAGTTGTCTTTCCAGCTGTTCGACTCGATTGTCGTCCTGTTTCGGTTTGGAGGCCGCCTTAGGCGGTACCGCGGATCGCTGAGTCTTGACCATGTCTCCGACGAGTTTTACTTTCTCCTGCTCCCACTCTTCCTTTGCTTGCAGGAGAGCGTCCTCCGCCTGACGTCGAGCCTTCAAGGCATCGCTCAGCCTGGCTTCGAGTTTGTCCTGTTCTGCCTGGCTGGAGCGCAGGGGATTGTTGGACCTTTCGATCATCTCCGCGATGCCGTTCTGCAAACGGGACACTTCCGCGCGGAGGGTGGTTCGTTCGGCGGCCCAAATCTGCTCGGCTTTCCTGATTTTTTCGTCGGCGGCAGCCTGCAGCCTGGCGATTTCCTCCGTGTCGATTTCCTTGCTCTTTACAGCGGGAGCCTTGCGGCGAGCTTCTCGGGCTTCTGCAACGGTCGACTCCAGCCGGTCGATCTCGGAATTCAGACGACGGCGTTCATTACGCCACTTGTCCTCTGACAACTCGAGCTCTTCCTGGAGTTCCGATTTCTGACGTCGAGCCTCCCTCAGTCTCGCTTCAAACTGAGCGTGGATCTCTTCATAGAGCTGCTTCCGAAGGCTATCCCTATCCATCGCGGGGAAGTATAACAAGAGGACACGAATGCTATCCTTCTGCCGTGTCCACCATTAGTGTCTTTAACCCCGCCACCGGAGAGCTCAGCGGCTCAGTAGAACAAACAACTTCCGAGGAACTGAAACAGGCCGCCAGCCGGGCGCGGGCTGCCCAAAAGCAGTGGCAGCGGACGCCGTTTTCGACTCGGGCCCGGATCCTGGCCCGGTTCCATGATTTGGCGATCGAGCAGGCTGAAACAGTCTTCGATACCATTCAGTCGGAGACCGGCAAATCGAGACGTGATGCGCTGGCTGAACTGTTCACCGTCGCCGGGACCGCCCGGTATTACCTCACCAGGGGCGGGACTTTTCTCACACCGAAGCGAAAGCGCGGGGCAGTTCCCATTTTGACGCGTTCTTTACTGGAATATCGTCCTCATGGCCTCGTCGGCCTGATCACTCCCTGGAACTACCCCTTCGTTCTTTCCGTAGGTGACTCCATTCCGGCTCTCCTTGCCGGCAATGCGGTCCTCATCAAGCCTTCGGAGTGGACGCCGCTATCCACTGTTCTGGGGAAGAACCTGCTGGTTGCGGGCGGCCTCGATCCGGACCTGTTCGTCGTCGTTCATGGCGGTCCGGAGACCGGGCGTGCCTTGATTGATCATGTGGACTACGTTGCCTTCACAGGAGGCACCGCGACCGGGCAGAAAGTCGCTATGGCGGCTGCGGAACGCCTGATTCCTTACTCGCTGGAACTGGGTGGCAAGAATCCCATGATTGTTTCGAAGGAGGCTCCCCTCCGGCAAGCTGCCGCCGCGCTGGTGACGGGTGCATTTGCCAATGCAGGCCAGACCTGCATCTCCGTGGAAAGAGTTTATGTGGAGAGCCCGGTCTTTGATCGCTTCGTGCAGCTTGTCGCGGAGGCGACTCGCAATGTCCGGCTCGGGTGGTCGCGGTCTTTTGATATCGATGTGGGCAGCATGATTCGAGAGAGCCATGCCCAGAAGGTTCAAGGCCGCATCGATGCCGCTGTCCGGCAGGGAGCTTCGGTGCTGGTCGGGGGACGCACGCGCGCAGATCTTGGGCCGACGTTTGTGGAACCTACGGTGCTGGTGCATGTCGATCCCCGACAGGAAATCGCCGTAGAGGAAACGTTTGGTCCGGTGATCTCTCTCCATAGAACCGACAACACCGCCGAGGCGATCGCGCTGGCCAATGATTCCGCCTATGGACTCCATGCATCCCTTTGGACGGGTGGATCGGCTTCAGCACTGTCCATTGCACGCGAACTGGAGACGGGATCGGTTGCGATTAATTCTTCGCTGATGATCTACAACGCATTCGACCTTCCCATGGGAGGCATCAAGAAGAGCGGGATTGGCCGGCGTCACGGCGAACATGGTCTGTTGCGCTACACGCAGGCGCAGAGCATTGTCCGCAGTTTCGAAGCCGGTGGAGGCTATGATCGGCTGTTGACGAAGGTTCGCAGCGAGAAGGCAGCTTCAATGATGTTGAAGCTCCTTAAGATCTGGCGGCGAATTCCGGGGCTGCGGTGAGTTGTCTCGTCTGCAGAAGGTACAACGCATAAAAATGTGCCGCGCCGTCTGAGTCAGGGAATCAAAATAATCCTCTGTTACAAAAATCGGAAATTGGACGAATCCTGCATCTCCAATCCGAAAACCGAGATATCGGATTGGACCGGTCGGACCTGCGACGAGCATCCTCGCGACATGAGTCGTCGCTGTACTTCGCACGTGGTGATTTTTCGAGCGGGGCGTGGAGCGGGCTTCAAAATGTGGGCGGAGCATTTCCCGCTAGTGGACTTGTGTCCCGACGACGTCGTTATAGACCTTGTAGAGCACAGCAAACTCGGCCGTACTCTTCTTCAGGATCGCCGCAAAGTTTGGCAGGTCCGCAGGATGGACTACGAGATGAACGCTATGAGTGAACGCCTGCATGGCATCCAGAGTCTTGAATGACGACCCTATCAGGCAGACAAAAGCATGGCGGCGCTGGTTCATTGGCAGCGTTGCAAGATAGTTCAGCAGGGCATTGGAGTGGAGCGAGTTTCCCGCAAAACTTTCGTGGATGATCAGGACGTCGTACGGAGTGTAACGAAAGCGCTCGATTGCCATCTCGGCGGTTTCCGCAAGATGAGACTTATAGCCGAGCTCTCTCACAACAGCCCGAGCCAGCTCTGTCGTCGCCGGATCCGCGCAGATCAGAGACGTCTTGTCGCCGAGCTCAAAGAAATCAAACTTTGACAGTTCTGTGCTCATGACTTCCTTCCGTACTGCAGATCCAGTTTGAGACTGCCGTGATCCATGCCCTGCCCGCGGGTCTTCTTAATCTTGTCTATGCCGCGCGACACGACACCCTTGTTGGTGCAATAAAGAAGAGCGGATTCTTCGGTGATCAATTCCTGAGCGTAGAGTTCGAGCACTGCCTGATCAAAAGTCTTCCAGCCGAACGTCGAGGAAGCCTCAATGATTTCGTAGAACGTTTTGCCTTCGGACTCTCCATGCTCGATAGAGTCTTTGACTCGGAGGTTGTTGCCCATGACTTCCAGCGCGGCGATACGGCCTCCGCCGATCTTCGGCAGCAATCTCTGTGAGACAACCCAGCGCAGAATTTCCGCCAAACGGATGCGGATCTGTGGCTGTTCTTCCTGTTCGAACATGCCGACGATTCGATTGATCGTCTGACCCGCGTTGATCGTGTGCAGCGTGCTCATCACAAGGTGTCCCGTTTCAGCCGCCGACATGGCGATTTCCACCGTCTCGCGATCGCGCATTTCGCCGACGAGAATGACTTTCGGCGCCTGGCGCAACGCGGCTCGCAAGCCCGCTGCGAAGTTGCTGAAGTCGCTTCCCATTTCACGCTGGTTAAAGGTTGCAGTTCGCTGTTGATGAACAAATTCCACCGGGTCTTCGAGAGTCACGATATGAATGGATTTGCTCTCGTTCAATTCGTTCAGCAGTGCTGCGAGTGTTGTGGACTTTCCCGAACCCGTCGCGCCGGTAACCAGCAGCAGCCCTGTCTTTTCCTTCGCCATGGTATGAAACACGGGCGGCATGTTGAGCTGTTCAAGCGTGGGAATGTCGGTGGTCAGTTTGCGGAGGATGACGCTGTAATGTCCACGCTGAGTAAAAATGTTGACGCGGAAACGGGCCTTCTGCCCGACGGCATACGAGCAGTCGCAGGACCCTGTTGCAAGGAGATCTTCGGTCAGCCGCCGGTTTCGATTGAGAAGTTCCAGGGCAATCATTTCCGTCTGAAAAGGAGTCAAGCGCTCGATGGGCGGGTCGGTTCTCACCGACGTCAACTCGCCGGACGTTTCCACCTGCATGGGTTTGTCGACCGTGAAATTCAGATCGGACACTTCCTTGCGCGACTCGAGCATGGTACCGAGGATGTAATCGAGTTCTGCTCTTGTCATTGCCATTCCTCCGGAGGATTTTTCAGCAGAGGTCTGAACTTGGCCTTGTCGATGGATCGCGAGTACGCGTCTTCAGGACTGACATAGCCTTTGTTCAACAGGTCCATAATCGCGTCGTCCAGTGTCTGCATTCCGAACTTCTTGCCGACCTGCAACATGCCCGGAATCTGATAGGTCTTGGCTTCGCGAATCAGGTTGGCGATGGCTGGCGTAACGACGAGAATTTCCAACGCCGCAACGCGTCCTTTCACGTCGATGCGTTTCATGAGGTTCTGCGCGATAACGCCTTTGAGGCCCTCCGACAGTGTGTTTCGGATCTGGTTCTGTTGGCCGGCAGGGAACACGTCGATGACGCGGTCGATTGTTTTTGCGGCACTCGGGGTATGGAGGGTTCCGAAGACAAGGTGGCCGGTCGCGGCCGCGGTTAGCGCCAGTTCGATCGTTTCGAGATCGCGCATTTCACCAACAAGAATAATGTCCGGGTCTTCGCGCAAGGCGCCGCGGAGCGCCGCAGCGAACGACCGCGTATGCATGCCGACTTCGCGATGATTGACCAGACAGCCTTGACTCTTATGCACGAATTCAATCGGGTCTTCGACCGTGATGATGTGATCCTTGCGAGTCTTGTTGGCGTAATCGATGATCGCTGCCAGTGTCGTCGACTTGCCGCTGCCCGTCGGTCCGGTCACCAGGACCAGGCCCTTATGGAGTTCGGCGAACTTTTTCATGATGGGCGGCAGGCCGAGTTGCTCCGCCGTGACTACAGTGGACGGAATCTGCCGGAAGACCGCTGCGACGCCGTATTTCTGGTTGAAGAAATTGGCACGGAATCGAGCCACGCCCGAGATCTCATACCCAAAATCGACGTCACCCGTTTCCTCGAAGATCTTGACCTTGTACTCGGGAGCGATCTCATAGAGCATGGCCTTCAGAGCGTTCTCATCCAGAGGAGGATGGTCGATTCGTTCAAGCTCGCCACGAACTCTGACGATTGGCTGAGAGCCGGACGCCAGATGCAGGTCCGATGCTCCGACTTCCATCATCAGGTTAAAAAAGGCATCAATCTTCGCCATCAACCCTCCAGAGACGAGTGGCCGCGGGCGAGTTTTGGCCCGGGGCCTCCATTAAACTCGGGCCGGGTCAAAAATTCGTCAAGCCTTGCTTTGCTTTTCCTTACAGTTGATGCAGACGCGCGTCCAGGGGACCGCTTCGAGGCGGGCCGGTTTGATCTCTTCCTCGCAATCCATGCAAACACCGTAGGTTCCAAGATCCATACGGTGAATCGCTTCTTCGATAGCTCGAAGAACTTTGGTATCGGTTTGTTTCAACGCAAGATGCACGTGGAGATCGCTTTCCTGGCTAGACTGGTCGATCCAGTCCCCGCTCTTGGATCCCGGCTCGGTTGTAGGCTGTCGAAGAGGTGTGGCGGCTAAAAGCTCGTCGCGTTTCTTTTCCAGGATTTCGCGGTACTTACTCAGTTCAGAGAGCTCCATAACGTTGAACAAGGCAGTCTAGCACCAGGACCGAATTTCTGAAATGACAAGGTCTCGGAGCTCCGTGTGGCTGCAACCCGCCAGGCGGGCGTGGGGGAGGCCGCTAAGGTGAACACGCATCTGCCTTTCCGCCCCTTCCTTCAGGCTTGTTGCATCCGAGGTCTGGAAGCGTTCGGCAAGTCGCGTAAGTTCTTCAGCACGAGCCTCAAAGGAGAGGAATTCCTGGACAAAACCCACAGCCTCTCGCCGGTTGTCTTCTGCCTGCAAATACTCCTGCCGCCACTGGTCGACCATCGATTCGACGATCTCACGCAGTTGACTCTTCCGCTCGTAAGTAAGAATGTCTCCATCGCCATCAATATCCAGACCCGCTAAAGCGGCGATGAGGGCTTCGTTTGTTTGCTCGGGCGTCAGGGCAAAGTCGTAAGGGAGCAGATTCGTGCGGACGTAGGATTCCACGGCGAACTTTCGTTTTTCGTGGTGCCGCAGGCGGTCTTCATTTTGGCCGGCCAGCCCGCGGAAGAATTGCCGCCTTGAAATCGCCATGCCGGGAAGATAGCACAGGTATAATTTCCACTTCGAGGAAAGCACAATGGATGACGGCAAAGCATTCGTAGACGATCTGCAGCAGCACATCAGGACCCAGCTGGCGAGTTTGGATCTCCTGAAAGACGACGAGTCCGGCTCCGCCGACCGGGCCGAAGT
>Ga0111539_10013575_pt1 | contig 10184 bp, 8 predicted proteins | sample RhiMethybrSRZTD1_FD_79667 | JGI IMG/M metagenome (GOLD analysis project Ga0111539, IMG submission 79667) | Populus rhizosphere microbial communities from Tennessee, USA - Rhizosphere MetaG P. TD hybrid SRZTD1 (version 2) (version 2) | ecosystem: Host-associated > Plants > Roots > Rhizosphere >... | reverse complement strand
TGCAGCTCTTCGACCGGAGCGCCACCGCCGCACACCGCGTCGAGATCAACATCGTCGGCGACAACGGCACCTATCCGGTCGTGGCCGGGGACGAGCCCGTCGACGTCTCGCTCACGATCGGCGGTCAGGCCGAGGCGGCAGCCGGCCTCTGCACCGAGAGCGACTTCGTGGCCGCCGACTGCTCCTGGAACCTGAGCCGGAACCAGCTCACCTGCAAGAAGTGAGCGTCAGGGCGCCGCGGCCTTCCCGCCGCGGCGCGCCTGCTCGGCGTCGGCCCAGTCGATGAGCCGGCGGCGCTCCTCGTCGTCGAGGCGCGCCGTTGGATGCAGCGGCACGTAGTACCAGAGGGGCATGTGCCCCTCGTCGACCTCTTCTCCCACCTCGCCGAGCTTCTTCCGCTGCTTCTTCGGCCCGTAGGACTCGAAGCGCGAGAAGTCGAGCTCCTCGCGCGCGTGATTCACGTCGTGCGCGACGAGCCAGGACACCGGTGCGACCCACGCGTACCAGGGCCAAACGGTCTCGTGGGAATGGCAGTCGTAGCAGGCACGCCGAAGGAGCGCGCTTACGTCGGGCTCGACGACGATCTCCGCGTCGACGGGCGGATTCGTCCGCGAGACCGGCACGAGCTGCGCGACGACCAGAGCCGCCGCGAGCCCGTACGCTACTCGGCGGCCCCGGCTCACTCTAAGGCCTCCGCGCGCGCAGCGCGCGGCCGAGCGTCAGCGAGCCGGGGGAAGAGGCTCCACGCGGCTTTGCCGCGTGGAGAAGGGGGACAGAGTCCCCCTTGATGGTTTGACTAATCAGCCCCGCGACGGAGGAACGTGGGTACGTCGTAGTCTTCGCCGCCGCCCTCGTCCGATGCGTTGCCGCGGTGGTTGCGGCCACCGGGCTCGCGCCCGCGACGCTGCCAGGAGGCCGGCTGCACCGCCGGCTCGTCGTCGTCGATGGCGCCGACGCGACGGACGGTGCGTCCCTCCGTCTGCCGCCCCTCGCTCGCCGGCCGCGCGTGCCGATCGTCGGCGTGCTCGCCGAAGCCGGTGGCGATGACGGTGATGCGTATCTCGTCGCCCAGCGCCTCGTCGATGACCGCGCCGAAGATGATGTTGGCGTCGTCGTCGGCCTCTTCCTGGATGAGCGTCGCCGCCTCGTTCACCTCGTGCAGCGACAGGTCCGGGCCGCCGGTGATGTTGATGAGGACGCCACGCGCGCCCTGGATGGAGACCTCCTCGAGCAGCGGGCTCGAGATGGCCTTCTGCGCGGCCTCGACGGCGCGGTTCTCGCCCTGCGCGACCGCGGCGCCCATCATGGCCATGCCCATCTCGGACATGATCGCGCGCACGTCGGCGAAGTCGAGGTTGATGAGGCCGTGGACCGTGATCAGATCCGAGATCCCGCGCACCGCCTGGAGCAGCACGTCGTCCGCCTTCTTGAAGGTCTCGAGGATGGCGGAGTTCCGGCCGGCGACCGCGAGCAGGCGCTGGTTGGGGATGGCGATCAACGTGTCGACGTTGGCCTTGAGCTCGCGCATGCCCTCCTCGGCCTGGCGCATGCGGCGCTTGCCCTCGAAGGCGAACGGCTTGGTGACCACGCCCACCGTGAGGGAGCCGAGCTCCTTCGACACCCGCGCGATGATCGGCGCGGCGCCGGTGCCCGTGCCGCCGCCCATGCCCGCGGTGATGAAGATCATGTCGGCGCCTTCGAGGTACTCGCGTAGGCGGTCGATGTCCGCCTCCGCGGCGGCACGACCGATCTCGGGTTTACCGCCGGCGCCGAGGCCGCGCGTCTCCTTCTCCCCGAGCTGCATCTTGACCGGCGCGAGGTTCGATCGGAGGGCCTGCGCATCGGTGTTCGCGGCGAGGAAATCGACGCCGGGCAAACCGGCGGCGATCATCGTGTTCACCGCGTTCCCGCCTCCGCCTCCGACGCCCACCACCTTGATCCGGGCACCGCTGCTGGCATCGACGAACTCGATCATCCCCGCACCTCCTCCACCTCGATGGTGTCGGTCGAATCTAGAAGAAATCCCTCAGCCACCCGATCATCCGCTCTCGCATCACCCCGAGCTGCCCGAGGACGCTGGCCGTGTGGCGGGCCCTGCTTCCTCCCTGCTGGCGCAGCCCGTGAAGGACGAGACCGACGGACGTCGAATACATTGGACTGGCGACCGCGTCAACCAATCCGTTCAAATGAAGTGGTGTTCCGAGGCGCACCGGCATGCGAAAAACGCGTTCCGCGAGTCCGACGACGTGATCGAGCACCGCGCCGCCGCCCGTGAGCACGATGCCGGAGGCGAGCGCGCGGTCCGCGAGCGCGCGCTCCATCTCGCGCTTCACGAGGACCAGCATCTCGTGCGCGCGCGGCTCGACCACGTCCGAGAGCGCGCGGCGCGAGAGACGCCGCGGGGCGCGCCCGCCGAGCCCCGCGACCTCGAGCATCTCGTCGGCCTTCGCCTCGCGCGCGACGGCGCACCCATGACGCTGCTTCAGGATCTCGGCCTCGGCGAACGGCGTCCGGAGCGCGGCGGCGATGTCGCTGGTCACGTGGCCTGCGCCGACGGGGAGCACCGCGCTGTGGCGGATGGCGCCGCCCTGGATGACGACCAGCGACGTGGTGCCGCCGCCGAGGTCGATGAGGCCGACCCCCAGCTCGCGCTCCTCGGGTGTGAGCACCGCCTCGGCCGCGGCGAGCGGCCCGGCCAGCACGTCCGCGACGTGTAACCCCGCGCGATTGCAGCACTTGATGAGGTTCTGCCCGGAGCTTACGGCGCCCGTCATGATGTGCACCCGCGCCTCGAGGCGCACCCCGGCCATCCCGACCGGCTCCTTGATGCCGTCCTGGTCGTCGACGATGAACTCCTGCGGCAGGACGTGCAGCACCTCGCGGTCCATGGGCAGCGCGACGGCGCGCGCGGCATCGACGACGCGCTCGATGTCGCCGGGCCCGACCTCTCGCGTTTTGACGGCGACGACGCCGTGGCTGTTGAAGCCCTTGATGTGGCTGCCGGTCGAGCCGGCGATCACGCTCCGGATCTCGCACCCGGCCATGAGCTCGGCTTCTTCGACCGCCTTGCGGATCGCCTCGACGGTGGCGTCGATGTTCACGACGACGCCCTTCTTGAGGCCGCGCGAGGCCGCCGTGCCGATGCCGACGATCTCGGGCCCCTGCACGCCCGGCTCCGCGACGATCACGCCGATCTTGTAGGTGCCGACGTCGAGGCCGACGGCGATCGGGCTCTGTCCGGGCATGCGCATGGCCTAGGCCGCCCCCCGCCGCGGGCGCGCCGCCGTCTTCGCGGGCGTTTCGGGCGCGGACTCGCGGACCTGGACGATGACCTCGTCGTCGAAGCGGAGGCTCACCCGCACGACCTCGCTCTGCCGGCGCGCGAGCTTCTCGAGGACCATGCCGAGGCGCGCGAGGCGGCGCGGGAAGTCCACCCAGCCGACCTCGATCGGGATGCGCGGGTCGACCGGGAGCAGCGTCAGGCCGCGCTCACGGTCGATGTGGATCTCGGACACGGGACCGCGGCGCGTCGCGAGCCGGAGCAGGGAAAGCGCGCGGCGGACCGCCCGGAGGCCGCCCGCGTCGGCCCCCGAGAGGTCCGACACCTGGAGCCCGGTGAGATACGGGTAGTCGCGCGGGTCGGTGGGCTCGAGCCGTGCGAAGATCTTGCCGCGGGGCGCGACGTAGTGCAGCGCTGGGGCCGCGTCGCGGAGCGCGATGATGGCCGCCGGGCGCTCCTCGCGGACGCGGATGACGACGCGATCCGGCAGCTCGCGCCAGACCCGGGCCGTGCGGATCCACGCGACGCCCTCGAGGCTCCGCTGCACGCGCGCGCAATCGACCGCCCAGATGCCCATCCCCGGCTCGACGCCGGCGAGACGCCGGACGGCGTCGGGCGCCAGGTGCCGATTGCCGCGCACGACCACCTCGCGGACGGTGAAGTACGGATGCGTGCGCACCGCGTCTCGCACCGCCGGCCACACGAGCAGCGCGATCGCCGCGACGGCCGCGGCGGGGACGCCGCGCGTCAGCGACTTCGCGAGCCATGCTCGCGACCCGCGGCGGCGATTCCGCGGGCCGACGAAGCGGCTCACCAGCTGCCGACGAGCTGAACCTCTGGCTCCAGCCATACCCCGCTCCGCTCCCACACCTCCCGCTGGGCCACGTCCATCAGCGCCTTCACGTCGGCCGCGCGCGCGCCGCCCTCGTTGACGATGAAGTTGGCGTGTCGATCCGAGATGCGCGCGCGCCCCGCGCGCGCGCCCTTGAGCCCGGCCCCCTCGATCAGCCGGCCGGCGAAGTCGCCGCCGGGGTTCTTGAAGATGGAGCCGGCGCTGGGATTCCCCTGCGGCTGGCCGGCGAGCCTCCGCCTCCGCGCCTCGTTCATGCGCACCCGCACCGCGCCCGCGTCTTCGCGCGTGAGCGCGAAGACGACCGCCGTGACGACGAAGCCGCGCGGCACCTCGGCCCGGCGATAGCGAAACCGGAGCGCGGGACCGCGAAGCTCGACGCACTCGCCGTCGGGCATCGCCCCCTCGACCGCGTCGACCACGCCGGAGAGGTCGCCGCCGTAGGCGCCCGCGTTCATGAAGAGCGCGCCGCCGACGGTGCCGGGGATGCCCTCGGCATACTCGAGGCCGGCGAGGCCGCGCGTCACCGCCGCGCGTGCCAGCTTTCCGAGCTGCACGGCGGCCCCGGCGCGTACGCGTGGACCCGCGGGCCCATCCGACCAGTCGATCGTCGAGAAGCCGCGGCCGAGCTTCACGACCACGCCGCGGATGCCACCGTCCCCGACGAGCACGTTGGATCCGCCGCCGAGGAGCGTCACGCGAACGCCCGACCCCGCGGCGCCGGCCAGGATCTTCGCCAGCTCCGCCGCCGATTCCGGCATCGCGAGGACGTCGGCGGGACCGCCGACGCGCATCGAAGTGTGGCGCGCCAGCGGCTCGTCCACGCGGAGGCGGCTTCCCAGCGCCGCCCGCAGCGTCGGCACGAGCCCGTTCGTGTGCTCCACCACCATCGGGCCTAGTGGATCTGCCGCACGGGCGCCCCCGCGCGTAGTAGGCCGAGGAGCTCGTCCCCGCAGCGGTAGACGTCGCCCGCGCCGAGGGTCACGACGAGGTCGCCGGGACGCACGACGCTCAGGAGCTCGTCCGCCACGCGCTCCCGCGGCGGGACGAGGCGGACGTCGAGGTGCCCGCGGCGCTTGAGCGCGTGGTAGAGCGCCTCGGCGCTCACGCCCTCGAGCGGCGCCTCGCCGGCGGCGTACACGTCCGTCAGGAGGAGGACGTCGGCCTGGTCGAACGCCTCGAGGAACTCGTTGAAGAGGTCGCGGGTGCGCGAGAAGCGATGCGGCTGGAAGGCCACGACGAGCCGGCGCGTGAACCCCTCGCGTGCGGCGCTGAGCGTGGCGCGGATCTCCTCGGGGTGATGCCCGTAGTCGTCGACCACGAGGACGTCCCCCTCCTCGCCCTTCACCTCGAAGCGGCGATGGATGCCGCCGAAGTCCTCGAGCGCGTGCGCCGCGATGCGGAAGGGGATCTCCATGTCGTCGGCCACCGCCAGGGCCGCGAGCGCGTTCAGGGCGTGATGGCGGCCCGGCATGCGGAGCCGCACCGGGCCGAGGCAGCGGTCGCCCCGCCACGCCTCGAAGGACGTGTCGAGCCCGGTGATGGTGAGGCCGCGCGCCTGCCAGTCGGCGTCCGGCGACGTGCCGTACGTCACGAAGCGCTTCCGCACGTGCGGCACCAGCGCGCGCACGTTGACGTTGTCGATGCACAGGACGGCGAGGCCGTAGAACGGCACGCGGTGGATGAACTCGAGATACGCGGCGCGCACCTTGTCCATGTCGCCGTAGTAGTCGAGGTGCTCGCGGTCGATGTTCGTGACCACCGCAACGATCGGCGAGAGGAGGAGGAAGGTGCCGTCGCTCTCATCGGCCTCGGCGACGAGGAAGTCCCCCTGGCCGAGGCGCGCGTTGCTGCCGAGCGCGCGGAGCTTCCCGCCGACGACGATGGTCGGATCGCGCCCCGCCTCGCGCAGCACGGCGCCGACGAGCGACGTGGTGGTGGTCTTCCCGTGCGTGCCCGCGACGGCGACGCCGTACTTCATGCGCATCAGCTCGGCGAGCATCTCGGCGCGCGGGATGACGGGGATCTTGAGCGCGCGCGCCCGGGTCACCTCGGGATTGGAAAAGGTGACCGCGGAGGAGATCACCAGGACGTCGATGTCGCTCGTCACCATGATGCCGTCGTGCGGCCCGACCTGGATCTGGGCACCGAGGCGCGCGAGACGGCGGGTGGTGTCGCTCTCGGACAGATCGGAGCCGGACACCGCGTAGCCCTGAGTCAGCAGCACCTCGGCGATGCCGCTCATCCCGATGCCGCCGATGCCGACGAAGTGGACGCGCCGCCGTCGCCCGTTCAACGAGGTGACTCCGCGGCGTAGCGGATCACGCCAGCCGACCCAGCCCCCGACTCCACCCTGGATCCCGTCCACGCCACGCAACGCATTACAGAAGCGTCGTTCGCTCTTCAAGTGGGAGCGGCGTTCTCCGCACGCAATGCACCGCCGAGGAGCTTCTCACATTCCATCGCGACGCGCGCCGCGGCCTCGGGCCGGCCGAGCGCGCGTGCATTCGCGGCCATCTGCGTCCGTCGCGCGGCGTCCGTCACGAGGCCCGCGATCGCATCTGCGAGGCGTTTCGGCGTGAGCTCACGGTCTGGGATCATAGCCGCCGCCCCCGCGCGCACCAGTACCTCCGCGTTCGCCCGCTGGTGGTCGTCGGCGGCGAACGGATAGGGGATGAGAATCGACGGCAGCCCGAGCGCCGTGAGCTCGGCGCAGCTCATCGCGCCGGCGCGCGAGACGACGACGTCGGCCGCCGCATATGCGGCGCCCATGTCCTCGATGAAGGGTTCGACGCGGGCGGGGAGGCCGAGCTGCACCCAGGCGGCGCGCATGGCCGGCGCGTCGGCCGGCCCCGTCTGGTGGAACACGTCGACGTCGCGGAGGAGGTCCGTGACGTAGCCGGCGGCCTCCACCGTCATCGCGTTCACCTGATGGGCGCCGCCGCTGCCGCCCATGACGAGGAGGCCGAGCCGGGCGCGCGGCGCCCGGGGCGCCTCGATGACGCGCATGCGGATGGGGTTCCCGGTGTACACGGCCTGCCCCGGCGCGAACCGCGCGACGGTCTCCTCGAAGCCGACGCAGACCCGCGGGCCGAGGCGGCCGAGGAGGCGGTTCGCGGCCCCGGGGATGACGTTCTGCTCGAGCAGCAGCGTCGGAATGCGACGCAGGCGCGCGGCCACCACGGCCGCGGCCGATGCGTATCCGCCCACCCCGAGCACGAGGCCGGGCCGGAGCTCGGCCAGCACCGCGAGCGCCCGGCCGACGCCGCGGAAGAGGCTGCCCATCCCGAGGACGGCGCGCCCCACCCCGCCGCCGCGGAGCTGTCTCCCGGAGAGCAGATGGATCGGGAACCCGGCCGCCGGCACCACGCGCGCCTCGATGCCGTTCGCCGTGCCGACGAACTCGACGCGCCGGCCGCGCGCCGCGAGCGCCTCGGCGACGGCGAGGCCCGGGTACAGATGCCCACCGGTCCCGCCGCCCGCGATCACGACGGTCGGGCCGGCTGCGGCGTTCATCCCGTCTCCCGGGCGAGCGCGACGAGGACACCGGCCTGGGCGAGGCTCGCGATGATGGCCGACCCGCCGTACGACACGAAGGGCAGCGTGAGGCCCTTCGTCGGGAGGAGCCCCAGCACCACCCCGACGTTCACCGCCGCCTGCAGGATCAGGGACAGCGTCACGCCGAACGCGAGCAGGCTCGCGAAGCGATCGCCGTGCCGGAGCGCGATCCGGAAGCCGCGCGCCGCCACGACCGCGAAGAGCGCCAGCACGAGGAGCGCACCGAGGAGCCCCAGCTCCTCGCCCACGACGGAGAAGATGAAGTCCGTGTGCGCCGCCGGCAGGTAGAACATCTTCTGGCGTCCCTCGCCGAGCCCGACCCCCCACAGGCCGCCGGAGCCGAAGGCGATGAACGACTGCCGCAGCTGGAAGTTGATGCCGAGCGGGTCGGCGTCGGGGGACATGAAGCCGAGGAGGCGCTTCAGGCGGTAGCTCTCGGCGAGGAGCACGTAGGCCCCGAGCGGCACGGCCCCGAGGAGCGGCATGAAGAGATGGCGCGGCCGGACGCCGCCCGCGAACAGCATGAGGAAGAGGAGCGAGCACACGAGCGCGGCGGTGCCGAAGTCGGGCTCGAGCAGCAGGAGCGCGGCCATGGCGCCCGCGACGAGCGCGTGCGGCACCACGCCGAGCTGGAAGGTGCGCACGCGATCGCCCTTCCGGACGATCGAGGCGGCCAGGTAGAGCACGAGCGCGAACTTCGCGAGCTCGGAGGGCTGCAGGCTGACGACCCCCAGGTCCACCCAGCGCCGCGCCCCGCCGCGCACCACGCCGATGCCCGGGACCAGCACCAGGACGAGGCCAACGAGTGACGCCAGCAGCAGCGGATAGGCGAAGCGCTGGTAGACGTGCGACGGCACGCGCGACGCGCCGATGCCCGCGATGATCCCGAGGACGATCGCCACGCAGTGCTTGCGGACGAACTGGAACGAGTCGCCGAAGCGCTCCTCGCCGTGGAAGTAGCTCACGTTGAAGACCATCACGATGCCGACGGCCACGAGCGCGGCGACGGCGAGGAGGAGCCAGGGATCGGCCGCGAGGCCGACCAACACCCGCGGACGCTGCCCGGCGAGCGGCCCGCGGAACATCGTCGCCGTGCCGCGCGCCTCGGCGCGCGCCGGATGCAGCGTCCGCGTCGCCGTGGTCACGGGAGCGCCTCGACTGCCGCGCGGAACGCCCGGCCGCGCGCCGCGTAGTCCGCGAACATGTCGAAGCTCGCGCACGCGGGCGCGAGGAGTACGGTGTCCCCGGGCCGCGCCGCCGCGGCCGCCGCGGCCACCGCCTCCTCGAGCGACCCGGTCCGCTCGACGGGAATGGCCCGCTCGCCGAGCGCCGATGCGATGCGCTCGCGCGCCGCCCCGAAGACGCAGGCGAGCCGCACGTGGCCGCTCGCCGCCGCGGCGAGCGCGTCGTAGGAGCCGCCCTTGTCGACGCCGCCCGCGAGGAGGATGACCGGGCCGCCGACCGAGCCGAGGCTCTTCGCCGCGGCGCCGACGTTGGTCGCCTTCGAGTCGTCGACGAAGACGACGCCGCGCCGCTCGCCGACGCGGGCGAGACGATGCGGCAGCGGCTCGATGGTATCGACGGCCTCCTGCACGGCGGCGAGCGGCGCGCCGGCGAGGCGGGCGATCGTCGCCGCGGCGAGGATGTTCTCGACGTTGTGGCGTCCCGCGAGGCGCGTCGCCGCGAGGCCGAGACGCTCCTCCGCCGCGCCGGGGAGTCGCAGCACGGCCTCGCTGCCGGCGACGTGCGCGCCGACGGGCGCCGGCCCCCAGGCGAATGGCACGACACGCGCCCGGCACCCCCGCGCGATCGCGACCACCTCGGGGTCGTCGCCGTTCACCACGGCCCAGTCGGTCGCCTCCTGGCGCGCGAAGATGCGCGCCTTCAGATTGCGATACTCCTGGAAGCTCGCGTGCCGATCGAGGTGGTCCGGCGTGACGTTCAGGAGCGCGGCGACGGCGGGACGAAAGGCGTCGACCCACTCGAGCTGGAAGCTCGAGACCTCGGCCACCGCGACGCCGACGTCGCCACCGACCGCCTCGACGAGCGGCGTCCCGAGGTTGCCCCCTACGAACGGCCGCCTGCCGGCGCGCGCCAGCGCGAGGCCGACGAGCGTCGTCGTCGTGCTCTTGCCGTTGGTGCCCGTCACCGCGACGATCGGAACCGCGAGCAGGCGCGACGCGAGCTCGATCTCGCTCACGACGGGAACGCCGGCCGCGAGCGCCGCCCGCAGGATCGGCGCCTCGCGCGGCACGCCCGGGCTCGGAACGACGAGGTCCACGCCGTCGAGGAGGTGCGGCCCGTCCTCGCCGAGGCGGAGCTCGACCCCGTCGGGGAGGGACGCGGCGTCCGATCCGATCGCGTCCGCGGACCGCGCGTCGGCCACCCGGACCTGCGTGCCCCGCGCCGCCAGCAGGGAGGCCACGGAGCGGCCCGTGCGTCGGCAGCCGACGACCAGCGCTCGGCGGGGCATCTGCATCAGCGGAGCTTCAGCGT
>Ga0111539_10013574_pt1 | contig 10184 bp, 11 predicted proteins | sample RhiMethybrSRZTD1_FD_79667 | JGI IMG/M metagenome (GOLD analysis project Ga0111539, IMG submission 79667) | Populus rhizosphere microbial communities from Tennessee, USA - Rhizosphere MetaG P. TD hybrid SRZTD1 (version 2) (version 2) | ecosystem: Host-associated > Plants > Roots > Rhizosphere >... | reverse complement strand
GATCCCCAAAAAGTGCAGGTGTACTCGGAAGAAGGGATTCAACTCCTCAAGGAAATCGGGGCACAATGGGGACTCGCCATGGCAACCTTTGGCACAGGCCTTTTTGCAGCCAGGCTAGGACGATATGCAGAAGCACGTTCCCAATTTGAAGTCTGCCTGCCGCTATTTGAAGAATTGAGAGATAGACATCGGGTCAATATGGCATATAGTGAAATCGCCCACCTAGAGCGACGGCAAGGTCATTTTGAGCAAGCGAAACCCTATTATCACAGAACACTAGTGGAATGGCAGAGCCTGGGTCACCGTGCTGCAATTGCACATCAACTGGAATGCCTTGCTATGATTGCGAAGGCAGAAGAAGAAGATCAACACGCAGCACAACTGTTTGGTGCCGCCGAAATTTTGCGTGAAAATACCGCACTTCCTATGACTCCCGTAGAGCGGGTTGAATATGAGCGCGAGATCAATGATTTGCGCCTAAATATGGATGAGGCTACTTTCACGCGAGCCTGGGCAGAGGGCCGGGCGATATCTATGGAGCAGGCAATTGCGTTAGCGGTGGAAGAAAAGAATGATGTGAAGTGAATGGCAGGGATCACGGACGAGGTATATTAGTGAGCCCACCATTTCGCAAGCGAGCAAGCCAGGGGCCAGCTCGTTCCAGTTATCACCATATTTTTGTTCTGGTCGCCTAAGAAAAAAATACAATAACTGGGATTAGTTCAACCGAGTTGAACCAATCGACATTTGATGGCTGCAATAACTAGAAGCAAAAGATCGGCTTTTTTGCCGTCCAATTATGGCTCTTTAACAAGGCATTAATCAATCCTCCCCAAGAGTGAAAACCTGTGGAGGATTCTTTCTGCGATCACTGACTTAATACTGAAGAATGCTGTTTTTTGACAAATTTGCCGCCAAAACAAGCCTTGCAGTCAGTTCAATCGAGTGTTGCCAATGTAAATATAATGAAAGCAATACTGGGCGCGGCTTGGGCGGTAGCAGTCCCACAAAGGGATGATACCATTATGACAATTTAGATAGGCCAATATGCGCCTGATTTCCTCGTGAATCTATTATTTGAGATCACGCACTACAGGAGCAAGATTCTCTTTAAATTGGATTGACTTTGATTCTATCTCTTGTGGAACTTCAACGTTTTCCATGTTCATGCGAATTAAGGTGGCACTGTGATGCCTCAATGCAATTTGCTCAAACGGCCAGCGGATAATACCTGGGGTGTTGAACCCGACACCCAATTCGATGAGAGCGAGTTTTCCACTGGCGGAAGCGTCCACGAAATTTAGATAGTCATCCTTTTTTTGCATATGGAGTTCTTCTACAAACCTCCCGTCAATTCGTAAGTTGCGTTCTAGAAATTCGCCGCAATGCGGGCAGCGAGGAATATCCTCTTCACGGATTAATAGGCTTTTTTCGTCTAAATTGTCGAGCATCTGGTGCACCATGTCCTGATTTTCATACAGAACGTTCCGACAGGGCGTAGCGCATTGAAACAGGCCATAATCCCCCTGCGGTGTAAATATCAGGTTCCTATCGAATTCAGACTTCACAAATTGTCCGTCAACATTAGTCGTTATGACAAAATGCTCTTTATCCGCAAGCAATTCGCGCAAACCTAGATAAGGTTGACCTGGAGGAGCATCGTAACGAATCTTCTGAATGTGGTGTGCCCAGAAAGCCCAAAACCTTCTGCGATTGGCATCATTCGGCTTCCAGTAAGTTGTAATCGCTTCCCAAATAGTGTGAAAGCCAAGTTTTCTAAACTGGGGATACCATTCTTCGAAGATATTTGGGTCTTGGTAATTTAGACCCGCCGCCGCAGAAAGCCCGGCGCCAGCACCAATCAAAACAAAATCCGCCTCAGCAAGAACGTGCTTTGCCCTGTTAAGTCTCTCCGAATAATCCTGCATAGATTTCATAATCATCTTCTGTGAATACATTAAAAATAATCCTGTCAAACCTGCCATTTGAGTTTTCTTGCCACTCAGAAACTGCCCGTACAGCAATCTGGGCTGCCAGATCTTTCGGAAAGCGAAATTCTCCCGTAGAGATGGAGCAAAAAGCGACTGACTTAATATCTTTATATTTGGAGGCCACGTTAAGGCAAGCTGTATAGCAGGAAGCTAGAAGAAGTTTATCTGCGTCGGTGACTTCATGGTAGATAATAGGCCCAACCGTGTGTAGAACATAGCGCGCGGGAAGGTTATAACCCTGTGTAATTTTTGCCTGGCCGGTGCGTTCGTCATGCCCTTGCTTTTGCATGATCTCATTGCATTCCAGGCGCAGTTGAATACCCGCTGTAGAATGGATCGCGTTATCAATGCATCGATGGTGAGGAACAAAACACCCAAGGAGCTTTGAATTTGCCGCATTGACGATTGCATCGGCAGACAGGGTGGTGATGTCCCCTTTCCAAAGGACAACCTTGTCTGCAAAGGGAATATGGGATTCTGGAAATTGTTCTTTTATTGATGGCAAGATATTAGGATCGGTTATATCTTTGCGCTCATGTTCAAGAGAAAGCAATTGATCCTGAATCTTTATGAAGTCAGGATTTATTGGTACGGGTGGGCGAAGGTTCATGAGACTTCGCAATAAATCACGTTTCCCTGCAATATCTTCGGGAATAGTAGTTTTACGGAAATCCTTGGCTTCGCTTATCAATTCTCGCAAGAGAAAATCAATCATCTCGTCATATGTCATAAAATACGCCTTGAAACATCAGAAGGGATAAGGATTTTCCTATTCCCTCTGATGTCATTTATGGAAGCGAAATTCAATTCGAAGTTGAGTTAGAACTTGCCGTTCTGGTTCTGCCAGGCGCTCTGCGGCGGGATGACTTCTAGCGTGTCCCAGTGTTCGGCAATTTTCCCGTTTTCGACGCGGAAGAGATCATAAAAAGAAGTCGGCTGTCCGGCGAAGCTTCCTTCACTAACTACAAGCACAAAATTTCCTTCACCAAGTACCTTATGAATCTTGTCATACTTCATGGTGATGCCTTGTTCAGCCATTGCCTGCAATGCCTGACCCAAGCCGGAGAGCCCATCTGCAATCTGGGGGTTGTGTTGGGTATAGTTATCGCCGTTGTAATAACCAGCCAGCTTGTCCAGTTTGCCATTTACCAATATACCTTCCACGAACTGATGCACGAAATTTTTATTCTGTTCGGTGAGTTCAAAATTGGTGGCTTCGGTAGGTCCATCTGTCATGGTATGTCCACTTGGATTTGGACTAGCTGGCGTCTCCTGGAGGTTGTCCCAATGTTCGACAATCTTTCCGTTCTCAAAACGGAAAATGTCAAAGCCGATCTTCGGACCGAAGAAATCATATTCGCTGTGGGCGAAGACATAATCACCGTCCTGGAAGATGCGTGCCGTATTGACGCGCGCCGAGTTCGGCGGCAGCTGCGCCATCAACTCCCCGAAACCCTGTAAACCATCCTTTGCCCCTAGATTATGCTGAATATACTTACTGGGGTTAATGTAGCCAACGAGGGTGCTGTCCCCAGTCTCGATGCTTTTCAATAAATCGAATACCTGCTGTTTTTGTGAATTGTTACTCATGGGAATCTCCTGAAATATTTTCGAGCCTTTGCTCGAAGCTGTTGATAGTTTATACACAATGCTATATAATGGCAAGTATGCACCTTTTTGTAATATGATGACCTTAAGGATACTTAGTATATAATGGAAACTATAGGAACAGCGAAATGGAATGTATATGATCAGAACTGTCCTACCCGTTTGGCATTGGATCGCATTGCGGATAAGTGGACGGTTCTCATCGTGGGACGCCTGGCAACAGGGAAAAAGAGGTTCGGTGAACTTCGCCGGGACATCACGGGTATATCACCTAAAGTGCTTACTCAAAAATTGCGAGAGTTGGAACGGGATGGGATCATTACCCGAAAGATTTATGCAAGTGTTCCACCGAAAGTAGAATATAACCTTACCCCGCTTGGAAAGACTCTGATTAGTCTCTTGGACTCAATTCGTGTCTGGGCAGAGAGCCATATCGAACCAATGCTTGAGGCGCAAGCTAAGTATGATCAGCGGCCACTTGGAGCTCAAAATATAGATTAATTGTGAGACCGCGTAGAAACAAAAAACTAGCTATGTGAAGACGTAGCTAGTTTTTGTATTACCAATCCTGTTATAAAGGATATTTCCTGCCCCAAAATTACTCTTGCCGTTAGTTCAATCGCCTGTTGCCAATGTAAATATTGTGAAGGCGATATTAGGGCTCGCTTGGGCGGTGGCTGTGACCATGAGGTGATGATACCGCTACGTTAGATAAATTTTCATCCTCAGCTTTGTCTTCCGACCAACTTAACCGTTAGTACTGCAGATAGGAAATTTGTATGCAGCCGACCAAAACTTCCATGAAATAGATGCGGCTCGAACGGAATCCGTCCGAGCCGCGCCACCCATCGAATTTCATGGCAGGGCAGGTTTTGTGGAAAGTCTGGGAAGATCCCTTAAGCCCCACTTAGAGCAACTTGGATTGACTCGACATTGTCAATGCTTGGAGATACATTGAATCCTTTAACGATTAGCCATACCGCCATCACCATTTCCTGCAAAAAGATCGGAAAACTCAAAAGGAGCTGGATCGCAGACATAGGAACAATGAGATGGAACACGCCGAGTAAGCCCACTGCTAACCACAATGTGGCTGCAAACAGTCCCCAACCCGATATCCATCGAGGAATAAGCCTTGATTGGTACAACACCGTGTAAAGCATCAGAGCGCCCAGTGGGAATACGATTTCCAGAATAGATTGAATCGAATCATTTCCCCCTGATACTAAAGCACCCAAGGTTTGGAAATAAGAAGCATCCGAAGCACCTGCCTGTACATATTCCTGGCTGACCAGGATGAGTAATAACCAGCTGATTGCCATTCCAATATAGCAAACGGTCTCAAGCGCTCCTCTGAAAACAACATACCCCACAGCCAGACTTTCGTGATGTTTTTTCAGGATGGGAAACATCACGACTGGAATCATCGCAAGTGCCAAGCCCATCGTTAAGACAAAGAGGGCTCCCATTACGATTTGATTTTCATTTGCAGAAACTTTTATAAGATAATCCGGACCATTTAGAATAGGTCCTGCAAAAACAAGGCTGAGTACACCTGCAACTGTACCAATGATGTACAACACTCCGACAATGATCGCAGTTTTCCTGTTCGTCCCACTGGGATTTCTTTTGATCGTATTCATTTTATAGTTCCTCCTTTTTATGGTTATTCTCCAAAGTGATGATTACACTTCCTGTTTTGTATCCTTTTTCAACATAGCGGTGAGCTTCGGCTGTCTGTTCCAAGGGGTAGCATCTGTCTATGATCGATTTTATTTTTCCTCCTTCAATAAGCTCTTTGATGAAATTTAAATCTTGTGGATTTTCTGACGACAATGTACAGATTACTTTCTTGCCGGGCGTTATCGAGGTCCATAACATTTGAAACAGTTGTTTGACCTTGAAACTGGCTAAAAGATAGATTCCATTTTGTTTGAGAGAGTTTTTGCAGCTTGAAAATGAACTCTTGCCTACTATGTCAAAAATAAGATCATAGGTCTCGCAGTTTTTGGTGAAATCTACCCTTGTGTAATCAAGGACTTTGTCTGCTCCCAGTGCCTTTACGAATTCCAATCTTGGGGTACCACATACCCCGGTGACTTCTGCTCCAAAATATTTGGCGAGTTGAACTGCTGCTGAACCAATACTCCCCGAAGCACCATTGATGAGCACTTTTTGCCCGCGTTGGATATTTGCTTTTCGTAGCAAACTTAATGCGGTGAGCGCTCCATAGGGAGTGGTAGCGGCTTCCTCATATGTCATATTGGTGGGTTTTATCGCCACAAGTCCATCCTCTGGCATACACAGATATTCTGCATATGCTCCCATGCTCTGACCGCGATATCCGAAAACCTGGTCGCCCTTTTTTGAAGCGTTTTACTTTTTTCCCCGTTGTTTCCACTTCCCCGGCAAACTCGCTTCACAGAACGTTAATTCTTGGTTTTGTGAATCCAAAATAGATTCGCGAGGGAACCCAGAGGGGAAGAGGCATTGTGAACCGGGAAGGAGTAATTTCTTTGAAATTTCGCGCCCAAATATCCCCGATGTTTACAGTTGTGGCATGATTTCTTATTAAGATTTCATGATCCTTGGGAGCAGGTTTTTCCACCTCTTTGAGTTTTAGAACATTAGGTGGTCCATATTCCGTGTATACGACTGCTTTCATAATTTTCTCCTCATGATTATGCCGGGTAGATTCAAAAGTTTTAGATAGTTCGGTTGGACTCGGTTTCAGGGTCGTAAGAGAAGACCTCATCGAGTGGAACACCAAAAGCAAGTGCAACGCGAAAAGCCAATTCCAGGGATGGGGAGTACTTTCCTTGTTCCATGGCAATAATGGTTTGCCGCGTGACCCCAACTTTATCGGCTAGCTGCTGCTGGGTCATCTCGTTCTGAAAAAAACGCAATTTTCGAATTTGGTTATTAATCCTGTATTTGACCATCTTAGAACCCCCTGCGATATCGAACTAATCTGGAAATATCGCCAATCACCTGAGCTGCCAATCCAGTGAGGATCAGCAGAGAGAACATCACGAGAGGTGACTGACCGAGGGCAAAGGTCAGCATGGAGAGAAAGACTCCGAGCGAGTACACGATATAAGTGACCCTTGTTCCTCTCAAATCAATTAAATGGTCTCGCTCATCCTGAATATCCTCAATGACAGGTTCTTCCCCTGTTTTGATTGCCTGAATGATTCCCGAGCCGATGTGCGTGAGGATTGTGCCAATAATAGTTGCGACGATCCCAAGCACAATGACAATTCCCCATAGACGAACCATGTTTGTCAAATTGAAACTCTCGCTCTGAATCATTTGAAATACCCTGACCAGGTAGAATCCTAAAATCAGAGAGAAGATCACTAGAGATGCACTTATGTTTCTTTCTTGAAATGACATAATTTCCTCGTTTGTCTGCTAGAGTTTACATTAAGTAAGTTTTACATTACATATAGTAATGCAATTTATACTTTATGTCAAGTATTTTTTACATAGAATTACAAAAAAGCTGGGCCAGCCGTAAAGTCTGACCCAATTTACTCTCAGGCGAGTCATTTTTCGCTGCCTGACTGAAAAGCACCAACTGAGCCAAGGATTTTGCCCCTAAAATCCCCCTTACGGTTAGTTCAATCTAGTGTTCCCAATGTAAATATAGTGAGTGCAATATTCGCGAAGGCATGGGCGTGGCTGTGGCCATATGGTGATGATCCCACCACTATGGAGCTGAGCGACACGCATTAGATTACACTGATTTACTCTGTTGGACAGGTGGGTTTTTGGTCGGTTATGCCAAACTGCACTCTTTCCTCAGGTGTCAGCCATCGCGCGGTCACAATATATTTTGCCTGCTGGGGAGAATCAATATCGCGCACATCCTGACCAGGTTGCATATCCTACAAGCGAGGCGTTTATACGCACGGTACAGAAGATATGAGTTATTCGTAAAGTGCCTTATATCCGACTTCACCTCGGATCGGCTCAAAATCTGGATCCTGTCGCGACCATTCCGTTAAACCAGGATTTAATTTTAGAGCCTCCCGAAGCTCGTTGATCGCCGTTTGCTTATCTCCTAAAAGTGAAAAACTACAAGCATTGTTGTAGCGGATCGTCCCTTGCCATTCGGGACCATCGTCCAGGCTAGTGAGCTGTCCGGTCATTTCCTGGTACATCTGAGCTGCACGAGCCGGATATCCTCTTTTTATATGCCAATCGGACAGGTGGATAACTGGATGAGTGTAAATGTTCCCAACAATTTCCCTCCACAAGGGTCTACCTTGCTCCCAAGGGTAGAAATCGTCGCGCTGCAGGTCATCCTCACTTATCGACGTGATTGCTTCCCCCATGCGCTTCAGACTGGTATCGACAAGGATATCAATATCCTCCCAGGATTGATCCCTGTATCGAGAATACACTTCATTATTGATTTGATCATCATCTGAGTGAGCTGGGGGTTCTCCTGCCAGCACCGCCAGTACATCTTCAGCGTGATGCTTTCGCCAGTAGGCATTGTGCGCAATGCTATCTTTGGCTGTCCATTTTTCAAAGGTTCCATCTGCGTTGCGTTCTTCGTCTGATAAGGTAGCAATGAATTCCTTTTCAACCTGATAGCCTTTTTGGAGCAATTCGGTAAGTTCTCTCTTCATCGTCTGTTCCTTTCCTGTAGGCATTGCATGCCACGATAGAGGCAATCCTCAAATTCAATCAGCATAGATTAAGTTGGGAGGCACAATGGACGAGACTGATAATACCACAGGATAGAACATTCGTTCAGATATGATGAGGAGGTCCCACGAAATATTCACCGCGCTACTACTCGAGATTATGATTATGGAAAAAGCGATACAGCATTTAAAAGTTCATCCCTAAGCGGCAGTGCTTGGGAAGGAAGTGCTTCATGCCAGAAGCACTAAACCGTGTTCAAGCCCATTGTACGTATTTTCTAGAGGAAGCTTTTGAGCCAGAATTATCCTTGCGGTTACTTAATGGAGTATTGCGGTTGTCTATTCGATAAATGCGATATTCGCGAAGCCATGGGCGGTGGCTGTTGTCATGGGGTGATGATCCCACCACTATGAAACTAAGATGCATCTAGTGAATTGATGGAGGATGAGCACGAGTCTTGAAGAAAATCGTTGATCACTTATAATAGGCATGCTTATCTGTATTTGACGACCAGACGGCCATGAAAAACAGATAACCGATGGCTATTTCTTACGAGGAAAAATCATCGCAATCACCCTCATTGACTTTGTCATTTAAATAGAAGATCTAACCAGTAGAGTTTAGATTGCATTGGCTGATTCACGTTGGGCCGTAATTTAGTAAGTTTGAAATGGCCAATGAACTCGATTATGCGGAAGCAAAGTGAATGCAACCAAGCCTGGAATTCACACGATGGAAGGTTGACGATGTCGTTTATCTCTCATACTCCATCCCCGCCTCTTAGCTTTTATATCAACAGCTTTTATTCCCCGAATGAATCTCTTCCCTTGCCTCGGGAGAAGATCTTGCCTCTGCCAGGGCTGGATCTGAAGATCAATTTCGGTGGTGGTTTTCAAGTATTTGATACAGATCAGGGTGAGCCTTTTACTACATTGAAAGAAAGCTGGGTACTCGGTTTATGGACGAAGTCTCATATTGTTGACTGGCCAGAAGATCTGCAATACGTGGCTGTTAATTTCAAGCCAAGTGGGGCCTATCCATTTCTAGGATTGCCGCTTTCTGAACTACAAAATCGAGTCGTGTCTCTGGATGCGATCTGGGGATCCCTCGCTGCCGAACTCCGTGAACGACTGTACGCTGCGCCCACGATTCAGGCGCGGTTTGCATTGTTAGAGCAGTTTCTCCTGGCCCGCCTGCGGAAATCCCCTCCGGGACTCAAGGTCGTGCAGTGTGCCGTTGCAGAGATTGCCCGCCAGCATGGTATAGTATCGATTCGCGAACTCAGTGAGAGAATTGGGATGAGCCAGAAGCACCTCATCGTACAGTTCAAGCAAATGGTTGGTAGTACACCAAAAGAATTGGGCCGCCTCTATCGGTTTGGTGACATTTTGGCGAGTATTAGCCCCACCCAACCCGTCGATTGGACGTTGATTGCCCACCAATTCTATTTTCATGACCAATCGCATTTTATTCGGGATTTCCGGGAATTTTCTGGGCACACTCCCAGCGATTATTTGCGCCTTCTTCATCAACTGTATGCTGAGAAACCAGACCGCACGCAATATCTCCGTCTCCTGCCAATTGGTTAATTTTTTACAATCGATCTACCCCATGCTTAGTTACAATCATAAAGTCGTAGAGCTTCGTCGAGTACAGGAGAGATAGCTAATGAGCTTTACATACGAGGAAAAACGATCTTCCTCACCTTATGTAGATATTGTTTGGCATACAGAAGATCAAACCGACGGAGTCTATATCGCCTCTGCAGATGCATCCTGGGATATGATTTTTATTCAGTCCAGGGAAGACAAACGCAGAGTCTTGCTATCGGGTCCATGCTCGAAAACAACAGACGTTCCCTACCTGGCAGGAAATAAAAACTTCGGAATGCGCTTCAAGCCTGGGATCATTTTTAAAGATCTTCCT
>Ga0111539_10013570_pt1 | contig 10186 bp, 6 predicted proteins | sample RhiMethybrSRZTD1_FD_79667 | JGI IMG/M metagenome (GOLD analysis project Ga0111539, IMG submission 79667) | Populus rhizosphere microbial communities from Tennessee, USA - Rhizosphere MetaG P. TD hybrid SRZTD1 (version 2) (version 2) | ecosystem: Host-associated > Plants > Roots > Rhizosphere >... | reverse complement strand
TGAAGCTGTCGACGATGTCCATGCCGGTGATGACGCGGCCGAAGGGCACGAAGGGTTCTTTGTTCGGCGGGTCGTGCGTCGGCGAGTTGTCGCCGAGATTGAAGAAGACCTGGGTGCTCCGGCCGTTGGGCACGGCGAAGGCGAACGCGACGGTCCCGCGAACGTTGGACTCCTTGAACGGATCGTCCGGAAACGTCTGCGTGCGCCACGCTTTCGCGATCGCCGGATCGCCGTTGATTCCGAACTGCGTCCAGCGGCCCGGGTTGACGCGGAAAAAGCGATTGTCGTCGTAATATCCGAGCCGCGCGAGATTGTAGAAGCGGTCGGCCCCACGCGGCGCCCAGTTGCGGATGACCTCGATGAGCACGGTCCCGCGGCTGGTTTCGAGCGCAAGATGGGAGATCCCGGGCGCGGGAGTCTGGAATTCGGGCGAGTCCGGATTGAGCAGCAGCGCGCGGTTGGCTTGGGCGGGCGCCTGTCCGGGTAACACGCCGGCAGATCGCGCGACCATCACGAACACGAGCGCGAACAGAAGCGAGAAACGATGCATATGAGCGCGTCGAGGCGGCGGATCGCGGATCAACCGGCGCCGGCCGGTCGATCGGCGTGGATCGCCTTCTGCGCTGCGATCCTAGCATTCGCGGCGGGCGCAGGGCCGCTGGCCGGCCCGTCGCGGTTTGGATTCTCCGATCGCGTCGAGCGTCACCTGTTTCCGGAGCTCACGACCGGCCCGTCGGAGCCGGCGTGGAGTCCGGACGGGAAGTGGATCGCCTTCTCGATGCAGGGAGACATCTGGAAGATCCCCGCTGAGGGTGGTGAGGCCGTCGCGCTGACGAAAGGACCGTGGTACTACTTCGAGCCCGACTGGAGTCCCGACGGCCGCTCGATCGCGATGACGATCGACACCGGCGGCAATCTCGACATCGGCGTCGTCAGCGCCGATGGCGGGGAAGTGACGCGCCTCACGAGCGCACCGGAGGTTGAGCTCGAGCCGGCGTGGAGCCGGGACAGCAAGGACCTGTATTTCGTCGGCCGCGGCCGCGGCTTCGACATTTTCCGCCTGCGCGTCGCCGACAAGTCCGTGACGCCGGCGATCGCCGCGAACGGCGATCAGCTCCAGCCCGCCGTGTCGCCTGACGGAACAACGCTGGCGTTCGTCAGTCCGGTCGCCGGCAAGCTCGGCACCGGCGGCATCTGGACGAGGCTGGTGGCGGCCGCGCCCGACGCGGCTCTCGGCACGCTCGTGCACTACGAAGAATCCGAGTATCGGATGCGCCCGAAGTGGACGGCCGATGGCAAGGCGATGCTGTTCGGTTCCGACGAGATGGGGTCGAACGACGTCGCGATTGTCGCATCCGACGGCAGCAATCCCGTCGTCATCACGAACGATCCGATGGGCGAGTTCTCGCCGGCGCCGTCGCCCGACGGCGGATCGTTCGCCTTCGTCTCCAATCGCACCGGGCCAATGACGCTCTTCGTCGCGCCGGCCGGCGGCGGACCGATCTCGTCGTGGCGGCGCGTGACGATCGCCTCTCGCCGCGCTCGCGTGCCGACCGGTCGAGTGCGCGGCCGCGTGTTGGGTCCTGATGGCCGTCCCGTGGCCGCGCGCGTGCAGCTTGTCGCGTCCGACGGAAGATCGTACGCGCCCGACGATGGATTTGCGCGCGTGATCGCGGTGAACGAAACGCATTACTTCCACACGACCGGAGAGTTCGAGGTCGAGGTGCCGGCGGGCGCGCTCAAAATCGAAGCTCTGCGCGGGTTCGAATTCGCACCTGCCGCGAGCACGGTCGACGTCAAGCCTGGACAAGTTTCTGAGATGACGCTGACGCTACGGCCGATTCAGCATTTGCCCGCGCTGGGCTGGTACTCAGGCGACACGCATGCGCACGATCTCCATCAAGGGCGCTTCGGCCTGACGCACCGGACGCTGTTCGAGCAGTCGCTCGCCGAGGATCTGCACGTGTCGAACGTGCTGATTCATATGGACGGCACGAGATTGATGGGCCGCTGGGCCGATCTCACCGGGGAACCGCACCCGCTGTCGACGCCGACGCACATCCTGCAGTTCGCCGAAGAGTTCCGCGGATCGCTCGGTCACATCGGCATGCTGGGCGTGAGTCGATTCGTCCTGCCGCTCACGGGCGGCGCGGGCAACACACCGTACGACCAGGTCGCGAGCGACGTGCCGTACCTCGACGGCGCCCGCGCGCAGGGCGGCATCGCCGGCTTCATGCACCCGTACACGAACACGTCGACGACCGCGGCCGCGTGGTCGGGCTCGCTGATTCCGGTGGACGTCGCGCTCGGCAAGGGTGAGTTCTACGACGTCGTCAGCCTCTACTCGGACGAGCGCGCGTCGGCGGAGATGTACTACAAGCTCCTCAACTGCGGCTTCCGGCTCGCGGCGACGGGCGGCACGGACAATTTCCCGGATGTGTGGCGCGATCCCCCGCCGGGCACCGATCGGACGTACGCGAAAGTGGACGGCCGGCTGACGGTCGCGTCGTGGCTGGCGGCGGTCAAGGCCGGGCGAACGTTCGGGACCACAGGCCCGCTCATCGTCTTCAGCGTCGACGGCCGCGATCCGGGCGCGGAGATCCGGCTGCCGGCCGGCGCCGACGCGCGGCTGCGCGTGAAAGCCACGGTCCGATCGATTGCGCCGATCGACCGGCTCGAGATTCTGATCAATGGCAAGGCGGTCGCCATGCGGGCGCCGGCGGCACAGGCGGCCGGTCCCGTGGTTCTCGACTTCGACGAAGTGCTCCCGTTCCCCGATGGCGGCTGGGTCGCGGCTCGCGTCACCGGTCCACCGTCGAAGTACGTGGCCGACAGCTACGCGTTCGCGCAGACCACGCCGGTCTACGTGGTCCGCGGCGGCACGCCGTGGGTCTCGAAGGAGGACGCGAAGTTCCTGATGGACGTCGTCGATGCTATTTGGGCGCGCGCCGGCCGGTCATCGTGGCGCTCCGATGGCGAACGCGATGCGTTCAAAAAGGAGATCGATCAGGCGCGGGCGGTGTACGCCAAGCTGGCTGGGTTGTGAGGTGTCTGACCCGGTCTGACCCCGGTAGAACACCAGGCCGCCACTCAAGGTTCCCGACAGGAGATCGAGCTTCCCATCACCATCGAGGTCGGCCAGCGCAGGTGATGCGCCGGCGGGCAGCGACAGCGCGAGGTCTTTCGACTCCACGAATTTCGGCACGGCTTTCGTCCCGACGTTGCGATAGACCGTCGCGCCGCCGCCCTCGTGGCCGATGATCAGATCGAGTCTGCCGTCGGCGTCGATGTCTGCCAGCGTCGGCGCGCTGCGGCGGCCGGTGCGGACCTCTGCGAGCAGATCGACGATGAGCTCGAAGCGCGGCGCCTTTGGCGTACCGGTGTTGCGGTAGAAGAGCACGCTGCCGTTCGCCTGGCCGACGAACAGATCCAGGTCGCGATCGCCGTCGATGTCGGCGAGAACCGGCGTCGAATTGCTGGCGCGCGGCGGCCGGATCGTCCCGGCGTCGTCCTGAACCCAGCGCGGCTGCGTGCGGGTGCCGGCGTTGCGAAAAAACAGGATGTCGCGGTTCCACGTGCCGAGCAGCATGTCGGGATCGCCGTCGCCGTCGAGATCCCCGAACGCAGGCGCCAGGTGAAATGCGTCGGTCAGTTTCAGCGGCTCGGCCTGGCGGAAGACCGGCGCCGCCGCGGTCCCGGTATTCGTGAACACGATCAGCCGCCCGGCGTCGTTCGACGGATCGACCTTGTTGCCGACAACAAGGTCGAGGTCGCCGTCGCCGTCGAGATCCACGAGCGCCGGAATCGTCTCGCTCCCGAGATCGATGCCGTCCAGAAACCGTTTCGTGCGCAGCTCGAGATGGTCCTTCGCGGTCCGCTCCCAGTGGTAGAAGTTGTCCGCGGCGGTCGCCACGGGATTGAAGGCGCCGCCGAGCACGCCCATCAAGAAATCGAGATCGCCGTCGAAGTCGAGATCCACGGGCACGGGCGCGTTGTAGCCGCTCGTCCGCGTCGAGCCGGCGTACGGCAGCTGCACGGGATCGACCTGAAAGGACGGCGTGCTGCACGTCTTGCCGATGTTCTCGATCAGGAGCACACCCGGCTCGAAGAAGTCGCCCCAGAAGAGATCCTGGTCGCCGTCGCCGTCGAAGTCGGCGAAGGCCAGCGCGTTGGCGCCGTGCCGGAGACCGATTCGGCCGATGATCTCGATCCCCTCGAACTGCTCCTGAATGAATGCGAGCCGCTCACCGCCGGGGCGCTCCGCCTCGTAGCGCGCCACCGTCCCCTCGACGCGTCCGACGAACATGTCGAGCCGCTTGTCGCAATCCAGATCGACGAACGCCGGGATGTTCTGACGATCGACGAAGATCTCCTGATCGTCCGTGTCTTTGAGCGCGCCGGCATCCTCGAAGCGCGCCGCCGTCCTGGTGCCGACGTTGCGATACACCCGCACGTGGCTGAACGGCAGCTCGCACAGGAGATCGACGTCGCCGTCGCCGTCGAGGTCCACGAAGCGATACCACTCCCCGATCTCGAGGTTCTGGTAGCGGTCCGTGCGCCATTCGTACTTCGGGGCCTTCGCGCTGCCGGTATTCTCGAAGAACTCGAGCGCAGTGCTGTATTCCTGGACGAAGAGATCGTAATCACCGTCCGCGTCGATATCGACGAACTGCGGCCGCGGGACGTCGAAGCCGCCGAGAAAGGGCAGTGCATACGGCTGCCCGTTTTCTTTCTGGACGACGAAGGGCGCAATCGCCCGCTGGAACACGGTGGGGGATGGCGGCTGCGGTGGTGCAGCGCTCAGAGCCAGACCGAGGCCGGCAAGGGCGACCAACGTCGAGCGAGTGACACCCAGCGGTCTCTCTTTCGTCGTGCGCAGAGGTCTGGGGGTCTTCACATGCGCGCGCGCGCGCCCATGCCCGTCAGGTTCTTGCCGAGCGGGATCGCTTTCTCGACGCGGCGGGTCTTGACGTCGATGACGACGAGCGAGGCCGTGCCGTCGCCGGCCGGCATGGCATGGTCGGCGTGCGCCGGATCGGCCATGTGATCCATCTTGTTGTTGTTCGTGACGAACGCGGTCGCGCCGTCCGCCGAGAACACGACCTGATGTGGCTGCTTGAAGGGCTCGCCGGTGATCCGCGCGACCTCCTTCCAGGTCGCGGCGTCGATCACGACCACTTCATTCGAGCTCTTCACGGGGACCCACGCGAACAGGCCATCGGGCGTGAACACCGGATCGAATGCCATCTTGCCGACGTCGATCGCCTTCACGAGCGCGGGTTTCGCCGGCTGCGCCAGGCTGAAGACGAGCAACTGGCCGGAGACGTCGGTCGATCCGAGCAGCGTCTTCCGATCGGGGGAGACGGTGAACTGGACCAGCGAATGCGTCGGACCTGCGATCGGCAGCACTTCGACCTTGTCCTGCGCCAGCTCGACGGTCGCGATCTGATTCACGCCGAGGCTGCCGGTGTAGGCGTATCCATTCGCGACGGCGATCGGGTGGGGCCGCGGGAACACGACGTCCAGCTCCTCGCCTTTCATCGTCGCGCGGTCCACGACCGCGATCCGCTTGGGTGGATTGACGGCGCTCATCGATCGCGTCACGACCAAGCGCTCTTTCCCGTCAAAGGCCATCATGCCGGGCGTTTCCATCTCGAACTTCGCGACAATCCGGTTTTCCCGATCGAACTTGGCGACCGTGTTTGCGCCAATCAGTGAGACGTACCAGAAGGATCCATCGGGTTCCACGACGACGTAGTGAGGCTTGGCGGTCGCCGGGAAGCCGAGCGTCGTGACGTCGATCGTCTGTGCGACGGACTTTGCCTTCATGTCCACGACGGCGATCTTCGCGTCGTCCTGAATGCAGACGTAGAGAAGATCCGGGGATTGGACCCGGAACGCGGTCGCTGCGGCGGTGATCGCAACGAGAACGGAAACCAGTCGCAGCTTCATCGGTCCGCCGTCCTGATCATGAACAGCCCCTGCTCGATGCTGCTCACGATGATCGTTCCGCTCTTGAAGAACGGGAACACGTTCCACGCGCCATTGAACCCCGCCGTGTTCGGGCGGAACGGATCCGTGTCGAAGAAGGCGATCTCCTTCGGGTTCGTCGGGTCCTTGATGCTGAGGATCCGGACGCCCGATCGATAGTTCGCCTGATAGAGCAGATCGCCTTTGACGTACTGGTTGTGATCGGACGAGGGCTCGACGCCCATGTGCTCTTTGACGAGCTTCGGGTTTTCGAGATCGATGAAATCGAAGACGAGCGTCCGGGTCTTGTCCACCATGTTGCCCGTCTCGTCGAGCTCATCGTCCAGATAGAAGTAGCGATGGTCCTCGGTGAGCCATCCCTGGTGCGTGTAGCCGACTTTCGGATACGTCGCGCGGGAGATGACCCTCGGTTTCGACTTGTCCGTCACGTCCTGGATGCTGATCGCCGTTTCGTTCGAGCCGATGCAGAGCTCGTGTCCTTTGTAGCGTTTGTCCGGTCCTTTGTAGTTCACGCACTGCGCATCATGGATGTAGCCGGTTCGCGCGCGTCCCGTCTCGGTGTCGGCGAAGCAGCCGACGAACTTCGGGTTCTTCGGCTCCCGGATGTCGATCATGTGCAGACCGCCGCCGCACGTCGTGCCGCCGCTGCTCGAGCCGACCGGATACGCGAAGCCGCTCTCTTCGTTGATGACCATGTCGTGGACGCTGTTCACGTTGCGGTAGATCAGATCCGCTTCGACTTTTTGCGGCAGTCCATTCGGCTGCGGTTTCATCGTGCGCAGTCGCGTCAGGTCGAAGATCTGCATTCCATGCGGGCCCGCGCCGTCGGAGACGATGAACGCGTGGTCCTTGTACGTCTTCATTTCGCGCCAGGCGCTCGGCCGCGCGCCGTCGGTCAACGGCAGATCGGCGACCGCGATCGGCCGCGTCGGGTCGGTGATGTCGACGAAGGTCGTGCCGTCACGGCGGCCGAGCAGCGCCCACTCGTGCTTCGTCTGTGAATCGGTCCATCCCCAGAGGCTGCTGAGCTCGATGTAGTGGCCGTCGTAGCTCAGGCGCGACGGCGGCAGGAACGACAGCAGATCGGCGGCTCCGCAGTCGAATACTTCGACTTTGCCGCTGCCGCTGCAGCGGCGTTCGCCTCCGGTGATCGCGGGAAGCTCGTCGAGCGTGGGGGTCGAGATCATCGGCTGCTCACGCCAGACACCGAATCCGTCTCGCTCGTAAATCAGGACGCCGCCGGCCCGGCGGTTCGCACCAGCCGCGCCGACCGCGGCGACGTTGCCGCGCACCGAGATCGCGCCGCCGGCAGCCACCGGATCGGTCCAGTTCGGACCGAGTAGTTTGAAGCCGTCAATCTGAAAGCCGGTCGCGTTGCCAGGGAACACGAAGACGCGTCCCGGTCCGCCGGCCCGCGGGGCGCCGACCCAGACTTCGTTCTCGGTGCTGGCGACGGTTGCGGCGAACTGATCGGCGCGCGAGCTGCTCGGCGCGGCAAGGCGCGCGACCTCGATCCACGTGAAGTTTCCGCCGGGCGCGGCGCCCTGACCGCCCGCGGCTCCCGGCTGAGACGCCGGCACGTTCGCGCCGCCGGCTGCCGCCGCTGGAGCGCCGCGTCCGCCGCGGCCTGCCTGCGCGATGCGGCGGAACACGTACACCGCGCCGTACCCGCCGGCGTCGCCCGGCGCCGTCACGACCGCTTGATCACCGGTCAACATCAGGTTCGATCCGAACAACTCGCCACCCTGCACTCCGACCGGTGCGAAGGACCGCTGCGCCTTCCACGCCTCGCCGTCGAGCCCGAATTCATGCACGACGCCGGCGCGATTCGCCTGGCCGCTGGCGCCGACGATCACGACGTCGCCGGCCTGCGATGCAGCGACTGAAATCGATGAGCCGAAGTTGTCGCCGGCATTCGCGCTTTCGCTGGACGTGAGGGTGGAATGATGCGCGTACTGTCCGCTCGCGTTGCGCTTGAACACGTACACCGCGCCGGCCGGAGGCGGTGCCGCCGGCTCGCCGCCGCGACCCGCACCGCCGCCGCCGGGGAGCCCACCGCCGCGTCCGAGGTTGACAATCTCACGGCCGACGAACAGCCAATCACCGGCGGCCGCGAGCGCGCGACCGAAGCGGACGTTGTCTCCGGGGACCCCCGATGACGCGACCGATCCGCTCAAAGTCCATGTCGCGTTTTGTTTGGTGAAGACGTGCACGGCGGCCGGGCCCGCGCCGACGAACAGCCGGGTACCGTCCTGTGCGAGCGCCGAGCCGAACTGATCGCCAACCGCGGCGTTCGGACCGGTCAGCGAGCCTGCCTCCTGCCAGCCGGCGCCGCCCTTCCGGTACACGTACACCGTGCCGGGCCGGAACTGATTCGCCGCCTCGCCCACGAAGACCTCGCCGTCGCCGACGAGAACCGCGCCGCCGAAGCCGATGAACGTCGAGACGGACGCGCCGAAGAACGCGAGCACGAATGCTGTCGCGCACACGAGAGTTCGTTGCAGGGATCGCATGAGGGGGACTCCTCGATATCGACGGAGTCTACGAGGACCGGTGTTGCTCGCGCAAGCCAGAGCGCCGTCATCCGGCACGGACGTTGCACTCTTCGTCACATCCTCCCCGCACATGCATTTAAAAAGGGGACTTCCATGGCCAAGTACGGCAAAAAAGCATCGAAGAAAGTCGAGCGTGCGATGCACGAACGCAAGCGCGGCACGCTGCGGAGCGGACGATCGGGCAAGCGTGTGACGAGCCGCAAGCAGGCAATCGCGATCGGCCTCTCTGAAGCGCGCCGCTCCGGCGCCAAGGTCCCGCGCAAGCGCGGCGGCCGCAAGAAGTAGTGCGCCGCTCGGTACGTCCTGCTCTATTCGTGAGCGTCCTGCCATCGCTCGCCGGGATCCGGACGTCCGGCTCCCGGCGGGCGATTTGTCTTCTCTGGTAGCCTACGTCGCGTGAAGGCCGTCCTCGATCAATGGCCCCTCTGGGCGTCCAGATTGTTCTGGACCGCTGCGACGATCGGCCTGGCCTACGTCGTCGGCCATGTCGTGCGGGTCTTTCTCGCGACCCGTCTCCTCAGACTGGCCACGAAAACGCAGCGCGACTGGGACGACGTGCTGGCGGTCGAGGTCAGGCGCCGGATTCCGTTCTGGAGTCTGCTCATCGGCTTGTGGCTCGCGCTCGACTACTGGCCGCTCGAAACCCGCTGGCTCACGCTGCTCTCGCGCCTGATCTCCACGCTCGGCGTGGCCTCGGTCACGCTGCTCGCGGCCGCGGTCGCCACGCGCTTCGTCGCCAACTACGGCCCGCGCGTCACACCCGCGGTCCCGGTCACCGGTCTCACCCAGAATCTCGTCCGCATCGTCGTCATCTCGATCGGGCTGCTGGTGATCCTGAACGGATTCAACGTCGAGATCCGTCCGATGCTCGCGGCCCTCGGCGTCGGCGGCCTCGCCGTCGCGCTCGCGCTGCAGGAGCCCTTGTCGAATCTCTTCGCCGGATTGTTCGTGACGATCGCGGGCCAGGTCCGGATCGGCGATTACGTCCGCCTCGATACCGGTGCCGAAGGGTACATCCGCGACTTCAACTGGCGATCGACGCGGCTCCAGACGCTCCCCGGCAACTTCATCATCGTCCCGAACAGCAAGCTGGCGCAGGCCACCGTGAGCAACTTCAGTCTGCCCACGCGCGATGCGCAGGTTACGGTCGACGTCGGAGTCGATTACGGCAGTGACCTTGTGATGGTCGAACGGATCGCGACCGCGGTCGCGAGCGAGGTGATCGGAGAACTGGCCGGCGCCGTGCCCGATGTCGCGCCCGTCGTCCGCTATCACACGTTTTCGGACCTGAGTGTCCGCTTCACGCTGCAGGTGCGCGCGCGCGAGTTCGCGGATCAGTTCCTGATCAGGCACGAGCTCATCAAGCGTCTCCACGCGCGTCTTGGCCAGGAGAACGTCATCCTGCGGCCGCCGACCCCGGTCGTGCCGGCAAGATCGTCGACGACCTAAGAGGCCCAAGGCCCAAGCCTCAAGTCTCAAGCCGCGGGCACTACACCGCGTTAAGCGTCCTCTACTTCGCGACGCCGAACTTGAAGACCGTCTTCGATCGATATTCTTCGCCCGGCCGCACGGTCGTCGACGGAAACGAAGGATGGTTCGGAGAATCGGGATAGTGCTGCGTCTCAAGGCAGAACCCGGAC